>JACLAA010002153.1_pt1 | contig 22265 bp, 24 predicted proteins | sample 8027891 | NCBI WGS metagenome assembly JACLAA01 (sample SAMN15724900, study PRJNA655200) | protist metagenome | isolation source: fluorescence activated cell sorting (FACS) single amplified genomes of... | place: Spain: Blaines Bay Microbial Observatory, Mediterranean Sea | collected 2016-01-19 | reverse complement strand
GAAAAAAAAAGAGAGAAGAGAGATGAAGACAGGCAGGAATACTGACCACTATACTAACGAGGACATATAGATAGATGCTCCCCGTCAGGGAACGGTCCCCGATGGTTTCCTTCAGGCTTGAACCCTGGTAACAGACCTCCAGTCAAACGGAGGACTCCTGCGTTACCCGTCACTCTCTACATTCTCAGATGTCTTTTTCTCTGTGCGCAGCCATAATGAACATCCGAGAAAAAAACTTACTAGCCACAAAAGCAGCAAGAGCAACAGCAGCACGAAGGCATTGCGGTGCAGAACAACGCGAGGCGCAGGAGGCTCGCAAGAACAGACCGCTGCAGCGCGCAGCGACGCAGCGGGCAGAGACTCAGCCGCCGCCGGCCCCTGAGGCTCGAGCTGACTCGCGAGAAGCAGCCTCGCATCGCATCAATCGCGACGATGAACGCAGCGCTGCCAGACGACCTTACTTTGCGCATCTTCGGCTTCTGCTCCGCGAAGTGTCTGCTCACGGCGGAGGTGGCCTCGCGTGCGCTGCGCGACCTGCGATGGCACAAAACGAATGACGCGCACTGGTGCGGCCTGCTGCGCGCGCGATGGCCGCGCGAGGGTCCGGCGCTTTGCTCGCTCCGGCCGCGGGCGACCGCGCGCCAGCTCTTCCGAGCGTTCGCCACGAAGCGGGACGCGCGGACGCAAATCATGCGGCGACCGGAGCGCGTTGTCGACACCGATGACTCTGACGAAGAGGAAAAATTTCGGATTTGGGGTGAGGACCAAGCCAACGACGACCCTGATCGACTAGTGTTTCTCGTGTGCGTCGGTCGGTTCGCCGGTCTCGCCTGCTGGATGCAGGTCCCCGCTGACGCACCTTACTCCATTGCGTTGAAGCCTGGACTTGCTTGGAAGCCGACGGACGCCGAAACGTATTTTGACATCGAGATTCCGCAAGATGTGCATATGCTGAGTAGAGCGCAGATTATCGAACGCTATGGCGATGAGCTCGCCCAAACTGTGCACGTCATCGATATGGAGACGCACAAGTGCGTGACACTCGTTGAGGACGTGGTGCCCTGTTCGATGAATATTTATACTAGGAATGACGATGCTTTCCCTTACTCGCATGTCGGGGACGTGACGACTCATTCAAATCATCTTGAGTTTCGCTCCTTCCGGCATAACTTTATGCGCGACGTCGACGAAAGGTATCTGGAAGAGCTATACGAAAGCCTAGAGGGTAGTGGATACACGAGCATCGAACATTGCGTTCTCTGTCCGTTCCTCACGCTCCGCCCTTCGGACGGACAGCTTCGTATGCACCTCGCCGAGCTGGAATGGGTACATCCCTATTCCGAACTGGAATCGGTACATCATTCCTATTCCGAGTATATGACGGTGAGGACGGAACTCGCATTACGCGAGTACCTCGCCGATACGATCGAGCAGACGCACGAAGAAGGGTGGCAAAGAGTCCCTTTGCGCGAGCCCTTGACCGCTCTCGCCAACAACCGGCGGGACCGAACTGAGGAATTACCGGGCGCGGTGGACGCCGATCTATTGGATGCGCGCGCGGAGCGCGCCAGAGACGTGCTCGACATTATGTATTTGGCGTAGCCGATCCGCCGCCAGCTTGTGCTGAGGTTTCGCGGCACGCCACGGACGGGCTCGCGCGCGGGATTCAGGGACGCTCTATTCCCCTGGTTTCTCCGGCGCGCGGCCGCAGACGTTGCGCGGGTTATGATCCGGTTCCGGTAAGTCCGTGTCTCTAGTTGGGTAATTATATCACTATCACTTATTCAAATCACGTTCTTTTCCCCGCACTGGGGGCACATGAACTGCTTCCCCGTAACCGCCTGGCCCCCAACCACCTGAATCCGCACGCCGCAGGACCCGCAGGAGAAGATGTCTGCCGTACCCTCGACTCGGACTGCCCCATACATTCTAGGAGACGGCAGACATCGAGGGGGGGAATTCGTTGGGAACCAATCGTCTTCACTGTCATAACGACGTTCCCGGGCGGCCACTTCCTTGGCCCATTCCTCCTCATCTAATGCTTCCGCTGCCGCCACGAACCGGCTCGCCTTTTCGCGGTCCACCCAATTTGCCGACCAGGCTCGCGCCGTGGCTCTATGCTCGAAGCCGCCCATGCCAATATGATATTCCCACGCATCGATGAAAACGCCCAGGAAATTGACGGTGCGCTCAAAGTCCGCCCAGTCCTCCAGCCCGTCGCCGACCGCTGACGACTCCTGGAGGGGTTCAGGCTTGCGCTGGCCAATAAGCGCCCACCAAAAGAATAACATACGAGGAAAGAAGCGAGTACTCACACGTGCTGTTTCCCACGTGCAACCACTGTAAGCGCATTCACACGTGCCAACGATACGCGAGAGCCCGTCGATGGACGGCTCGACGATGCGGAGGAAGCAGGCCTGATGACGTCCCTCCTCATCCTCCTCCTCGAGCTCCGTATCCCAATCCAGGCATATGATTCGCATCACCAGCGAAGGCTCGAGCGCCCACGCCTCCTGGAAGGCCTTGCGCGCCGGGGCCGGCAGCGCGCTCGCCGCGTCGTCGCAGACCACTGTGAACGTATCCGTGTCCAGTTTCAAGGCGCCGGCGCCGGTCGCCGCGCAGACGGCCAGTCCCTGCTCAGAGACATATCTGAAAGGCCGCCAGCGCCCTCGCGTGAGGGCCATCCGCGCCGCCTTGCGCGTCGCTTTCGAGACTTGCTTGACCCCTGCATGGACCTCAGCAAAGGGCAAAAATTCCAGGCACTTCTGCACGAGCAAAGGCGGCAAGGAATCCATCGCGTGCGTCAATACGTGTCCTCTGGACGTGTGATGTTGGCCGCTCGTCGCGCAGCGCACCAGTGTGGCTGCCGACTCGTGGCTTTGGCTAGAGACACAGACACACTAGGTTTAATTATCGACAATACTTACCAAGCACACGCCCTCAAAACACGAACCACCCTTCCCCCTCCGGGTGAAGGAAATAATAAAATTTTGATTACCACACGGAAAGCTAGGTATTATACTAATAAATGTTACCACCTCCCGGAGGCTCGACAACAAAAGAAGGCACGAACTCCGCCACCTCCGCCGAGAACCCAAACGGCTTGATCGTCCGCGTGCGAAGAAAGCCCGTCGTGCCGTCGGGCCCTTTGGCCAGCTTCGACACGTCGGAGAACGGCTGCTCGGGCTCCGACGCCGACCTAGCTTTCAACCGCAGCCGCGACCGCAGCCGGTCCGGCCGTTCCTCGGCCTCGTCGACGTCGGCGCTCTCGGACGTGGACCGCCGCTCCTCGACGCGCAGCGCGAGGGCCTCGAGCTTCGACACGGGCGGCGCGTTCCGTCGCTCGAGCGCGGCGGCCGCCAGAGCCGCGACGCGCGCCGCTTCGGCGGCGTCCTCGAGCTGCTTCTTCGACGGCTGCGCGGGGATGCGGGTCGCGGCGATGGCGTCTTGGGGCCGTGGTCGCGGCGATGGCGTATTGGTGGTGGGTCGCGGCGATAGCGTCTTCGTGGGGTAGAGGCTGGCCCTCAGCCGTCGAGCGGCCGCGATGCCGGCCACAGGCTCTGCCGAGAGCGAGGTCGTGCGCGCGGCACTCCAACGTAGGCTCCAAAACGGCCGCGGAGCTCGGCCGCGAATAAGCCGTAACCGCGGGACCGGAGAGGGCTGGAAGTAGAAGGCCAAAGAAAGGACACCGCGCGCCACCTTCTTCGGCCGCGGCGCCCGCTCGACCCGCGTCGCGCGGGGCTTGCCCGGCGCGCCGTTCTTGGGCTCGCCCGTCGCGGGCGTGTACTCGAGGTAGTCGCCCAGTTTCAACTTGAGGTTCTTCGGCCTGCGGCGATGGCGTCAGGGGGTCTACGAAGGAAGGGACGCTGGCACACGAACAGCTCGTTCATATTAAAAAACGCGTGGTCGTCCTTGGACTTGGCGTCGCGCGGCCGGATGAAGCCGAACTTGCCTGCGCGTCGATGGCGTGGAGAGGGGCAGATCCGAGCGACGAGCCGGCGCAAGGTAGAAGTCGCGGACGCGGAAAAACAAACCTTCCTTCAAATAAACAAGCTTGCCGCGCTGCCGGCCCTCCGGGATCTCTTCCACAATCACGGGCACCGGGACGACGGGTATTGGTGGAGGCGGCGGCGGCGCCGCGCGGCTCGAGCCCTCGGTCGCGCAGCGCTCGTTGAACTGGGGCTTTTTTTCCTTGGGCCGTGGCGGCAGGCCCGCGGCCTTGCGCGCCGCGCTCGGCGCCATGCCCGATTCTAACCGGACGCGCATGCCGAAGCGCCAGTTGTCCTCGTCGTTCAGCTCCTCGACGGCGCGGATCGCGCCGAGTTCCTCGTCGAAGATGATGGAGGCCGTCGGCGCGCCGCGCTCGTCCTCGCCGAGCTCGATGGCCTCGATCGTCCCGACCTTGGCGAAGGCTAACCTTAAAGCCGGCGCGTCCTTGCCCCGGATATTCGTGACGGCGACGGCGCGGCCGCCGGCGGGGTTCGACTCGAGGAGCCTGCGTGTTGTTAAGGGTCGCGGCGATGGCGTGTTGGCAGGTAGCGCGTCTCGCGCCGACAGAACGAAAGAAGACGCCGTAAAAACGCACTCCCAAATTTCATCAGGCAGGTCCTGCGTCCGCACCACGCGCGGCCCCTGGTCGTGGTCCTCCACCCTACAGATGAGCGTGCCCGGCTCGGCCGCGTCGACGGCCGCGCGGCACGCTTCTACTTTGTCCGGCTCGTTCTTCAGGAGCTCCTTGATCTTCTTGATGTCAACCACGGAAGCCAGCGGCAGGAACAACGTGTTCTCGTCCTCGTCGAGCATACTTCGCAACTTCCCGGGCGGGCAGGACTGGAGGCAGTCGTCGGAAAATAAATAGGAGACGTGTCTTCGTAAAGAAGCGTCGTACTGCTGCACCAAGTCCTGGTCCAGGGCCCGCTCGACGCATTCATCAGTAACAGAGACGAGTTCCGAGTCCTCCAGCGCCGCCCGTGTTAACTCCTCTCCGTCTTGGTTCCTGAGGAGCGACTTGAGCCGCGGTAGTGCGGCGAGCTCGCTCAGCGGTATAGAATATGAACCAGCGTCATTGATCGAAGCGAGCTGCGCGCGGCCGAGCAGTAACAGCGCGTCGTCGGCGAAGAGCGCCTCGACCTGCTTTCGTAAGGCGGCCCTCTGCTTTTTTGTTTTTTTGTCGACCGGCGCTTGCGCGGCCTGCTCCTGGAGGTAGGCCTCGACGCAGGCTTCGGCGGTCGTCGTCATGATTCTTGCTTTTGTATCGCGTCGCGGCGACGGCGTCTCGCAGTTGCTCGCGGCGCGTCGCGGCGACGGCGTCTCGCAGTGTCGCTATCAAGGTGCTAGCCCGGCGCGAGGAATCACCGCCAGCCAACGTCTCGCTACGAGCGGTGCGTGCGAGGTGTGAGAGGTCGCTTGCTACGGCTGTGCACCGGTACGCAGGGAGATCAAGCACTTCGTCGTCGGGCTAGAGTCTCTCCCTAGGTTTTCGAGGGCGCTCCCTAGGTTTTCGCGTACTTCGCTAAGTCTTGCATGGAGACGCGCAAATCCAAGGCCCAGCGGTCCTCCGCGGCTCCCGCGCGCACTGGTAAGCACAAAACGAAGGCGAGGCAGCCCAAGAAATCTAAGGCCACCAGCAAAGGGCAGCCGCTGCCGCTGGAGGATCCGCCGCCGGAGCCCGAGCAGTTGACACACAACTTCGGGACCTGCTCGCAGCACGTGCGAATGCTCATGGACAAGACTGGTAAGAAAGGCTACTCCGAGATGTTCGTCGACAAAGATAACCGCGAGCTGATGAAACAAGACATCCTGAGCCTCTCCCGCATGGGCGTGACGCTTCGGTCGTGGAAGCACCGCCTATTCCAGCTGTTCGCACACAAGTGGCAGCACGAGGAAAGGGTCATTGCACGATTCTCGAAGGAGTATCTCGAGGGCGTGGCAACTAACTGGACGACGGCGGACACGGAGCCCGGGCTGCCCGACCAGAACCAAGCCGAGGAGTCCCATAATAGAGTGTACAAGATTGAGTGCACGCACTATGATCGGCTGCCGCTCATCCCTTTCGTACAGCAGCACATGAAGTATATGGGGGCCAAGCCCTTCACGAAGGCCAAATTCGCCACCCAGGGCCATATTGACAAAAAGATGTGGGTTCAGGCTCAAGAAGCCCTCCGCGACACGCGCCAGTACGAAGCGACACACACAATGGACATCGATGTCACGTTCTCGCCCTTCCATCCACCCAAGAAAGTGCCTTGTATTTTCATCCTCTCCACTAGACAAGTTCTCCCCATCGCCATCACGCATGGTGGCGATGTCGAAACGCTCAAAGAACACGCTCGGCCGATCATCAACAATTTGGTGCTACTTTACGAAGGTTTTAAGGACCACATCAAGCACCTGGACGATTTCTTCAACGCTACCGACCGAGCCCGCATGCTCTACCCCCTCGTACGCGACGGCTCGGCGACGTCGCACGCGTGCACGTGCCCGCCCTACCAGCTGCATGAGGTCTGTGTCCACAGCCTCGCCTACGACATCAAGCATTGTCGAATTGTTTTAATGCGCCCTTCTTCCTCAGCATGTCCATAATATCAGTAACGATCCAGCTGACCTTCTCGCAGTGCTCGTCGATCAGCCCCGTGATCACTTTCCCCAGGCCGCGTGTCGGATTCAAAAGCTTGTCTGAGTCGCGATCGGGATGCTCATGATCGTGGTTGTTGGGTATAATAGTAGCCTTGCCATTCACGAAGTCGATGCGGCATTTCTTAGGGCAGCCATCTGAATCCAAATTGCATTTGACCCACACTCGTCGTGCGCTGTCTTTGTTGGGGACGTACTTGTACGGCGTGTAGCCGGCGTTGTCCTTCGCGAAGAGCTTCTTCAGTTCCGCGGCGACGGCCGGGTCGGTCACGGCCATGCCATCGACCACGATGTGGCGTTCTTCCGGGACCTTTTCATAGATCGTTCGTTCGCGGTAGCACGTCTCCGGCGCGGGCACCTCGTCCGCGAAATCCTCATCCTCAGATGAGTCCTCCTCCTCGGGCACTGTGAAGCGCGCTCGTTTCTGCGGCACGTACTCCTCGTCGGCGTCCCGGTCCGCCTCCAGCTCCGCGAGCCTCTCCAGCAGCTGCTCCCTCTGCTCGGCCTTGCTCAATCTAGCCAGTGGCGAGGAGCTCGGGACGAGCGAGGGCGCCGCCGGCTGCTGGGGCGTGCTGAAGAGGCAGCCCAGAGTCTGTAGAAGCTCCATCGGTGCCGTCCCCACCAAAACCTAGGGAGCGCCCTCGAAAACCTAGGGAGAGACTCTAGCCTTCGTCGTCGCAGAGCTAGTGTGTCACAACGCTAGCTCTCCGTTTTGCGAGATCGACGTGGCCAAGCCGCGCCCAGCGGCGACCGCTTGTCGATTACGAGCTCATAGTTTGGCAGTCACTCACCGTTTCTGGTCCGATTCTGTTCCTGCCACTCGTCCTCGCATTAGTTGCTGTCTGCTGTCTCCAACACTGCAACACTGCAACAGGGCAGCGTAGCATGGCCGCGATTTTTGCTGCTGTTAAGGCTTTCGACGTCGAAGCGTTGCGCCGCGAACTTGCGGCTGGCGTCGACCCTGACATCCTACAAGACGGGCCACATTCAGCCACACCGCTGAGTTACGCGGTGTTACGCGGTATAAGGAGGAAGTCTACGAAGGCGGTGTTAAGGAGGAAGTTTACGAAGCGTCTTGACGAGCGCCTCGAATGCATCTCGGTGCTCCTGGAGGCTGGCGCTTCAGTAGATTCAGGTTGCGGTCACGCGCCGGATTCAGATCGCTATGGAACAACGCCATTGTATGAGGCGGTGGAAATTGAATCCCCAGCATACCACGCCGTCATCGTAATGCTTTTGGAGGCAGGCGCCGATCCTAACTTCAGGGACTTTGCCTATGATCGATCCGTGTTAGCCAACGCAGCACGGAGTGGTACGGCCGCAGCTGTCAGGACGCTCATCTCCGCGGGTGCTGTGGATTTAGACCGGGCGCTGGTAAAAGCGATTGATAATGGCAAACAACGCAATTGCGCTCCGCTCCTGCGCGCCGGCGCATCGCTACCGCCCCATATAACCGGTACCAATCCCTTGCCAACGCGCGCATACATAGAGAAGATCCGCGCGGCGGGAGGATACAAAGCCTACGAGAAGGCGCATCGCCAGCGCCTCGTGGCGATGTTCCTCGCGAAATTTCCTACGCTTCCCGTCGAAATGCTCGAGCGCGTCGTCGAGTTCACATGGGATATCGGGGGTCACTAACGTGCATTGTTATTGTACACCACGCAGAGGAGTGGGAGGACCGGGCGGCGGCGGCACCGATGCGAGCGCCGCCGCGAGCTGCGCGTCGAAGTCCGGCGCGGGGGCGGGCGCCGGTGCGCCGGGCGTGAGGGCGTTCGCGGGGTCGTACGGCGGCACGCCCGCCCGCCGCCTCAACTCCGCGACGGTTTTCTCGAGCGTGGTGACGAGCTGGTCGGCCACGTCGGCCATCTGTTGGATTTCCCGGTCCAAACAGCCGCTTGCGCACGCGAGCCCAGTCGGACATTTCACAGGAAACCTGTTTTGTGCAGGCAAGCCAGCGGCCCGGGTGGTCTCAGGCGAACAGCGAGGCATCGCGAAGACTAGCGCCGCCGCCAAGCTGCTCCAAGGTCCCGAGGGAAACAAGACGCGGGGACGCGGGACCGAGAGATAAAATACAAGTAAACTTAGAACCCGGCGAGCATCCCATCACCCCGCCTACGAGAAGACGACCACCGCCTCCGCCGCGACGATTGGGGCGGCGCCGCGACGCGGACGTCCCTCCTCAAGTCCTCAGGAATCTCGTCCAAAAACCGCGACGCCTCCATTTGCCTTGAGACGCCCCAGGTCAGGCGGGTCCTCGCCCGCGTCAAAGCTAGACTTTCTTTCGCCCGCGTCATGGCCACGTACAAGAGCCTTCGCTCTTCATCAACAGCTTGAGCGAGTTCCTCGCCATCCTTATCGGCAGTAGCGTAATAATGAGGCAACAACCCCTCTTCACACCCGGCAATGATCACGGTCTGGAATTCCAGGCCTTTCGACGCGTGGACCGTCATGAGTCGGACCTTCGGCGGGATCTTCGCTTCATCATCATCAGAAGCCATGTCCTGGTCCTGGACTAATGCCAGAGTGTCGAGGAACTCGACGAGCTCGCCGGCGGCGTACGGAGCAGCTAAGTTCGCGAGCTCGCGGACGTTCCGCCAGCGGTCCGCGCCGTCGACGGACTCATGCCTCAGGTAGTGCTCGTAGCCCGTGCGGGCCTGCGTGGTCGTGGCGTCGGAGGCGTCGCGTCGACGGCGTATCTCTGTGGCGGCGTCGAGGCGCACAAAACAAAACGCCATCGCGCACGTCGAAGGCACAGGGGACGCCGTAACAAACGAGAACTTCAAGTAAAAACCACGCCATCGAGCCGATCAGAGGCCCGGCGTGGCCCTCCTCGGCGGGGACCGGTGTTGACGTCGCTTCTCGCAGCTCTCTCAACTCGTCCAAGGCATCGGTAAAGGCCTTGAGGTTCGTAGAAGCGCGTTTTGGTACTGGATCCTTCGCGTTCGCGGCCGCGTGGAGCATGCCCTCTCCCCCTTCGAGCGCTTGCACCCGTAATCGCTCGAGAGAGCGCGGCCCGACCGCTCTAGGCGGCACGTTCGCGACCCGCTCAAACGCGTCATCATCCTTCGGATACGCGAGTAGTCGCAAGTACGCGAGGACGTCCCTAATTTCTTTCCTCTCAAAAAAACCTTTGGCGTGCAACAACTGATAACTGACACCTGCTTTCAACAGCTCCCGCTCGACGGCTCGAGACTGGGCGTTCGTCCTGTATAAAACCGCGACGTCACCTTCGGCTCTTACACAAACGTCGGCAATCCACCGAGCTTCGTCATCTTGATCTTCTAGTTCAACAATGGACGGTACTAACGTACCTTCCCTACCTTCTAACGTCAGCATGTCCCTTCTACGCGTCGTACTTTCGACGACGGCCGACGCCGCCGACAAAATAGGCTGCGCGCTCCGATAGTTCCGCTCCAGCTTCAGCAATCGCGCCCCGAAGTCGTCATCATATCTTTGTTGGTTCTCGTAGTCGGCCCCGCGCCACCCATAGATCGCCTGATCACTATCCCCAACGACAAACACCGAATCAGAAGCTAACAGTTTGAGGACGTCGTACTGGACGCCGTTCGTGTCCTGGAACTCGTCGACCAGCACGTGCTTCCAGCGGCCCGCGTACTTTTGACGAGTAGCAGGTGAGTGCTCCAGGAGCCGCGCCGTCAGCGACAGCATGTCGTCGAAATCGACCGCGTTCCTTTGTTGTAATGTCTTCTCGTAGAGATCAAACACGCGCGAGACGATGCGGTCGCCGTATCCCTCTTTGGTTATTTCAGCGTAGGATGTAGCATCAAATCCCGCGTTCTTGAGCGACGAGATCGCGCTCTGGACGCGCGCCGGTTTTATCTCGGCCTTGTCCCACCCGAGGCCGACGGGCGGTTTCTCGGCGATGCAGCGGCCGCCTGCGTTGTATGACGGTCTCTCGCGATGCACCGGCTCCCGCGCGCGACGCGTGGACTCTCATGTGATGACGTCGACGGCGTCGCGGCGGCGCGGCATCGCGTCGACGCCGTCGCCGCGGCGCGGTCTCGAAGACGCCATCGACGCGACCGCGTTCTCTCCGACACGCGGTCCGAAACGGCTCGAAATCGAAAAAAAGACCACCCACGCCCTCGTCTCCTGGAGACGACGCGCGTCGACGGCACATCCGTACACAAGGGACGCCGGAGCATGCATAGCTTGATCATCGCCGCCTGGTCGTAGACCGCGAAGCCGCGTCGAATAGGCGACTCGAGCGCCTCGACGTCGTCGCGCAGCATCGTCAAACAGACCCTATGGAAGGTCCCGACGCTGATGGACGACGCATCTTGCGGGTTTATCTCTTCTTCCAACCTTTCTCTTAACTCATTGGCCGCGCGGTTCGTGAACGTCAAGGCTAATACTGATGAAGCTCGAGAGCCGCTCTCCACTAAGTGGGCCACTCGTCGCGTCAAGACCCGCGTCTTCCCCGTGCCGGGGCCGGCGACAACCCGAATCGGTTCGGTCGACGCTTCTACCGCTGCTCTTTGCTGGTCATTCAGCTTCAACGGTGGAACGCGCTTCACCTCCTTCTCTTCGACTTCCACCGGTTTTTCTTTCTTGATGGAGTCCAGGATCGTATGCCTCTGGTCGCGCGTTTTCTGTTGATGACAGGGCTTGCACAACGCTTGCAAGTTCGACAGGGCGTCGGAACCGTTCAAGGCGACGGGAACGATGTGGTCGATCTCGTGTTCTGGGGGGAGTAGGCAGCCGCAGCCCGCGCAGAGGTACTGCTGGTTAAACGCGACCGTCTTCCGCGTCTTCGCCGGTAAAGGTAATCGTTGCGGTTTCGCGACGACGGACGCGGCGGCGGCCTCGAAGTTCGTTGTTAGTGGTTCGGCGCTCGTGGACTTCTTCGCTAGGCGCGCGGTGACGCGCGGCCGGGAGGCTCTGGCCACCAGCGCTCGTCCCGTGCGCGCTAGCGCGAGCATCATCGCCAGAAGTTTCAGCATCGATCAAGGAGGCATCAGGAGTTGCCGAGCCAGCCCGCAGGCAGCTTACCGCGCCAGCACGGCCGCGTCGTTTCTGCCAAAATTAAAAAAAGCAAGGGCTAGAGTCGTGTAACACACTAGCGTGCAAAAATCTCATCGGCCCGGGTGCCAGTGGGCTGCCCAGCTAAGCGAGGTCACACATCGGGCAGTGTGTCAGACGACTTGAAATCGATCGGTCTCGGGCGCCAGCCTTCGCCGCCGCGGACACGAGCCCAGACAAGCTACCTAGGGAGGCAGCCCCATCCGGCAGCAGCAAGAATAAATGGGACGAAGGGGAAAATCGATCGGCGCCGCCGCGAAGAAGAGCCGGCGCCACCTCGAAGGCATGCAAGCGAAACGCTCAAGCTCAACACCCGTGGCGCGGGGCGAGTGCCTGACGCTCCCGGTCGACGACGACCTCACATTCATAGAAGCGGCGGACCTGCCGGAACTCATGAAGACGGCCACGGTCGTCGACGCGAGTCGCCTATGGCCATTAAATGGCCACCTCGTGGACAGCGTCCACGTCCCCCAACACGCGTGGGACCTCATGACGCCCGCGGCGAGGAAGCTCTGCGAGGCCAATCGTAGACTGATCTTCCTCGACGCGCGCTGTGCGCGATGCGCACTGCGGGAGTATCGTGCTTTAGATGTGGTCGTGATACGGGGCGGCTTCGACGCTTGTCTGGAGGCGCTCCCGTCTCATCTATTCCGCGGCGTGGATGAAGATAGAAGACTGGAGCCCTACTGCCTTTATCTCAAAGATAGGCGCCACCTCGACTGGGCCGCGGGGTTAGATGACGATGAGAGAAGAGATGAAGTGAGACGCATGCACCGGCTGCCCGTCGACATCACGCCAAATCTATATTTAGGCGACGCCGGCTGCGCCGCTGATTTTCAGAGACTCAAAAGCTTAGGTATAACGCACGTCCTGAACTGCGCCGCCGGCGAGACGCGCGACATGCGTGCCGTCTATGGTCAGCACGGTATGCAGAGTATGGCCGTGGCCGCGAAGGATAATGAAAACTGCGCTTTGTTGGATGGCCACGTCGACGTCGAGGCCTTCCTATCAAAAGCGCGTCAATCGGGAAGAGTGCTCGTGCACTGCGTTCAGGGTTTGAACCGGAGCGGTCTTGTGGTCGCGGCCGCGTTGGTAAGGGACGGCGCGGATGTTGTAGATGCCGTCCGGACTTTGCGGAAGCGGCGGGGCAACGACGCCCTCTCCAACACAAATTTCCAGCGGCGGCTCGTGCGCTACGCGGCGCGGCTCGGCCGGCTCGGGCCCGTGCCCGATGTGGAGGTGTCGGAGGCGCGGGTCGCGGCGCCGGCGCCGGCTCCGGCGCCTACGGGGGGTTGCTGCCTGGTGAGCTAAGTTGTGCTTGATGTGTGTTCCTAGTTCGACCGGCCGACGCGCGCGAATTTCCCCCTTATGTGTTTCCCCCCATTTCCTTGCACTAGCAATCCAAAAAACGTCGATGCTAGCGAACCACCCGAGCGTAGGGCTCTGGGGCACGGATCTCTGACAAGCCGAAGCTAGCGGCGTAAAGACACTAGAAACAGGCTGTCGACGCGACTTGTGCGTTGCCCGTGCAGCAACTGTGCTCACCTTACAGAACGACCATAGTTACTAGTCGTCGCAGGACACCCACGCACAGCCTGGAACCACCCTACCACGGTTGAAGACAGAGCCATTGTCGCTGCACACTGCACGCACTCTCGACTGCAAACGCAACCATGCCTTCCCTCAGCAAACTCCTCGTAACCCTAGCGGTCGCCGACGGCTTCCAGAAGCCCTCCTCAATAAGACAAGCAACAAAACTCAGCGCGTTAACGACCCCCGACATGGTCTCGATCTACGGCCGCCTCTCCGAAAGTACGTGCGTCGCCGAGGACGGCGAGACGACCCAGACCGCAAAAAAGCCGAAGTGGATCCCGGCCTACTCGTTCCGGAAGGACCACGTTCCCACTTGGATGGAAGTCTTCGCGGGCAAGGAGAGCATTTCCCTGGCCGAGTTCGAGGAGGGCCTGCAGGCTTTACCGTTCGCGGACCCCTGGCACTCGCCCAAGAGCGAGGCAGCCCAAGTGTACTCGCAGGCCGGCGGCCGGGCCGTCTTCGCGTTGTTAGGTGGCGAGGATTCACTATCGCTGGACACATGTGAAGAAAAACTCATGGAGCTCGCGCCCGAGAACGACGGCGTGACCTGGCAGGACTTCCAGATCGCGCTGGTCGAGCTGGGCCAGACGCGGTCGAGGGACTGGGACGCGTTCGTGGACGGGGGCTGGGAGGACCTGCTCGAGGACGACGACTGGGAGGCCTCGAAGGACGACGAGGGCGCGAACCAGCTCATGACGGACGTCGGCGCCGCGCCGCCGCCGCCGCCGCCGCCGCCGCCGGGCGGCGCGCCGCCGCCGCCGCCCGGAGGGGCCCCGCCGCCGCCGCCGCCGCCGCCCCAGAAGACGGCGGGGGGCATCTACCTGGGGTAGGCGTGCGGTAATAAGATGGTCGAAGAAATTTGTGCCAGCGCGGGTCTCGGGCGCCAGCTTGCGAGTTTCCGGCCGCTCATTCGTATGAAGGCGGTCGAGAGACGTGGCGATGCTTCGCGGGACGTGTGATTTCGGCCGTAGCGGGCAGTGCAACCACAGGAAGTTTGCTCAGCTCGAGATTTACAAATTGGTTGAGCTCTGCCTCGTTTTTGGCGTGTCCATACAGACCAGGAAGGCAAAAACCTTTGCGTACAAGCCAGCGCATAGCCTCTCGAGTACCTTCATACTCGGTTCGCCGCGAATCTGCGCTGCGCGGCGCGACAGCGCTGTCAAAATCAGCAGCACAAATCGAGCGGCCTGGCCTCCGCGCAGGCGCGTTCCCCGGTTGCACAAAACTGCGTAAAAAATGGCCATCAAAGACGCGTGGCGCTTCGACAAGAGCCAGTGGGCGCTTAAAGCCGGCATCGCTTCGGCGCTCGTCCTCGCGACCATCGTCTGGTACGCGCGGGAGTGCGGCCCGGTGTTTTGGTTCACGCCATCGATGCGACAGGCCGCAGAGCAAGCGCGCTTTCGTGACGGTGGATTTGCGCAGGCTGACGCCGGCGACGCAATGCCCGGACCAGACGCTCCTGGTCTTCGGCGTCGTCTACGTGGCCCGCCTCTACTTCGCGATGCTAGTGCTGTGGTCTCGCCCGCCGGATTGGCACGAGATCCCCATCGTCTACGTCTTCTTCATCCCGTCAATCTTCTACACGATGGCGCGCGGGAAGGTCGACGAATGCTCGGCGCCCGTGACGGCGCTCGCGGTCGCGCTATACGTAATAGGGTCGGGGTTCTCGACGATCAGCGAGTACCAACGCTACGTGTTCAAGAAGCAGCCCGACAACAAAGGCAAACTCATGACCGACGGCTTGTGGTCCCTGACGATGCACGCCAACTATTTCGGTGATACGCTCCTGTTCACGGGCTGGACGCTCGCGTCGAGCGGCCTCGCCGTGTCGTGGACGTGGTGGGCGGTGCCCGTGATGACGGCGCTGTTCGTGTTCATGCACATCCCGGTGCGCGCCCCGCGTCCCGGGTCACTGGACGTCGCGGTGATGGCGTGTCGTGACGGCGTCTCCCCGCGCAGGGCCTCGACGAGTACCTCGCGGACCGCTACCCGAAGGAATTCCCGAAGTACGCCTCGTCGACGGCGAAATTCATTCCGTATATCTACTGAGCTCTCGCGCGCCGGGCCGGCAAGAATCCCACCCCATGTATATATATTCTAAATAACTTACCTCTGAACAAGACCCACCTTCCCGGAAGGCGCCGGCTCCTGGACGTACGCCAGCGACCGTAATAAGGCTTCAATGATCTCCACCCTATCATCCTCGCCGGACCCCAGGCCTAATAAAGGCTCCGGCGGCAATTGGACAGAGGACGCGTGCCGCAGCAACGGCCCGAGCCGAATGAGAGCGTCGTCGCACGGCCCGCGCAAGGGATGACCGGAAGGGAACGTCTCGGGGCCCATGCGCGCGCGCGCGACGATGTACGCGGCCGGATCCTCCATACCCGGACCGCTCTCCACCGATTTGTGCGCGAGGACCATCTGCAAGAGCTTGGGCGTCGGCTTCGCACCATGCCTCAGGAACAGCAGCGCGATCGTCCTGAGACCCAATCCCAAACCCTCGTGGGGCCGGTCGTCGGACGGAACCAATTGTAACCCAGGCAACAAGCAGCAGTCACAGAGAGCCTCCAGAACTTCTTTGGACCAGCTCACAGAGGGGTTGGGCAGGCCCGCGCGCTTGAGCGCGTCCTCGCCCAACCGGAAGACGTTCGACAACTCCGACGTCAACGACTGAATCGGGGCATTTAAAGCATCGTCGCGCCCCAGGCAGGTCTTCTTGTGGCGCGCCCAATCTGTTCGTTGACAATCTTTGCTACAGTAGGACGCCTTGCCGCAGCGGCCGCATCGTCGTGTCGCGCCCGGCCTCAAGCACGCCGCGCAGCACCGCAGCGACGCCGCCGCGTCCGTCTTACGATGTTGTTGTTTGGCGGGCGGCGCAAAGGCGCTGCCGTCGAGGCACTGCCGGACGAGCGCGGACTTGCCGAATTGCGACGTCGGCGTGTGGCTCCTTAATACCGCGTCGGCGGCTCGGTAGGCGTGCCGATGCGGCGGCGTCCGCGACGGGCTCGTGTCCATGGCGCTGGCCATCTTTGGAGAGGCCCTGGATATGAGTGCGTGCGCCCGACGAGCTGCAGCGGTGGGCTATCGCGCGCTGGCCATCAATCACAGCGCTTCTCTCAGTGCTGCGCACGCTCGCGGACCACTCGCGAGCGATGCGCGCGCGATGGCTCGATAATACCTAGCGTAGCGACATACACTAGCAGGGTTTGAGGAAAGCTTTTGCCAGAGGGATACGAAAGAATCGAATGCAGAGACGACAGCTCCAGGCAGGTTCGTAGTGGTTCGTTTTTAGGCATTTTTAGCGTCCATTTTTTTTTAGCTGAATTATTTTGAATAAAAGAGCTCGATTAACTCAGCGCGCGTGCTGCCGCTGCTGACGAGAGAACGTGTGTAGGCCACACGCGTTGCGCCCACGATCCTGCAGCAAGCAGAGCGCTTTAAAACCGCTCAGCGCGCCAAATAGCTGTGCCGCCAAAACGCTGGCTTGAAACGCGCCGCGCATCTATAACGCCAGCAAACGCCAAAGCCGCCACAGCCAAACATGGCGGAACGCAAGCTCTCGGGCGTGCGCGTGTCCCTGCCGCGGCTCACAAGAGTACGAGCGGTAAGTCACGACCAGTACGGAGGCGCCACTTTAACATACGACGACGAGCGCCGCGACTACGAGCTTTGTAAATTGGAGAGCGTGCCCGGCGTGCGCGAGGACGACCCGCTGGACGGCGCCAAGGTCGCGTTGCCACCGCAAAATTACACCTGGGACGCCGAGCGGCTGCTCTGGGTGCACTCCCGCTCGAAGCAGCCCTACGCCGAGATGGCTCGTAGATCATTACCTAGATCTGATGAAGATGTTGAAAGGGACCCGCCGTCCGAAGCGATTGGATCGAGATGCATGGCGTGGAGCTGGTCAGATGACACACCATCTCTCAGAAGGGCCACGATTACGTCGCATTCCTGCGAAGGCGACGACCTGGGTTTATTGGGGAAGTGGACCCTGACACTTTCATCTGCGGGCACGAATCGACGACCTACGACATTGGAAGTGCGAGCCCCGGAGCTCCGAGCCGCGTTGGACCTGAGACACCACGTCGACTGTCGAGGAGAACCACCAGCACTATCCCCCGAATTAAGGAGGCAGGGCTGGTCCGCGAAGCAGTCTCGGAGCACGGGCGACTGGTATTATGTTCATACATCACCAAATGGAGGTGCCACCAGTCAATGGGAGCGGCCCGGCTGCGACTGGCCCAACGCTCCTTCTTGTGCCTGTCTCGGGCACCGGACGTCGACGCGCATCGACTCCCATTTAGATCGCATGGAGCGCAAGGCGACGTTAGCTGCGTCTTGCAGGTCGAAGTATGCTGACTACGAGCGGGCCCAAGAAGACCGGGCGACGGCAGCGTCGTCGCGCGGTGACGCGCCGGATAGCGCTTTGCAGTCCTATGCCGCGTGGTGTCGGGCGCGATGCGAAGCGTACTACGAGAGTCCGCCCCATTTACAGCATTTGGCGGATGACGCTCCTGAGAGACGAGCGGACTTAGAAGCGCACGTGGACACGATGTACGGGCTGATGCGCGAGTACGACCACGTCGCGTCCGACTCGGAATTTTCTGATGAGAGTGAGTCTGAAGATGAGAACGAGGACTTCTCCGAGCTCGGGTTTAGTGATGTGCGGGTCCAGCGGTCGTCGAAGCGGCGGCGGACGGAGCGCGTTTTGAGAAGTGGATTGGAGCAGTTCATCGACTCGCCGGGAGTGGCCAGTCGTATACTACACGGCGACGGCTTCAACCGGACGCGGTCGGGCGCGGTCTTCGGGGGGAAGCGAGACGAGAACTCGGACCTGCGCAAGCACCTCGACTTCGACTGAGGAGCGTCCGGCCTAAGGTCCGTCTAGCTAGTCTTGTGTCCCGAGTAGGACGCGGCCCGCCTCGCTCCTTCGAAATTCCCCACATGGCATAGCGCCCGCCCGACGGCGTGAAGGACCCGTCCCCGACTACAAAGGGGGCCCTCCCGTTCGGCGCGGGCCGGAGGGGGGGGGTAGCGCTTGCTGTGCCTGCTCTCTGTGAGTGAGTGCCAGTGGCAGCTCTCCCGGCCGAGGACACCAGCCGCCGCCGCGCCCCGCCGCGCACGCCAGCGCCCGGCTCGACGTGGGCCCGACGCCTGGAGCGAGAAACGGCACTGCCAGCGAGGGTGCTTACCACAAGCCTCAGGGGCAGCCCCCACGCCGTCGACGGGCGCCCGGGCGGCGCGAGGCAGCGCACCGTCGCGCGCGCCGATAATAGAGAGGCCAGAGCTGCCCCAAGCCACCAGACACACCATGCTCGGGGCCCGCTACGCCGTCGCCGCGGCCCCGGCCCCGGCGCCGTCAAGAGCAAAAAGCCCCTACATCGAGGTCGACACGACGAAAAAGCCACTACTAAAGACCGGCGCCATCGTCCGCCTCAAGAGTATATACGCCGCAGACGCCGGCAGGGGGCCGTTCGGTATATGCGATGCTTTTGATGCCAAATCAAATACGTGGGCCGTGCGCTTCTTCGGCGAGGCAGAAGAGCGGCTCGTGGGAGAAGCGGGGTTGGTACTGTTGGACGACGCCGAGGCCTTGGACGAGGCGACGCGCGCGCGCGACCGCGCCGCCGTGCGCGCGCTAATTCAAAGGCGGCCTCCTCCTCAGAGAGAGACACGTATTTCAAGGGAGTTTGACCAAGAAGATTTCCACTGCCCGGTCTGTCGAGAACTCCTGTGGAAACCAGTCATAAAACAGTGCGGCCACGCGGCGTGTTTTTTATGTACCCATAAAGCGATGGACCAGCTCTGCGATTCGGCGTGTCCTCTATGCCGGGCGCCGTTTCGGCATCTCGGAGACGTTTGTGAGCCTCTACATAACTTTATCTGCCGGACCTTTCGGCCCGAGGCGGTGGTGGAGGAGGAACACTTTTCGTGCAGGACCTGCGGCGCGCCCGGTAGCGTATATGTGGGCAACTGCGGCCATGTTTTATGTGAGGACTGCCGGGATCAGGACTGTGCTTGTGGCGCGAGGCGGGTGTTCACACCTCGGGTCCCTTGTGCTCTCCTAGAGCTCGCGTCGCATAAAGCGCGGGCGCCGGCGGGCGCACCTCGACAGTGCCTGGAGGCGCCGGCGCCGGAGCGGGCACTGAGCGACGAATCGCCGTACGTGCATTTCGGCGTGGGCTGCGATGGCTGCGGCGCGTTTCCCATCCGCGGGGCGGCGTTTCGGTGCTTGGACTGCCCCGACGCCGTGGGCTTCGACCTCTGCGCGGAGTGCCGCGGCTCGTCGCTCGTTGTTTCTGGTCGTTTCGACCAGGGGCACACCTCGAATCATCGCGTAGTGGAGCGCGAGCAGGTGCGGACGTGGTTGCATGAACTGCAGGCGGCGAATCCCCAGCTCGGCGTCCACGAGGTCCTCGATATTGCGCGGATGCAATTGCAAGCGGCCGCGCCGCCGCCGCCCGACGACTCGTCGTCGGACGACGAGTCCTTTTCCCGCTACGGGCCGGGCGACCCGCCGCGGACCGCCTAGCTCGCCCCGTCTTTCTTTTGTGTAATCGTCCGTTCTTTTGCGTCTTTCTGTTACGAGGCGGGGATATTGTTACGGTGCTAGGACTAGTTTTGAGGCGGACAAGTTTTGCTAGTATCTTACAATGCTAGCTAACTCCGAGAGGAGGGACGGTCGCGGGACCGACCCAAGCTCTCGCATTCCTTCCTCAGGGTGCCGCAGCTGCGTTCCAGCGCTGTCAAAAGTACCGCATTGCTGCGAGCTCGAAAGCTGACCTGCAAAAAGCGCACGCAAAGACGCTGCGTCGGCCGCCGCGGGCCATGGCCTACTGCGGCCCGACCCAGCTGCGCAGCCAGGCGGCCCGGCCGAACCGGAGCAACCACCCGCCGCTCCGCGTCGTGATCCTGGTCACGGCCGTCGTGCACGGCAAGACGAAAAAGAAGGAGATCCCGCGCCTCGAGATTGCGGGAGAGGACGGCGACGGCCGGAGCCGGTGCGTCTTCTGGCGGGGCGCGGCCGAAGCGGCCGCGGACCTCGTGAAGATCGGCGCCGTCGTGTCGTGCGTCGTGCAACGGAGCGACTGTGACGGTGCGGTCGTCGTGTGCGAGGGTTGCCGCGACCTGCGCGTCGAGTGGAAAGCCGGCGACGCGCCCCATGCGAAAGCGGTCGTCCGGCGCGTCGCCGGCGCGGCGCGGCCGGCGAAGCGTTTGAGAAGGGCGCCGGCCGGGAGCTACGGCGCTCCCGTGCCGCTGGGCGCGGCCGTGCAGAGTCCGAAGAGCGTCTGGACGCGCGCCTCCATACATGTTGCGCAGCCGCGCATCGGGCGGGGCGAACCGGATCAAGCCGTGGGACGGCTGCTGATGATGGTCCTGAACGGCGACGCGCCGCTGATCTTGCGCTTGCGCGGCGACGACTGCGCGTCAATTGATTGTAAGGCGACGCCCCAACTCGCACGTGCGCTCCACGGCTGCCTCAGCGGCCTTGTCGTCGATACGTGTGACCGCAACGCGATCGCCGCCGGGCAGAAGCACCGGCGCCTGCAGAATGGCATCCCGTCAATTGAGTGCAAGCTTTCACCGGGGCCCGTCGTCGCCGGGATAGCGCTCCTCAAGGAGGACGCGTCCTGGACACCACCCTCCGCGCCATCGACGTCGCGTTGAGGCCAGCGATCTACGCCCGAGAGGCTGTGCTCAACCTCACGCCGTCGAGCATAAGCTAGTGTTGTTAAATCTAAGTCTCCGCGGACCCCGGCGCGAGGCGCGCGTCGTCCTCCGCGCTCAGCTCCGGCTTGACGCCCCGCAGGTTGATGGAGACGTCATCCCCGTCAAACTCGAGCGTCGACACGGACGCCGTCGGCACGGAGATCTCCGCGACGGGCGTCGACGGCTCCGCGAAGGACAACAGAGACCGCGTGATGAAGAGGTGCGAGACGACGACCGCGCACTCGCCCTCACTTATCGAAGGCAGCACGTCCTCCAGCAGGCACTTCTTCGCTCGGGCTTGCACCTGATTGACGGACTCGCCGCCGCCCGCGGGATTGAAGTCGTAATCATCCAAAAAGCGCTGCATGTCCTCGCCCGGGTACTCTTTTGAGACTTGTTCTATGCTTTTGTCGACCCAGTCGCCGCGCTTGACTTCGCGGAAGGCTTCCCTCGCTTCTACATCCATAGAAGCGCCAAGTGCTTCGACCGTGCGCTCGGCGCCGTACATGGCGCGCTTCATCGGGCTCGCGAAGACCGACGTCACTTTGCTGCCGAAGTTATCGGCGACGAACTGTGCGGCCGCTCGCGCCTCCGCCTCGCCTCGTTCGCTCAGTGGTACGTCGACGTCGCCGCCGTAGAGGCCGTCCGGCGTCAGGGCCGCGGCTTCGCGGTTGACGGCGCCGTGGCGCACGAGGATCACGGTCTTGGGGGCCAATGCTAGAGTAGTCATCGTCGACGCGGCCAGCACGAGCGTCTGCCGCGCAGCGAAGCCAAGGCGCTGCATGGCTGCAGCCTTTTTTTGCAACGAAATGCCGGTATGCGGCAGAGCAAACGCGATGCCCGGAGAGCGTGGCTCTAGTGCCTTATGCCGCTAGTCATTATACGCTCTCACAACGTCACTCACATCGCTCAAACCCCGACGACGAGAGGGAGCCGAATAGGCCAACGTGACGTCCGCGTAAGCGGCATGGCGACGCTCAAAGACAGGATCGACGCCATTTGCAAGGAATTGAAGGTCACTGTCAAAGAGGGCGGCCTGATCGCGCAAGTCATAGGGCCTGTGTGCCCCGTACCGTTAACGGTACGGGGCAGTCTCGCGAGTCGGCCTCCCAAATGGGGGTCTGACCGGTCGGGCAGGTGATGAGTCAGTTCGGCAATGAGCCAGTTCGAGGAGATCCCGTCCCCCGGGTTGCGGCTTCCAGGGCTCCCGCGTTTAGGAAATCCCGCGCGCTAGCGGCCTGTAAGACATGTAAGACACTAGCAAGCAAGCAGAGCACTAGCAAGCA
>JACLAA010003887.1_pt1 | contig 22317 bp, 22 predicted proteins | sample 8027891 | NCBI WGS metagenome assembly JACLAA01 (sample SAMN15724900, study PRJNA655200) | protist metagenome | isolation source: fluorescence activated cell sorting (FACS) single amplified genomes of... | place: Spain: Blaines Bay Microbial Observatory, Mediterranean Sea | collected 2016-01-19 | reverse complement strand
ACGGTGATTTTACCAAAACTACTTCTTCCACTTTTTTTATTTAAACCAAGAGAATTATTTTTTAATTTTTTTTTGTTTTTAAGAAAATCAGTTTTAAATATTAGTTTTTCCATATTATATATTGTTGGAAATGGGGTCTTATTCACTTAATAAAGTTATAGATTTCACAAAGATAGCAACTTAGCTTCTTCATTTTTTAATCCTTTTTGATTGTTATACTTAAAAAATACCTTTAGTTTTGGCATGTTTGAAAAATAAGAGTTTAGATTATTAAAGGGTTTTCAGTTATCCGTCTTCAAATTTTTTGAATTAGCTTTTGGTTTTTCAATGTTTGAAAATTTTCAGGGTCCTCAAAAACCAATATATGAGAAAAAATTGTTAAAAAATCATGTATTTCATTTTTTCTTAACGTCACTAAACAACCAACAAAATCACCTTTTCTCAGTTTTAGTAGAATTTTTCTTTTTCTTAAACTTAAAATTTTTGGCTTCTTTTGAAAATAGATTTGTAAGATACAAAATATTTTTAATATTTCCTGTTGAGTTGGATTTGGTGCATTTATAAAAACACTTATTTTTTTAAGAACGACAATCCTATTAAATTTTTTTAGGGGACCATTTAACGACAAAATATAGTCAACAATTTTATTTTTCTCAAAAATAACTGAATTTATCATTTTATATTTAGCTTTTAATAGATGGTTTAGTTATTTTTTCTTTTTTGGTAAAGATTTTTTGTTTTTTATTTTTATTGCTCTCCCTAAATTAATTCCTATCATCTTTTTTGTTATTTTTATTTTGAAATATTTCAAACCGTCGTGAACAAATATTTGTTTTTTTTCACATTTTAGGCAATACTATGGAGCTTTTTTTTCAAATGCTTATTTTATTTATTTTTTTTGAAGTTTTCTTTAATCATATGTATTTTAAAAAAGGACCTTTTCATTTAGATCTCATTATCTATTATAACAAACCAGATGACATAGAGATTATTTTCATATATTTATCAGTTCTTAATTCTTTTGGTAGCAGACCAATAATTCTTGTTGATATTGGTTTTAACTGTTTATTTACAAGAACAACAGAATTTGTAAAGAAAGAAAATTTGACATTATTTCTTCTTATATGCTCTTTTCTAGTTCTAATCAAAACCGCTAGAAGAATTGTTCCTTTCTTTAATTTCTTTTTTTGTTTATTTTTTCTTAATTTTTTTATTGATACTACCAATAAAGAACCTATTTTTTCCTACTTTTCCATATTGTTTTTTAATTTTTATACAGGATACCACTAAAGCTCCTGAATTATCAGATGTTTTTAGAAGACTGTTAGGCAAAATCATACCTTATAAAAGCGAAAAAAGGGAATCGAACCCTTAGCCTTAATCTTGGCAAGATTATACTCTACCAATTGAGCTATTTTCGCATCTAATTTTATAGGAGATATCGAATTTTTTATTTATATTTTGTAAAACGTATTTAATGTTGTTAATATTTTTTTTTTGAGAATTGTAAAAAAAGATTATTTTAATTGATCCTGTCTTTAAATTAAATTTTTCTCTACTTTTTTTATTTACGAAAGGAGACCTTAGTACCATTATTTTTTTATTTTGCCCCTTCTGTCCCAATAAGATCACATCATCTTTAAAATACTTATTTATTTTTTCAAGTAAAAGGTGTATTTCTTTTAAAACTTTATTTAACTTTTGAGAGTATATAAAAAGAGTAATTTTCATATCTACTAAAGAAGGGACTTGAACCCTTACTTCTTTATTTTATTAGAAATTGGAACCTAAACCCAACGTGTCTACCAAATTCCACCACTTTAGTATTTTTCCACCGGTAAAGGATTCGGAACAGCTGGACTTGAACCAACAGCTTTCTACTCCCAAAGCAGATACTCTACCAAATTGAATTATGTTCCGTAGATTTTGAAGTCGTTTCGAATAACTATAGGTCTGAATAGATTTGAACTATTTACCTTCCGCTTATCAGGCGGACACTCTAACCAAATGAGCTACAAACCTTTTAAAAGAAACTTTACAGACCATAACTAAAATACTTACATTCTACAGGACTTGAACCTATAACAACCGATTTAGAAAAACGATACTCTATCCATTGAGTTAAGAATGCATTAGTCTCATTCTAGTGACCCAACTTTTCAAGCATACACAAAACCTATAACAAGTTCGATTAAAAAATCAACCATAACTCAAAAACCAAGAGAAGTTAGTTGACTAACCGCTATAATTCAGGGAAACATAAACATGACTTCAAGATCAAAAATAATAAATAAAATAGCAACCAGGTAAAATTTAATATCAAAAGCATTTCTTGCATCTTCATAAGGATCAAAACCACATTCATAAACTGATAATTTTTCTACATCAGGTTTTTGTATTGCAAAAATAAAAGATAACCCGAAAATTATAATAGACAAAATGATGCTAACAAAAATTAAAACTAAGATTGGAAAATATTCTTCAAAAAAAATTGATGAAAACATTTGTTAGAAAAGAAAAACTATTCTTTGGGTTAGTAATAAAATTAAATTTGGGTTTATAAATAATCCTACCATTAAAAAATTAATTGTGCTTAAAGAGCAGCTTATCAAAACGTTAAAATTAATGTATGAAAACCACTCAAAATGTTTTTCAAAAAATGAATTTTTTATAATTCTTAAATAGTAAAAACAAGAGATAACACTTGTTAAGAATGCAACAAAAGCATAAAAAAAGGAGGATGAATTTATTACAGAACATAAAATAGATAATTTTGCGTAAAATCCCACTAATGGAGGAGTTCCGGCCAAAGAAAAAAAAGCTTCAGCAATAACTATTGAAAAGGAAAAATTTAATTTAAAAAAATTAGAAATATCCGCTATTGTCTTTGTATTCTTATTGTTAAAATCAGACTCTAAAATAAGAACAATACTTCAAGTTAAAAATCCAGTAATGGTATAAACAAATAAATAAAAGAACATGGACTCTAGTCCTTCAAAAGTTGATGTTGAAAAGGCTAACAATACATATCCCATATGAGCTATTGCACTGAATGCTAACAGTCTTTTCATCTTTTTTTGCTTTATGGCGATGAATGAGCCGTATAGTATTGAAAATACTGCCAAAAGAGATAGGCAGGATTCTCAATTATAGAAAGTAGAATAAAAACTATATTCAAAATTCTAATTAAAACAACAAAAATAGCAATCTTAGGTATTAGCGAAAAAAAAATAGAACTTGATGTTGAAGAGCCTTCGTAAACATCTGCTATTCACAAGTGAAAGGGGAAAATAGCTAGTTTAAACAAAAAACTGGAAGCTATAAAAAATAATCCTATGTTGATTGTATCAAAAAAAAGAATTGTCTTATTTAAACTTGTGAGTAAGTATTGTATATCTTGCAAATTTGTTGAGCCTATCGAACAATATATAGTTGCAATACCTATCAATAAAAAACAGGAAGCAAAAGAACCTAGTACAAAATACTTTATACCAGCCTCCGTAGAGAAAGAAGAATTTCTTTTGAAACTAGCAAGTGCGTATAAACATAAGCTTTGAATTTCGATTATAATGTAAATACCTAATAAATCATTAGCCATAACTAAAAAAAACATAAACTTAAAACAGCTAAAAGCTTCAATAAAACATACTCAAACAAATTAATCTTAGTTTCGTAAATATGATCGAAACAAAATAAGAAAACAACTATTGAAAAAAAAGTTAAAAATAGCTTTACGTTTAAGCCCAAGGTATCAAATATAAAATTTGATTCTGAAAACATGAAGAAATTAACGGCACAGGAATTAAGTAGTAAACCTAGAAAAGTTAAAAAGGTTAAGCTAGAAATCTGTAAAGTAATTAAAATTAGTAAGGGGTTTTTATAATTTTTATTATCAATTATAAGAGAATTTTGTAAAACGATAAATAAAAGTACTGACGCGAGAAAAAATTCTGGAGTAAAAAATTTGATTTGATTTTCAACTAGAAACATTAATGGTAACAATGTACCAGAAGAGATTTGTTTCTATTTTAATTTCTTAAATTTATTAAAAAGGCACTCGAAGAAACGTTTTTCGAGAGCTGTTTAAAAGATTTCTGTTCTTTATTATTTTTTTCATATTTAAGTGTTAAGGAGATAGCTCCAAACATAGCAACCAATAGAGCAATTCCAGCTAATAAGAAATAGACGCAATATTTAACGTATAATAAAATTCCTATATTTCTTAAATTATCAAAAATTTCTATTGTATTGAAAAAAGTAAAAAAGTTAAAATCAAAAAAGATACTGTATACAATAAAAAAAAACTTGTTTAAAACAAAACAATATTTCAATTAAGAAGATAGAACCTATAAAAGTTCCGATTGAAAAGTATTTAAAAAAGTCATCGTCTTTTGTAGAGATCTTAATGTCTAACATCATAACAACGAACAGAAATAGAATAACAACAGCTCCAACGTAAACTATAACAAACATAAGCGGTACAAACTCTAATTCTAGTAAAAAACAAAATACCAGAGCAATTAAGAAATGTTAAAATTAAAAATAGCACTGAATGAACAGGATTTTTTACTGAAATTACCATAAATGATGAAATAATCGAAAAGATAGAAAAGGTGAAAAAAAACATATATCAGTATTAGGCCTGTCGGGACTTGAACCTGAAACTGTTAGATTAAAAATCTACTACTCTACCTATTGAGTTACAAACCCTAAAATACAAAGATTATCTATCAACTTCACCAAAAACAATATCTTGAGTTCCAATAATGGTTACAACATCAGCTACCATATGGCCCTTGCTCATAAAATCGAGAGCTTGTAGATGAGCAAATCCAGGAGCTTTAATTTTACACCGATACGGTTTGTTAGTCCCGTTTGAAACTAAATAAATACCAAACTCTCCTTTTGGTGCTTCAGTTGATGTGTAAGTTTCCCCTGACATAAAGGAGAAACCTTCAGCATAGTATTTAAAATGATGTATCAGTGATTCCATTGAGTTTTTAATTTTAAATCTTTGTGGGGATACACTTTTATTATCAATATTTTTAATACTTCCTTTTTGTATTTTTTTGTAAGCATTGAAAAATAATTTTTAAAGATTGCCTCATTTCTAAGATTCTAATTAAATATCTATCATAACAGTCCCCTGAAATACCAACAGGGATCTCAAAGTTTAATTCACTGTAGATTTCGTACGGTTGATTTTTCCTTAAGTCTCATTTTATGCCGGAACCTCTTAACATAACACCACTGAATCCTCAGTTTGCAGCATCAGAAGCTGAAACTATTCCAACGTCTACTAATCGTTGTTTTCAAATACGATTTGATGTCAGCATCTCTTCCATTTCATCTAATCTTGCAGAAAATTGATCAGAAAAAACAAAAATATCGTTTAATAAACCTTTTGGAATATCTTGGTTAACTCCGCCAGGTCTAATATAAGCTGCATGCATCCTGGCACCAGAAACTCTTTCATAGAATTCCATTAGCTTTTCTCTTTCATCAAAAGCCCATAAAAAAGGACTCATCGCCCCTACATCCATTGAGTGACAACCAACAGCTAATAAATGGTTTAAGATACGAGTAATCTCTAAAAAAATTACTCTTATATATTTCGCTCTTAAGGGAATAGAAATGTTAGACAATTTTTCTATGCATAATGAATATGTATGCTCTTGTGCCATCATAGAAACATAATCTAACCTATCAAAGTAGGGTAGAGCCTGTAAATATGTCTTATATTCAATTAATTTTTCAGTTCCTCTATGAAGAAGACCGATATGGGGGTCTGCCCTTTGTACCATTTCACCCTGTAACTCCAAGACTAAACGTAAAACTCCGTGAGCGGCAGGATGTTGAGGTCCAAAATTTAAAGTAAAATTTTTTAATTCGGTAGATGCTTCTGTTTTTTTCAAAACCATATTTTTCTAAGTTAACTGAAGAAGATAGGATTTGAACCTATGAAGGCAAATGCCAATAGATTTACAATCTACTTCCTTTGACCGCTTGGATTACTTCTCCTTTTTTATTGTTGAGTTAAATTTTTCAGGTTTAATTTTAACGGGCAATTATTTCCTTCTCTTTTTTGGAAGTCTGCAACCGTTATGTGGGGAGGATGTTAAATCAGATATAAATAGTATTTTCAAACCCTCTTTTTTTAATCCCTTTATAAAAAAACTTCTTGATCTATTAAAACCTTTTAGAAAAAGACAAATTTTCTTCTTTTTCATTAATAAAAGCTTAGATCCAATTTTTTCTCCTAATTCATTTAGAACAAAATTACTTATTTTTAATGTCCCTTTGACTTTTAAACAACCACTCGAAAAAAAAAAATAAGAGTTTTTTTATTTTCATCTAAAATGTTAACAAAAACGTTATTTAAACTAAATCTAAAATATAAGAATACCACATTACTTTCGTTCATTTTTAAAAATAGCAAAGATAGGATTTGAACCTATGACATTTAGAACATGAGCCTAATAAGCTAAACCAACTGCTTTACTTTGCTTGTAAAAAACTATTTTAAATAAAAAACATTGAAAAAAAAAGAATGAATAATAATTTTATTGAGAAAAAAGAAAAGAAAAAATTTCAAATTTGAAAGAATATTAAAATAAAACTTAAACCTATTAACATCAGAAAAGAGTAATGATATAAAAAACCACTTTGAAAATAACTTAAAAATAAAGAATTTTTATAAACACTAAAACTTAAACCTGCAGGTCCGAAAAATTCAATTAAACCTCTATCTATAACTTTATAGGAACCGTGAAAGGCGAATGACAAAAAGTTTTGACCGAAAACTTCAACATATACCTTATCGAAGAACCATTTTCTATTTAAAAAATTATAAATCCTATTACCCAATCAGCTTTTTTTAAAACCAAATAAACCGTCTGAAAAAAAAGTGTATAAAAAGAAGGATAAACATGCTCCAAAAAAAACTTAAGCAAAGAGGTAAAATTTTATTAAAAAAATTTGCAAATTCTGCCTCAATTAAATTAAAATTTTCTGGTTTGGTAAACATAGAAGTTCCTCAAAAATCGGTACCAACTCCAATTATTACATCTTTAGTGAAAAAGCCTATAAAAATACTTGGAACAGACAGAACTATCAAAGGAAGTAACATTTTTCAAGGAGATTCATGAGCTCCGAAAATAACAGGACGAAACCCATTCGGCAATGATAAAAAAGTTAAATATGTTAATCTAATAGAATAAAAAGCTGTGAAAAAAGCACCAAAACTTCCCAATCAGTATGAAAAATGTGAAAAGATAGTATATTTAGCAAAGGATACTTCTAGTATAACATCTTTAGAATAAAAACCTGTTAAAAAAGGAAAACCGGACAAAGAGAAAGAACCAATTAACATCATAGCGTAGGTAAATGGAATAACTTTTTTCAAACCACCCATTTTTCTCATATCCTGCTCGTCACTCACAGCATGGATAACGGAACCAGCACCCAAGAATAGTAAAGCTTTAAAAAATGCATGGTTTGCCAAATGGAAGACACTTACAGAATAATTAGAAACACCACAAGCAAAAACCATATAACCTAACTGGCTGCAAGTCGAGTATGCAATAACCTTTTTTAAATCGTTTTGCAACAATCCTGTAGTTGCTGCGAAAAAACATGTCATAGCACCAAAAATGGTTATGGTAGCTGATGCTGTAGGTGCAAATTCAAAAATTAAAGATGAACGTGCTATTAAAAAAACTCCAGCAGTAACAAGAGTTGCGGCATGAATTAAAGCAGAAACAGGTGTTGGACCTTCCATAGCGTCTGGCAATCAGGTATGCAAGCCTAATTGTGCTGATTTTCCGACAGCACCAATAAAAAGTAAAATACCTAAAAGGGTTAATAAATGAATTTCAAAACCTAAAAAGTTAACTAAAAAATTTTTATACTTTAAAACTAAACTAAAAATAACACAATAATCTACACTTTGAAAATTAGTAAAGATTAATATAATTGCTAATGCCAAACCAAAGTCACCAATTCTATTCATTATCATAGCCTTAATTGCTGCTTTGTTTGCTTGGATCCTAGTAAATCAAAAATTAATAAGTAAATAGGAACATAATCCAATACCCTCTCAACCAACAAACATTTGTATGTAGTTATCGGCACTAACAAGAATTAGCATAAAAAAAGTAAATAAAGACAAATATGACATAAATCTTGATAAATGAGGATCATAACACATATATTCCGTTGAATATAAATGAACTAAACTTGAAATAAATGTTACAACAACTAACATTATTACTGTTAATGAGTCAAATAAGAACCCTCAAGAAACATTAAACAATTCAACATTCATTCAAGGCATCAACTTTATGTAACAAAACGAACCGTTTAACCCAACCTCGTAAAACGAAATTATAGATAAAAAAGCCGAAGAAAACAAACAAAAGGTCGTAATAAAGCAACTTCCTTTTGCTCCAATAAATTTTCCAAAAAAACCACTTACAAAAGATCCGAAAAAAGGCAAAAATAAAAGAGTTAAAAACATTTATTACTTACAGGATAAAATAGGATTTGAACCTATGATATTTATTTAAAATATTTTAGTTTTCAAAACTAACGCCTTCGACCCCTCAGCCATTTATCCCTATGAAGTATTCTTAACACTAAATTTAAAATTTCAAATTTTTTTCAACGTACAAATAGTTTTGTAAGAAATTTAAAATTTTAATTTGAGAAGAGTATGAAAAATCAGATACCGTATTTAACTTATTAGAACTAAAAATTTGCAATTTTTTTTGTCTAATTTTTAAAACGGAACTTAATTTTGGTAAGAAGAATCTCAATAAAACGAAATAAAAACCGAAAAAAATAAATACTACCCAAAAAATTTGGTTAAAAAATGTTAATTTATCAAACTGAGGCATTAACTTTCTAAAATATAAAATAGAATTATTTTATCTAAAATAAGATTTGTTCCAGCAACACGTTCCCGTACCACTACCTTGTTACAACTTAACCCCAGTCGTAAACCTACCTTCAAAAACAATTCCTTAGGATCATTTAAATTTTATAAATTAAAATTTTATTAAGGAGATTGAGGTTTTCGAGTAGGAAATACTCCCAGCGTTTGATGGGCGGTGAGTATAAGGTTCAGGTACAAATTCACCGTAACATTCTGATTTACGATTACTAACGATTCCAACCTCATATATTCATTTACAGAAGTATAATCAGAACTTAAATAATTTTTAAATATAATTGCTAAAATTTTAATTTTTGCATCTCTTTGTAATTATCATTGTAATACATAAATAGCCCGAAATATAAAGGTCATAAAGATTTGACGTTATTCCTTCCCTACTCTTATATTTTCATAAGCAGTCTTAATATTTAAATTTCTAAAATATTTATTAACAGGAGTTACGTTTGTTAAAGGAATAAACCAAACATCTCAAAACACAAACTGACGACAACCATGCAACACTTGTAAAAAAAGTAAATTTTATAATAAACCTACAAATAACTAAAAAAGCATTATATTAATATTCAAAAATCGGTAAGTTTCATCGTGTATTATCGCATTAAAATACATATTCCACCGTTTGTTTAAACCCCCATCTATTCTTTTAAATTTCATTTTTGCAAACGTACTCTTCAGGTGGGATATTTAATATGTTAAATAAACAAATCAAAATAATTTAATTAAATAAGAATATCCAGAATTTACAGTTTAAACTACTTGGGTCTCTAATCCAATTTGATTCTTAAACTTTCGTCCCTCATTGTCAGTAATAATATCAATAACTGTCTTCACTTAAAAGGTGTTCCTTTATAAATCAAAGGATTTTACCCCTCTTTATAACATTCCGTTAATTGTCCATTATACTCATAGTAAAAGTGTATTAAAAAAACGCTAAAATATTTTTTTAAATTTTCATGTGGTAACAAAATTTACAAACTACGAACCCTTTACACCCAATATTCATGGATAATGCTTGCTCCATATGTCTAACCGAAACTTCTGGCACATAATTGGTTGGAGCTTTTTTATTTTTAGATCATTTTTCTAAAAAATAACAAAGATTTACAACTCTATTAGGAGCCTTATTCTCTTAATTGGTATGACTAGATCAAGCTTTCGCTCATTGTCTAATATTCCCTACTGGTGGCTTAAAAAGCTTGGACCTTATCTCAGTTCCAATGTGGTTGAAATTTCGCTAAAAACAACTAAGGATCATAGAATAGGTTTGCTTTTACCAAAACCAACGATCTAATCCTAAAAAAAGCATTTTTTTCTACAAGATTAACTTTAACTATAAAATAGAAAAGTCCAGATTCTTTTCTTTACTCACCTCTTCGCAACTAAGATTCAAATATCCCGTTCTACTACCATATATAAGGTCTACCAAAAGCATTCACCCTAAGCCAAGATCAAACTTAAAGCCTTTAATTTTTGATTTATATATCAAAAAAATTTAAAAATAAAATACTAAAAATTTATAAAATTCTATTTTAATCAAAAAAAACCATTTAATCTATTTGATTTTTGAAATATTTAATTTTGAAGAAACTCTATAAAAAATAAATCCAATATCAATACTGAAAATAAATAATAAATTATAATTGAAGATGTTAACCATTTTAAAATTACCTGATATTAGGTTTTCTTACATCATAAATTAAAAAATCCCTATGAATACCTTTCCTTTTATAGGAATCGGGAATAAAACAAGAATAAATAATATTTTCAAAATTGTCCAATTCAACTTTTTGAAAACCGTACAGAAAAATCACTTTCCCTTTTAAAATTTTAACTAATATTTTTTCGGGTATCTTTAAAAAAATTAAATGATTCAAACTACTTTTTAAAACTAAAAAATCTCTTTTCATGTAAATCTTAAAGCCAATACCACTAAATTTTAATTTTTTTACTATTCCGTATTTTGAAATGAAAAGATTTTGAAAAACCTTTTTATTTGTAAAACTCGTATAAAATATTTTATTAGTATTTTTCAAAAGTTTTCTTTTATAAAAAAATTTAGGATAAAAACTTAAACTAAAAAGTTTTGATTTTGTGATACTTAAACCCATGAATCTTTGTAATTTTAAAAAACCAGAATTTCTCAAAATCCCTAATGATTTTTCATAAACGTAGAAAACTTCATCTCCTTTTAATCTCATAAAAAAGTTATTAAGCCTATTCATGACTAAACAAAAAACTAGAGGGTTTTTTGGAATTGAACCAAAAATTAAACCAAAAAAAAAATTAAACCCTAATTCAAAATTAGTATTATTTTGCTAAAAATCTTACGATTATTACACAAATAACCTATCAAAGTATTGTTATAATACAATATTATTTAAAACTTATCTTGGAGATGATTTCCTGTTTATTCCTTTTTTACAGTTATTCAATATGGATGTAGCTAATCAACAATACTTTTTCAAAATAATTGATACACCAGAGATCCAAACACATTGATCCTTGCGTACATAACGTGAACCTCCTCAATTTTAAACGCAAACAAAAGATAGAGACCAAACTGTTTCACAACGTTCTAAACCCAACTCACGTACCACTTTAATTGGCGAACAACCAAACCCTTAGAATCATCTTCAATTCTAGGATGTGATGAGTCGACATCGAGGTGCTAAACAAATTCGTTGATAAGAACTCTCAGAATTTATTAGCCTGTTATCCCTAGCGTACCTAAAATCTTTAACCAATAAAATAAGTCCACATTATTTTTACTGACTAACTATGATCGACATATTAAGTCCCTGTTTGATTTGTAAATCTAACAGTCAAGCAAATTTATACCATTAAAATTTCTACAATAGAAAAAACTATCTGAATTTACCTTATATTAATTTTCGTTACTCTTTTGAAAACAACCGCCCCAGTTAAACCATTGAATATACGAATTTTTACTTTCATAAAAAAATTTAGAGTGGTATTTCAAAAACGTTTCTCTAACCCATACAAAATATGAAGAAATCAAAAACTACCACATATTCTACACAAAACTTCTTTATTCAACATCATATAAAAATAGTAAAGGTGCTTAGGGTCTTCTCGTCTAATTGTTTGTAAATTGCATCTTCACAACTATTTCAATTTCATTAAGCTTATATTAGAGACAGTAAAAAAATCGTTACACCATTCATGCAGGACGGTAATTAGCCGCCAAGGAATTTCGCTACCTTAGAACCCTCATAGTTAGGGCTGTCGTTCATTGAAATTTAAACTCTATGCAAAAACATATCATTTTATATTATCAACACTGGACAGGTGTCAACCTCTATTCGTCTATTTTCATATTTGCAGAGATCTGTGTTTTTATTAAACAGTCGTTTTTTTCTTGCGGTGACGGCTACATTAGCCACTACTTATCCCGAAGTTACATAGTCAATTTGCCGAGTTCCTTTAATATAATTTACTTAAGCTCCTTAGTTTACTCAACTTATTTACCTGTGTCGGTTTAAGTACAGTTTTAAATTTAAAATAATAACTTTTTCCTGGAAATCTTATACAAAAAAAATCTAGAAATTTTTTATATTATTTCAGCATTTCGTCATTACTATTCTTAACAAATAAAAATAAAAAAAAATTTACCTATCAAAAATGATTTTCATCATATATTTTTAAGGACTGTATAATAACCTTTGTAGATTAACCTAACAAAGAAAACTTTAAATTTTAGGAGATAGTTTTTTAATTTTTAACCGAAGTATTATTTTTCAAACTATTTATCACTACTCATACAAGCATTCTCACTTTTAATAATTCCAATATATTTAACAACATATTTTCACAATTACTATAAAACGTTTTGCTACTAATACTTCGAAAGTATTTTGATATTTCGGTTAATAAAAAAAACTCATAAATTTCCAGTTCAGAAAAATTAATTTAAACTTCTGATCGTGCCAGATTTCATTAAAGATGACTGCTTCTAAGTCTACTTAAAAAATTTAATCTTCTTACCCGAACTTTAAAATTTTTATTATTATTCAAGACCTTAATATTCAATTTGGGCTGTTTCCCTTTTAACATAAAACCTTATCATTTCATGTTTGACTGTTTATAATTAAAAATTTTTAACATTCAGAGTTTTATTAAGTGTAAAAAATAACCATAACCCTTCACGCAAAATAAGTATCTTTACAATTAAAAATATAAAATAAACGCTATACTAAAATATATTTCGCAAAAAACCAGCTATCTCCTAGTTTGATTGGCATTTCACCACTAATCACAAATCATCTCAGTATTTTGCAACATACACGAGTTCAGTCCTTCAATGAATATTACTATTCTATTTTCAACTTGTTCATAATTAGATCACCAGGTTTCGGGTATTATTTAATAGATTTTTGAGATAAAATTTTTAAAACTCAAATCATTTATGCCTTAAATTACGATTTTCAGCTCACCTAAAAAATAAAGTCGCTCGTCCATTATACAAAAGGTACACTGTAATTTAAATAAATTTTAAAATATCAGTTGTTTGTTAACATCAAATTTCAATTTTTCTTTCACAATAAAATTCTTCTATCGATTACTTAAGAATAATTAAATATATGAGTGGTTTCATAAAATTTTCAAAAAATAAAGTTCCTTGAAAAAATATACAAAAATAGAACAAGTTTTTTATTACTTATTTTAATAATTACTTACAGGACTATACCTTCTGTGGTTAACAAATATTCAGTAGTTATTCACAACTATTTTTTGTAAATTTAAAAACGTTTTCGCTCACCACTACTAACGTTCATATTTTTAATTTAAAATTTGGTTACTAAGATATTTCAATTCACCAATTGTTTTAACTTTTCAGAGTTTAATGAGATATAATTAAATACCCTATTGCTCCATAAAGTATTTTTAAAATAAAAGTTTACTTCAAATAATGGAACCTCAAAAGTATAATATAATTTAATAAAAAATCTTGAATTTCGTTACAAATAACGTCCACATATCCTAAGTATCAAAAAATCCATTTGATGCTTTTAATAAAAACTTTGAAAAATTATTAAAATTATACCAAAGCTATTTTAACTTAAATTAGTTTATAATATGTCTAATATTTAAATTTAAACATATTTAAATTTATTAAGAATATTTTTTCTTAAAAGGAAGAAATTTCTATCTTCAAGACTAACATCTACAACTCTTTTGCTGAAAACATTAAAAGAGCATGTTTTAAAACTTAACATTAATCCTGTTTTTATAGGTTTCTTACCATTCATAGTTCAACATTTTTTAAAATAATTTATCCTTATTTTAGAACTTCCTCTATTTTTTAATGTTACTATATCGTTATTTTTTAATAAATAGTTAGGATTAGATACTTTAATGTTATTTACAAGTATACGACTATGTTTTATATGTTGTTTTGCAGAATAAAAACTTTCAACAAAAAAAGCATCCTTTAGCACGTATTTTAACTTATTTTGAGAAATGAAAATTAAGCTTTCATTTTTTAGAAAAAAATTTCTTAAGGATTTCCTTCTATAATCCATAAAAATATTCCTAATCCTCTTTATTATTAAACTGTTTTCCCTAAAAGTTCTTTTTATAAAAATGTTAAAATTAGAGAAGGAATTTTTCTTAACATTAAAAACTTTTATTTTATTTTTTTTCTCAATTTTAGGCCTTAAAAAACTTCTTTTTAATCTAAACCACTTTTTTTTTTTGAACTTTAAGATCTTAATTTTATTAAAGTCTAAAGTATTAAATTTCAAAGAATATTTTAATTTCTTTCTTTTTAAAGAATATCTCATTTTTTTAATTTTCTCTTAAAAATGTTTTTAGTGAAAGTCTTTTTGAAGCATTTTTCAAAGCAATAGAAGCCGTTTTTTTATCTAAACTTATAATAGTACAAATCGTAGCACCCTTCACTACTTTTGTAAATCAAAAACCTAATGAACCTTTACCCTTACCCATTCTAGTTTCAACAGGTTTTTTTGTTTTTGAAAAATGGGGGAAGATGTGTAATATTATTTTATAAAATTTTTTTTGTCTTATATGAGTATTTATAATTTTTTTTATGGCACTTATTTCAAAAGATTTTAAAATACCAGATTCTGACGAAACTAAACTTATTTTGTTTTGAACAGGAAAAGAGTTGTTTAGATTTTTTGAACTTTTTGCTTTACCTTTTTGAAGCTTATCAAACTTTACCTTTTTAGGTTGTTGTAACATATAAACAGGAAAAAAAGGACTTGAACCTTTAACCGATAATTTTGAAAACTACTACTCTACCAATTGAGCTACTCTCCTTATTTTTTTAAATTGTTCATTTAAAGAACCAATTTATCGTTCATACGGAAGAAGAACGAAACAAAATGAGATAATAAAACCATTATATTCTTAAAATTAAGAAAATAATATTAAAAAAGCCATCATTAATGCAAATAATGCAATAGCTTCTGTCAATGCAAAACCTAAAATTGCAGTTCTAAATAACTCATCTTTTAAAGAAGGATTTCTTGATATACCTAAAATTAAGCATCCAAACACACTTCCAATACCAACTCCAGCCCCAGCAAGACCTATTGTTGCTAAACCAGCTCCAATTAGTTTTGCAGCAGCTAACATCAAAAATAAAAAATAATAAGAATAAAACACTAGAATTAAAATAATATATTTTTTTTACGATAAATGTATAACAGTTACTAACAACAAAAACATCAACTAAAAATACGTAATTCAAACAAAATATAAACAATATAAAACTGTTATTACAATTTTAAAATAAGTATGCAATAAACCTAATGTAGGTGGATTGCGTCATGTAAATAAATATTAATCAAAATAATAAAAACATAGGTTTGAATAAAAGCAACCGCAAGTTCTAAACCCATTAAAATAACTAATGTAATTAAAGGAATTATATGGGCAATTAAAAGAAGGCCTGATGCTTTCATCATACTTCAAGCAAAACCAGCAATAACCTTCAATAAAGTATGTCCCGCCATCATGTTTGCAAATAACCTAACCGATAAACTTATAGGTCTAAATATGTAAGAAACTATCTCAATAGGTATTAGCAATAAAGCCAATGCAAGAGGAGAACCTGCTGGAAAAAATAATGATAAAATGTTAATACCATGTTCCCTAATACAAATTATATTAATGGCAATAAAACTCATAATACTTAAGGAAAAAGTTACGATTAAATGACTTGTTATAGTAAAACTATAAGGTACCAAACCTATAAGATTAGATGTTAGTATAAATAAAAATAAAGTAAAAACATATACGAAAAAAAACTGACCCTTTTTCTCCCCAATATTATCGAATAACATTCTAGAAATTATTTTATACATGTCCTCAAAAAAGAACTGTCATCTAGAAGGTAAAATATAAAAACTACCATCCTTTAATAATAATGATGATAAAATCATTACAACAAATGAAATACCTATCAAAATAATTATAGTAGAGTTTGTAATCGAAAAATCAAAGTTATTAACAAAAAAAGGGATTAAAGGTAATATTTGAAATTGTTCTAAAGGGCTACTAATAAACATAATTTATACGGTTTATGAACCTCATCAATAGATCGTAACAAACAAAAACAATCAGACAACATCAACGAAATGTCAATATCATGCACCAGCCTCAAACCCAAAATGATGCTCCTGAGTAAGCTGATGTTTATAAAGACGTTGACAGCAAACAATCAAAAAAACAGGTTCCGATAAAAACGTGGAAACCATGAAAGCCTGTTGCTAAAAAGAAAGTTGAACCATAAACACTATCAGAAATAGTAAATGGAGCATTATAATATTCAAATGCTTGAAAGCCTGTGAAAATAATAGCTAAAATGACAGTTAAAATTAAACTTCATAGGCTATCATTTCTTTTTCCGGCAACAATAGCAGCGTGGGACCAGGTGATAGTGGCACCTGAGGTTAATAAAATAAATGTATTTAACAGAGGTATCTCTCATGGACTTAAAATTTCAATCCCTTCTGGGGGTCAAACCCCACCTATTCCAATGTCAGGTGCAATGCTTGAGTGAAAGAAAGCTCAAAAAAAGGCAAAGAAAAACATAATTTCACTAACTATAAATAAAATCATACCCATTCTCAAACCAACTTGAACAATTTGGGTATGTTGCCCTTCATAAGTACCTTCCCTTATTATATCTCTTCATCAAACAAACATAATAAAGATTATTGTAAAAAAGCCAAAAAACATTAAAAATTTTCCACCAACGTAACCATGAAAATATAAAACACCGCCAAAAGTCAAACCTAAACCACCTAATGATGCAACGAAAGGATGAGGACTTGGATCTACTAGATGAAAGGGATGTTTTTGATTTATATTAGAAATATTATTAATCATCAAATTAATATATCATAAAGTAATAGGAAGGAAATTTAATTACTCTAAAACGGTAAAAAATGGGACTTGAACCCATAACTTTTAAATTCACAGTTTAATACTCTAACCAATTGAGTTATTTCTACCAGAATTATTGTTTGTTCACGAAACCTCCCTTTGCGATACTTCACAAATATAGACTCTATCCCAGCCAATTTAAAATTAGATAATTTTGGATTTGAACCAAAAGCCTTTTCTTTGTAAGAGAAACACTCTACCGTTGAGTTAATTATCTTAAAAACAAAATAATCTAATAAATATAACCAGTACCTATTTACTAATTATTTTTTAATTTGGTTAATTTTATAAAATTTTTAAGGGTTATGTTAAGAGGGATATAATAATCTACCAACCCTAAATTAAATCCTTTATTTGAAGAAATGAAAGAAATTATAGGAATATTCAACCTTTTAAAATCCCGTAAAAAAACATTATCCAAAGAAACATCTAAAAAAATAATAATGAAAGGTTTTTCATAAGACGAGAAAACGTGCTCCAAAGAATTTATAAAATTTTCTCTTTTTAATAAAAAATTTTCATTAAAGTTTTTATACTTTTTAAAAATAGATAGACGAATTTTGAAAAAATTTATATTTTGACTCAAAAAAATGAAAAAGAGAGAATTTTCTCTAATATATGAAAAATTTTGCTTTCTAAGCAAACTATAAACCTTTTTATTTAAAAAAAGATCGCTTCCTATAAACAATATTTTCCCTCTCTTCTTGCACACCTTATCAAAAAAAGAAAGGAAATAATTCAAAAAAAGAAAAGAAACATAATTATCAAAAATAGAAGTATTATTTCGCATTCCTATCAAAAACTTATTTAAAATTTTATGCCTTTTTTTTTTATCAGCACCAAGGAAAGATTTTACATCTAATAAAAAACTATTGATTATATAAAAATTACTATTCATAAAAAGAGAAAAAATTTATATTATAAAAATACATCTGGTCTATCTTAGTAAACCAAAAAAGAGAATCGGTGTCTTTAAATAAAAAATTTAAAGAATTATAGGAATCAGGTAAATAAAAATAAGAACCGGCCTTGAATCCTAAAAATATACAACTTTTATTAAATTTTTTTAAAAAGGGCTTTAATTCAAAAGAAAGCTTAAACTTAGACAGCACTAGAATAAAACCTTTGAAAAAAAGACTCGATTTATTGTCAATAAAAATAAGGCGGGAAATATCAGTTATACAAGAGGCAGAAAACTTTTTTTCTATACTATAAATACCGACACCAATAAAAGAATTATCCAAGTTAAAATGAAAAAAGTAAGAAAGATTAAAACATCTCATATCTTAATTCTTTAAAAAACCTTTTATTTTACCAAGATTTATATTTTCTTTAATAAAAAACCTTGACATCTTAAGCTTAAATAACGTTTTATAACTATTTGAAAATAAACAAATATTTTTAAATGCTATATAAGTTTCCAAATAAAAAAAAGACCTTTGATTAAAAAAATGTCAGCGTAATAAGTATGGGACCTTTTTATTAGAGCTAAGAAAATTTAAAGCTATTAAATGATTTTCTTTTTTTTGAAAATTTATTCTTCTAACAAGTTGTTTATAAAAATTTTTTCCTTTCATAGTTATTTAAAGTATTAGCCGTGTAACTAACTCATAGCCAAACTAACTCGGGGATCGTAAGTGAGAACGCAAACCGGGTACTATTCGTACAGGAGGTGAAATTTATGATCTAAGTACTACAATATGCCCATAGAACAGCATCTGGGGGCGTATTTCTTTCGACTTCTAGGATCATTGTCACGAAGAAGCCGAGAGAAATCCCACCCCCATATCGACAATGGCTCGATGCCTCGACAAGCTGTTCTCGAGCCAACGTCATGTGACTACAAAGTACCTCGGACCATCTAATACCCCCAGCTGTAGCCCGCGCCTTAGAGGATGGATGTGTACAGCCACATCCATACGCACTCACTAACTACCTCGCTTTCCCCGTTTACGGCCCGTTAAGCACGCTAAAAAGTATAAAGTCTTAATTCAAAATGACTAATTAAAAGATTCTACTCACATTTCTTATAAACCCAATATTAATTTGAAGAAATACGATCACTTCAATAATTTTTTGATGTAAGATTTCTACCATTCAAAAAAGCATGAACTATCATAATACCAAAAACGAATAATGAGAAAAGAGAAACATAAGAACCTATAGTAGCTATACTATTAAAATCAGCATATGAATCAGGGTAATCAGGTATTCTACGAGGCATTCCAGCTAAACCTAAAAAATGCATAGGAAAAAAAGTTAAATTTACACCTACAAAAAAAGCCCAAAAATGAATTTTTCCTAAAATTTCTAAATAATTTAGACCAATAATCTTCCCAATTCAGAAGTAAAAACCTGAAAAAACTGCAAAAACAGCACCCATACTTAAAACATAATGAAAATGTGCAACAACATAATAAGTATCATGCAAAGCAATATCAACACCAGAATTTGCTAAAACAACACCTGTTAAACCACCAACCGTAAATAAAAAAACGAAACCAATAGCAAATAACATTGGAGTTCTTAAACTAATAAAACCTCCTCACATAGTTGCGATTCAACTAAAAATTTTAATACCGGTTGGAACTGCAATAATCATAGTAGCAGCAGTAAAGTAAGCTCTGGTATCAACATCTAAACCTACAGTATACATGTGATGCGCCCATACAATAAAACCTAAAATACCGATAGATAACATTGCATAAACCATTCCCAAATAACCAAAAACAGGTTTTCTAGAAGAAGCTGAGATTACATGACTAATAATACCAAAACCGGGTAAAATCAATATGTATACTTCTGGGTGACCAAAAAATCAAAATAAATGTTGATATAAAACTGGATCTCCTCCGCCAGCAGGGTCAAAAAAAGTAGTATTAAAATTACGATCTGTTAACAACATCGTAATTGCACCAGCTAAAACAGGTAAAGAGAGTAAAAGTAAAAAGGCTGTAATTAAAACAGATCAAACCATTAATGGTAATCTATGCATACCCATTCCTGGTGCTCTCATATTAAAAATAGTTGTAATAAAATTAATAGCACCTAAAATTGAAGAAGCCCCTGATAAATGTAAACTAAAAATAGCTAAATCAACAGAAGGTCCTGAGTGAGCCTGAATAGCACTCAACGGAGGGTAAACAGTTCAGCCAGTTCCTGCTCCTGCCTCAACAACAGCAGATGCAAGTAATAAAAAAAAAGAAGGTGGTAATAGTCAAAAACTAATATTATTCATCCTAGGAAAAGCCATATCTGGGGCTCCAATCATTAAAGGAATAAATCAGTTACCAAAACCTCCGATCATAACAGGCATAACAAAGAAAAAAATCATTACGAAAGCATGTCCGGTAACAATTACATTATAAAGTTGATGGTTACCTGATAAAATTAAAGTTCCTGGTAAAGCAAGCTCCATTCTAATAAACATAGATAAAACTGTTCCAACTAAACCAGCAACAAAACCGAAAAACAAATACAAAGAACCTATGTCTTTATGATTAGTTGAAAATAATCATCTTGAATATCAGTTATAAAAATTTAAACTTAAAATCTTAATCATATTAAAACAATTTAAGGTGGAAGATATTAACCCTCCAATTTACCCTCAATAAATTTAGTATAGTCATCCATATTTACAGCCTTTACAAGAATAGGCATAAAACCATGGTTAACACCGCATATCTCACTACACTGACCATAGTAGTGACCTACTTTTTCAATATACATAGACCCTTGATTTAAACGACCGGGACAAGCATCTACTTTTACACCGAAAGAAGGTACAGCTCAACTATGTAAAACATCAGCTGCAGTAACAAGAATACGTATATGGTTATTTATAGGTAGCATAACACAGTTATCTACTGAAAGTAAACGAATATTGGTTGGTAAATTTAAATCACCGTTAGAGTTTTCAACCCTTTCGTAAAACTCTTCATCATCAACCTTCATGTAAGAGTCATAATTTATTGCACCATCTGAAACAGTATTGTAATCACTGTATTCATAACTTCAATATCACTGATGTCCTACACATTTTAATGTAACTGTAGGGTTATTGACATCATCAATAGAATATAATAAAGCAAAAGAAGGAACTGCAATTAAAACAAGAATTAAAGCAGGTACAATTGTTCAAAATATCTCTAAAGGAGTTGAGTGTGTAAACCTTTCAGAATAATCGGAAGAGAGACTAACCTCTTCTCTAAAAAACTGAATACACCTATAAAGTAATCAACAAACTAAGGAACCAACAAAGGTTAGATAAAGCATAATCGTATTATGAAACTCTATGATTCCTTCCATTATTGGAGTTGCTGGTGCTTGAAAACTTAATTGTCAAGGCAAAGCAGCATGCATAAAACAAGAACTAAAATCAAATAAAGAACCATAAAAAAGTAAAAAAATCGATAAGAAAAAAAATAACATTTAAAAAGTTAGATATGAAAAGTTAAGTTAAACAAATATAATTTAAACTATGGAAGCGATTTACTTTCCCTCTTCAATCTTTTTACTAAAACGTCCACGTATGCTATCCTTTTTGGACTAACATAAGAATCGCCAGACCGTAAACGCTTGATGGCTGAAAGAGTAAAACCTAAATAGTATTCTCTTCTATCGAAGGCTATAATTACTTTTTTATATCAAACAAATGCCTCAAAAAAACGAACACTAGCAAACACAAAAATGTAATTAATAAATATAAAAATAGTAGAAACTATAATCACATCAAGAACAGCACAACCATCAAAAACAGCATAAGTAAGAACCAGATAGAAAAAGACACATGGAAAATAACAAATAAGTGCTACACTTCCGGCAAAATGTCCAATCATATCCAAAGAGATATCGCGATCCTTTTTAAAAGGATTGTCATCTACTAACTTCGTAATAAAATTAAAGTTATCTTCCAAATTTTTTAG
>JACLAA010002454.1_pt1 | contig 22324 bp, 22 predicted proteins | sample 8027891 | NCBI WGS metagenome assembly JACLAA01 (sample SAMN15724900, study PRJNA655200) | protist metagenome | isolation source: fluorescence activated cell sorting (FACS) single amplified genomes of... | place: Spain: Blaines Bay Microbial Observatory, Mediterranean Sea | collected 2016-01-19 | reverse complement strand
CTGCAAGAAGCTCCAGGGCCCGAAAAAGTGCGCCGTCAACGACGCGTGTAATAGGCAGCTCTCCGCCGCGTTCCGTGCGAATGAAGACGTCCATGTTGTATTGCGCAACTACGACGGTGCTGGCCAGGCCTTCGGCAACTCGCTCACGGTTCTCGTGCTGCGCAACGCGGGCGGAGCGGCGGTCTACCGCCTCGGCGTCATCAAGACCGTCGTCGCGCCGCCGGAGAGCGCCGGCCTGCCGTCCAAGACGAAGTCCAAATCCAAGAAGCCCGCCGCGAAGAAGCCGTCCGCTCGAAAGAAGCGCTGACGCCGCTCGCCTGCCTGTACATCGCCCGAGTAATCGCCCTTGTGTTTGCCATGGAGCCGTCGCGGCGATAGCGTATGGGGGGAGAGAGAGAGAGAGAGTCGCTTATTGAGCTAGCCCCATGGACCGCGCGGGGCTCAATAACCCGCGCGTGCCTGAATGTAGGCGCGGCGAACTCTCGCACCACCTAGCGACACGTCTTTCGGCGCCCCGGACGGGTGCCGAGGCGTCCGCCTCGGGACCCAGGGCGCGAGAGCAGCGCTTGGCGCTAAGCCTTTGCAGGAGGCCGCGGCCACCGAAGGACTGCCCTTCGCAGCGCGAGACACGCACGCGGGACCGCTGCGCACGCCATCGACGCAGGGGCAGCCATGTCTACCAGCCTCAGGGACCTCAAGGCGTATGGGGACTACGACGCCGCGGCCGCCGAAGAGAAGGAACGGGCCCGCACGGCGTCGCGCGAGTCGAAGCGAAGGGACGAGGCCGCGGCGAAGCGAGCATCTTTTGAACGAGAAGAGAAGCGCCAGGAAGCACTCCGACGGAAACAATGGCGAGAGGCCCACCCCGAGGAGGCAATAGCTGAACGTATAGCGAAGCGCGTCGTCCGAAGGGTTGTATCAGAGATGGCCCACAAGACGACGTGGAGCATGAACCTCGTCGCTTGTAGAGTCGCCAGTCGCGGCTGCGACCCGCCGACGCCGAGAGCCAAACCAGAGGACTGGGAAGACAAAGCAGATGGAGCGGACTACGAGACGGGCCAGTCTCCCAAGAAACCTGAAGTGGATTGGAATTCCGAATTGTCGCACTTTCAACGGAGTCTGCAGTGGGACCGGAGTCGCATGGGTGGGTCGGAGAAAGTGGAAGCTTATCTACAGCATCGTATGGAGCGGAGGAAGGCCGTGCCGAATCCGAAAACCAGATTAGATGACGCCGTCCATTTATATTTAGGAGCCAACACGTCGAAAACAATCAGGGCTCTACGGACGAAGTATCGTACTTATCGCCATGGTAAAGAGGTCGATCGAGGGTCTGCGCCGCAGACCATGCCCGAGGCCATCGCCAAGTGGCGCAAGCAGGAAGTAAGACGGGAGAAGAAAAATGGTGAATGGAGGAAACCGGAGTGGTCCCTCGACGCGCGGAGCGTCGCGCCGCTGCCGACGTATGACTCCGCCGACGACAAGCACAACGCCTATTTACTGGGCGCGTGCTACGCGGCGTCGCCCTACCAAGCGGCACGGGACGCCACGCGATCTGGTTATAGAGATGATTTGGTGAGAGTACCGCGCGTGCAACACCTGCCGCAGCACCCCGTATCGTCGCATTTCTACAGTGGTGGCACGGTCTTACCCTCGACGGGTACCCTATGTAAAACGGAACCAGGGCAGCCCGCACCAGCAAAGGCCGCCGGCGCGGCGTGGCGGCGCGACCGGGCCTACGGCTGCTCCGTGAGCGACGCCGTCGGCAGCCACGTGACGCCTTATACTCTACACTCCTCAAAATCACATTTCTCGTCGGACGCCAAGCACCCCGTCGACGGCTCGCTGGGCCCCGAGGAAGGCAGTCTTCACTTCAAGGCGGTCCCTGCCTCCACCTGGTTCCGCCTGCCGTCCGAGGCGTGCCGCGCGTTCCACGGCGATGGGGTCTTCGAGCTCGTGAGCGCGAACGCGACGCACAACACGCGGCGCGACCTGAAGTTCGAGGCGCGGCCCGTGCCGCGGAAGGACGTGACCAAAAGGCGGTACTTCGGGTATAGGTGAGGTTTTATTTGTCTTCTTATTCGGGTTCGGGGTTTATTGGCTCTCCGGATACCCTCCCGGGGCGCGGCTTTTAGGGCTCCGCGCGTTTAGATGCTAGCGGCCTGTAAGACACTAGCAATCGGCTCTCTTGTGCGACTTTTGGCGTCGCGTCCTGGCAGCAGACGACGCAGCTGGGCTGGTTTCCAGACGCTCTGCACAGCTGCAGGTCGAAGCGGTAAAAAAAACGAGCGGTTCGGGCGCGCACGAGGCACTCGAGTCACATGGAGGCTGCACCAGTGCCCTTCGCAGTCGACGAGAAGGTCCTGGTAGGCAACAACGAACACCAGGCTTACGTCGCGCGGCCCGTGCGGGCAGGCGACGACTCGGTCCTCGTGCGCTGGGAGAGTACCAAGAAAGAGGAGGAGGTCGCCGTCGGCGACGTGAAAAAAATAGATCTAGAGGCCAAGCGCCAGACGCGCGGCAAGCGCCGCGAGGCGAGCGGCGCCGAAGTTGCGACGCCGGCGCCGCGCGAACCGCCGCGCAAGCGGAGGAAGAAGAAGGCTTTGCCGAGCGCGCACGAGTCGCTGCACGAAGAAATCGAGCGGCACTTGAAAGCTCTGCGGTCCGGCGACGCCAAAGGCAAGGAGGCGTCCGCAGATGCGTTGGAAAAGCTCGCCAACGAAGACGACGCCAAATGCGCCCCGATCGCTCAGCGGCTCGTGGGGCTCCTCTCGGGCGGCTCGGCCGGCTGCAAGGAGGCCGCCGCGCGGGCTTTGTCAGGTATCGCCTACAAAAACGCCGCCAACCGCGCCGCGATCACCGAAGCCGGCGGCATCCCGCCGCTCGTGGCGCTCACGATGAACGGCGATGCCGACGGTCAGCGCAAGGCCGCGCGCGTGTTGATGTCCCTCGCCTACGACAACGCCAGCTGCACCGCGATCGCTCAGCGGATCGTGGGGCTCCTCTCGGGCGGCACGGCCGGTGGACGGGCGCAGGCCGCGCGGGTGTTAACGCGCCTCGCCGTAGACAACGTCTTCATCAAGGACGCGATCGTCAAGGCCGGCGGCATCGCGCCGCTCGTGGCGCTCGTGACAAACGGCACGGCCGGCGGCCAGGAGGAGGCCGCGGCGGCGTTAGGGCACCTCGCGGCCTGGAGGAGGCTCGGCCAGGGGGAGGCCGCCAACGAGGCCGCAATTGTTGCGGCCGGCGGCGTCGAGGCGCTCGTAGCGCTTGCGATGAATGGCTCGGACCGCTGCAAGGAGAAGGCCAAGTGGGCGTTGTCAAAGCTCCCCCTCGCCGAGCGCTTCTCGCAACTGCGGTCCGAGAACGCGTCGCTCAAGCGCCAGCTCGCCGGCGAAGAGGACGTCGTCAGCCTTTGTGACGGCGAGGCTCCGCTGCCCGCGAAGGAGAGTAGCGCACTGCGGGACGCGCACGACAAGCAGCAGACCGCTATTCTGAGGCGCGTCAAGGAGGAGAAGGCCGACGCCGAAGGGGCGCGCGACCGCAACGACGCCGTCGCGGCCGCGGCGTCGACCGCCGCCGCAACCGCTGCCGCCGACGCGCGGGAGGCCGCCCGGGAGGCCGCCCAGGAGCTCGTGGACGTGCATGACGACTTCGTGAACCCGCTGACGCTCACCGTGAACGCGCTCCAGACGAAGATCGACGAGCTGCATGCCCTCGCCTCCCAGGTCGACCCTGTCGCGGCCGACGCGATCAAGAACCGGCCGAACTGAACGTCGCGCGCCGTGTGTAATACGTGTAAAACAAATCATGCCGAGAGAGAGAGAGCCACTTATTGAACCCACCCCCAGGTAGTACGGACCCCGAACGCTTCGCCACCGTGTCTAATGGGATTGGCGACCTAGCGGAAGGTAAGACACTAGAAGCGGCAAAAAGCCGAGGGCGCCACAGCTCGCAATTCGACGCGAACACGCTAGAAATCACAAAAAAGGCGGTTGTCGCCACCTCTCGCCAGCCGCGCTGATTTCTCAGCAGCGAGCCACGCGAGCAGACGCACCGCTGCGCAAAAACAGCAGCACCCAGCGAGGCGCCAGCGACACGAAAACAAAACCATGTCCGACCGCCCGCAAGGCGGCGGCGGGAAACGACGCAACACGAACGCCCAGCAACGTAGAGAAGAAGCGGAAGCCGACGATGACGAGGTCGTCGAGGCCGGCACGTTCCAACGAGCCTCCCAAGACAAGCTGAGGAAGAGGCGCATCGTGTCCGTGAGCGGCCGTTTTAAGTCAAGGAGCACGCCCCAGATGCAGGCGCCGCCCGCCTTAGACGCTGGAACAAAACCAACAGTAGCGGCGAAGCCGAAGCAGGGCTACGTCGCGATGGAGGGCATCGGCGCCGGCGCCAAGGGCGCGGGCATCTTCGCGAACGTCAAGCTGACGGCGCCGCCGCCGGCGCCGGGCCAGGCGTCTACGGGACTGAGCTTTCCGAAGCCGGCCGGAGGCAACCCGTTCGCGTCGTTCATCGGCGCGCCGGCGCCGGCGCCCGCGACGACGGCCTTCCCCGGCTTCGGGACGTCGGCGCCCTCGGCCTTTGGAGGTGGCTCGTCCTTCCTCGCGTCGCCTTCGAACACCACAAAACCGATGGCCGAGACGCCCGTCGTGACCAAGTCGAGCGCGGACAAGATGGAGGCCTGCAACCGGGCCTTCCTCAAGTGGGTGAGAAGACAGGCCCAGAACAAGCCCGCGACGCCCTGGACGGCGGGCGTGCGCGACTACCTCGCGCACGTGGCGAAGCTCGAGAGCAGCGCGCCCGCCGCGGCGCCGAGCGCGCCCGCGGCATCGAAACCCTTCGCCTTCCCGGCGGCCGCGCCCGCGCCGGCCGCCGCGAAGCCTTTTAGTTTTGGCGCGCCGGCGCCGGCACCAGCTGCAAAGGCGTTCAACTTCGGCGCGCCGCCACCTAAAGCTGACGCGCCCAAGCCAGCCTTCAGCTTCGGCGCCGCGCCACCATCCACGAGCGCGTTCAACTTCGGGGGCGCACCGGCGCCCGCGCCAGCAGCAAAGGACGACGACGCGATGCCCAAGGAAGAGCGCGTCGCCGTCGCGAAGGCTGATGATGGCGACGAGACCACGGCCTTTGAAAGTAGGTGCGCCCTGCGGAGGTACGACAAGCCGGAAGGAGAAAAGCCGCAGTGGCGCGACCTCGGCAAGGGCCAGTTGAGGATTACGCGGCACAAGGTCACGAACGCGGCGCGCGTCGTCGTGCGCAACGACGTGGGCAAGGTCGTGTTGAATTTCGCCCTTTCCGAGAAGATGTCTCTAGTAAAGACGAAGGCCGGCGTCGCGGTCACGGCGGCGACGGCGGACGGGCCGAAGCAGTACCTGTTGCGGACGCGGGAGCCGCTCGAGGCGGCGCACGTCGCGCCGGCGAAGCTCGGGTAGTCGCGTAACGAGGCGTTTATTATCTTTTCGTGGCGCGTCGGCGGCGTCGGGGCATTTAGTCCTCTTCTAGGGCTCAGATTCGATTCTTCGCAGTCGGGCGCGTAGGAAAGATGTCAAAGACACCGAACCCGAGCCTTTTAGGGCTCCCGCGTACCGCGCGCGCTAGCGGCCCGTGAGCCACTAGCGGGCATCTTTTTCAACCTCCGCCAGCCCAGAGGAAATCAAGCGCGGGGCAGCCACCCAGACTACAAAAAATGGGCGGCAATAACACCTGCAAGGCCTGCTTCACGGACTGCACGGCGACCTGCAAGGGATGTTTTAAGGAGGCCGACACAAACGGCGGCTACTCGAAGAAGCTCCTCACGGACTGCTGCGCCGACCCGGGCCTCGCCGCCTACTCGTGCCTCTGCCCCTGCCTGCTGCAGGGCCAGATCTCGCAGGCCCAGGGCCGCAACTGCTGTTCCGCGTGCGTCTGCACGCTCGGGCCCGCGCTCGCGTCGTACGTCCCCGTCGTTGGCATGTGCTGTTACTGCTCGACCTGCTGCTACGACATCCCCGACCGCATGGACTTCGGGAAGCAGAACTACCTCGAAGCCTGCTTCTCCGTCAGCTGCTGCTGCAACGTCCCCGGCCGCGTCCAGCTCGCGCAGCAGCTCGGCGTCAAGCCCTGGAACTTCGAGGAGATCAAGCGGGACACGTCGGCCTCGGCCGACCACTTCAAGTCCGACGTCATGCTGCGCAACCTCTAACTCCGTCGCGTTGTTGCCAACGCGACTCCCATTGCTGACTAACTACAACATTACACTAGAGCCAATCCCCGCGCTTCTCGAAGAGCGCCTGCAGATACTCGTGCCGATACGCGTCCCGCACGACGCACCGCTCGGCGACGGCGAGTCTATCGCGAACTAGATTCTCCGGCGCGCGCGGTAGTATGATCGCGCCGTCTATACTCACAAGCTGCGACCCCGGCCGCGCGTAAAAGAGCCCGTCCTCGACGGACAAGGGAAAGCCGCCGTTCGGGTTGAGCTGCCGGTCCGGCGCCGGCGCCAGCGTCACGGAGAAGGCCTCGCCCTTCGCCGCGGCTTCTTTCGCGGCCTCCAACACGTCACTACCAATATCTTGGGGCGTGGCGTCCCCCTCACTCGTCCAGAGGCGCGGCCGCCCCGTGCAGGCGCACAGTAAAGCGCCTCGGACGACGCCCGCTTTTTCTGCCGCCAAGACCTCATCATTCGTACCTCGTACAAATGCCGCAATAGCACACGCCCGCCGTATCGTCGGGTGCGTCTTCAGGCGCAGGCCTAACGGTGCTAACTCGCGAGGTTCTCCAGCAGGAAACAGTTCCAGCGTGTCTACTCGAGCTCTTGAGACAGCGCGTCTTCTAAGAGCCGCTTGGCCTCGCAACCGGAACCGTAACGTCCGCGGCCGCCGCTCGTGCGTCACCCTTCGGACAATGTCGTCGCGATCTCGCCCGGCACACTGTGCGCCGTCGACGGCTACCAACACCGCATCTTTGACATCATCAATAGACAGTCCTAGCTGGGCCACCGCCGGCTTCGCCTGTCCATTATCTTCCAAGCCAGCAATAACTAAAGATGAAGCACCTTCCTTGACCCGCTCCTGCAACTCCACGCCAAGGGCCCCGGGCGCTCGCAGCACAAGATCGATCGTGTCCTCGGATTCGTGATCTTCATCTAGTGGTGGGAGGTCCGCGACATCCGGCAAATGCAAAGCTCTTGAAAGTGGAGCCCACGACGCCGCTAGCAAGGAGTTCACCGGCTCCAACAGATACTGGCTTCGATCCTTGAGCAAGTCCTGGAGCGACTCGCAAACGTAATCTCGAACGTAATCTGTTAATAAAGCTACCAAGGCATTAAACACCCAGGACAGGCCGTGCTCCTCCATCGTTAAGTCGAGAGAAGCGATCTTCACGTCGCACCGTGTCAGAGCTACTTTAGGTTCTAACCCACCAGTAACACCGGGCGCCCTACGAACACATAACGCTAATGATACCTGAGCATCCTCGACGATGACGTCGGCCCGCCCCTCCGCCTCCAGATAAGGAAAGGACTTCTGGGTCACGACCCACTGCAGGTCCTCGAAGCGCGCTTGGATTCTCGTAGCTTTGAGGGCAAAAAGTGAAGTAGGGTCTTGTTCCACCTCCTCGGAACCCTTGAGGTTCACCTTTGAAGACGACCCCGTGGCCACCTCCACCACAACATGCTCCTCCTTAATCACCAGATTGGACAAATTCAGGTTGGCCACCTTGTACCTTAAGTTATCGTTTTCCTCCTCGACATCGGGCACTGGCATCGCCGGCAGATGCCGCAGCAGGAACGCTAAAGCAGCATCATTCACACGTTTGATGAACACCTCTCGCGCTTGCACATCCGTCGCGAGATGCTCCGCTTCTTTCACTGCGGACTCGGCATCCAAAGTTTGTATCGTCTCGAGGACTCCTGACACGGCCTCGTCGTCCGCAGCCATCCTAGCGAAGTATAAGACTCGTTCGTCTCTATTTAAGGTTTTGAGAGCGTCTAAAGCAGACGCGCCGATCTTACCTAACTGGCCGACGCCGTCTACTACTAAATCACCATCAAGAGCACTTCGCACCGCTTCAGCAACATCACCACTATCACTGATGTTTTCGAGAGCCTTTCGTAGGACGGGCGCCGCATCCCCCAACAGTTCCGTCGTCTCGGCACAATTGAGAGCGTATCTCGCTGCTCTTTTTGTTAAATCCTCACTGTCATCTAGAGTAGTCTTCGTGAGCAATCCATCAAAGCAGTCCGAGGCGACGGCGACCTCCAAGAGACCCCGTCTAGCCAGATCATTCTCAGATACGAGAGCGGCATCCGCGGCCGACGTGATGCCGTCTTCCAATGCGCGAACAGCGACCTCCGGAGGCAGCTTCGAGAAGCCCTGTTGACTGGCTTCATCTAACCAAGCCTTGGCGAAGTCCGCGCAGGCCTTGGCTACTGGTGCTACTACTGATCTGATATCAGTGTTCTTGGCTGATGACAATGCGTCTGAAAAAGCGCTCTCGAAGAGGGCGCCATCAAGTAGTTTCGACGCTAAAACTTTTGTTGCTACTTCAGAAGCCTTCTGTCGCACGGTCGCGTCGTCTATTTTAGTTTTCTGGAGCGCACCGAGCGCGCCTTCACTCGACTCCGTGGAAAACCCGTCCGTGAGCTTGGCGGTCTCTTCGCTCAGCTTGAGGGCGGCCTTGGACTGCGACGCCGCATTGCTGACGTCTTGTGCTACTCGTGTGACCTCCAATGACGCCTTCTCGGCTTCCTTGACCATGGGCGCGATCTCCTCGACGACTGTCGACAGTTCATTTGAGGTCTCCTCGATGACAGAGTCGATCTGCGACGCCTCGCGTAGCTTTTCGGCCGTGGCCGATGCGACGGACGATAGTGCCTGGACGTCGCCTTCAATAACGCCGGTCTTGGCCCGCTGCTGCAGGTCGTCGGTGATTGTGGATGACGCCAGAGCTTTTATTGATGCTGAATCGGTGAGCTGCGTTTCTATCGAGTCGAGGGCGCCGTCGACGTCTCCTAATTGGTCGCTTAATCGTTGTCTTGTATCTGCGGAGACTTTTGTGGTCAACGACTTGAGGGTGTCCAGGGACCGCGCGACCATGGTTTGTGTCGACTGGGCGACGCAGCGCACGACGGGCAGCGCGGCGGCCGCCGGGCATCTTACAGAATTGGTCGCGTGCGGCGCTTTTAGTACAGCGCCCCAGTCTAATGCTACTGTTGTTGAAGACGCGTCCACATTGGAAGCGACGCCGTCGCCAAACAGCGTGCGCACGCGCAAATGTTGAGCCGCCGGGACCGTCTTCTGTATAGACTCCGTCTCTACTGTGATATCCGCGGCGCCCTCCCGCACTAAATGGGAGCCGTCGCGCCATCCTAACAAAACCCCGGTCCTCGTACCGGACCACAGCACGCACGTCCCGGGCGGGCCTGCGGAATGTTTCGTGATCGCTGCTCTGCTACAGGTGAAGGAGCCCCAGGTCGCGGCGGCCTCGACGGTGTCGCCGTCGAGCCTCGTGACGGTGCCGCGCACGACGCCTGTTGCCGGTTGTGCTCCGGCGTCGACCTTGACGTCTGTCGCATCGAGCTGGACCGTGGCGCCGAGGCTCAGCTCCATTTTTTCGGTCGCTCTCCCTCCCAGATCCCAGCAGAGAGCTGCTGCCTGAGTCCTACCTGTCAAACCGCTGTGCAGGTTTTGATCGCTGCTTTATTTTGCGCTACCAACCGCTCTACGGGAGCGCGAATTGCAGCACAATGTCCTGCGCGGCACAAGCTGAGATTGAGCAGCTTGCTAGTGTCTTACATACCGCTAGCTCGCCCTAACTCCAGCCGTCCAAAAGCTATCGATAGCGGTCGTGTTTGGGCTCGACCCGAAGTAGCATTCCTCTTCGTTTGACGCCTCGTGCCCGGCGAACTTCGCGAATTGCACCGCAGAGGCCACAATTAGCATTTTCTTTTCGGTGGCCAGCCCACCGCACGCCATCGCCGCGATCGTCACGATCGACTCCCTCCCCCAAGTAATGCTCTGTACAACTATTTTACCTGCCTCGCGTACGTGGCCAAGCCGACGCCCGCGAATAGTACAACGAACGACCAGGCGTGGCCTTGGGTAAAGGGCTTCTCGAATAATAAAAAGGACAAAATCAGCGTCACGACTTTTCGAAGTGACGTCGTCACGACGCCCGCCACACCAGAAAGCTCCTTGACCACGACCAGGTAGCACCGTAACCCCATATACGACGTACATGCCTGCAAGAACAAAAACGCGCTGCCCTCCGTGTTGGACGCGCACCACTTCAGAGCCATTGAGAGCTCACCAGTGGCCGAGCAGTATAATAAGACTAATGCGGCACACCCGGCATTCGAATAGACGATCATTCTACCAACAGGATACTTCAACTCTTTCAAACACTTCTCCTGGAGGTTCGGTACCAATGCATCCGCAAAAACCGCGGTCATGAGTAACATCACCCCTAAAGGTAGGTTTTCAGCTTCTTCATCAGAAGACGCTCGTCTATCGGCCAAAGACAACCCCGCTAAGGAGCAGCACATGAGTAGTGCCGCGCCATACTCGAGGAATGAAAAGGTCTTCCGCGTGAGGAGTATCCCAAATATCATGGTTGGCACTAGTTTCGAACTCTTGAAGGCGACCTTCACGGGGTAGTGCACGTAGTTCAACGCGGCGCTGCCCGTGCCCTGGGACGTGGCCAGACACAGCGCCAAACCGCCGACGCACATGCGAATCGTGCGCATCGCGTCTTCCGAGACGACGGTCGGATCCGGTGGTGCGCCCCACTCGAACGCAAAGGCGCATGCAGAAACGACGACTATTTCTATCAACGTCATGAACCAGCCGAACCGAAACCCCGGCTGGCGGAAGGCCCGCTCTTGTAACGCATCATGCAAAACGTAGAGGACGAACACGCCGCTTATTGATAGTGCCAGTTTCTTCGTCGTGATTGTTGGCTTCTTGGAGGGTGTTGGAGGGCGCGGCTCAGCGCCCTTCTCGAGCAGGTTCGCGCGGTCCGACGATGTCATCTTGTTGCGCGGGGGCTCCTCCCTGGGCATACAACTCCTTGTGGGCAAGGAAGGCTTGTGCCACCAGCTGCTGACACCGCGCAGACAAGCAGCGGTTCGAAAAGTAGCGATGCGGCACGCGTGCCCGGTTATCCGGTACTATCTGACGTTATACAAGCCAAAGGCGCCGACCAAGTGATATTCCTAGCGGCCTTACGCCGCTAGCTGGATTATGTTTTGCACTGCCGGCTGAAATTAGGGCCAAGCGAGGGCTTTTTTGACCTAGCTATAACATACTGGTCGCTTTTGACCTGCTCTGAACAATGTCATTGCTACGCAGAGCTATAGATGCAGTATCTGGCATGATGCGGACGCGGAGCAGCCCTCCCCTGAGAGTGCTCGACAACCTGCCGCCAGAGCTGCTCAGTCAAGTGCTGTCGCTTCTGAAACCGCAGGAGATGCTTGTTTTTAGCACATCCTCGCGGCGCTGGTGCGGCACGGACTACGAGAACTTGTATTGGAAGCCGGCCTTCCTAAACGCATTCGCCCTGGACCCGCAGGAAGCGGCCCAGCGGCCGACGCGGGGGCGCAAGGCGCGGAGCCTGTGGCGGGATCGATACGAGCGGGCGTGGCGGTTCCGATTGGAACCGGGCAAGTGCGCGTTGGGCCTGCAACTCGAGCGACCGCTCTCGGCCTACGAGCCCCGCTCGTTCGGACCGGACGCGATCCCCGCATACCATCAAAACGGCCTCCTTGACGCTGGCGTGCTGACCGTGCGCGACATCAAGGGAAAAAACAAAAAGCTTAGCTACTACGTGCACTCGGAGGGCGTGGATTGGGGGCCCGAAGACGTGGACGTGGACATATGGTTAGAGCACCCCGAAGACGAAGACGAAGATGAGGATTATTACCTCCACGAGGGTATTCTGGACGGTTGCGTCGTGAACGTGTCTTCGTCGGCCGCCGCGCTCTACGACCCCACGCGCCCCGCGGTCGGCCGCCGGGGCATACGGGTCGGGTCCCCGCTTCGACACTTGCTCGAGGCATTCGGCCTCAGCCTCGACGACGTCATCAGCATGTGCGACTCGAGGCGTGGATCCCAATTTGGGCTCCGGGGCGTCGACAACTTCAGGTTCGGGCTCGGACGCAGGAACGGGGAATCCGCAGAGGACCAGTGGGAGCCGATTCCGAATTACCCCGAGCTTCTGGCTACGCGGGAGGAAAAGCTCAACTGGCCCCTGCAAACCATCCAGATTTGGAGCGGGCGGTAATGCTGAGTAAGAAATTCCTCGTCCCACACCGAGTCACAGAAATATAATACAATTACACTATGGCATCCCCCCACCGAGCGCTTTAACAGCCGGCCCCCAGGACCGCTCCGCGAGCAGGAAGTCCAACGCGCTCAACACGCTTTCAACCTGGGCCTTGTTGCACTCTTCATCGGTAGCCTTCGGCGAATCAGGATACACCTCCATCGTGGTGGTCAAAGGCGCGTCGGTCACGCCGCCGCACAAACCTAAAGCAGAGTAGTCGTAGAGGATCACGCCGTCACACACCACTGGAGAGCCGATGATCGTCCCGTCGGGGTCCGCCGGGGCGATGTGCGTTACGTCGGACACGCCCTTGATGACGGCTCGTTGGAACTCCAGGCGCGGATTGCATTCATCTCCACAAAGATAAAAACCGTCCGGAATCGTCCCTTGGACATACGCATCACCGTCGCGCGCGGCCTTGGCCGGCTGGAACTCGCTTTCGTCCGTGTCCGTCGTCTCGTGCAGGTCCACGTGGCAGGCCCATCCACTACTACCATGATCTCTGACCAGGTTTACGAGCGCCCGCGCCTCCTGCGACCCACAAGCCTCCGGATCATTCCGTTTGAATGACCTATTAGGGTCGACCGCATCATAATTCCACCGTTGAACATGTTCGTAGCCCCAGGGCGACACGCACGGCGCGACCAGTATATCTAGACCGCGCTCGGCATAATCTTTGCACTTGGTCTGCAAGAGTCGTAAAGCGCCATGCACGCCCGACGTCTCATACCCATGAACGCCTCCTGTGACCAATACTTTGGGTCGGTTGTTCCAGTCCTTGCTTTTCGCGGCGTAGAGTTTATGTTCGATACCGTCGTAGGCTAAGGTACCATATTCGATGATATCGTACTCGTCCCTCAACGACTCCAGGACCTTAACCACATCATCGTCGTACGACCTCGATTTCACACGTTCGGCGCGCCACTGCGACAGCTCGGCGGGCCCCCACTTGGCACCGGGCGCGCCGATGTGGTAGGCCCTCGCTTGCACGGCGGCGGCCATGGCGAGCAGGCGTCTGTGCATGCACGGAGCGGTCGACACGCAGCGACGGCGTGCAGTTGTGCGTCTTATATGCTGTCTTAGTAAGCCTTGCCAAAATAATTAGCTAGCCTCGGTGACACACTAGCAATCAGCCGGCAAATTTCAGTTTGTGGAACGCATACGTGCTGCCCCGCATCGTGAAAGCAATTTACGTGGTTTGGGATCGCTGCTGACCCCAACGCCACCGACGCGGGAGCAGCGCACCATGTCCGCCCTCCAGAAGGAGAACCCAAGACCACTGGCCAAAACAAAACCCAAGCTGCGCCAGAACGTATTGAGGGAGAAGCTGAAGAAGCAGCGCCAGGAGCTCGCGCGGGACGTCGTCGCGCTGGAATCGAATATAGTGACGAAGGCGGCAAGGGAGTTGGACGACCAACGCGCGGCCGCGTCGGAAATGACGCAAGCTCGACAGTCGGCCGACGCGGCCGTAGGGACTTGTTTTGTTGAGGGTGTTAGAAATGATGACGATCGAGTCATTAGGAGGGCCTTCTTCGATGAGGAGAAGCGAGCACATAAGCAGGGCAAGCGCGGCGTCGGCGCGCCGCAATTGCGATCATTGCTCAAATCATTGACGGGCGCCGAGCCGACCTTCGCCGAGACGTTTGGGATGTTGCAAGGCCGGGAGACTCTACAATGTGACGACTTCGTGGCCATTTATAAAGGGGTCATGGAGGGGTCGCTCGCGTGCGCGGCGCTCGCGGAGGAGTTGGAGGACTTCGACGCGCTGTGTGCGGCGCTGCCCGACGGCGGTTCTGGGGACTAGTTGTAAAAGCGATTGTGTTACTCTGAATCGCTCGCGGACTGAGGCGCTGACGCCGCTGTGCGAGGCACCCCGACGACGCCGACGTGTACTAAGAAGTCAACACTCTGAGACTTTTCACACAAACGAACTAGTCCTCCGTGTATTGACCAGCGCCGCCGCGTCGCATACGACGCGTGGCTGCGCCGGTGGGTTGCGAGAGCATTTGCTCGAGCATCTGGAGATAAAGGTCGATCAATGACGAATGGTAGAATGACCGTAATCAGCGCAAACGCCACGAGCGGCGTGACGCCGTCGCTCTGCACATGGAAGTAAAACAAAGCCATGGCCCCAACCACAATAAGCGTTGAGTTGTTGACAATAAGCTCATCCATGTTTGATTAACTTTCCCCGCGGCGGCCCGCGGCTAGGCGGCCTAGCCCCCCGTGTCTAAGCAAAGCAACTTTGATGATGTTTCACGGTAGCTCAGTGATCCTCGCGGCGAATTTGTGCTCGCCGCAATTCGCCGGGTTGTCGCCTTGCGCCACCGCGTCTGGTGGCGTGCCTACGCGCGCGCGCGTCGATGCCGTCGATAATCAAAACAGGTTTTCAGGTATGGTGCTCGATACCTATATTGATATTATCGCGATGCATATGCATAGGGACGAGACAGTAGCAAGAAGACACACACAAGAAAAACATTACGAAGCCGTCGACGTCGCCGCCAGCAGCTCCCCGAGCAACTCGTCCGCCGGCGCCGGCGCCGGCGCCTCGACCACCGGATCCGCTGGCACGTTCTTCCACGCGCCGTCCTCGAAGACCTGCCAGACCTTCGGTTTCTGAATCGAAGCCGCACTACCGTCGGGTGCGGCCGGCTTCACGTGGTGGAGCGTCCGCAGAAACGCGACGCGCGCCATAATGCAATCCGATTCATCATGTTTCTTCAGAAAGCGGCAATTCTCCGCGAGGTTCGATAGAGCCACCAGCACCTCCATGGATCTAGGACCTTTGTGCTTTTCGCGGATGGCCAAGCTTCTGCGATACAAAGTATCGGCCGCGGAATACTTCCCTCTCGTTTTGAGATGCCACCCGAGCCTATTCAACGCGATGGCCGTCTCCATGGTATCTCTTCCCGTAAGCTTCTCATATAACCTAAGAGCGTGGCCGTAGCGCCGCTCCGCGTCTTCGAATTCTCTCTTTCTATCTGCGCGATCGGGGCACTTGTCGCCGCGCATGACGGCGGCCATGGCCTCCTGCGTCAACCGTTCGGCAGCCTCTATCGTTTCAGGTGGTTCTGGTAATTTCTTCCGAGTTGATTTGATGCCAGCTTCCCGGTCTTTCCGTCTCTGGATGGAAGCCAGCCGCATGTCCTCCTTCTCCTTCCGCTTGATCTCCTTGTCCCACTTCTCCTTCGCCTTTCGTTCCTTTGCGAGGCGTTCCTGGTCGGCCTGCGAGGGGCATCGCGGTCTCGACGCGGTCCGAACTGCCTCAAAATCAAAAAAGAAACCACCCACGACCTCGTCTGATAGACACGAGTCGCATTGATGGCGTGAAGGCGCCGCAGCACCGCGGGACGCCGCGAACGCGCCTCCCACTTCATCTGAATTTGGTAGTCCTCTTCCTCTTTCGCCATCCTCTTCAAAAACGCGACGCGGTCCTTGAGGTTCTGCGAATGCTGCTCGAAGCCCTTTGTCAATTGCTTGGCCATCATTAAGAATTCATGAGCCATGGCTGTGTCCGGCTGATTGACATCGTCATTCACTATTGTCGCGTAAGGCGAAGCTAGTTCCGCAAACAACGACGCGGCCCGCACCAGCTTCTGGGGGTCGTCGCCGTACCGCACCAACATGTCGTTCGCGAAGGCCCGCGCTAATTGAGGCGCCTCGTGGAACGGCACGATAAACGCGCCGTGCGCGTCCTTTCTATGACTGGAAACTTTTTCGAAGACGCGCCAGGCCTCATCATAATAATGCTCCCCGAGCAGTTCCGCGACCTCCTCGCAGTGGATGGGGCCCGTGCCGCGGCTCGGGCCGCCTCCCATCCTGGGCTGCGACCGGTCGGGCTGCCCGCTCTTCTCTCGTGGGTCGTCGCGGCGGTGGCGTCAACGCGCTTCTACGACTTTCGTGCGTACGGCGTTGGCCGCTGCCCGTCCGCGCCGGCGGCCGCGCGCAGCGCCGATTCTAGAGCGCTTAGCTAGCGTCCAGATCAGCACTTTCGAGAGGCTGCCAAGCTGTGGGGAGCGGCGGCATCGACGGCGTAACTCGACCCTGCCGGTCTCCACGCCATCGAGGAGACGCAGAACAGGGCTGCCCAAAAAGCACATGATGCGCCACCACGTACAAATCCTCGTCCTCGCGGCGGCAGCCCAGCCGGCCCTCGCGCTGTGCGCAAGCAACAGATGCCGCGTAATAATCCAGGTATTTCTCCTATCGTTCATCTTCGTCCCGGCATCGGTCGTGGCGTCGTCTATCTACATCTGCGCTTGCCGCCAAGCCCGGGGCCAGTGCAAGGCCGCGTCGGCGGCGGCCGCCCTCCTCAATGTCTTATTCATCGTGGTCTGGACCGTGTACGTGGCGGTCGCGGTGACGAAGATTAAGGGGTGGTCGGGTCTGTGGTGGATCTTCGTCGTCGACGCGCTGGCCGCCGGGCTCGCCGTCGCCGTGGCGGGCTACCTCATACTGCGGGCGCGCGCGCCGGATCCGCCGGCCGCGACGCACGTCAGCGTCACGATCCCGCCGGGCGCGGTGGCCGGGCAGACGCTGACGGTCGACGTGGCGGGCCAGCTCGTCCAGTTCGTCGTGCCCGCCGGCCTCGAGCCCGGCGCGACCGTCCGGGTGCCGGTGGGCACCAAAGAGACCGCCGGATCATCGCTCCCCTTTCGTTTTCTTTCTTTTCTACTGTTATAACACACACTACAACTTATCGAGGAACTTTCCCGCGTCAGCGGCGCCGCGCGCGAAGAGCCCCTCCAAGTAAGTATCTGGGGCGGGCGGCGCGCCGAGCGCGCACTGCAGCAAGCTCCCGAGCGACGCATCCGACGGCGCGATGACGTCGTCCGCCTCGAGCCCGATCGTGGACGCGGGGAACGGGCACACGCGTATGGTCCGCCGCGCCTCTGTTTCTGGCGCCCCAAACCACCTCCGCTCCACGGCAAAAAAGCCGTCGACGGCCGGCGCGCCGCGGAACGTCACATATGGTCTCAAACCCTTGAAGTAGAAGGGTATGCACGACGTGGCCAGGAGAGCTTGTTTCACGTCGTCCTGATCGGTGAATGACGACGCGAGCAGCGGCGTCGGGAGGGGCCTGAACTGCGTCACCGCGACGCTGACGGGAGAAGGGCGTTCTGATAATCGCGCGGCGGACGTGTCGTCGAGCAGCCGGTCCGCCTCCAGGGACAGCGCGTCGTAGTACTGGCCCCTCATTCCTCCCCTATCTCGACAGTAGCCGTTGACCCGCAAGGCGGCCTCCAGCGAGTCGTCGAGCGTGGGAGAGCCCGTTTCTGAGAGGGCCGCGACCACCGCCACGATGGCGCCCGACGACGCTCCCGCCAGCGGCGTCGCCGGCGACGCGACGCCGGCCTCGTAGAGGGCCTTGGCGGCGCCGAGCTGGTACGGGAACAGGAGCCCGCCGACCGTGAAGGAGATGCCGACGTCCGGCCGACTGTCCTGCGCCGCGGCGGCGGCATGGCGTACGCTTCTGACGCGGCCGACGCGCGGCGCCAGCGCGGCCGCGACGCGCATCAGGAGCAGGTGGCGGCACGTGAAGGCTATCATGTGGCGGCCCGCGAGCGCTGCACGTGCGGTGCTGCCACTCACAGAGATGGGCTCCAGAGCAGCTTCTAGCCAGCAGCGATGGAAATCGCTCGGCTGCCGGGCGCGAGTGATACACAGAAGCGACTCTCACCGCTCCTACACCACACAAAACCACCGATCTCGGTCCGAGCGGAGCTGCCAAGCTAGCGTGGTGTAAGACACTAGGAGGCCCGCAGCGCTGCTGGTTTTTGGCCCATAGCTCGGCTTACCAGCCTGCTTCCGTTCGCGTTGCAGCAGTTGTGCGGCGCCAACCACTTGGGCGCAACCCTTAGCGTCGCATAGCTCCATAGGGATCCCTATGGACAAAAAGCAGGACAAGCAGCACCAAAACTTGTCCCTCCACGAGCGCTACCTCGCGCTGCTCGATAAACACAACGCGGAAAACGCCGACAAACCGCCGGAGGAGCAGGCGGGGCCGCAGATAAAGAACGAGGTCGTGAAGAAGGCCCTCGCCGCGGTGCACGGCCCGGGCAAGCTCGATAGTTTGGCGTTCCTGAGCGACGAGAGCCTGGACAAGGTCCTCGACGAGCTCGCGGAGCTCTACGACTCCGACCAGTCTACCGAGGAGGGTCGACGAAACCGCAAGCTCGCCGTCCTGCTCTGTGCCGACGTCGGCTGGGCGCCTCCGGAAAGAGAGACATCTGTGAAGTGACATGGGCTCGGTCCGCGGCCGCGCGTTGTTAGATTTAGCGAGGCACCGGTTAGGATGGACGGCTCGAGGCGGCTTCGACACGAAAGAGTTCTGGGAGCGAAGTTACGCAAAAGCGGTCCTGCCGCACGAGTGGGCACTACCACCTTCAGCTCTTTTGAAGTATGACTTTCGGGACGTATCAATGCATCGAACGACGACAACTGCCAGAGGCAGTGCAACCTTGGACCAGGACTGCCCCAGGGCCGCCAAAACACTTGTGCTGGGCGGTGGGACCTCAACGCTCGCACAGTCAATGATAGATAATGGCTGGTCCGATGTTACGGCATTGGATTTTTCGGAAGTCGCCGTGAAGCGGGGATTGGAAATGGAGCCCTCGGTAAAGTGGGTGGTCGGCGACGCGCGGCGCCTGGACGAGAGTTTTGGAGAAGGGACGTTCGGTGCCATCGTCGACAAGGGTACCATTGATGCCATCTACCTGTCCGCCGGCGATAGCTGCACAGAGGACGTCGGCGCCGTCGCGGCCGGCGCCGCGCGGGTCTTGGAGCCGCGCGGCACTTTTTTGTGTGTGTCGCTGAGCGCGCCGCAGTACCTGTGGCCCCTGTTGCAGGGCGACGCGTGGGACACCTCACAATGCGAGGTCCGGCGCCTGGACGGCGCGTTCCTCTACGTCATGCGGCGGGGGCGCCTAAAGAAGAAGTAGAGACTCGGGACCAGAAAGGGCGGGTAAAATCTTACTGTGTACAGGGTGGTGCTATGTCCAGAGAGAAGTGGGGGTCGTCACAGTCGTGGGGGAGTCACATCGTGGTGATGCCGGCGGCCGTATGACCGCCGGGAGAAAAATGGGGCGGCTACGTCGCCGCCTCGAGGTCGCCGTCGGGCGCCGCGAGGGCCGCCAGGCCGCCGGGGGGCGTCGACCGCGACAACTCCTCCTCGAGGGCCATCGCCTCCGCCTCCGCCTCAATCTCGAGGGCTGCGACGTGGCCCCTCAGTGCCCAGTTTGAGTTTTGTCGCTGAGTTGGACAACCAGACCTCGCCAGGCCTCCCAAGACAACGAGTACACAACAAAGCCCCCCAAGACAACGAGTACACAACAAACTACCGACTTACTTCAGAAATGGACCCCATCGACCCGCCGCGCGACGAGACCCTAGAGCCCGAGTGCAACGAAAGGCCCGTCTTCATCGTCGACGCGGCAGACCGGAAGCTTGTTAAAGACGAGTGCCTCGAACGACGCATGGACCGCCGTTCCTTGTTCCGCTCCATCTTCGCCCGGACCTCGGACCGCACCGACGCCAACGAACTTCTAACACCAGACATACTTTCGTCGTCCCACGAGACGTTTTCCAGTACGTCAGGCGGGTGCAATATAGATTCGGGAACGACCCATCCAGGAGCTTCTTCGTTAATCAGGGAAATGACCTCGATCTGGCGCCGCCTTACGACACTATCATCAACAACCTCTTCAGTCGGGAAAGTGGCAGCGCGTTGTTTATCAAGCATCATCCTCCCTAACGCGCCATATTTGTTCTCGGTAACCCGATAAGCCTCCTGCACGAGCTGCCGGCACGCTCGCTCGACGAGCCAAGGATGTAAAGGTTCTGGAGCTTTACCTTCCTCAAAAATACGACCAGACCAGACGCGGCCCCATTGCACGATCGTGAGCTTTAAAGCAGCTGATATCCGTAACGTCCTTCGACGCCAGGCGCCCTGGACCGCCCGCACGCACTTGAAGTAATTTCGACAAGAGCGTCGACACTTCTCCATCATTCGTAAACGGGTGCAGAACCAGACTATTTTCTTCTTCGCGGCCCACTCGCGCCAGGCCGGCAGGAACTTGCGGAACCTCAATCTGAGTACAATTGTCGCTCTACGCTTCTCGCGCTCGTACAACATGTCTCGGTGGGCTTGCATTTTTTTCCTGAGACACATGGTCCGCGTCACCAGCGTCACGGCGTCTAACCAGTCCGTCCTGACACGTCTTCGATACGCTCTCATCTCAGCCTTTTCGCGCTTCACGCGCGCGTCCCGTCGACCTTCCTGCGTTAGTGATGCCTTCCTCTCATTCTCCTCCGCAACGAGTTTAGCGTGCCGCTCGCGCGCCGCCTCCCTCCTCTCAATCTCGCGCTCCCACTGGTCATATTTCTCGTCTTCCACCTTCTCGGCGTCCAAGCCAAGAGCCAGGGTCTCCTTCCGCAGCCTCCCGAGCTTCCGCCCGGTCTCGCGCGCCTTCGCCTTCTCGAGCTGTTCCAATCCGCGCACCAATGCATCGATCTCCTTGAGCGCCGCGTTTTCGTCCAAAATCTCCTCGTCGTCGGCGTCCTCCTCGGCCGCCGTCACCTCATCGCTCCCGAGCAATTCCGTCGGTGCAAACTGCGCCCTTTGTGCTTTACGTAATCGGTACAATCTTTGGCGCAGCTCCTTGTGTTCCCTCCCGGAAGGAAGCTTGACGTCGTTCGTAATAGCGGCGGCGGCTAAAGCAGCACGGGCAACAACAATACCCGAACCCCTAAAAGGCTCCCTATTTGAACGTACAGCACCAGACGGCCTTTTTGCAACAGCACGAGCCCCTCGCAAATCTCGGGACGAGGACAGCTCCGCAATCCTCTCCTCTACGTCTCGTTCATCGAGTCGGAACGGCCCGTACTCCTCCTCGAGGTTCTCCTCGCCTTCTATCACGACGGGAGGTAGTCTAGGACGGCCCTTCACTTGCACTCGTCGCTTGCCCTTCTCTCGTACTTCTTGCGCTATTTTGGCGTCGACGTTCTCTCGATCTTCTTCTGCATAGGTCCGCGTCGTTTGCAGGGAGTTCGTCCTCAGTCTAAGCTGGCGCTCCTCTCTACTTAATTCGACGGGCGTCTTGATGCGTCTCCTCATTTCTAATGCTTCTCGTCGAGTTAGTTGCCGGCCCATCCACCTCTTTAGCACAACGGGTGCCTCTTCCTCCACTTGGGTCTTCCTTCTCCGTAAAACTTGGACGTAGTCCCGGAAGGCCGTCGTCAGTACAGCTCTGTCAAGGGCCATCTTCACGGCCCGTCGCTTGAACTCGAACTCGCGATCCGTCAACAACCAGTGCACGAACCCATCATACACTCCATGGCCCGACGCCTTCCTCAATTCCCCCAGACTCAATGAAGCGTTCCTGCTATCGTCGCAGACCTTGATCAAGGCCGCAGCGTGGGCCGAGGGAGGCGTCTCCAAAAATTCATTTTCAGCCGCCTCGGCCTCCTGCTCTTGTTTAGAACGAACCACCTCCTCCACGATAGGCTTTGTAGACACCTCGATGCCGCCCGGTAGTAATACTTTATCTGAAAACGCGGGCTCGTAAAACGCCTCGGGGATTGGGGGCGCCGGCGCCGGCGCGGGCGCGGGCGCCGCGGCACAATACGTCGACTCCCCCCTTGAATAGGTTCGTGGCGGCGCCTTGTACCGTAACTCATGTTCATCAATACCGCTCCGCTCCTCGCGGATCGTCTCCTCGGCCAGCCCAAGCAAAGCATTAATCTTCGACTCGCGCGCTTCTTTCTCCTCTCTTCTAAGTCGCTGCTCCTTCTTCAGGTCGCGCAGCTCGTGGTCGCTGAAGTGGACCTCCATGGCGGCAGCAGCAGCTCTCTGGTGGTCTCAGGGAGGGGCTACTGTCCGCGCACAAAGGGCTGCCCGCCACGGAGTCGTGGGCTTGCTGGCGTCGTCGGGGCAGCTTTATGAAGTCGCAGGCGTGCCGCGACCGCGCCTCCGAGGGCCAATACGAGGCGCTCGGCGCTACCAAAGCAACTCCGAGAC
>JACLAA010003657.1_pt1 | contig 22325 bp, 17 predicted proteins | sample 8027891 | NCBI WGS metagenome assembly JACLAA01 (sample SAMN15724900, study PRJNA655200) | protist metagenome | isolation source: fluorescence activated cell sorting (FACS) single amplified genomes of... | place: Spain: Blaines Bay Microbial Observatory, Mediterranean Sea | collected 2016-01-19 | reverse complement strand
ACACCCGCGTGCCATTTCTCTCCTTTTGCCATCATTGTTCCGTCAAAAGTGAGAAGTTTCCTGATAAAATTCATCAATAATGGACGATGAAAACGCGTTGCGCGCAGACATTCAGAACTTTCTTGTAACGACAGCAAAGTCATTTTTACCTAACCAACTCGTCGATGATGTCTTCCAGTTGGCAAGGAATGTCGTCACTAAAACGACGAGAAAAGGCTCCGCTGACTTCGCGTGTAAAGCGTTCGTGTGTCTTTTTGCAACTTTGAAAAGGATGGCCACGTCGGGGAGAGGAGCAGAAGATAAGGACGGGGAGGAAGAAACGGACGAAGAAGAAGATGAGAACGCTATCCGAGAAGCTCTGTTAAAATTGACGACGATGAACACTCCCAATACCACGACTTCCACTAAAAACGAGAAAAAATATCACCTGTGTTATCGTCGCAAAGCAGGCGAGTCAGATGTGCGTGTGCTTGTGCTGTATCGGGTAACTGCGTACGGTTTGGTTCACAGAAGCGAATACGCCGATAGCATCGCTTTGTGCGATGCGGTTTATGAAAATATGGACGCTTCTCAAATACACAAGGTTGGCATCGCGGATATTAGAACATGTCCTAAAAGCGGAACGATGCGAATACTGACGAAGAAACGTCTGGCAGAGCACGCGAAAATGGGAGAGTTGATGTGCTCCATGTGTGGACGATTTTTTGAAGCTTCGAAAGGTCTCGTGACTCACGCGCAAAGTGTCCATAAGCATTCGTATGAACAAGGCAAGCACTTGCAACAAACGGCGAGAAACGCACTCATAGATTTAACAAACATAGACGCGTTACAACGAGAATATTTACTGAGTCGATTTACCGAGGTACTCGGCGAAGAAGAAACGAAGAAGAAAGCCACACCGGCATTGCATCCATTGCTTGAGATTTGCAAAACAAACAACGTCGAAAACGCGAGACAATTTTTACGAGAGAACCCAGATGCTGATGTCAACGACATTTGTGACCAGCACGGTTCGAATTGCTTGCACTGGAGCTCTGGATCGAATGCTTTGGAGCTGTGTAAATTTCTCTGCGATGAAGTTGGTATGGATCCGGCGTTTGCGGAGCGCAAGAAAGGTCGAGCGGCAATTCATTGGGCTAGTAGGAACGGATGTTTAGAAGTGCTCGTATGGCTCATTGAAGAAAAAAAGATTGATAAAGATTGCGAAATGTCAGATGGTACGACACCATTTATGCGAGCGGCGTGGATGGGACATTTGGAGTTATGCGAGTATTTGGTCAAGGTCGCAAATTGCGATATTCATCGAGAAAACAAGTATCGATGTAACGCGGTGCACTGGGCGGCACAAAGCGGCGACGTGAAAATGCTCAAGTACCTCCGCGCTTTAGGTCTCGATGTCACGTCTGCAAATGTCAACGGTCACTCCATTCTCCATAAATCTGCAACCAAAGGCTTCTACGACGCGTGCGTCTATTTAGTCGAGGAGTTAGATTTGCCGTTACTTCGAGATAACGACGGGTACGGTCCAGAAGATATGGCAAAAATGGAAGGACACAAAGAACTCGCAAGCTGGCTTAAAGATAGAAGGAGTAGAATAGAATAGTAGTAAAATAATAGTGTAGTGCGCGTGGGTACACAGCGCCAAAAGATGCGCGGCGAGATGTGTGTGTTTTAGCCGTGTTACTAAAATATAAATATTAAGGTTATACGCTATGCTAATATTATTTTTACCGCCGGCTCCGAGGGAGCCTCGACGATGGAGGCGTGTGGTACACGTACGGCACGTCCGGTTCTTCGCCCTCTTTCGATCGCATGCACTCCGTAAATGTGCTCCAAACCTTTGGTACGGTTAAGAATAAATTACCTCCCGCATGAAGAGAACAAATAACATCTTCTAATCTATCGTTGCAACGATGCGGTTTCGCGCGCTTATCGGTATCGTAAAGCACCTGACCTTGGTGTTTACGATATAAACCATCTTTTTCATCGTGTGGGAAAGGGTGCGGAGAGGAAGTGGACGGCTGTTCGTCTTCACCCGAATTATTACGGCGGTTCCAAAAGCCCATCGCGGACCCCTAATGTGTAAAAGGCTCACACACTTAATATTCTCCCCACGTCCCCTGCGTGTATCTTTCTCGCACTATTCTGTGCGCATTTTTTGTTTCACTCTCTCGCTCTCGCTCTCTCGCTCTCTCGCTCCTCGCGCTTCTTGTTGATGTTATGTTGTATCTGTATTCTAGCGCGACAAAAGAGCGTGTTAATTTGTGATGTTCGTCGTTTGAACTCACACAGAACTTTTCTTCTTTCCAAAAACTCTCGTTTCTGTTCACTACTTTTCTTCTTCAACAACAACAACAACAACAACAACAAAAAGTGAGCGATAAGCACTTCACCACGCTGTATATAAATACGCTCTCTGTCACCATCGTATAATTCTGAAATGGGGCTTTCTTCTCCATCGAAAAAGCTCGAGAGTCCAAGCTCTTCGCGAGACAAATACATCGACACTAGAAGTCTCGCGGAAAAAGGTGTAAATCTCATCGCGCTTTTGATTGCATTTCCGATTCTCGCCTTCTCATATCCACTCTCTTTGCTCACGCGAGGAACACTCCACGGCGTTTGGAACTTCTCCAAGGAAATACGACCACCGATTACGCAAATATGGGCCGACTTCATGACTTCAAACGTTATGAACGTCCGATTTAAAATCGTTTCCCAGAAACAACTTTACAGAGACGGCAAATGCGTGTATCTGTGCAACCACCGCGCGTGGGCGGACTTCTTCATCGACATGTCCTTGTGCGAAGGACGATCATTTACTCTGTCGAGAATGCTCGTGATGTACGTGTTCCCGGTCTTCATGGTACCCGCCGTCTTCGTTGGCGCAGTCTTTCCATTTCGAAGGGACAAAGGTGGCGGTCACGAAGAACTGAACAATAGCATAGACAAGCACTGGTCTCGATTCGAACAATATTTCCCGGGTTTCTTGTGCTACCCAGAAGGAACGAGAAATATTAAACCGCACAGCTTGCCGCTCAAACGCGGGATGTTGAGATACGCGCACTCTAGGAAACTTCCCGTTCAAATTATCATTTGCGCGGGAAAAGAGAAAGTGCTGTCGCAAAAACGTTTCGCCGCGGAGCGAAACCACGTTTTACCAGTAGCGTATTCGTCCGTAATCCATAGCGATAGTTACCCTGTATTTGAGGATTTTGCCGAAGCCATCAGGCACTCTTGGGCGGATGAATGGGCGAACGCGTACAATCACGAGAACAAAATGGAAAAGCTCAAAGATTTCAAGCCGAGCGAAAGAACGATTCGATACGAAAGATGGGTCGATTTCTTCACGACTGGGACGGTTGTTTCCTTCTTTGTTTTTTGTGCGCTCGTAGCAAACGTTTTACAGATTATCTTTCCAAAAATCATAGAGTTGGGACACGCCTGAGTTCTGTTACTGGTATGTGAATAGTAGTGAAATGAAGATGTTCTATTTTGATAATCGACGAATCGTCGCTAGAAAGGTTGTCGTTTATTTTCTTCTCTAAACAACACAAAAACGCGCTTCTCTCGCCGAGTTTATCTCATTCCTTTGCCTCGTAACTTTACACCTAAAACTCTCTCCAACTTCCCGAGAATCTGTTGATTCGGTATAGCTTTACCAGATTCGTACTCTTGAATGATTTGTGGACGTTCGTTAATCTGCTGCGCCAGTTGCGCCTGGGTTAACTTTTTCGCTAAACGACCTTGCATGATGGCCTTTTTCACCTCCGTATTGACTGTTTTGTGCGTGAGCTCTTCGGTCTCGTTCTCGAGTTTCAACGCGTTACGCCCTGGGCCAGCTTTATTCACGTTCGAAACGTCTTTCTTCACCGCGGTGACGTTCAATCCTTGTCTCAATGCCTGTTTGTTATCACGTGTACGAGAAGAGAAGAGAAAAATGAAAGGCAACGTCAATACGACGAAGAAAGAAAAGAACACAAACACTTCAGTCATCGAAAAGGAAGACGACGCACATTTGCTACCGCTCTTTGATCCTTGAGCGTTCCACCACCGGTACCCGTCCCAGTCGGTCGTTTCTTGGTCAACACAACCTCTTTAAAGTCTTGATGATCCATCGTCCTTTTTTATCTGTCGTTCGTTCGCGAAGAAAAGTGCGTGCGTGTTTGTGTGTGTACACGTAAGTGGGGTGGGTGTGGAAAAAATGTAAAGAGACGAAAGAAGAATTTGGAAAGAAGAAGAAGAAAAAATCTCATTATCTCGTTACTAAAAAAGAAACTCAACCAACAACAACAACCACGCGGGGCAACGAACCGACCGTCAATCGAAACGAACAGATGTTTCGTGCGGGGGGCTACGGAAGAGGCAGAAGAGGATCGGGTATAAATCCATTCTTTTATTATTACGCGTATAGAATGTATCAACAATACCAAGCGGTCCCGAATAAACCTCACGGCACGCTCGTCGTCATGGCCGTTATGGCTTCTTATTACTTCGAAGTGTTCCCTCTCCTGAACGATATCATCGGTGACATCTCCAGCGCGTGCTTTTCTCCCGCGAAGGTTTTGCGAGATTTTGAACTACAAAGAACGTTGTTTTCTTCCTTCGTCCACGGCGACGAGCTACACTTGGCGTATAATTTGAGCTCTTTACTCACCAAAGGCATCAAGCTCGAAGAGAGATACGGAGGAAAAGCGGAAAAATTTGTTCTTTTGTTTTGCCTGGTGTCCGTTTTGACGCACGGATTCGCGGCGATAATAGCAGGCGGGCTGTTCCACAGCGGACTCTTCGATGGAGATGTGTATTACAACGCGACGTACGGTAGCAGTGGTGTCTTGTTCGCGTTACAAACGATAGTATTAGGTGAAAATCCAAGAGGCAACTATTCGTTCTTCGGGTTGCAGGTACCGGCGCATCGATTGGCGTTGACGGAAGTCGGTTTACTATATCTGATGAATCCATCTACGTTGAATCTCATCGTACACGTCAGTGGAATATTAGCGGGCATGCTCGTGTTGCGCCCGACGAAAGTTATCAACATGCTAAAGTATATTTTTGGTTTCAATCTCTTTGGAGGATTTTCGAATTTTAGCAACAACAACCGCGCGAGAGAAGGAAGAAGAGGAGAAGGAAGAAATACGCCACGATTGAATGGTAAACGGTGCGTAATGACGGGTTTAACTGGCGAACAAGCGTCGCTGAATGGAACTTGGGCGAGTATAGTCCGAGTCTTAGAAAATGGGAATAAAGTTGTCGTTAAACTCGACGATGAAACATCAACGCGAGGCGAAATAGCAGTCGGTAGAGAAAACGTCCTTCCAATTTGACGTTGTTTTGTACCAGGTACTGGTGAAGTGGATATATATTAAATTTCATCAGACTGTGATGTACTGTCAGTTTAGTTTGTAGTATTCAGCGCTCCGCGATAGCGACGCACGACTCATACGTCGGGACCATGTATTTGATGTTAATCAACGCGTCTTCGCCGCCGACTCTCTCTAAAACGCGTAACGTCTCTTTCACGAGAACGCGCAGTGATTTCGCCGAACGCCCTTTTCCGATCAACTCTTTTCCATCGCGCTTCGAACCGTCGCTCAAGACGTTTAACGTAACTTTTAAGCAGTCGCAATTCCGAAAAACGTTTAAAATCGGAAGAAGTTGTCGATAATACGGAACGAGCATCTGTCCGATGGATTTTTCGCACGTGGCCAAGTGACGCAAAATGTCCATCGCAACCGCCACGATGGGCGCGTCTCGTGTTTTGAGCGCGTTTTGCAGCGGAAGAATGACTTGCGGCAAAACGTCCGCAACTTTTTCCGGTCGAACAGCTAACAGTTGTTTCGCGCCTTGCACTGAAAGCAATCTATACGGATGGTCGATTTCGCGAATGCCATCGAAAAATAACGGAAGGTACCTGTGATAATCGAGACTTGCAGGATCGACTCTCCACGTGACTGCGTTCGAACCACCTCCGTGGGCTACCGCGATGGGAATTTCACCGGCATCGTAAAACTCGCGGAAGAGCGTATTGCGCGGATTATGTCGCGGTTGGAGCGAAAGCGGAAGCGACTGCCGGAACAACGTTTTATTTATAGCCGTGTCGTCGTCGTCCTTCTCTTCTTGACTCGTCGTATTTTTTAGACGCGTTGTTGTTTTAGGTGTGTTCACCTTTGCGTGCGTTCGATGGTGCGACGCGGGACCAATGCACTTCTGAAACGGCGAGACGTCAACGATAGCCATTTGCGACGGTTGTTTGCGCGCGCAACTGTGTGACGACGATGCGCGATTACGAGCGCGCGCGCGGCAGAGAGAGTGTGAAGAATACCTTTAGTTTTGTGTGTGGTGTAAAACAGAATAAATTTCTAAAAATAGGAGGAGACGAGAACTCGCGCAGGGTATACTACGTCTGTTTTTAAACTTTCCTTCAATCTTTATTCCAAAGTCATTAATCCATGTGATCCCGATTGTTATCGTTAAAGTCCCTAAAGTTTTCGCTACCGTTCGCTCCTCCTTGCCTTTGTCGTTGTTGTTGTTGTTGCTGCTGTTGTCTTTGCTGCAAACGTTTTATCTCTTCTCTCTTTTTTTCCTCCAGGCGCAACGCGTTATTCGTCGCGACGTTGACGGCCCCGACGACGCCTCCGATAGCACCGCCGTAAAGAACACCTAAAAGCGTCAAGACCACAGAAATAGCAGATATCACCGCGAGAAAGAAAAATATCGCAAACGAGAAAAAGGAAGCGCCGAATCCATAAATTACCGAAGGCAGAGCAAAAGTGAAACCGATGATGGCGCCAAACATTCCGACCGTAAAATTAATAAGAATCGTAAACGTCCATCTGATCATAAACTCCAGCGCGTTATCATCCGACCTGCCATAGAGTAACGCATTGAACGCGTCGTAAAACGTTTGTTGCGTTGCGAAAACTTTGCCGCCTTCGTACTTCTCCCAAAATTTGTTCTTCGTTTCCCGAACCCCTTCATCGCTCCAAATACCTAACTCACTTCTCGCGTCTCGCAACTTTCGTTCGCGCTCTTTGTTCAACGCTTTTACAACTCGCCATTGTTCCTTCTCTTTCCTCTGGAGTTCTAGCACTCTGGATTTCTCGCGTCCACCGCGTAATCGCCAACCGAATCGTTTTGTTTGGTACAATTCCATGCGTGTAGATCGATACGCGTCTTCGGCGTTCAAACGAGCGTCACCTAAGACACCTTCCTCTCCGTCAATCAGTCGAAGTTTTTCTTCGTACTTTTCAAACTGTTCCGGGGTCACTGGAAACGGACGGGCGAAAAACGCCAAGAAGATCCCAACCGCGTACAAACCCAAAGAGAACGTCAACTTTGGCGTCGTGTGTGGCTTCCAATTCTTAATCAAAGTGACGATGGTAGACGTTGCAGATTGTCTCCCTTGTCTTTGTTGTTGGTGCATGCGCGCCAGCGCGTTTGAGTTCATCCCCGAAGTATCAGAAGCAGAATGAGGAGGATGACGTTGATTCATAGCTATGTGTGTGTGTGTGTGTGTGCGTAATCTCTTCCCCGCGCTGTGTACCTCAATCACGCTGGTAATATGTATACTTTTATATGAGTTACTATTAATCGCGCGAAGTAAAAATTGTGGAGCTCTAGAAGAAAAACAAGTTTCGTTCTTCGCATCGTCATAATTTCAAAAATCTCGAAACACGCTGCGGCTGCAGGAGCGCGTGTTTCGAGGAGATATACGCATCGACAGCAGTAGCAAAGGGAAAAGAAGACGAAGACGAAGGAATATATATTGTTCGAAGTTCCTCAATCATGTCGGGGTCCTTAGACCAAGCGGTGGAGTTAATCGCAGCGTCGAGAATCGAGCAACAACAACAACAACTACAACAAAATGGAAATGGAAACGCAGCGCAAGGAGAAGGCGTTGAAAAAGAAACGAGTAAGAGAGACAGAGATAATGGTCCCGCAAAAGGCATGAAAAGAGGTCCGTACAAGAAAAGGAAGAAGATGACAACGATGACAACGACGGACGACGTGAACGAGACGAAGCGTCGTCGTGACGAAAAGAAGAAAAGAGAGAGAAGAAAACACGCAAGCGCATCAATCGATGCGAAACTGGACCGAATGCGGAAAAAGAAGTTGGTAGAACCGAAGAAAGTAATGAGTACGTACAAAGCGTTCTCAGAGCACGATCCAAAAGCGAAACTTTTTAGACGCGAAAATCCGCAACTAACGAACGCGGAAAAATATTCAAAGTTGCGGGAACTTTGGTACGGCGCGTCGGAAGAGCAGAGGGCGGCATCGCAGGCGCACGTGAAGCGAGACGAGTTGAGATATCAACGGGAGATGCAAATGCATGCATATAAGAAATTATTCGTGCAAATTGCTTCCGCTCTTCTCAAAGGTGAGTTCATGGGGACGGAAACGCGCAAGCCGCGCAAAGGGTATTTTTTGTTTGAAAGTGCAGAGCGTGCGATGTCAAACCAAGCATTGCATTCGAAAGACCTCTCTATAAAATGGAAAGCAATGACGCAAGAGGAAAGAGATGCGTTCAACGATGATTTTGAGATTCAACAACAGTTATATAACAGCATGCATCCGATTTTCGAGCAGAAGATGAGACTTATAAAAGAAGAGGAAGAAGAGGATGATGGAGACGAAGAAGAGAAGGATGCTCGGGGTGAGAAAGAAAATCAGGTAGCAAAGCGATTGCACATTGGAATAGAAACGAAGGAAGCGAAAGTAGGAGTGAGCGATCGGGCTAATGCAGAACTCCACGCGCGATTCGAGAGAACACGCGGATTTGAATTTTTACGCGACATCAAATATTCGCTTCCACCGTTGGGATACATGAGGAGCGACGAGAGCAACCAAAAAGTCAAAGGAAGGAAATATAAAGATGCGATGGAAAAGGAAAGTGGGATTATTAACCTTGGTCGAATGAAGATAGTGCCCAAGATGCGAAGCGAGTTTGGGTATGACATTTTGAAAAAGGAAATTGATGATTTGAGCATATCTCCTGCGATAAAAGCGCTGTCAAGTAAATGTCACCTGGACTCCTCGAGTTTGTCAAAAATTTCCGTACTAGGAAGTAAAGGCGGCGTCGTTGATTTTGATAAGCTTAAAGCATTCATCGAGAAAGGTGGGAACGACGAGAAATTGGATTTGGCGTACGCGAAATACGTCAAGTATAATCCACCAGATTGGGTTTCTTTTAAGGAGGAACTAAAATTGTAAATTTAAATTTGTACGACGAGTATATTCAGGCTGTGCGTACGTTTCATTTTTGCAACATCGCGATAACATTTTTTCTCAAAACGGCTTCGCGCTGATGACTTTCCATCCTCCTCCGCCTCTTGTATCATCTTCATTCGTCTTCGATGCATTGTCCTCGCGAGTATTATTCGATGCTAACGATACTAAATGCTTCTCCAAGTCGAATTTAAGCCTTTCAATGGACACTCTAGGGGTTGGTCGTTTCACTTTCGACGCCGTTTGCGCGTCGTCGGCGTCACCGCGCTTACCGACGAATAAAACTGGTATTTCACCCGCGTGCGCGTCAGCCCATTCTTTTTTCAACGACACGTCTCTGATTTCCAACGCGTATTCTCGCAAGTCCAAAGCGACGTGATTATTTTGACTACTATTATTATCAACATCTCCTGTTGTTGTTTCTCTCTCGCGCTCTTGTGCTAATTCTAAAACTGCTTTCAACTTTTCTTCTAAACCTTCGCATAAGCAGCACCCCGGTTTCGTGTATAAAATTAAAACGTCGTCGGTATCCGATACTCCTTCTGCAAACAACGATGATGACGATGACGGCACTCTTCCTCTTTGGCGGCGATAGAATGTTCTCATTCTTTCCCTTCCTTTGCTGCGGCTGTTTTTATCATTATTCATGGTATTAGGTGAATTTGTATTTTCATCCCGCCGCGACGTGTGAGGAGCACAGTTTTGCGATGATGATGATGATGATGATGATGATGATGGATATATTCTCGACCGATAACGATTTCGATCATAAATCGCTTTCGTTTTCGTCGTCTGCCAACTATTCGAACCAGTAGGTGTTGCTGCGCGGTGTGTCATCAGAGCGTCTCTTTTTTTGAAGCGAATTTAAGGGACAAACGAAAACGAAAAAAGAAAAAATCAAAACACAGCAAACCCTTCACAACCCCTAATCCTTCTTCACTCCAACAACAAACAATAAAAAGTGAGGTATTTGTACGACTTTACTATTCTCGCCTTCTTTGTTCACGATGAAGCCTATCTTTCCCATCGCCGCGGCAATCGCATTCACGGCTACTTTTCTGCGCACCACGTCGAAAGGAAAAAATTCAACGGCGAGGAAAATCGTCACTCGGGCAGCATCAGTGTCAGGAGGAGGAGGAAGCGAAGCCGGCGTTACTAATTCAAAACAGATTATGAATATTCCAAAGCCTGTGTGTAAGCGAATCGATCACGCCGTATCATTCGGTATCGTTCCCGGCGAGAATAGAGGCGAGAATGCCATGGATCCAGCGGTTAAGGTCAACGACGACCTTTTCTGGTTGCGCGACGACGATAGAAAGAACGAAGAAATTCTCTCTTACTTGAAAACAGAGAACGAATACACGGAAGCGCACACGAAACACTTGAAAAAAAAAGAGACAGATCTGTACAACGAAATCGTCAAAGCGATCGAGGAGACCGATGTGGACGTTAAATTTCAATGGGGTGATAGTTTTGAGTATTACGTCCGCACGGTGAAAGGAAAATCCTACCCAATCGTCTGTCGACAAGAAAGAACGAATACCACCAAAGGTGGCGGTGAAACCATCGTGTTGGACGTGAACGAACTCGCGAAACAAATGTCCTACTGTTCAATCGGTGGATTTAACATGTCAGCGAGCCATAATTTATTAGCCTACGGCGTTGATGAAACAGGGTACGAGACTTACAGAATTAAAGTGAGAAACGTCAAAACTGGAGAGGAGATGCCGATTGACGTTTTGGAAGGCACAACCGGTTCGGTCTCTTGGAATGGCGACAGTCAATTATTTTATACAACTATGGACGATGCGCACAGACCTAACAAAGTCTGGAGACATAACATTGGTACCTCGCAGTCCGAGGACGAATGTTTGCTTTCAGAAGACGACGAGTTATACAATATTGGCTTTGGTAAAAGCGACAACGGCAACTTCCTTATTCTCGAAAGCGAATCCACGGAAACTAACGAAATTTGGCTCCTCGATTTGAAAAAGTCTCAGAGCGAGATACCGCGACTCGTGGAGAAAAGGCGTGATAATCATCGATATTACGTCGAGCCGAGCAGAAACAATAAGCAACTGTACGTGTTAACGAATCAACTCGGTAAGAAAATCAACTTTGACTTGAAAGTCACGAGCTTAGAAACACCCGGGATGGAAAACTGGACGGATTTGAAAGGAAAAGGCTTTCCGTGGAGCGAGAAGCGGACTTTAGAAAGCATTATGACGTTTAAAAATCACATAGTTATCGATGGCAGAGAAGATGGATTTACGCAAGTTTGGGTGCTACGACTCGAGGACTCGAATAGCGACGACGATAGCAGCATTTCAGACTGGTATCGATCTGAATGGCCAGCCGCGAGTGTTGTTTATCCTTCGCGCGCATCCGCATCGTTATCGTGCGTCGGCGCGAACAAAATTTATGATACGAATAAGCTGTTGCTAACGCACTCATCTTTGGTGAATCCTCGAACTGTGTATGAATTCGATATGGACTCGCAAACAAAAGTTATGAAGAAAATAACCGCCGTGAAAGGTTTCGTAGAAAAGAATTACGAGACGATGCAAATCCAAGTCACGAGCAGAGACGGCCAAACGAAAATCCCTGTGTCGATTGCGTACAAGAAAGGTAAGAGACAAAGGCAAGGACCATTATTATTAGAAGGATACGGATCGTACGGTATTTCAAATGATCCGGCGTTTGATCGCTCCGTTGTTCCGTTGTTGGATAGGGGCATCACTATCGCAGTCGCGCACATCCGCGGAGGTGGTGAACTCGGCAGATATTGGTACGAAGAGCAGGGAAAATATTTGAATAAAATGAACACCTTCAATGACTTTATCGACTGCGGCGAGTATTTATGCGCGAGTGGTTGGACTTCTCCCGAAACGCTCGCGATTTCTGGTCGATCTGCCGGTGGATTACTTGTGGGTGCGGTCACGAACATGGCGCCTGATTTATTCAAGTGCGTCGTTGCCGGCGTGCCCTTCGTCGACGTTATGGTTTCCATGTGCGACCCGTCGATTCCTCTCACCACGGGCGAATGGCTAGAATGGGGCAATCCGAACTGCTCCAAATACTACGAATACATGAAATCGTATTCTCCTATGGAAAACATTCGAAAATCTCGCAAGCCTGATGTGCTCATAACCGCTGGTTTGCACGACCCTCGCGTCGCCTATTGGGAAAGCGCGAAATACGCCGTGCGCATGCGCGAGTCGTGCGAAAACGAAGAGGCGCGGATTTTACTGAAAACGGATTTGAGCGCCGGTCACTTTAGTGCGACTGACCGCTATCGGAAGTTCAAAGAAGTCGCGTTCGAATACGCGTTTGTTTTAGATTGCATTTGTCCATAATAAAGTTACACTTGTCTATTCATTTTTAGGCAACATTCTATGATTCCAGTCTGCCATTCGCGCGCTGACCTTCCGTTACCTTTTTTTGGGAGCTCTAAATCAATCGTTAACAAACGTTCCGCGCGCAATTTTTCAAGGTTTCTGGCGTCGTTTGCGCTGCCCTTTGACGCCGCTTGAACGCTCTCGTTCTCGTTACCTTGCATTTGTCTCCCGTGTTCCGTCGTTTCTCGGAGTATGATTGAAAAGCATCGCTTTGGATTTAACCCGTGCGTCGCTCTCTCAGCTTTCATTCGCCCTTTATTTCCACTCGTCATTTTCTCTATATTTTGACCGATTGTATAATTGTCGAAGCCAGTTTGAACGTCAGCGATACCCTCGGCTAATAAAGTTTGTCGTCGTTGCGAGAAGAACCAAAACTTTGAAGACGGCGAAGTCCAGTTCAGAGTATTATTCGTCGTGTTGTAGTAAAAGCGATATCGCTCCCTTCTTCGTAACCCAAGTTTCCTGTATTTCGTGTGCGAAATAAATACTGCGCCCTCGAGAATAGCTCGACGTAGCTCGGAGCTTCGACGCTCTCGCCATAATTCGACTTCTTCCCTCGCGTCTTCTACTTCTTGCTTCAGATCTAAAATTTTATCGTTGAATCGATCGCGTTCATCCTTCAACATGCGTTGCAATTTTGCCGTGTGCAGCAAATGTGAAGTCGTCGACGCGACCGAGGGAGAATTCGAGGATGAAAACGCTTTAATCGTCGCCGAAGTCGGCGTCGAGTCCATCAAATCCGATCCAGTCGCGCGAAAAAGTCGTCTCGAAGGCGATATCGCTTTACCACTTGATGATAAAAGGGACGACGCGTTCTCATTTTCTCTCGACGACGCGCTTTTGTTGAAGTCTTCTATCGTCCTCGTCGTTGTAGCGTCGTTGTTCACTTTTTCCTCCTCATAATCACCGTCAAGTACGCCCGTCTTTTCTGCGTCGTCAAAAGCGTCTTCACTTGCGTCGCTTTCTGCGTCCGAATCGTATTTATTATCGCCCGAAGAATCGCGTTGTGTCGGTTGCTCGTTTATATTTGCATCGACGACTTCCCATTCTATTGTTATTTGTGCTTTTTTGTGTCGGTTGCTCGCTCCGTGTACGTCTAAATCTATATCTACGCGTTGCATGCCAGCTTCGCGGTCGCACTTTTTCCCATTCACAACTTTCGAGCGATTGACTTTGAACGTCGCTTCCCCGATTTTGAGGATCGATCCAACTATCGTTCGGTCGAGTATTTTGACGCTCACTTCCCCGCAACTTATCCTATTCAACGCGTTGTTGCTAATTACATTGTCCTCGGCGTCGTCGTTGCCGTCATCAAAAGCCGGCAAATCAAATTCATGTCTCGATCCCCATTCAATTCTTTTCGACCACGGCCTCGTAGCCGTTCGTGCCTTTCGGCCGCGATACGAGATCGACGCGTACGGGTACCCAAAGCTAATGTTTCTGTTTACGAGATTCGTGCACTTCATGACTCTGACGACGAGTATCCCGTTTGAATTTTCGAGCTGCGCCTTCTTTGCAATTTTCATATACGTGTGCTCCACGTCTACGTACATTCGTCTCGGCTCTACGAAATCTTTTTGTATCGCGCTTTGGATGAATGAAATGACCCAATCGTGTAAACCAGGAATATCGGAGACGGGCAGACCCATGGGCGAAACGGAAACATCTACGGTGGGTGTGTCTCTGAAGGACACATCGACGCCGGAAACGCCCGGTTCCCTCGATACCAGACGCATTCCCATGATGAGTTTACCGTGGATGGATAAGTTAGTGATGTGGACTGGGACGTTTAGACTTTTCAAGTACATTCCAGGCTTTATTTGTGCTTGTATTCTCGCGTGCGACGCGTTCGTATCCCAATCGAAATCGCACTCAAACTGCACGTAGTCCGCTTTGGGATTGTACCTCGCGACGTACAAGTTAACGGTCGGTGGCGTCGTTCCCAGCGAGAAATCTTCTAAACTCACCTCGCCGATGAACGAATGCTTCTTGTTCTTCTTCTTTTCCGCCGCGTTAATATCGGTATTATTGTTTACCGTTTTAAGAATATCAACCGCCACGCGTTTCGCGTGCTCGTCCGCAATTTGACTCAGAACGCACTTGTATTGGTGTCGCAACAAAAGATTAATCCACTCGAACGAACCTGATTCGACCGTCGTGAACTCGGCATTGATGCTGTCTTTCACTAATTTTCTCGCTTTCAATTCTCTCTTGTATCTCTGCCTCTTTTTCTTTAGCGTCAACACGAACGCAATCAAAGAACATAACAGAACAATTAGAATCGATTGGACGAGGAAAGAGACGAGTGTGTTTGTAAACGCGAACGACGAGTCCGTCACCAAAGTTTTGGTGGCGAGAAGATGTCGCGTCCATTCTTTGTCTCCTTTCTCTGATGTTTTCCTGATGTTCCACTTGCTGCTGCTCATCGCTTAGTACTCTTCTTCTCCATCCATGTTTAGTAGAAGCAATACTAGTTCTGCGTGAATGAATTTTTGTTAATAAATTATGTGGAGGATGAAAAGGAGGGGGGAAATCTCACTCATCAATCACCCTCTTCTTCGTTCTTCATTTTTATTCTTTTTGCTTGCAACAAAAACAAACTCCATACTTACTACCAGTATAATACTTCTTTTATTGAACGAACAACACAACAACGACCGTCCTCTTCCTTCTTCTTAATCTCGATGGCTTTGTGCAGTCGAGTCGTCGTCGAGTCGTCGTCGTCTTCGATGATGATGCGGCGGGGTGCCGCTTTCAACAACAATCATAGTAATAAGAAGAAGATCTTTCTCTCTTTCTTGCTGACGAAGAGACGCATCACCCGTTTTTCTGGATTAACGAACTCGGGGTCGTCTTCGTTCGAGCAAAGAGGAGGAGGAGGAGAAGAAGAAGAAGAGAATAATAAAGATAAAAAAGATGAATTAGTGATCATCACCAACGATGCGCTGCATTACGCTTCAACGATGACGCAGAAGAGAAACGAAGTCGAGGAGTATTTACAGAAGTGCGACAGCTTGGAGTTGGAGCTACAACTCGCTCTCGCGGCAGAAGATTACGACGCCGCTTCGAAAATCAAAAAAAATCTTCAACCGGAAAACTCAGATGAAGATATTAATTTTAGCATGCTGTGCGATTTATGTCGACGCGTCAACCAACCACCGACATCCATAATAGGCAGCTCGGCTTATGAAACTGAAACAGAGGAGATTACCATGGCAGCGAGGAAGCTTGGATTAATCGGTGATCCGAGAGCTCTACCAGCTCTCGCCCGAGCGCTTCGAATGCCCACTGTGAGCGCGAAAGCGAAAAACGTGAGCGCGAAAGCGCACGCTCAAATTGAACGAAGCATGTGGACTTTGTTCGGAAAGAGCGGCGACATGGAACTCGATTTACTACTTCAAAAAGGACGAGATATTATGCATGGAAAATACATGAATCGCATATTAGAAGGGAGAGTTGAACACGAACCAACTGAGGAGGAAATAAAAGAACAAATACGCGATTTCGAGCAGGAGAGAGCGCGAAGTTTATCGGAATCGATCGATATCTTTACGAGAATTATCGAAAAATCGAATGGATTGTTCGCAGAAGCCTGGAATCAACGAGCGACGGCTTTGTATTTGCGAGGCGATTTGGCCTCGGCATACGCCGACGCTGAGGAGGCATTTCGGTTGAATCCGTACCATTTCGGCGCGCGTAGTGGCATGGGTTTATGTAAATTGGGAATGAGATGCTACGACGAAGCGTTGATGATGTTTGAGTCTACTCTCGAGATAAACCCACGCATCGATTCTATTAAAGGCCAATCCAAACGACTTCGAAAGATGATGGAAAAGCCTCGAGTCGAGCAACAAAAGCTCAAGGATGTGCTCGAAGATTACAAAAGGTCCATAGCGCCATCCTCAGATTCGTCGCAGCGCAAAGACGATGACTCTGAAACGCCAAAAATGTAAATTTACGATCAATGAGAAAAGAATGAAGTTGTACCCGGCATTTAAGAAAATTGTATATACGAGTACACATCTTGGTGCAAATCATTTATTATATTAAATCATGTCTAAGTTTTTCAGATTGCGATAGATTCTTCCTCTTCGCTCTCTCAAAGGTTTAATTTTTTCGCAATAGCTTTCGTGGTAAGAGCGTTTACTTTTAGAAGAATTAGCCGTATCTTTCATAAAGTTCCTTCTCTCTGTCATGTACATCTGCATCTCGTTTTCGATCGTTTCCAGGTTTTCTTCGGATACGTCTCCGTCGCCCGGTAACAGCGCGTCGCTCACTACTTTGTTATCACCGATACCATCGAACTCGAGCTCTTCAGAAGAACCCTTCAAAACCAGTGCTTTGTGCTCAAGTTTATCGTTCATTCCAGGTCCGAGATAGTGCCAGTTCCGTCGCGAAGCGCTTTGGATTTGGAAGTTTTTGTATTTTTCTGGGACAGCCTCGTCGGCGTTTTCGTTCGGATCCCACCACGTGCAAGATTCGAGAGTTTGCAGCGCGTGCCCACTCTCGCCATGATTTTGATCTTCCGCGACCATGGAGTGTTGACTTCGAGGAATTCTCCATAGTCTCAATTCTCCCGTTGATGTCGCTGTTACGAGTCCCCAGAAGTTCACTTCTGCGAGTCCGTTGTCGGTTTTCGTAGATATCGGCGCTTTAAGCCATGCCAAGTCTGCGCAAGCGCACTCTTCCGACGCGTTAAACTTACCGCATTTCCGCTCGTGCTTGAGCTCGAGCGCATCGCTCGAATACACTCGAACGTATGCATCATTACTCGCGACTGCTACAAACCCACCATATTCGTTATGTTGGACGCAATTGTGCGCTGAAGTCGTACGCGTCCACTTTTCGCCCGCGAGTCTTAAAATATCACCAGATTTTTCGTCTTGTTGAACGAGCGCTTTTCCCGCTCCACTCGGTGACGCTCTGATTGAGAAACATCTCAAAATACCATCTGAAGCACCAGTTAGCAATATGTTTCTTGTTCCAGGGTTCGGGTGCCAAGAGAGTGATGTGATTCTACTGGAGTGATCGTCGTACCATTTACACAAGCGCCCGCTCACAGACGACCAAACGAGAATGCGATACGCACCTCGACCGCCATTCCCATAACTATCGCACGTGGCGGTTAAAATGAGACGTCCGCAATTTGTATACGTTACATGCGTCATTTGTTTTGCCATCCATCGCAAGGTGTGCAGACAGCTCCCAGGATCTTTGACGTCTCCGTCGATATCAAACACACGTCCGTCACCGTCGTTTGAAACCGTCGTCAGAGATGCACCAGTTTGCGGGTGCCAAGCAATTTCATTGACTGCATCGCGGTGATGATACTTCGTCACGCATTCTAAAGATCCAGTTTGAACATCCCATGTGGCTACTTTACCACTCGAATCTGCGGTAGCGAGTCGATGTGAAAACAAAATTGGTGAAAACGCGCACGCGGTGACGGTTACTTTTTCATCGTGAAAGCCGCTTAAATGGAGCACTTGTTCGTTGCCGCTTTTCATCTCGGGAACCATATTTTTCCAAATCATGACAGTATTATTGCGTCCAATAATCGCGAGCGTGGGCAAGTCCAGTGAATCTTCGTATGCATAAGTATCGTCCTCGCAAGTGTCGTGAGTATCTACATCCTCGTCTGCCTCTATATCGTCTCCTGATACTTTCGGATCGCTCCATCGTATATCAACAACATCTTCTGAACACTTTAGTCTCGCAATTTTTTCGCCATCTGCAGACCAGACGTTGATAAACTTATCTCCACCGCACGTTGCGATCAAGTACGTAAACTCCGACGAAGAGACCACCTTTGTGGTCGACGAGACGGGGAAACCTCTTCTTCGTAACGATATAGATTTTACCGCGACGCGTTTGACGCCTCCTTCGTGGGCGTTTTCAACAACCCACATCGACGACGAACTCCTCATTCTCTCTTCGCATCTGGCGATACCTTCGTCTATTTTCAATTTCACGTCCAGGGTCGCATCTCTCGTTGGCGACTCTCTGTAGCTCTTGAGCGCCGCACTCCACCGTTCTAATCGCTCTAAAATATCTCCGCATGTCAAATACGGGTCAATCCAGAGTCTGCGAAATGAGCACGATTTTTCGGCATCGGACAATCCGTCTTCGTAATCGCCGAGCGCGCGATGACACAGAGCACGTTTATGGTACAGCTCCGCGTATCGATGCAGACCTTCGAGTTTAGAAAATGCGAGCGCTTGCGTGTAACATTCGCGCGCTCTCGAGAAATCCTCGTCTGTCATGGCGTCGTCGCCAATTTTTTCGAGATTCAAACCGTTCACGAGAGGCTGTGAATCCGCCGCATCTTCGCGAATCTCTAACACAATCTCCTTCGTTTTCTTCGTCTCTTCTTCTTCTTCTTCTTCTTCTTCTTTTTCTCCTTCTTCTTCTAGATCTTGATCTTTTCTGTTGGTATTCTTCAGAATCGTTTCCGCTCGCCACGAATACGGCGCATCTGATTTCACGCGTCGGTAGGTGTCTTCAATGTTCTCGCTCTTTATTTTCGTCTCCTCCTTCTCACTTCTTTCAAACCCTCTTCTTTGTTTCTGATCGTGTTCACCATTGTCGGGATCGTCACCGCGCGGTGTTTGTCGTTCAGTCTCCTTCTTCGTTTTATGCGTAGTACGAGTCTTACTCATTTTCTGTAAAATCAATTCGTAACTTTTCTGAATGCGTTGAAACCGTTCGGCTGATCCTCCTTTATCGGGATGTGCCGTGCGAACGAGCGAGCGATAGGCTTTCTTGACGTCATCTTCGCTCGCGTTCGGCGCGATTCCGAGTACTTTGTAGTGATTGAGCTTTCGAACCATCTTATTATCGGAGGTTTAGAGTGACTCTCGTATACATATGAATGAGATGAAGATTTTGTGGAGGAGGCGGGAGAAAAATTGATTGAAAAACAAACGAGCGTTACGAACGAAACTAAGAAAAAGGCAAAAATATCTCACTTGTTGTGTGTTGGGGAAACGAACAGTCACAACAAAATCTGTTTGGCAAGAGAAGGAGAAAGAGAAAGAGAAAGAGAAAGAGTCGCGCGCGCGAGTGAGTTTGTGTGTGTATCCGTGCGCGCGCAAGAGATTAGTAGTAGCAGTAGTAATAGTAGTAAATAGAAGACAAAACACACCTAGAGTCTTTTGCTTTTTACATACCAACAACATCGCATCAGAAATCAAGAGCAAAATGAGCGGAGGTAAAAAAGAAGAGGTAAAAATAGAGAGAGAAGAGCACGTGCGCGATGTTTTCGAAAACTTCAGAACCTCGAAGATAACCAGGGATGACGTCGCTCGTCTCCGATTGAATAACAGCAGCAGCAGTAGCATAAACAGCGACAAAAGTAGCAATAGTTTAAAGAGCGTTGATGATGGAACAACAAGAACCATCATCGACGTGTTACGGGAGATATTTCTTCAACGACGAGAAGAGGATGAGGAAGACTGTGCGAAGTTTTATCACTTTTGTTTTCTGGCGTGTTTGAAAGGGAAAACAGAGGGAACAAACGCGACGATTTCAGTGCACGAGGCGTGTGAACTGTGGTCGTTTCTCCTGTCGTCGACGAAGAAACAACAGCTGAGAAAGTCTTCGTCGTCGTTATCTATAGAAGAAGGAGGCGCTCCACCGAGGACGACGACCGCGACGACCACGAACACGCCATCGTCCGTTTTAGCCAAAGGGATGCTTTTACCGCGGTGGATGAACCGTACATTCTGTAAATTTTGCACAGAGCGTGCGTCATCGTCGTCGTCTCCTACTTCTTCTGTTTCTCCTATCGTCGATGAGAATACATTTTTAAGAACGCTAGACTTTGCTCGGTCGTACAGAAAAAACAACGGATGCATGCAGGACTGGTACGGGAAGCAACAATGGCCGACGCTCATAGATGACTTCGTCTCTTCGTTAGGTCGAGAAAAAAATACCACAAACGAGAACGATAAAAGTGTCGGTAACGACGACGCAGATCAGAACAGAATGGACGAAGAGTTGGCTTCTTCTTCCTTAGCGGCAGATGTAGCCTTTCGAAGAGGGAAAGGAGGAAGAGTTGGAATGAAAACTGTGCACCCGAGAGGACAAAAGCGCAAAGAGCAAGAGGCGAACGTGGAAGTGCTCTCATCCCAACTCTCCTCTGCGTTAGAAACGAAGAAACGAAAAACTGGCGGCATTCGCTTAGACTACTTCGACTGATTTCTATCCACATAATTCTACTTTACTAGATATAATCGTACACGAACACTTTTTAATTACAACAGCACGCAGCTTTTTCCGGATCCAAATTCAGTCGTTTTTCAGTCGTCATCGTTTCGAAACTTCGGTTGAAAAATCAGCCCGTCTGTTCGCTTCTATTTGCGTAACTTTCTCGTAGAATCCGCTGTGTTTATCGAGAGAGAGAGAGAGAGGAGAAAAGAAAGAAAGAAAGAAAGAGAGAGAGGAAAGTCAGTATTATTAGTAGATTAGGGGATTTTTGAATTTTCATTCGAACGCACGTGTGTATCATGAACGCTTCCACGGCGGCGCCACACACGAACGAGGCCGTGGCTACTTTGTAATAATACGAGAGAGGGAAATTGTGCACGGCAACTTTCCCGAATTTCGGAGCAGCCATCTCTGTCTTATTTGTGGTGGTTGGTGCCGAAGGAGAAAGAAAGAGGAAGAGTGAGGCAAAAATCTATTCTCTCTCGTATGAGTTGCTCTCTGTCTGTTCACCTCAAAACAAAACAAACACCTCGTACGTATAAAAATAGAGAATACTACTCTAATACGAATAACATCCATGATGGGGGAAGATGTGATAAAAAAGAACAAGGAGAAAGTCGAGCGATTGTATAAGCAGCGAGAAGAGCTCGAAGCGGAGATGGCGTCGATTTCTCATAGACTAAACGGACCAAACATGCCAGGTTTAAAAGGTTCTTTAGTGGACAACGAAGGCTTTCCAATTGGTGGAGGAGACGTGGATTTGTACTCCGTACGAGCGGACAGACAGAGATATAACTCGTTGAAGAACGACCACTTGCAGTTGACGAATGCGATCGAGAAAGAAGTGCAACAGTTACTCTCTTCTTCTGCTTCTCCTTCCGCTGTAGGAGGAGGAGGAGGAGGAACAGATACAATAGTTAAAACGCAAACAGAGAATAACGAGAAGGTGAAGATACCAACGGAGTCAACAACACCTAAAACTACATCAACAAATCGAAAAGCGTTCGCGGTGGTGGATATATTAGCGCCAGGGTCGCCCGCAGATCTAGACGGATTAATGGTACACGATCGAATTTTAGATTTTGGTGGAGCATTTTCGATCGCCGATGCGGCTTTGCTCATTCAAGACAACTTAGGAAAAAGTCACCGCGTTCTTGTCAACCGTGCGGGAGTGGATGAAATTTTGAACATCGCGCCGCGGACTTGGAACGGGAACGGATTGTTAGGAGCTCATTTTCGGGCGTTAAACTTTTAGCGTGAACAGTGCAAATTTATACGCTTCACTAAGTAATACTACACGTTCTAATAACCGCGTTTTCTTTGCAGCTTTCTATATGCTTTCCTCTCCTCCTCGGTCATGTCTTTTGTCGATTTCTTCCTCTTCGCCGCGTGCTTCTCCGCTTTCGCAACTTTTGCGTCGCCGTTACTGCCACGAGCATCTCTTTCCCTGCCGCCGTCGTCATTGCATTTATCATCATCCACCTTTTCGCCGTC
>JACLAA010004687.1_pt1 | contig 22359 bp, 17 predicted proteins | sample 8027891 | NCBI WGS metagenome assembly JACLAA01 (sample SAMN15724900, study PRJNA655200) | protist metagenome | isolation source: fluorescence activated cell sorting (FACS) single amplified genomes of... | place: Spain: Blaines Bay Microbial Observatory, Mediterranean Sea | collected 2016-01-19 | reverse complement strand
CGCCTCCGCGGCCGGCGCTTGTCCAAACGACGCGCTGGGTAGCGACCCGCGCCGCGGATCCGCTCTCTCGGTGGCGACCGCGGTCGCGATCCAGGGGCCGCGGGTGCCATCGACCGCCGACGCCACCGACCGCGCGTCGCGGTAGAGCACCAGCGCTGTGCGCTGCTTCACGCGGACCGTCGAGATGGCCCCGAAGGGCGCGAAGGCCGCCTGCAGCGCTTCGACTGACGGCGGCGCGGCCCCGTCCCACACAACCTTGACCGATCTCGCCCTAAACGACCTGATTGTTGCTTCGCGCGAGCTCATTGTGCCAAGCGCTTTGCCAAGCGCTTGGGGCAATCTGCACGCTGGAGCTGGCTTGGACAAGTCCACGATTATGCCAATACCCCTTGTACCGGAAACTTCAATTACAAAATGACTAAATAATGATGAGGGAATTGAGGATCCCGGGCCTACGGCTATGCTAATTATGCTAATAGAGAGTTTATTACGCTGGGCTACTTCTATAGGAATGGTGTGCCGCGGGGGGGGCAGCGGAAGGCTGGGCCGCTCGTCGTTGGCGAGCTCCATTTCGCTCGACTAGCCTGCGCGCCGAAGAGCCGGCCGCAAACGATGCGGCGGGCCCCAAGAACGGCCAGGCTGGGAAAGTTGTGCCTGGCGGGCATTGGGCCGCTTCGGGCGCGCTGATTTCCGCGACCAACCCCCGCGCGCGCAAGCCCTGGTGGCTGGGAGGGTCCCTGCCGAATCTCGCGACCCACGGCGCGATTTTTGCCCGAAACCGCGTCCCGGCGAGAAATGCGGACCACACATAGACCGACATCTTACGAGCCGCTGCTGCCGAACTTCGTCTCAGATCGTCGTCGGCCACGTGGTGAATGATGTCCGACGCTGCGGTGGCCCGATCGGCTCGAAACGGCGCCAAAAAAGACGATCGTAGGTCATTTTGCTTGGTTTTTGGCCGTTTTCTCGGCGAGCAGAGCCGCGTTTTGCTGCCGCGTTTTTTGCAATGCGTCGTCCGACTGCCGGGGCCCAGCCGGGGCTGCCCCTCGGCGCTCGGCCATGCTCGGCCATGCTTTTTGTCAAGTTCTAGAATCTAGTGGAATCAAAGCGGCTAGCGTAATAAATAAGTGGCTCTCTCTTAGAGCTCTCTCTCTCTCTCTAATAAATAAATTACTTAATTAAGTAATTAAGGAAGACCTAAAAAAAAGGAACAAGCTAACTCCTATGCCAGTGGTAGGCAGCTCTAAGTGCGGGCGGCGTGACTAGAAGAGATGGCCCCGGGCCCCTTGGGCCTTGGGATTCTGTGCCGAATCTGCGGGGCCCGGGTGGCTACTGAATTGACTACTGTGACCAGTCCGAGTCGGAGGCCTCTAGGGCTTGGAATGAGAGAGTAGCACTGGCGCACCGACGGACCGCGGCCGCCAAGTCGATCTTCGGCCGCCACCTAGTTACTCCGAGTCGAGCTCTTAAACTTACGCCAAATTTAAAGGCACCGCGTAGCGTAGCGACCGTAGGGGCGGCGTGGCTTATACGCGGCAGAAAACGGCGGACTCGAACTCACGCTTGCACGGGCACTTGTGTTTCATCTACAGTCTGCCAGTAGTAGTAAGAGATTTTTTTTAAGACTCAGCGAAGGGTTGCTGGACGCTAAAGATGACCGGCTGCTCAATTACTCGCATCTTGGTCGTGCATTTTTTGCTTTCTTTTATCTTGCGCTATCAGAATTTGCGACGATGCTTTTTTGACTTTTTCTCGCGTGAGCTCATCGTCCACCTCGCCCTTGAAATCATCATTGTCTTTGAGTAGGCCGTCACGATCCCATTCTTCATCAAGCAGTGGCAAGTCAATGCGCTGATTGTAGGGACGTGCTCGAAGCAGGTCAATCTCGTGCACATCTGTGCTCCTTGCGGCGCCGTTAGTAATGCTTGACTCATTGTCCGTGGCTACTCTAATTCGCGCCATGAGTTCAGCCATTATGATTTCGTTTTCTGCCATAACTCGAAAAGTGGTTGCATCTGTCAACTGGATGTGCCGTCCACCAAGCTCCTCTCGAACTCCGTCCAACTTATCTTGGAGATGCTTTACGCCCGCTTTGACGGCAATCACCATTCGAGTGAGCCTCTCGTGCTTAATGCGGCACCGTTCAAGTCTCGCAGCAGCTGATGCAAGTTGTGCTTCATGTTTGTCTACCAATTTGCGTCGGTGCCCCCCTCCCGGCCCTGAGTATTTTACTTCCTCGACATGCATTTTTATGCCAACCTTCTGTTCACTTAGAGCTTCGATCTTCTGTTGATTGTCTCTGGTCAAGCTCATGAGATTTTCCGTGGTGCTTTCTTGAACAATGATTTTCTGTATAACTTCGTTGACGTCAGAAACACCTAAATTATACACCTGTGATTTATCTCCAATCACCCAGCAGCTGTTACCTGTCGCTTCCTTGATCTTTCGGAAGGCCCTCTCAAAAATGTCGATTTTTGTTCGCTGTTCAGTGCGCTCTTTTGATCGCTGCAATGTTGTGCTTTTGACAACAGCCACTGGCCCCTGACCATCGTTTGGGACATGTTCGTCATAAATATTCTGCTGACGCGCGCTCTCATGTCTTTGAAACGTTCCAAGGGTCTGTTTTCTCAACTGCACCATTTGGTGGCGCTCGCGAAGCTCCAGGTCACGCCTACGGCGCTCCTCCTCATACCCATTACGAACATGGCTGAGTTCTGATTGTGCCACTTCGCGTGCATGATTTGCATCCCCTGAGAGAAGCAAGAGCTCCTCATAATCACGCTGCTTGGCAGCAAATGTGCGTTCGAGTGCGGTCAGCTGGTGATCAAAACCAATGCGCTCTTCTCTCAGCCGTTTCACAATTTGCTCATATGTTCTTTTGATTGACTGTGCAAAATTGATATGTTGATGCTAATGCAAATAGAATAAAAAGTACCTGGGCCTCATTGAATTTTATAAGTGCTTTGTCTAGGCGATTCTCAAGCATCCTGATATTTCTTGTGACTGGGGTATCTTCTTGAGCGTTACTTTTTGATTGAAGTTCCAGATCTCGCGCACCGTCTTTCAGCTTCTTCAGCGTTTGACATTTCAGGAGAGTTTGTTCTCGCAGGGTGTCGAAATGCTTTCGAACTTTGATTAAGTCACCTTCTAAGGTGTCATGCGTAGCGCAGGCTGAACTACAACTGCGCTGCACAATCGAGAGTTTGATTCGAATCTCTTTGTTTTCTTCCCGGAGACCTGCGTCGCGCGCTATATTATGAAAGGACAGCAGGCAACAAGCAAGAGATTACGTTTGATTTCATTGTTGTTAGCAGACTTGTTCGCTTCAAGGATGTCAACATTAGCGCGCCTGTCTCCTGCAGAAGCTCGTTGTTATAAGAAACGAACAAAAAAGGCACCTTGGAGTAAACGCATCCGCTCACGAAGATCGTCTACTTGTTCAGCTACACTTCCTCCACCCTCGCTCTGCCCTCTGTACATTTTCTCAAAGTGTGTTACCGCGTTACCGCGTACCGCAGCGGCACATATAGATACAAGGCTGGCCCTACTTTAGATATATGTTCATAGCAAGATAATCTCCGCAGCGAAAAATGGGATGGGAAACACCGCGATTTTGTAGCGCGACTTGTGTCTCTACATCTAAGGCACGCGTGACCGAACACCTTGGGTCCTCGCATGGTTCAGGTGTGACGTACGCAATCACAAGGATGTATCTGACCACACTGATCCATAGGATGTGCAGGCGACTTCTGTGGCTTCGACGTGAGCTTGCGGCGAGTGACGGACTGCCCAGGTGTAGCCAGCGGAAAACACTTATCGGAATTCAAAAGAAAAATGCTAGCCAATGATGATAATAGAATCAAAGACTCTTTGACGGATGTATCACCAACGGACGTGTCATCTCAGGGAGTCATTGAATTACCATTTCAGTCTATTGCTCGTGCCAGAGAAGAGAGTAAGCTTGTTAGACTCGTACTTAGACGGTACTGCGCTGACCAACCAATCAACACCGTGTTTAAAGGTACTAGGGACAAAACCAGCTCTACTCCAGGGGAATTCCCCGGTCGGTGTTATGGTACGGTTCGTGTGTGTCTTGCTTGTTTTTGTGTGTATGATCTCATCGAACACGCGAGATATTTGTCTAGACGGGGGGGGCATTACAGCAAGCTCACGTGCACCAAAGGCAGTACACGCCAAGAAAAGGGTATTTGCAAAAAAAGGCCTAGCCTGTCACATCACACCTGCATTGACGCTAGAGGCGTGCGCGGTGGCTAGAGCAGAAACAGCAATCTCCTGTCTTACAAATCTGGATGTCGCAGAGCTTCGCAGCTATATTTCCCCGCCGCCGGCAGTCTCGCTGGTGACCAAAGCCATGTTCATTCTTTTGTCTGGTGGCAAGACCCTCAGTTGGAAACAGACTCGCCACGCCATGGCCAGTGGCGACATTTTTCTGCTAGACAACTGCGCCCAAATTTCTCCTGTAATTTGTTCAAAAAATGAGTGACTATGCAGGCGCTCGCTGCTCGAATTTAACTGCGACTCTATTACTCCACGAGTTGAACGTGCGATTGAACCCTATATCCACAATACCCTGTTTCGTCCAAACACGATAGCACATGCCAGTACATCGGCTTCCCGGGGTTGTTTGTGGGTTTTGGGAATGCTGGAAGCACATAAATGGCGTGCTGGTAGGGGCCACGATCGCCTCGATTTCTTGGTCTTGGATTCGTTTGATGCTGGGAATGGTGAGCGGCAGGAACGAAGGGAAATGCCATCACGCAGTAAAAAAGGTATTGCTATGAGAATTTCTAGTAAAAGAAATCAAGTTGATGGACGTCACATTGTCGCGGCCGTGATGGGGACTGAAAAAGATGGTTTCGCTCTTATGCCAATCTCGACCCCTTCTCGGCAGTCCCTGCCACCGGAATCATTGGTTTCATCACTACTTTTTTTAAGAACCACTGACCTATTCCCTATCCAGCTGCAAAATGTCTTTCCTAAGAGCAATTCTCATAAGAATTTAAAGTGGGGAGAACACTGCGAGTTTTCTAGACAAGAGCGATCTGCGCAATTGATGACTCAGAGACGACAAATGGCGCGCTTGGCTTCCCGGCCTCACACTAGGCTAATGGGCAATCATGAGAATTTGTCATCTGGTCTTACGGAAAACTGTCGCGGAGTATTTATCTGTTCTGATGGACTTACGACGCTACCTTATGAAATTCTTGGTGAGGCTTCTCTTGCTGCGTCAAGTCACAACTTTGTTGTCGTTCACGACATTTTCGACACACTCGACAGTACTAAAATATTTTTTCAGAGATTACTTCATCGCCATCCTGCCTGTCAGATTTTAATTTACAATTATTCAGGGCAGGCTGGAACTACCTTTTTGAACGGCAATTCTGTCAGAACAGGACTACACGCGAGTCACTTAGCCGAACTACTCCAACATGTGAATTTGCGGGGCAAGATGCTGTTAAGCAGCGGACCATTTTACTTGGTGGGTATTGGATATGGATTTAGCATTTGCGCACAGTTTGTAATTTCACATTACTGTGAGCAGGACCCAAGGAGCTCAGTTTATCAAATGCTCAAGGGTCTGGTTAGTGTAAATGGCACTGCGCAGATTGACAGACAATATGCAGCCATATTACATGCCTTACTCGACTCGTGTGACAGATTTCCAAAAGAGCGTTTTGATCTACCTGTCTCTTACCTTTCGCGATTTCAATTTAGTGACAGATATCTTGCTCGTGTTCATCCACAACTTGCGCTGAATATCTATACTGCTGTTGCCAACCCAATTACATTGCAGGGACGTGCTGCACTTGCACGAGGTGCACTGCAGAACTACCTTGATATTGATCTCTTGTCTCGTGTCTCTCTCCCAATTTTTGCTCTTCAATCTACAGAGAATCTTCTTGTCACTCCGTCGAATGTCGAGGTAATAGTGCGTGGCCGAATCACGAATCATGTATGGTCTCATGAAGTGCGTGTTGGTGCTTTGGGTGAGGGAGCTTATTTTGGGGCTCGTACTCGAGCCACTATACGAGGTATGGTCGAAAGGATTAAGGAGAATAGTGCGGGAAGTGCCTGCGTTGTTTGGGTTCGTGCAGGTCATGAAATACGGCAGGAAGCACCAAATGTAATGCTAGACTTTTTTGATATCATAGCTCCATCTACCACGGCAATAAGCGCTGGACTAACGAGATCAGTATTCGAGCCTACACCACATAGCGAGATAGAGCCAGCGGGGGTAGATGCAATTGCTGCGGATGTTCGACTCGCCCCCCCGCCCCAAACAAATCTCACCGGAGAAAGACAGAAAACGCATTTTTCAAGTGCTAATGTCCTGCGTTCCGAACCATTGATGACACTAAAATGCGAACCACGACTCTACGATTCCAAAAAAGCTGCCAAGGGGGCAGGCAGGGAAGAAGGGAAAACGGATCAAGATATGTCCCATCACGCAGATCTGTTCGAGGAACCTCCACTCTCGTTTGGGCTCACATTTGGCGTTTCGTTTCCAAATGTGGCTATGCACGAGTTCACGCGACGTAGGAGGTATTCCTTTTTTAAAATTGTCTCAACCAGTTTAGCCGATGCCGTAGTGCATATTCAAGTCGAGGATATCGTCATGAGGGCGATATATGCAGGTTCCCTAGTTGTAAGTGCCCATATTACTGCGGGAGCGCCTAATAGCATGGACGCAGCAACTTTTGCCGATACCATCACAGATGCACTCAATCGGGCCTTGACATCTTCAAATTGTGCAACGGCTTGGGGGAGACCTACGTTTCTTTCGATCTCTCGTCGTCAAGAGAACAAAGGCGGAGTGAAGCACCAGCTACCACAGGACAGCACTAGCTCTGTCCAAAGCCAGCTTTCTACCGAGACTCAACGACAAGCTGGGCTATATGTAGATCAGATGGACAATGCAAGCACATCAATAGAAGATGACGAGGGGGGCAGAACCAGAACCAGGCAACTCATAGAGATGCAGCGCAATGTCAATGTTGATAGAGCTGAAATAAGACTAGTAACTGCCCAAGTCGTTCCTGTATACAAGACCCAGCCAGGTGTGCAGCAACCAGTGTTGCATCCACCACCAATTGCTTATAGAGAGAGCTTCATGCCCTCATCAATTGCACATCGACATGATCCAGAGACATTATTTTCAGATGCAAACATTCACCTTAGCCCTGAGCCTTGGGGACAAGAAACCTTGGCTTCAAAGGAGGACGATATCACGAGGGAGATGGCATCTGCGCAGCTTCTACGTGAATGGGATATTTCACAGCCAAGGAGACGGAGGCGTGTCAGGGGGGTGTAAGATCGTTTCACTTAATGCTCCTTGGCTAATCGCATGCTATAATTGCAGGCCCCAGACAATTACGATAGCAGGAACGACATCCAAATTCGAATTGCGATTTCACTAGTACATCAAAGTCCGACACAGGTTTTGGTCTTTAGGCGTGACGCAATCCGCATCGACGATGCATTTTACGGTCAAATCCGAGTCCACATCGCAGCGCATGTTCCTTCTGACGAAGCCATTTATGGGCCGTAGACTAGCCTTACATCGAAATATGGCCAAACTACGTCCCTGTTCATCAGCCACCACGCGTCCCTAGGAAAAAAGTCCAGCTCGTTTTTTATCCGGCCTTGCGGAGTGACGCCTATCCCAAGGGGCGTGCGCGTGCTCCCCTGGACGATTGCGCGAATTTCGGGCGCTCGATGGAATCTCCACCGTGAGAGTAAGTGCCAGTGCCGGCCCGGGCCGCCGCCCCTAGGCCGTGATGATGATATAGTTGTAGCTTTACCATTTCGAGATCTTAGGGAACGTCACGACCTGTTTTCGCTACGCTCACAGGTCATGACGTCCCCTAACTCGAAGCAGGCGTAAAAAAAAGCCCCAACGACAAAACTTGGCGGTCGCAATGACCCTAAATATAAAAAAAAGTGTTAAAAAGAGCTCGAAAACCTGTTTTAGAGGATCAAAACGGACTCAAGAGTATCGCCCGGCGCGACGCAGCACGAACGCCACCGGCGACGTTCGCGGTCCACTAAAATAGTCAGATCCTAACCGATTTGCCTCGGAGTCCACCGAGTCAGGCTCCCTCAGGCTCGTCAAAGAGGTCACGGTGGTTATATACGTCACGGTAAGGAACCTTAGTTTGGAAAAACCCTGTCTACAGCCTGAGGTTTGTTTTGTTTGCGCTGTGGCTGTCGAGTCCCCTCCCCCCCCGGGGGGGGGGAGTCGTGGTCTACTAGTAGTCAGTCTAGAGAGTTTACGCCGGGGAGTTCAAGAAGAGAACCTTCAAGTTCAATCTAAACCTTCAAGTTTAAATTTTAGGAATGATGCCAGTAGTCAGAGCTAGTAGCGGGAACTAGAAGTGATGTCGATTAGTTTGGGGGTTCCTAGGCAGGCCGGGCATCGTAGGGGGGGTTCGTTTACACGCACTCGGTGCAAAGAATTATGGTGCTTTTTTGGCTCCTGTCCTTGCGGTCTTCTTGTCAGTGACCTTAAGCAGTTCCCAGGAGGGCCTTGCTCACACGTCCGAGAGTTTCTTAATCATGTCCAAGGATTCGATGAAGTCATCAGTATCTAAAGTAAACTCGTACGCCCGAATAGCAGCGGCTACTTGCTGATCACCAAGAAGCACATACTTCTTTAGCCACGCCTTGTGCTTAGGGAGCCCAGGATGTGTTGCTAGGGCGCCAATTGTATCTTGTGGTTGAGCATGGTCTAGGTTTTGCAAAAAGACAAGAAGGTGGGCCCTTGTGTTTGCATCAACAGACTCAAGTCCCAAAATTTCGCCATTATCCCTACGCCTGCGTTGAGGGGGACTTCCATGCATCGAGTTGCTGCCAAATTTGGCACGTCCTTGGGCCATGCTCACGGTATCACCACGGCATTCTGCAATCAACAACTTTATCTCAAGGTCAACCTCCTCTGCCCCCTGGGCTATCTGAGACATAGCACTGTGTCTCAGAGTCACCGATTCGCGCATTTTCCTTATGTTTGTGCTCATTTCTTCAATACGGTTTGTTGAGGTCTCATGATGGCCCTTCAAAATAGAAATTTGGCCCTTGAGCTTGGCGACCACCAGCTCCCCCGATGTTTCTGTCATCTTGATGCAGACCATATGCCACTTGCGAAAGCCGTAGTTAATTTCTGAGTTACAGAGACGGGAGATGATTATACCCATTGTCTTACGAGCATGTTTGAAGAGATGGGTTTTTTGTTTCCATTTCTTTACTCCATAGCGCAGTAGCATCGAACAGCACTTGCTTAGAATCTTTACCATGAGGGCTCGTTGCTTTGGGGAAGCATTCTGGATCATCAAGCGTGTGATCTCGCTGACGACTTTCTCAAGTTGCTTTTCCTTTACATTACATAATTCACGGGCAAGACCGATCTCGTAATAGAGGGCCTTAGTCTTTTCTTCTAAGCTCATCTTCGACTTCAGGAATGTTTCATAGTACCATTTCTTCCATCCAATCATAATTCTAGCGTTGGATAGTCGCATCAACATGCGTAATGTTAGTGTATATTTCCGTCGAAAGTCCTCCATGGCGTCTCTCCACACATAAAAAGACTCCCGGGACTTCTGTCCCGCCAGTCTTCCGAATATATTGAGTAGGAGCTGGCGCTGCTTTACGGTTGCATTTTTGAAAGCGGAATCTGCTGCAAGCTGGATCCGCTCATCTATATCCCTTTGAGCCTCCTCAATGCGGCGTCTCAAAGACGCCAGATCTGCCTTCAACGCTTTCGACTTCTCTTGCAGCTGCATTTTTGTGAATTGTGTAGTGTTTCCGTGCCAGGCCTGCCAGGCCATGACTAACTGCATGCGGCACATCCGAGTTATGACCTTCACTAGTAGCTTCTTCCCCGAGTCTGCTGACATAGATGCGAGCTCAACCACCAAGGACTCGCGCTCCTTCCTTGCTTCCTCATGTGCAATCATTAATTGTTCAATCATTGCTTCCGTCTGATCACGCTGTTCCTGCATGCGCAAGCGTACCTGCTCCATTTCCATGGCAGCTGACTCGCTTAACTTTTGGTCCACATGTGGTAGTAGTGAGTTGTTGCCCGTGAATGCTTTTTTGGCTCCTGGAGAGTGTACTTTCGATGCATAATTACTTGCTGGGTAACCCTCGTGCGTCAGCCTAGGCTGTTTGCCACCATACCACTGGGCCTCTCTTGCATCCAAATCGCGTTTTGCTGCATAAGAGGATTGGCTCATCGCACGAGACCCCGCTAGACGATGCGATGAAGATAGCTCACAAACAACGCGACTGCGTCAAAGATATATCTGCAATGATACGTACTAGTCCATCCCGCTAGACCCATGCATCCCACCTCAAAGGTGGACCGGTGACTCTTAATCGGGCCCAGAGGTCGATCCCTAGTTGTAGATGGCGGCTGGCGCAACCGGCGGCCCGGCGCTCATGTCAAGGTTGAGGGGGAGTGCGAGTTCAAGTTGAGGTCACGCCGGCGGTTGACGGCTTTCTCAGGCTTCAAGTTCGTTGACGCAATTCAAACACGCGCCTTGATCTAGTCATCTTCAGCAGGCCCCGGATTCAACGAATCAACGAGGTGCTTAATCCGCGTGAACCGCCTTGGGTATGTCGTATACTAATAGTAAACTTCAAGTTGAATAAATAAATAATTAAGGAAGGAAAAGGACATACACCAAGCCTCTAGAGGCCTTCTGCCTCAACGGCTAGGATACCCAGCCGGCGCTTAAAAAGAGACGTCAAGAAACGATAGAGCAAATTCTCAATCTCCTGGGGCGGGTCATCCCAGTCTCCCATCAATAAAGCCAAACAATCCGCGTTCGTCATGTTGCGCGTCTCAGGTAAGGTCGTTATCGGTCCGGCCCAAGGAACAAGCTGCTGATTCAAGTACGACGGCACTGATGTTATAGAATTACACGCTAGCGAAATTGCCTCCAGCTTCGGTAAGGTTCTTGGTCAGAACGAGGGCCGAGGTCAGAGGCCAAGCTATGAAGGTCTCTGTACGTCAGGCGATTATATAATCTCGCAGGGGCGCCCACAAAACGGCATGACTTGGCCGTCCCTTGCTTCCGGGCACTCGCATGAGCCCTGAATTTTCTCGATCATACTTGGACAAAAGAAGAGTTTGCCAGTGCAGCGGCGACGAAGCACGTCGCAACGCCAGTCTGTGGGCTAAAGCGACTGAGCGATGGTAAACGTGTTTATGGGTTGCGGGGTGGCATCGAAACGACTCCATGACTCGTGTGCGCATGTCTCGGTACACTAGTATCACAGGAACACGAAGAAAAAAAGTCAGGCATCGGCGCGGCCCACAATAAAGCCAGGAAGTTCATTCAAGATCCGTAGGGGTTTATAGAGAAGTCCGAGTTGTATCTGTGGTAGAGTCGACTAGAAGTCGCCGCCCTTAGGCCGAATATGAAGCAACTTTAGAGCTTGTCGGTAGACCTTGCCAACCTGGGGCAACACGTCGGGGCAGTGCCTCCCCATTCGCTATTCAGCCGACCACTAAAAAAATATGGACCACTGCATTAGGCACGAGACCTGGATGAGAGCGCCAATTTGCTCTTAACAGCAGCTCGCTATTTCGCACTATTTCGCGGAATGTGTGCGTCGATGACTCTCTGACTTTTGATCTGGACGGGAGCATAGTGGAATTAGCTGATGATGCGGCACCAAATGACAGCTTGAAACTAATCTACTGCATTAGAATGGCTCGGGTAGTGTTTCTTCATTTTCCATCAGGATGGTCCTGGCTGGATTTGCCATAAGTGCGCGTTCTAACTTACGCGCAGTGAGCTTTCGTTTCGAAACAGCATCACATATAGCTCGTTGGTACTCGATTGCTCTAAAGAGTTGTTTGTCGTTAAGCCCAAGACATATCTTAGTCGATGAGGGTTCGTCATCAGCATCATGAAATTCAGCAACCAGGGGATGTCTCAAGCCGTCTATCACAGAACAACGATTACCTCTCTTTGGATTATAACATAAGCACTGACTTAGGAAATTAAGGGCTTCAGCGCTAACATTTGGAAACATTTCTACAAACGACACTGGTCTAACAATTGGAAGCATCTCAAGTAGAGTCGAAGCATAAGCAGAATTAACTGACTCTATTTCTTGGATACTGGGCCTGCCAATCAGTTCCAGTATTTTTACGATTTGGCCTGTCGTTGATGCACCCGGAAATACCGGTCGACCCAAAAGCATCTCCGCAAAGACGCATCCGACCGCCCACACGTCTATAGCAACCGTGTAGTGCGTACTTCCTAGTAACAGTTCAATTGCCCGATACCACCTAGTCCCTACATAATCTGTAAGTGGAGCTTCTGTAGCGAATTGGTCTAGATCCAAAGTGCGCGCGAGACTAAAGTCGCAGACCTTTAAGTGGCAGTCGTCATTTAAAAGTAGATTTGATGGCTTTATATCTCGATGCACCACACCCGCGCTGTGAATAAACTTGAGTGCCTTTAGAAGTTGATATACTATATACTTTGTATGAATTGGTGTCAAGATCGCCGCTCGAATGACCGCATACATGTCAGTTTGCATGTACTCAAATGTAATGTACATATCTTGCCCGTTACCCGCCAGAATCACATGCTGCATATTGATAATGTTGTCGTGGCCAGTTAGCCGATGCAGGTACATTATCTCGCGGTACATTTGCTGTGCATCTCTGACTCGGCTCAGTACATTGAAGCATTTCTTCAAGGCAACAGCTCGCCGGGTACGTTTCTCTATAGCTTTCCATACCATGCCATGTGCACCGTTTCCAATGCGATGACAAAGCTCTAGGCGACGCAAGACATGTTTTCCCACGATTTCATCGGTGTCGGTGCGTTTGTGCATATTAGGATCTAAGCAAGATATACATATTTCAGTTCCAGCAAGCGCAGACACCTTCCAACGTCATGTTATTGAGCGGTTTGGAAAGCAGAGGAGCCAGATTCGCCCATGCTAGCATTTGAGGATTAATACCGCAATATGCAGTGTCATCCATATTATGTCTCTTTGACTCCGCTGGCAAATGGGGGGTGCCGGGTTTTTGCTCCGGCTCTAGCGTCGCCGCATCGAAAATTTTATGCGCAAAAACCGGCCAGGAGGCGTATCTAGGCCTCATTTTAATTCACACAAAGTTTGAGAAAAAAACTTGAGGTTTGACAGATGTTAGGCACAAATTACATAATTACATACTAGAAAATTCACAAAAATTGCCTCCGCGCGTATTCCAGCCGTTGGGGGCCTCTACGCTGGCCCATGGGTGGGTCCGAACCGTTCGGACCGCCCAAAACCTCCAAAACGCCGACATTCAGTGGGCCGAACGCGGCGTCGAGGCCGACTTCGTGCAGCCCAAATGGTGCATTCCGGGCCGATTGAACCAAGACTGTGGCCAGGGAGCATCTATAAGGATCGTATGCGATGGCCCACGCACGTCAACGGGCTCGCCGCGGCGATTCGATGACAACGCGCCGGCCACAGACACACCCCGACATGCGCCGTCGGATGCCGCAGCCGAACGGGCCTTATTGTTCGCTCCGGCGTTCGACGTCGTTCGGTAGGTCCCCACGCTTGGTCCCGCGCTCGGGTTGACCGTCTCGCGCCGCGGGAGGAGCCGAAGCCGTCGGGAGAGGGCAGCCCTTTGCCACACACTTGCACTGCGCGCCGGCGTCGCCCTTTTTCCAGCCCAAAAAGTTGGGATGTTGGGGTCCGGGGGGTGCTCTGGCCGCACGCCGATTTTTGCGCATATAACTTTCCAAGGGGCCGCGAACGAGCGCCAATTCTCGCCGCTGGAACCCCGCACCCCCGCTGCTGGCAGGCTAAGTTAGGCTAGAACCCCTCCCTCGACATAATTACTTTTAGCGCTAAGTTAAACGTCCAACAGCGTCAGAAAGAGCCCAGCATGAGTAGATTTTGGAAGTCTAAGGGGGTCCGTGGCTACCCATGACTACCTTTACTTCAAATTGAGGGTTGGACGCGGGGAGAACTCGAACTTGAAGCTGGGTTACTAGGGCAGAGCAAACCCGTGATGCGTCTTTGAGGGCTGGCCGGTTCGGGTACACGCCGACGGGGTTTATCTCGACTCGCCGACTCGGAGTCCGAGTAGGAGGGAGGCTAGATAATCGTCAACCCAGGCAGTAGGGTCATACTTTACTAATCTAAACTTTTCGTGTGCTCTCATGATAATCTGTTCTCTTGGATAGTCTGTGTTCTTTCTAAGAATTGCTATGCATGCCCAAAATGGGTTTGGAATTCTGTGATTATTATGAGCTTTTTCTAAATCGGTAGAACATGCCAGTGTTCTGAGATCGGGTGCGTTCCTTTCCTGACGGCAGAATACGCCTAACTCAAAAGCCATACGTCTAGACCATTTACTGAACTCAGCACTGTCCATGTGGTGAGGTGAAAACTCCCCTAGATATATATCCGCAGCGCCATAGCCCCCTATCGCCGGATCTATGGCTACATTACTCTCGCCTATCAGCACGCTATATCAGCCGGCATGTGCCCGGAGCTGATATTTCCCTATATCCCGTATCTTCTTACTTATCCAAGTGGATCAAGCCCGGCGCTAAGTAGGCGCCGTAAAAACACCGGGGTGAACCTAAAGTAAGTTCACTTTAGTGGCCCAGTGCGTCCTTACTTAAGTGAGTAGACTCATGATGTACTCAGGCTACCCGGGCCATGACTGCGGCTAGCCCGGAGCCTGGCGACTCCGAGTCGCACTCGGAGTCCCCGCCGTGACTACGGCCCGGGCCCTGGGTGACTACTGGTAGTACATCCGAGTCATGATTGGTGTAGTCAATTTCCCCTCCTGGGATCCGCCACTCCAATCGACGTTGGAATGTCCTACAGGCTGCCCGGCTACCCAGTCGACATGTTCCAAATGTTTTTGTAGAGTCGTTTTTTTGTCAGTCGTGGTCGCTTTGGTAGCAGTTTGCCGCTTATCTCAACCGTCAAACTCCGGTGTCCATGGCAAACGACAAGCAGCCCGCGACCAGCAGATGGGACGAGAAGAAGGAAGACCTGTCAGCGAAGACGCGCAATGGGTTTGAGCAGTGGGTGAAGCGCAAGGTGCGTGGGACTTACGCTAGTTAATCCTGTTCTCGTGGATAACCACCCCGCAGGACACTTTTGAACGCGGATGCCGCCTACTTGATGCGCTAGATGTGTCGCGCTGGGACGATCCGGCCAAGTTTCGTGATGTCATCGTTGCATTGGCGGCAGTTGACCAGAGCCTCCGGACAGAGGCCGGACCGGGGGAAAGTGAGGAAGAGGTACCCCACGGGGGCGACAGGCCGCGGCAGACTTGCGCGCCGCCGCCCCTCGACGGTGTGCGTGGTACGCGGCGGTCAGTATTTGAAGTCTTCCGCCGGCGTGCGACACGGGATGTCACTTTTACTGACGTGACCCTCACCGCAGCCAATGAACGTAGTCTAAGCGATGCTCTGACGCAACAACTAGTCCGTGACGAGGCAGGCCGGCTCGTCATGCCCACGCTACGGTATGCGTGGCCCGCTCAACAGCACAGTGGTACAGTAGCACCGGCTGTAGGACACCTGACGGCCGACCAGCGTGCACAGAATGCCATATTCCTAAGGCATTGTCGGACTATGTGGCGCGAAGCGCAACGTGAGGCGCGAACGCGCCTTGGCCGTGCGCTGGCAGACGCTGGGGCCGTGGATCGTAACCGTGCGGCGGCCGCTGGCCTGCGGGCCCTTGGAATAGGCCAACTCGCAGCCTGGGTCGAGACGGATTCAGAGATCCAGCGGGTGGCGGCACGTGATGCGATGCGCGAGCGCGAGGAGAAGGCTCGTGTCACCCGACTGAGTGGAACTCATCCGCGGCAGGCCCTGTTCCCCCGAACCTCGTGACCCACTATTTATGTGACGAGTCAACAAATCTAGCAGTGCGAGCGGCAGGCGTATTTTTCCGCTCGCAGGTTACGCATGCTCGGTTCGTCAAACGCAAGGATAGAACACGACTCCGAGTACCAGTGACTGAAGCGTCCCAGCCGGCGCCGCCAATTCCGCGCCTGGATCTCTCCCGGGGCGAGAATGGACCGACAAGGCCACGTGTGGAGCGTGCGTTAAGCACAGCGCTCGATCTCGCACGCGGACAGGGTCTAGTGTGGGTTCATGCGCTCGGTCGTGGCGCACCTGGGCGGGACGGCGATCTTGAGCGTTCGCGGCGACAGCTTCTGGCGCGCAATCCGCGTGGAAGTGATTCCAAAACCCAAACCTAGCAGCTTGGCCTTCAAAATGCTGGCACACAACCAGATGATGCCACAAAATGGGAAGGGTTGATTTTGCGATGCCCCACATTCGTCGGTCTCCACTCACAGGCGCGCGGCCACGTGCTCCGGGCAAACTTCGACGCTACACGTGACGCCACCGATGAAGACTTTGACGCAGATCGCTTTGAGGAGATACACGAGAAGTACACCGCCGCGCGACGGCGTGCGGCAAGGGCGCGGCGCATCGACGCGCGACGTGAATTCGAGAGATGGAGCGCGGCTCGGCGAGGGCGTGCTCGCGCGCTCGATTGTCTTAGAGCACTCCAGCCACCAGCGCATATGGCGGCCGAGGCTGGTGCAGCAGCGGCGCTGCGGTACTGGCGCCGTATTGGCGGCCTGCTCAAGGCCGTAGACGGCGGGCTCCTCGGTGACTGGGTGGAATGGTCTCAGCTTGGTGGCAACGATAGCGCCGCAGGTGTAACTCGTGCCAGTGACGTATTTGAGTGGGCGCAGCCGCTCAAAGCACCGGCTTCCCCGGCAAACGCAACCGCAGTATGGTGCGCACTCGCACCTCGTGGCTGTGACGTGTCGCGCCACCCGTCGTGCGGCGGCGTCAGTGCGCTTCGCGCATCGCTTGTTAAGGTTCTTGGGTCAAGTTGTGATCTTGCAAGTGCATTTGAGCGGCTTCGGAAGCGCCTCGCAGCATCGGGCGGCGACGTGCCGCCGACGGTCACAGCGCTGGACTTGCGGCGATGCTGCCACGAAGGTGGCCTTGCATTGTCCCGCGAAGAGGCGAGACAATTGATCGACTGCATAGCTCTGCGTGGACAAGCGACGACTCTTTGGGTTTGGAATAGGTCAAGTCGTAGATTCGTATATATATATTGAAGTCACGCAGGTGTCGACGCGTACAGTGGCTACGGAACAGCGCCGTTTGACGAGATTTCGGCTCTGCTAGCTACGCCTGTTCGTCCAGGTGGCGTCCGGCGTGCCCTACGACGCTTGACGCACTTTGAGGCGACGTGTCCTGAAACGGGCATGCCGAATGCGTGCTGCGCCTGCGTCAAATTTTGTGATCTTCGCGCCGAATCTACTGGTCGCGATTGCTAGCAGGCTCCCTCTGGTCTTGTTCAGGCTGGCAACTCGAATGAGCTCGGGATGGAACAACCTGAGGTGCCAGACGAGCCCCGCGCAGGTTCCGCGTCACGGCAAGTCCTGCGCGCGTTCGTGCGGGTCCGTGCGCAGCGGCGTGGATGATTTTGTCTAGCGTCAACCCCAACCCCCCTTTCCCCCCCACTCGGTGCAGGTGCGAGGTTGATGTGACGCTCGCGAATGGCGAGGTGCGGCGCCGCTGGACAAATCCGGAGCGGACCGCGCGCATCGAACTGCTCTGCCGCATTGGCATGGTAAGCAAATCACTGGCTCACCACGACATCGAGACACTTTGCCCGCTTCCACACGATCTACGCTGCGCGCTGCCGCATGATCTTGCTTCCGAGCTCCCCGACAGCCGCAGCATCTCTGCCGCGGCATTATCGGGGACAAGCGAACCTCGCTCGGACCTCGCCGCATACAGCGCATGGTTTAGCGCCTCGGATGTTCCGCCAGCCTCGTCGCAGGCAGAGGCGTTTGGCGTCTGGGGCGCACCACGGCGCGCGGCGCTTGACGCACTCTTGGCGGTGAGCGACAATGCACGGAAAGAAGCGCGACTGCGCCTGGCTCTTGCGCGCGGCACACCGCCCGCAGCTCCCGACCTCTGGGCGGCAGGACCTGACGAACTTCGTGCCGAGGGCGCGCCGTCGGACGCGCTGCTGTCACGGCTCGTCCTCCGGTGGCGGCCGGGTGTAAACACTGGGGACGGAGATGAAACAACCGTGCGCCACCGTGCCTTTGCTCGTCCGTGTCGCATCAGATTGGTGGGGTCGCGCAGGTCGTGGGACCGGTTTCGTTTTTCTCGCTTGAGTTCTCGGGAGCACTGGGTTCGCGCGCTCAGCGCGAGAATGCGTTCTCCGAAATCGCTCGCGATCCACCGACCGCACGTGATGACTCTTTTTCGTTTCAGCATGTCGTATCAGGCCTCACACCGGACACGACATATGTGTTTCGCCTCCGCGCATTCAATGGCGTTGGCCCGGGTCCGTACGTGTGGCGGCGATTCTCGACGCCACCCGCGCGACCAATCGCACCGGTCCCGGTCCGCGTGGGCGCGCGAGCGGTCGTGCTGCGGTGGACTGTGCCTGACATGGTTGCGCGTCGTGCTGTCGAGCTCCGGCGATCATTTGACGAAGTATCCGCCGGTAGCTTGCATGCATCGCGCGTTGAATGGCTCCGTGTTGTTGCTGCGCACTACGCACCGCTCCTATCATTCCTGCAGGGCGTGACAACGACACGCGGGGCGGCCACACACCTCAGCGGCAGCGGTAGTGCAGGCCACAGTGGCCCTGCGAGGCAATCACTCCTCGACATTCTCGAAAGCTCGGATCACGACATCATCGACTGGGCCTGGCTGTGCGATTGCCTTGGTACCGCGACCTGTCGTGATGGCGAGGAGACGACACAATTTTTGGCAGATGCACTCACGTGCGCCGGCGGACATGCCACAGCCGGCGCAGCGGCTGATGCAGCTGTCGCTCGCCATGTTCAGCGCCTCGCCTCGCCGACGACATACGTGCTTGAGCGCTGCCTTTCAGAATTGCATGGCGAGTGGGAGGAAGTCCTGCGAACACGTTTTGGTGAGGCGACTATTAATGGGCTTGACGCTGGCGCGGCGCACCAGTTTCGGGTACGTGCAGTCAACGCAGCGGGTGCGGCATCGCCGTCTGGCCGCGCAACAGTCATAAACACGCTCCTCAACAGTCCACCTCCGCCACGGCTTGCGCGTGCACATGTGCGCGCTACCACCAATCGATACCCGCGTGCCTCTGCACCACCGCATGGCGATGTTGTTGGTGTGGGGGGCTTTGAGAGGCGCTTCGCAGTATCTTCTACGACAGTGAAACTCGTGTGGCTGGGCGCGACCGATAAGTTGACTGGTGGTCACGGGCTGAACGGTCGTGGCGGCGGCCCTTCGGATCGGATCCTTGCAGAGTGGACTGGTACGGCTGGCGAGGACGAGGGCGCCGTGAGCCTCACGGCTGTTCTCGCACGCTATTCCCACGGACGTGAAGATGCCACGTTCGACGGCAAGGTACTCCCCGACGTGTTGACGCGACTAGGTGCGCATCGGACGCACGACGCGGAGGACACCGCGCTGCGCGCCGCCTGGGACGAACTTCGTGACGCCGCGCGAGATGTAGTGCGCACGGCGCACTTTGCGGCCTGGTGGAACGCGGATGTGGTCACCCACATCCTTCAACGCGATCAAGGCGTACCCGCAGGGCGCAGTGGTGGCGGCCCGTCGCTCGGAACCGTGACAACGTACCGTGGCAGCGGCCGCGGCACTGAGGCACGTCTACTGCGCGGGACTCGACGTCTTCCCCGTACCCAACACAAAATTCAATTACTTGAGCTGGATTGAGCCCCCTTCTTCCGTCCCAAATACACAGACAGCTCAGCTGGGCCAAGCTTCCCGGGACTGGCGTTAGACGCAAATCTGCGCTGCAACAGGCAACGCAAGGTCCCAAGCAAGAAATTTTGGTTTTATGCGCGCAGGTTCATGGCCTCGAGCCAAACACGCGCTACAAGTTTAGGCTTCGGCTTGTCTCACCGCGGTCACATTCGCGCCTTTCCCCCCCACTGGAGGTCTGGACCGCCCCTGCTCCACCATCGTCCCCAATCATCGTTCGAGATGAAACAAAAGCCATTGTCCTCAACTGGCGCGCTGGGCCTGGCGGTGCTACCAAATATGTACTCGAGAGCCGTCTTGTCAACTCACGAGACGATGGTACGGCGGCACAGGCGCCAACTCCTACGGTCAGGCATCTGGCAGCACCCGTGCGAGCGCACGTGAGGCATCGAACGAACGCAACGGCGGCGTCGTACGACTGGAAGGTTTCGTACGAGGGGCATGAGACAACTGTCCGCGTCTGCGGGCTCCAGCCTCGTTCCACCTACCGCTTTCGTGTTCGTGCCCTCAATGATGCTGGTCATGGTGGCCCGCCAAGCGCACTCACGCAAGCGTCCACTGCTTCCGAGGCACAAATGCTCGTCCCTCGCCGCGCAGCGGAGCAGTTCTCTGTGCGTGCAGCCGGTGACATTGTTGTTGGCGATACAATCCTCTTCACGGAGCGCTTACTCGTCGATCGCGGCGGAAATGGAGCGCTTCTTGGCGAGCCGGCACGCGGTTCTGCCCGCCCTCTGGCGTCAAACGCCAATCGCGGCAATTGTCGGTCCAGGAATGCGACTGGCCCACAGCACGTCGGCTCCAAAGTGTAAATCAAATTTCACGGCGCATTTAAAACTGGGCAAACTCCATGCCATTGCAGCACCGGACTCACTGGTTGATTCCTACACAGGTGGGCGACCGCACAGTTGCTGCGCACGTTGTCGCGGAGGCCCACTATACCAAAAAGGGGGTTCGCGAGCTACGTCTGGAAATCGTCTGGTGCACAGTGTCGTCGCACGACGCTGCCCCGTACGTGTTGCGACCAGGTGATGTCACGCAGCGTGATGCCGCGCATGTTATTCAGTTTCAGACCTTTCGTCAACCGTGGGTCGACGAGCACAAGAGACTGCCATAGTTTGCCACTTGGAAGCCTGCTTCGAGTTGATTCGAAAATCCCCCCCCCCCCCCGGGCCCCGACTTGAATAAGAATTTGATTCCAGGAAAGGTGGACACCGAACCCTAAATTTGCTGTAACTCTTGACCTCCGAGTCTTGTATCTCCGCTAGTACACTCCGAGTCTAGACCGGCTTCAAGTTACTATCATGATACTCTAGTACTAGTACTATTAGTTCGACTTGGACTAGTAAAAGGTCTAGTGAAACCTAGGTTGCCAGTGCAAATTACCCGTTATTTGTCTGTGAATCACCCCCCTGGTCACCCACTGGCAGGAAGAGTAAAACTTTTCAACTTGAACTACTAGTCACTACGGTAGGCCCGGCGGGCGTCTTATCATGGGGCAACTGGTAGAAAACTTGGTGGGAATATATACTACATCACACAAACCCGGTAAAAATCATCATCGCCGCCCGGCAGCGCTCGACGTGTACGTGTCAACGCCGTCACTAGTCCCAGCTGCGGTGCGATGTCCAATCTCCATGGCCATGAATTCCTCCCAGGCACCTGCATGATATGTTGTCACTGGTCTTCTTGAGAGTCACACGGTCAGGTACCTTAGTGTGGAGCGCGAAGAGGACCGGGCCATTTGAGCCACGATAATGCTCCACGATGCGAGCCTCGAATATGCGCGTTGTCCATAGATAACAGAAAGCTCGCCAAACAAGGCTGGTGCAGCGAGGGTCCGCTTGTGATCACCATCGACGAAGACCGCCCACGGCACCAGACGTCAGGACATAGAGCCTGCTGATGTCTGCACTTCCTTGTTGGACAAAACACTACCTGTTGTTATATTGCCCTGCCCGCGGAGCTGCTGCAGTGCATAATCCTTTGCCGCAACCGTCAGCGTTGGCAGACCAAACTTCCGCGTGATCATGCTGAAAAGCTCAGCTGCCGCCAGGACGCAGTAGGGGGCGTCAAGGTCGATCTTCAACTCCGCGCATGTAGGCTTTTTGCTCAATGACAGTCGCCTCGACTTCCGCAGTAAGTCCCGTCGAGTAGATGTTGTCATGCATGATGATGCGTGCGGCCGCCCCGGCGACCGAATCGAACGTGGCTTGCCAGTCGAATACTGACAGAACCTTTTATTCCTTTTTCGCGACCGGTACCCCGCAACATTTGAACGGATCTGCGGCAGGACCCCGGCCGCCGTCGATCGCTAAACAGATGCCAAAGGCGCTGATACTGTCTAACATACGCCGAGACCACTAACACAAACAATCTAGACCAGCATACTCCGCTCCTACAAGGATAAAGTACCGTACTGCAGTATAGACACCCCCAACCCCCCCCGGTATGATACTCCATATATTTACTCTAAGTGACCCAGCGGAAATCAATGGAATCCTTCGCTATCCTTCCACGGTGTACAGCTATGTAATTA
>JACLAA010006364.1_pt1 | contig 22365 bp, 12 predicted proteins | sample 8027891 | NCBI WGS metagenome assembly JACLAA01 (sample SAMN15724900, study PRJNA655200) | protist metagenome | isolation source: fluorescence activated cell sorting (FACS) single amplified genomes of... | place: Spain: Blaines Bay Microbial Observatory, Mediterranean Sea | collected 2016-01-19 | reverse complement strand
GAGGAACCTCTTGCTTCTGATGCTGATGCTCCCGTCGCTTCTCCGAGCATCTTCTGTTTCGCGTCACGAGCGAGCGCGGAAGCGAAACACACGGCAAATTGCAACAGTTTCAAAGGAGAGGACGGACAGTCAGTCTCGCTACCGGAAGAAGATGAAAAGGCAAACAGAGAAACACGTTTGAAGAGAAGGCCCCATATTTTTGCATCGTCGCCAATTGTCTCCGACGATGAACTCGCTTTCCTAACGCGCTCAGTTTCGATGAATGTTTGCACGTATTGGAACAACGTATGGTATTCTTCTTCTCCTTCTTCTATTATCAAACACCGGAGCGTCATCTTCACCATCGTCGAGAAGCACTCCACGTACCAGAAGCGCTGGACGATTGGATACGCCGGAAAGAGGTCCTTCTCGTTTTCTAAGGCGCACAGTGACGCCGCGAGGTAATCAGCTTCATCGCTCAAGAGTTTATATTCTTTATTTATGCTCTCTTGCGGACGAGGTAAATCTTGAAAAAGAAGACCGTTGTCCGGGTTGCGTTCTCTGACGTCGCCGCCGGCAGTCGAGCACAGAGAGTGATCGATTAACGCATTCAAAACTATACTTTGTTCGTATGAATCATCCGAGCAATACCAAGAAGAGAGAGAAACATCGGTTTTGCCACCTTGGTCGATGATTTGCGAATGTGAAACACCAAAGTCTTCTCGAAACATGGCAAAGGCGCATCGCGCAGCGGCGTAGCATCCAAACTGGCCTTTCCTCACCAATGCGCGCATGGCATTCTTTAATTTGTTTGCCGCGATGTGTGACTTTGCGGCTGCTCCACTAGCACCTCTCTGCTCTTCAAACGTAGCTAAAGCTCGATAACATTCTAAACATAATTCGTGGGCTTTCGGTAATCTCGACGTCGCCAAAGCGCAAGCGTCGCGAGGTAAATTACCATCTAGCAAGCACCGCACGGCTTTGTGAAGACCGCTATTGTTTCCATTACCTTTCATGGCTAAGAAACATAAAGCAGCTCGCTGATACTCTTGTCTATCGATAAACCGATTCGCTTGTTCGTTCTGACAAATATCATAAAGATCTTTGCCACCACTTGAAAGTATAGCCGGGAGCAAATCTGAATACACGGGACCATCCGTTTCTGTGAACAACTCGTACGCAGCACCGTTCCAATCATCAGCATACATTGCCATAGCCGCTCGCTTTTCAGCAGAGCGTAAAGATGGAAACTGGAACTCGGGAGTTTTTTTCCTTTGCTGCTGATCGTTCGCGACGATGCTCTGAGTTTGTTTTCTCTCTTCTTCCTCTTTTCTCGATTTGACGCGCATAATTTCCAACATCCTTCTCGTCGATTCTGGTTTTTCGTACAACGCGTTCCCTTCGGGCCCGTACGCAAAATTTGCGTCTGACTTATCATCTCGGTACGTGTCGTCAATTAGCGTCAAAAGCTCGAGGGCTTTAGATTCGGAAACTTCGGCACCTTTAGCCGTCGATTCCCACGGTTCGGTTTTAAATAACGACTGCGCTTTTGACGGTTTGGGAGTCGTAGTCGTAGAAACGTGACCGGTGTGTCCAGAATTCGCCGCGCGAGATTCGCGCTTCACCGCACCTTTCTCAGCTGTCGGTACTCCTTCTCTCTCTGTCCTCACCGTTTTTGCTTCGCCGTCATTACCTGTGGCCTCTTCATCTCGAGCGATAGGACTTCGACTCTGACGAAACGGTAGAGGAGATGGTTTCTCCTTTTCGTACATCGCACACTGGTTACCCATATCTGGCGAGCGTCTGAAATCGTTCACGTCGGCGATTCGAATGGTTTGGTCGTCACCACCACTGAAAAGGATGCCGCGCTCGCTCTCCGTTTTCGAGTGAGATGCGTAATTACGCAGCGCCCGAACGCGGCCTCGATGTCCTCGAAAGACTGCACGCAAAGACACTTCAGAAGACGAATGCACGTCACCGACGGTATAGATGCGCACGAGACCATCTGCATTAGCGCACGCGAGACACGTGTCCTCTTTTTCATCTTTACACCACTCCAATCGGGTAACGCTTTGCCGGGCTCTCGGCACGACGTGTGAAATCTTGCCAGTAAATTCTGAAGAAGCGTACTCTTTAGCGTGTGAGCGCACGAACACACAACCATCGCTTGAGGATGTTGCAACGGCGACGCTAGTATTTGGCACGTACTTCCCGTCGTCGTCACACTTTATATCGGTGATATCTGTCGAATGCGAGGTCGTATCCTCCCACCGAAATTTCAAAATCGCGTTGTGATTCTCAAAGCAACTCAGATACCCGTTCGAATAGCCAACGATGAACGCAGACGCGCTTTGCGTATATCCAAATCGCGATATCGTGACATCTTTAGATTTAAGGCGACTCGCACGTTCTCCTCCATCATCTTCTCCTTCTCGGATCGCCGCCGAAATGTCGAGATATGGTTCAGGCGCGTCAGATTTGTCGTCGAAGAATCCAGGAAGTCTTCGCCAATACCATAACTCTCCGGTTTCGCTCAGCGTAACGATGACACTTTCTTCGTTTATGGTGTTGTTCGTTTTCTCGAGTGAGGGAACGACCTCTATTTGCATCACCGCACCGCGGTGTTTTTGAGGGAAAAATCGCATTTTTTTCTCTTCTCTCGTCAATTTATCGTCTCCGTCCTCTTTCTCCACTCGCATCATCCCAACCGTGCCGTCGTCCAAACCAACGACAACGCATCGCGTCACGTGTTCGCGATCAATATAGAAGCGACATGATGTAATCTTCCGTTGCTTATCTGCTCTAAATAGAATTTCCGTCTTCAACGCTTTGTCAAACGTGGTAACATCATACGGCACTTTTGAGTGAGGCGCAACGTTTTCCATTTTTCGCAAAGTCCCGTCACCACACGCAAATATGGTCCAATCACCGATTCCCGGCACCACGTGATGATCTATGTCGTAGATAAAGCCACCAAGTGTTGATATTTGACCCTTCAAACGATATTTATACCCATCTTTGCTTTCCTCAAAAACGTCGTAAAAACAAATCGCTCTGTCCAATCCGTGCGTGACGATTCGAAAAGAAGGGGAATCGTCGTCGTTATCCTCCTCTTTCGCGGCTTTGAATAGTTCCAAGGAGAAACCTAACTTTTTATGTCCGCTAAAATCTGGCGTAGCGCGCTCTGCTTTTAGTCCAACGATAGAGCACGCGCTGAAAGGTCTGTTTCCATGGTCTGTAAACCTTTCAACGTCAAACGCCAGCTTCGTAACTTCTCCTTTACACGAACACACCATCAGCGGAAACGTGTTCTGCCGGCGAATGGACGTGAAATTCATCCAGCACGTTGAATTTGAAGTCAACGCATTGGACCTTTTACTGCTATTGCTATTACTCGAGCTACCAACGCTATTCAGCAACATCAGATTTTCTTTCCTCTCTAAAGTCATATCGCCGTCGCTCGACGACAACAGGCAAAAATATAAATCCCCGTTTCTGTTTCCGACGGCTAAATAAAGCTCGTCCGTCGCGTCTACAAACACCCAATCGAGCGAGGAAATAGGTGACTTACGGAAGCGTTCGTCTTCTTCTAAACCAAATACCCGCTCTCTAAATCCGCCTGGTTTGTACGCGTGAACCGCGACGTCTCCTGATTCAAATCCAACCGCCGTGATAAAAGTCGGAGCATTCTCTGACGACGATAACGACGATGAATACGCGTCCATGCTAGCCAAAGCGGTTATTCCCGACATGAACTCAGCAAACGCGAACGTGAATTCCGGCTCGATGTTTATCGCATTGTTGTTGTTGCTGCTGTTATTATTACTAGTACCGTTGCCATCGCGAGTGTGCTCTCCTAACCGCCACATGCACATCACCCCACTCCCGTCGCCGGTTATAAAACTCCCACGCTCTCGCTTCTCTCTCTCAACCACGCGCACTTCCGCCCCTTTCCCGTGGCCACACCGGCTCGGCTGTTTCTTTGCGCCGTAGCGCGAAGAAGAAGAAGAAGAAGAAGTAGTAGTAGTAGTAATGATAGGGCTCTCCGCGTTGTTATTCTTCGTCGAAGAAGACGTCCCGCAAAGCGTCGATATCTTCCCCACGCACTTCTTCGCCCGGACGTCGTGCACGCGTATCGCATCGTCCGACGACGTCGTCACCAATAAAAACACGTCGTCTGAATCGTCCTCGTTCTTCTTCTTCTTTGCGTTTCCTCCTTGTTCTTCTTCTTCATCAAAATCAAACCAACTCTTTACGAACGACACGCTCAGCGCTCGTTTCTGGTGCCCGGTAGAAATCTGTCCCAAAACCGCGCTCGTCTCGCCGTCGAGCAAAACCACGTTATTCTTCGCGCAGTACGCGATTACATTCATTACCCCCTTTCTTCCTCCTCTCGTTTTCGACGACGACGACACTTCTTCTCGACGATGATAATTATGCGGCAACAACGCACCAAAATCGCGCACCAATCCAACCGTCAAATGCGTGCTCGAATACCAATTCGGCGACGGCATCGACGCTATTCCGGATTCAAAGTTTATTCTTCTTCTTCTACCATCATCATCATCACCACCATTACCAACATCGACGGAAGAAACAGCACCACCTCCAAGAGCAGCAGCGGCAGCAGAATCACCAGAACCACCACCACCCATTCTTCTTCTTGAGTAGTATTCGTCGTCGTCGTAGTAATGTGAAAGTGCAACTGTTCTTCTCTTTCTCTTCTCTTCTCTGGACAGTCTGACGAAAAAAAAAAAAAATCAATCAATCAATCGAAAAATAATAAGTGTTCGTTTCTTCTTCATTTTTCTTCGTTTCTTCATTTCAACACGCGAACAAACACACAAACAAGAAAAAGTTCTCTCATGCTGACGTTTTGTCCCACGTGCGGGAATTTACTGTCCATCGAGAAGAAGAAGAAGAAGTTTAAGGAGGAGGAGGAGTTTGATGACGACGACGATGATGATAAAGAAGATGAACTTTCGTTACACTTGTGCTGCAAAACGTGCCCGTATTCGTACTCGATCGGCGGCACTTTTTGGTCGAAAACGGACGTCCCGATTCGGAATAAAAAACGCGTGGACGACGTTTTGGGTGGGGACGACGCGTGGAAAAACGTGGACACGACGAGGAGTCGGTGCCCGAAATGCTCGCACGACGTGGCGTATTTTTTGATGGTACAAACGAGGTCGGCGGACGAACCGATGACGCAGTTTTTTCGCTGCGTGGAGTGCGCGAATCAGTGGAAGGAGAATTAATGATAGTATATAGGTTGTTAGATAACTAGACAGCAGTACATGCGCCCGCGCGAATATTTAGTATCATCTCACATACGACTCTTTCTCCCTATCTATCGCCCATGGAGACAACGTATACATGTAGGCTAGGACTATAAACGACGAGCTAATGTTGAGTGCGCTTGTGCCTTTTCAAATGACTAGAATAACGAAAAGCTTTATCGCACGCATCGCACTCGTACGGTTTCTCGTTCGTGTGAATACGCATGTGGGTTTTCAAATTATCAGATAGACGAAAACGCTTCTCGCACACATCACACTCATACGGCTTCTGGTTCGTGTGAATACGCATGTGGCTTTTCAAATCACCAGCTCGAGTAAAACGCTTCTCGCAAACTTCACATTCATACGGTTTTTCTTCCGTGTGAATGCGCATGTGGTTTTTCAAAGAACCAGATTGACGAAAAGCTTTATCGCACATATCACATTCGTACGGTCTCTCGTTCGTGTGAATACGCATGTGGCTTTTCAAATGACCCGATTCACGAAAACGCTTCTTGCAAACATCACATTCATACGGTTTCTCGTTCGTGTGAATGCGCATGTGTCTGGCCAAATCTTTCGGACTTCCAAACACCTTCTCGCAAACATCGCACTCGTGTTGCGTTCTCTTTCTTTTCGATCCTTTCCTAAAAGCAGTTTCTTCTTTTCGTATCTGTTCCTCCATCTCATCATCATCATCATCATCATCATCATCGTCATCATCATCATCAACAACAACAAAAACATCATCATCATCATCGTCAGGTGGTATTTGCAAACACAACACCGGTTCTTCTTCTTCATCATCACCCACGACTACCGTCTTTACGTTTACCGCGCGCTGCGGATGTGGATTCTTTCGCCGGCTCATTCTTCTTCTTATTATAATTATTAGTGGTAGTATTGTTTTACCGCAGAGTCGTTGTTGATGTGTTGTTGTTAAAAGTAACGATATTATTTTCTTTGAAATGTCTTCACTTGTTTTATTATTCGCCGTCGCACATTTTTGCGAAAATTCGCGCGAATATATAAACACTTGAACAGCAGTAGTAGTAGTAAAAGGACGACGAAATGGCATCGTACGGCGAGGTAAATCTTTCGCTTCAATTCTTCTTCGCATGATTTCGCGCGCACGTTTGGTTTTTGTCGTTCGCGTGGGTGTTGTTGTTGTTGTCGCAGAGCAGCGCGTTTGTTAAAAATTCATCACGATGCTGATGAATGTTTTACGCGCGAATTCTATCGACAAAACTCTCGACTGACGTATAAAACTCTTCTCTCAATTAAAAACAAAACAGGAACCCGAGTACGAGGATGAAGACGGTGATTATGAATCCGAAGATGGCAGCGAAGGTACGGTTATATCTTCGCGTTAGTGTGTTTTTATCCTCCTCCACTCGCATCATTTGCCCTCTTTCCCTCTCAAATCGTCGGTGTTTTTTCCTTAAAATCTCTTTTTGGCGGCGAAAGCGTTTTCTTTTGTCCTCCTCTGGAAACAAACACCAGAAAAAATCTGACATTTTATCATCTCTCCCACGACGACAACAACATTAACAGAAATGTTAGAAGAAGAAGAAGCGACGACTTCCGAAGGCGCTTCAACGGCGACTCCACCGCTCGGCATGAAACCGTGGATTGGTTTACAAACCATGCCGCAACCGACGCGCGATAAAATCGCGGAACACATGCAGCGACAACAAACGGAAACCGGAGATAACGAGTTGACCGTGGTATTAATTGGTAGACAAGGCGTAGGGAAATCGAGCACGGTGAACGCGCTGATAAACGAGAAAGTAGCGAACGACCAACCGTTCGTGCAGGAAACGGTGAGACCTTTGTTGGCGTCTCGAGCGGCGGGGGGCTTCAACGTCCACGTCATCGACACGCCGGGGTTGTTGGATGGAGAATCCGTTTCGTCGAACGGTTTAATGGCTCTGAGAGCCGCTTTGGACGATAGAAAAGTGCATTGCTTTGTGTTTATGCAAAGATTAGACTCTTGGAGGTGCGATTCCGGAGACGAGTTGATGATTAGAGCCTTGTGCCAACACTGCGGCGCGGATGTCTTTGACCGAGTCGTCTTGGGCTTCTCTCACGGCGAATTAAAACCACCGAACGGCGAAACCACGCAAAAACTTATCGAACGCAGATACGCACAAACTGTCTCCATGATTAAAACTGAATTGAAAAAAGCGCGAAAGAAAAACTACAACGATTTCTCGCCGCCCATGGCGGTGGTTGAAAACAGTTCCCGATGCCCGACCAACGCGGAAGGCGAAAAGTGCGTCACGTTAGAAAACGACGAAAAAGTCCCGTGGCTGCCAGCTTTAGTCGGCGCCATGGTCGACGCGTCCACGCAATCCGTTAAAAAGTCAGAAGGCGACGGCAAATCCTACTACCTCTTCGATTACAAAAAAATTAAGAAATCCGGCGCCAACCCGAACACTAGGCACAAGCTCTGGATGTTCCCGGCGTTTCTCCTCCAGTGGTTCGTGTTGAGACCAATCATAGTGAAAGTCATCCGGAACGACATCCGCAAAGATCGCGCGATTGATCGATACGCGCTTTAAATTAATAATATATATCTTAATACATTTTATCATAATATACTTTATTATAAACTCGTAAAAATTAATACTCTTTTGTGTTGCTTGTTGACCTTCGCCCTCTTCACATCATCACGTCACAAAAATTAGCTTACCGTTTCTTTAAATTATTCTAACGATGACGACCACCACGACCACCGCTGCCTTTTCACTTTCTTTCTTAAAGCGGCAGAAAGAAAGAAGGCGCGTTAACGTTAGGGGAAGAAGAAGAGGCGGAGGTAAAGTTGATTTAAACTCAATCACCCCGTCGACGACGGAAACGACGGAATCATCTTTTGGGGGAGACGAACCAACTTCCCGAGTGAATACGAATAACAAGAATAATATTCAACTCTCCGTGGACGAACGGTCGTTGGATTACCGCGCGCCTGGATTCACGGTCGGCGAAAACGTCTCGACGAGTAAACGAGTCTTACCGAAACGGATCATCTTGATACGACACGGCGAGTCGCAAGGGAACATCGACGAAACCGCGTATCAAAACACCCCAGACTGGCAGATTCGGTTAACCGAGAAAGGGAGAGAACAGGCGGAGCAAACCGGGAAGATGTTGAGAGAAATGTTGGAGCGAGATAAAATTGAGGAACCGGAGAAGGACCCGAAAGTGTTTTTTTACATCAGTCCGTACAGACGATCTAAGGAAACCGCGGCGGGGATCGCGCAAAGTTTAGATCCGGAGATGATCATCGGCGTGCGAGAAGAGCCGCAGTTGCGAGAGCAGGATTTCGGGAACTTTCAAGACGGACAGATGATCAAGACGAAGAACGAGAGGCAAGCGTTTGGGAGGTTTTTCTACAGGTTTCCGGATGGGGAGAGTGGTGCGGACGTGTACGATAGAATGACTATTTTCGAGGATCACATGGTGAGAGATATCGACAACGGGAGGTTTAGCGGAAGCACGAATATGGTTTTGTGTACGCACGGTTTGACGTTGAGGATATTTTTGATGCGATGGTTCCATTGGACGGTGGCAGAGTACGAGAGGATTACAAATCCGGCGAATTCAGTGCCGATTATATTAGAGAGAAGAGAGGAAGATTGGACCGTCGTGAATTGCGAACCGGATTGTGACAATATGTTCGGCAACGGAGACGAGGACGCGGATATGTGCGCGCACCACGCGGTGCACACGAAGGAGTGTTACGAGTTGACCAAAAGTAGCATGGCGGCGTTGGAAGGGTGCACGGACGACATGTGCACGATGATTTTACCGGAAGAATGTTGGGAGAGAGCGTTAAATTTAGGTGTAAGTGACGCGACGGAGTGCTCCATAAACGGCGGGGCGGTTTCGTGGAAGCCGACTTCGTAATCTGTATGACTATTACTATGTTTATTTAAACGATATATAACAAAACGCGGTGCTGAAAAGAAGCCAAAAACTCTATATTACATAACTATTTCTTCGGCGGCGACCAGTAACCGTGCAATCCAGGAGGGACGTGCTCGTCCATCAATTGAATTTTACACTCGTACCCTTTACCTGCTTCAATGTTCTTCGCGTCGAAGATGTACAAAAAAGTTTCATCCGAACCCGCGTCGTTGACGAGTTGTAAAATATACCCGTCGTCTTCGTCGACCGCGTTCGGTTTCGCCGCGAAAATTGGTTCTTGCACGAAACATCTCTCGCCGTAGTAGTACACTTGGTCAATCGCTTTCTCGCCGCTATCGTTCGCGCACGGGGACACGTCGTACTTTACCAAACACTGGTTAGGCCCCCATTTTTTCCCGTCTTTAACGACGGAACCACCCGTGTAGACGTATTTGTGTTCCTTACCAACCATGGTTGGATTCATGCACGGAAACTCGCAGCATCGGTCCGACAGGGATTCTTGTTTCACCTGTTTCGAGTCTTTTTTCGACGGGTTGACGGTAAATCGAGTGTATTCCGTTCTCGATCCATCTTGCCAGAACGCCGGAGTCACCATATCTAAGTTCATCGAGAAATCCATAAACTTCCAAGGGATGGAGTCTAAACACACTTCGCCGGTTTCTTCTCTTTCGAATGCGTTCACGTGGTGGAAGAAAAACTGGTTCTTCAACTCGTACGACTTCGCGACTTCGTCACCACTCAACATCTTTTTCGCTTTCTCGGTTCTCGGAAACATCCACAAGATTGGTCTTTTCCCGTCTTGCATGGCAATCGTTTCTGCCAACGCGCACTTGGCGAACATGTACTCAGTCATTAACTTTTGAAAATCTAAGCTCGTCGGGTTTTGGAACAAACAATACCAGTTCTCGGTGACTAACATGTCGTGAAAGAATCCAAACGTCGCGTTCGGCACGTCAAAATCCACGCGCTTCTTCTCCGTGCCGTCTTCGTTCCACTCGTAAAACGCGGCTTTGTTCGACGTGAACGGAAACGCGCTCGGTTGCGACTCGATTGAAAACGCAATCAAAGTCCTCTCTTTCGTCTCTTTGTTTTCTTCCACTCGGTAATGCGCCGCCATTTGCGGTACTCTCAAAGCTTGCCCTAACACTTCGTCCACTTCTTTTCCAATCGTGTTCAAATCGTTCTTCCTCAACTCGTGTGGCTTGCCGCCTTCCCACAACGCGTACACTTTATCGTTCCATTCGACGACGCCGGTGTTCGCCACGTTCTTGACATCAAAATCGAACGGGTTATAAAACGAATCGCCTTTGGGGTTTCCGACTGCAAACGCGCCTTTGTATAACATTTGCTGCGCTTCGCGTTCGTCGTAAAATCCTTTCGTCTCCACAAAGTTATGCTTGAACTGAATATTCGTTTTATCCTCTTCGTCCCCATCGGACGAAGGCGCCGTAATAAATTCGTACGAGTGCACCAATCCGTCCCCGTCGAAGAACTGGTTAATCTCTTTCCCGTAAATATCCAACATCCCGGGTCCGTTTCTAAACAGAGTCCCGCCTTGTAATCCAGACGGAATCTCCCCGTCCACGACGCACGCTTTCGGTATCCTTCTCGCGTCCGCATCCGCTTGCGTTTGGTTGCTCAAACTCGTGTTTCTATAAATCGACCGCCAATCTTTAATGGTTTGATTCGTCGGGTTCCAGGTTAAGTTTTCCGGACCGACTGGGCCTTCATTGATCGGAGCTCTCGATAACGTCCACGGAATCGATACTCTCGCTCGATCTTTTCCTCCTTTTCCTCCTCCAAAAGAAGAAGAAGAAGAAGAAGAATTGGCGACGTCACTTTGCGTCACATTCGCGACGTTTCGAGGCGTGACGACGAAACGTTTTCTTTTCACAGCAGCTTCAGATGCTTTTCCATACGAGCAGGTTTTGGTAAAAAGCGGCAAATTGTGCCGCTCTCTCGAGGAAAAGAGAGGAGGACTCGAAGCACTCGAAGAAGAAAACATGATGGATGGATGGTGTTGTTGATGAATGTGTTCCTTTAAAGTGGATATTTCTCTCAAAGTGAAGGAGAGCCACGAATTTTTTTCAGCTGAAATTTTTACATTTGACAAAGAGAGAGAAAGAAACTCTGCTACGTGTTAGTATTATCAGTATTCGCTTGAGTAGTGGTATCATTCGTTTCCTCCTCTTTCGCCCAAAAACTGAACGCGAATGACGAAGTGTGTTGTTCCTGTTGGTGTTGCGAGAAGATGTTGGTGGTGGAAATTTTGTTCTTGGTGTTGTTTTCGTTTGCGTTCTCGCCTCGCGGCTTCTTAGTAACGTTGTTGGCGCTTTCTGTCGTTTTCGCCGAGGCGACGACTCTCTTCTGCTTTTGCGGCGGCGCGATTTCTTTTTTTGTCGTCCTCGCGCGCTGTTTTCGAGCGTCCTCGAGTATTTCTGGGTACATCTCGCGCATTCGCTTTTCGAAGGCTTCGCCGAGGGAGCGTCGTTGGGTTTTATCGTCGTATCCGCTCACCAAGTTGCTGTTCTTGCTGTCTAAGATTTTAAGGACGGTTGGCATATTTGATCGAGAGACGAAGTTTGCCGTGAGCGCTAAATGAACATTTCTGTCTTCTTCGTCTTGGTCTTGGTCGTCGTGTTCTGGCGGTAGGTTTACGACGCAATGCCACCATTGGCTGGGCACGAAAATAACGTCTCCGGCTTCACATATCGTCTCTTGAAAGTGGTACGCTCGTTTAGAAGTTTCCTCTCCTTCAGAATCGTCGTTGCCGCAACTTAATAACGTGTCGTAAAAGTTTTCGTACCATTCTAATGGCGTCAAAGGACACACGACGCTCGCGTTATCTTCAGATGGAAACACCCCGGGAGGGACTTCATCGTTCGGGAACAAGATCCATTTTTTTCTTCCTCTGAGCACAGCATTCCATGCGCTCGTGCCGTTGGGGTCGACGTGGAACGTGCTTCCGCTACGATTCGGACCGAAGATCACCCACTTATAGTGTGGCCTCTTTTCCTCTCCTAAAACTTTAAAATAATCACCATCTTTGGAAAACAAATTGTGAAACAATCCTCCTTCTTCAAATATCTCCGTATTCTCCGTCCACATTTCCTCTTTCGCTACTTTCGGATCGAACAGTAACAACTTGCTATCGTCCGTATCGTTTTCCCGTAAACAATAGGAAAGGTAATTTTTCAAACTCGTCCGGTAGCCGCCCACTAAGAACGTCTCGTCTCCGTATTCATTCAATAACGCATCGTTCGTCTTCCACTTCTCGATCGCTCTCCACTCCTTCGCTAATCCTCTCAAAACAACCGGCCGATTTTTGTTCTCAAACTCCTCGCGAAACCGGCTTTCGATCGACTCCTCGTCCGCTAGCGTTCTCTTCTCGCTACTACTACAATCGATCTCAGGCACCGTAAAACTTTCCACCCACGTTTTTTTAATCTCTAAGTTATTAATCTGTTTCGGTAAATACAACGCGTCGGAATATAAGCATCCCATTTTCTTCTTCACCTTTGTCTTCTTCTTCTTCTTCTTCATCGTCAAAGTCGTCTCGTTCGCCTTTACATAATACAACTGTTTCCAATTTCTGCATCGCCTAAAATCAGCTTCCTCCAACCCAAACTTATTCAAATACAGCTTCTTCCACAAGGAATCGAACGAGGCGTATTGGAAACACATTTTACTCGCCATTGTGAATTTTGCGAGCGTTTTTGCATCGTCTATGTGTTCGAGAACGTTCATTAAAACTCTATCGTCGAGGAAACTCGCGAAGAAATCACCTAAAGATTCTCGTCGAGAATGTAAATACTTGCGCTTCTCCGCCGGAGAGTCAAAGAGGAAGAAGAGCATCCCGAACGGTTTGACGTCGTAATAATCTTCATTTTCATCATCGTTAGTATCATTATTAGTAGTAGTACAAGAAGATCTCGTCATCTTTCTCGCCTAAAAGAGAGAGAGAGAGAGAACAGAAGAGAAATGGGGGAAGTGAAAAGGCAAAGCGGAAGTTCAAAGAAGCAGCTCTTTATAGAAAAGTGTGAACGCCATCGATGCGTTTGACTATTACTCGCTATTACTATGCGCAATTTCACCGCGACTCGGTGGTGGTTATAACAGCACTTTCCTCGTTACCTTCGTCTGAATCGTTTAACAGGTACTTCAAATACGCCTTTGCGAAATCTCTGCAATCGTTCTCGCACAACGCAAGGTTTCGCCAATCGTCCGAAGAGTAAAACTCCTCCGCGGAGACGCGATCGACCGCTTCGTACAAAATCGTATTCATTTTGCTGTTTTTGTCTTCTTCGTCGTCGAAAGAAGAAGAACTGAGTGCGAACAAAACTGCTTCGAGGATAGATTTCCGTTTCACTTCTCCGATGAATTCTAACCCGCTCGTGGCGTATTTGCTGGTGAACGTTTTGTGCACGATTTCGTGTCTGATGACTCCCGGAACTTGCGTTCTTAAGACTAACAGTTTGAACGCGGTTTCGATTTGTAAGGAATTCTTCGGCGCGAAATCGACTAAATACTGTAAAGAATTCGTATTATCATCCTCCCTGTCGCTCAAAATCTCCAGAACTGTCGCGTGATGTAAGAACGTTTTGGGATACAGTTTCCCATTTCGTAACAGTTTGTGGATGGATTCGAAGCCGTCTAATGGTCTCAACGCGAGGAAGATTTTGATGTTAACTTCTTTTCCTTTTCCTCCCGATTCTTTTGTTGCCGTTGCACTTGTCCTCAATTTCTGTGCGCTTCTTTGTCTTTGCTTTCTTCTTACACTCGTCGGAGGAGGAGCTTTCGTCGCTCCCGCTTTCATCGTCGTCATCTTCATTCATTTTTGTAACGAACTCTTGTTTCCCCGCGCGGGGGAAAAAAGACAGACGTCACAGTTTTATATCATCATTTGGTTATCACACCAGATGTCGTCGTCTACGAAGAAAAAGAAGACAAAGAACATGAAGAAAGAATAAAACATGCACGACAGAGACGACCCGTACATTATTTTGGGCATCTCCCCTTCCTCGGATGCGAAAGTCATCAACGACGCGTACCGGAAATTAGCGTTGCAATACCACCCAGACACGGTGAATAAGAATACGAATACTACGAATACGACTGATAACAACGCGAACAAGACGTTCGATAGAATCACGCAGGCCAGAGAAAAAGCTCTGAGAAGAGCAACAGGAGGAAAAGGAGGAGGATATGCATCATCGAACAGCTGGCGAGAGGCGACTCGACACAGCGACTTTAAAGGAGGAGGAGGAAAAGGAGGAGAAAATTTTAATAACCAAAAGTACGACCATTTATACGAACGGAGACGACATCCCATGCACGTGGGCAGACAATACGGCGGCGGGGTCTTATTACTCTGGAGTTTAAGTTTGGTGACCTTTGGGAGTTTTTTGTGGGAGATATCGCGCGCGGAACACAAAGTCGGTCCGGCGACGGAGAAGCGGAGAGAGAAGCGAAGGAAAGAAGAGTTTGCGAAGCGAGAGAAAGCGAGGGAGATTGGACGGATGGAAAGAGGGAGTACAAGTGGTAAGTCTGCGAGAAAGAAGAAAGAAAAAGTCGTGCCGGAGATGATGACGATGATGGGAAATAGTCGACACGTGGCGAGGTTAGATGATGGAGGGCTTTTATTCGTAGAAGACGAAGAAGACGGGGAAGAAAAATTCAATCGCAAAGGATACTACGAGACGACGACGAAATTTAAACGCGTTAAATCGTTCGTCTCGAAGCACGCGGAACGAACGAAAGCGAACGCGCTGGCGCAAAAAAACTTATCCGAGGAGGATATCGAGAAAGCGTTGAAACAAATGCGAACGATGGAACGCGAGATTGAGTGCTGCGCAAAGTGCGGATGGCCGCTACCGTATCAGAGCACGATGTCCTGCCCGGCGTGTGGGGCGAGGACCATACAAAAACGAGACGTCGTTCGCGTCGTAATTAACAAAAAACAGCAACCGGAAAATGGAACAACAGAGGAACAACAGAGTAGTCGTAGAGCGGCGGAGGTGAAAGAAACTTCTTCCGACGACGATCTTCCGAATACTAGTACTCGTAGCGAAACAACTCTTAGCAAAAATCGTGAAGCCGCCGCCGGGAGAGCGAGCAGCCCGGCGTCGTAGTAATATATTAGCACTATTTCGATGATGATTGAATAATCCAGCGAGTAGTAATAGCGCGTATTGTAAAACAGTAGTTATTTGAAAGAAAACGGCCCGAAAGGGTAATACTAAAGCGCTCGCGTAAGTACTTTTTGCGTGGAAAAGAAATCTCATCAGGGAGTCCATCCACCACATTTTTTTCCTCATTAACTTTTCTCGCCGCGCTTTATCTACCCTTTCAACATGGCGGAGGACAAAGCGGAATCTCTCGCGGCTGCCGTGAATTTGTTGACCCTTCTCGCCTCTGATTCAGGCAAGGAGGAGTTCTTTCTCCCTTTAACGCTTTCCCCGTCGGCAAACGAGTCGCCGACGGAAACGAGACAGAAGTGCCTGTTTTTCGAGTGCACGTCGACGGCGTTGCAAGCGCTCTCGAAGATGTTTTTACCGTCCACGCCTGAGCTGTTGAAAGTGACCGCGCTGAAATCTATCGCGAAGAAAGCGAGGCGAGTGTCACTGACGGAAAGTCAGTCCTCGTTTAACGCGTTGTTCGGGTACGGCATCTCGAAGACAAACGAAACGAGATTACGAACCCTTTTTACGGAAAGCGAGAAGGAGACAAGATATGCAGTTGTGATTAGCGTTCGATTGAGATGCGGGGAAAGCGTGGCGGTGTGTGGACTGTTTGAAGACGGCGAGAGCGGGTTCGGGAAGGCGTCTTCGGGGACCTCTTCATTCGTGGCGTACCCGTTGGCGCCGTCGACGACGTTTCTGGAGCTCCAATCGACGCCGGAAAAGGAAACGGATGAGGTGAAGTGGTTGTATTGCGACGATAAAGGGAACGCGAGAACAGAAGATATGCCGTATTTTAAGTGGAAAGGAAAGTTGCGGCCGCATAAGATTTCGCACCAAGAAAAGTTGTTTCGAGGGATGCGGAAAGTGCCGGATGCGGTGGTGAAAGCCGAGTGGTGGGAGACGAGCAGACCGTTAGCGGAGGAGAGGGCGAGGCAGCAGAGAGTAGCGGACGAATTATCGCAAAAAGAGATTGAAAAGTTACGAAAAGCGTGCGTTATTGGAAGAGGGGCGATTGATTGTGTGGTGCGAGCGATTCGCCCAGGAGTTACGCCGGAAGCGTTGGACGCGTTGTGCCACGATTACATTTGCGATAAGAACGCGTACCCATCGCCGTTAAATTACTATTGCTTCCCAAAGTCGTGCTGCATAAGCGTAAACGAAGTTATTTGTCACGGTATTCCTGATTGTCGGCCGTTGGAGGAAGGAGATATCGTGAATATCGACGTCACAGCGTTTTTCGGCGGATACCACGGCGACTTGAACGAAACCGTATTTGTAGGTAGTAGTGGCGATAAAAGCAAAAGCGCTACAGAAGAAACAGCGAGCGAAGAAGTAGCAGATGGAGTAGACAGTAGCAAAAAAGAAGCGTTCAAACTGCTCAAGTGCGCGTACGATTGTCTCGCGGAAGGCATGTCCATAGTCAAACCAGACACGCGATACAGAGACATTGGCGAAAAAGTCTCCACAGTCGCCTCCAAATACGACTGTTCGGTCGTCAAAACCTACTGCGGGCACGGCATCGGTAAGCATTTTCACTGCTTCCCGAACGTTCCGCACTACAAAGGCAACAAAGCTGCCGGCGCCATGAAACCTGGCCATGCGTTCACCATAGAGCCGATGATCAACCTCGGCAAAGAATGGCGCGATGAGTTATGGCCGGACGGATGGACCGCAGTCACTAAAGATGGAAGCTTGAGCGCACAGTACGAACATACGATGGTGTGCACGACAGATGGCGTAGACGTGTTGACAAAACGGAATAAAAATAGCCCGAGCGTGTTTCCGTTTACCGAGTTCGAGGATACCGGTGAGGACGACAAAGACGAAGAAACAGAGGAGGCGGACAAAGAGAACCAGGTCATCGCGGAGCTCGAAGAACTCGTGAACCAATTCAACAACACCAAACTTTAGAGAGAGACCTAGGAAACGATTTGAGGAGAAAGAGCGTGTGTGAGTAGTCTAGCTTTATATCCTTGTCGTCCTTATTTCCACCCCTATAGGGACCCGCTTGCCACTCCACTCAAAACAGTTAAATTTTTAACCCTCGCTCGCCGCCAAAAACCTCAAAATTAAAGCATTTCCACACACAAAATGTTGGCCGCTGCTCAAACTACGAAGATAAACCCATCCTCATTCGCGGCGCGGGCTCGAACGTCTTCCTCCTCGTGCGATGGGGACGGTTGTCGATGCTCTTTTTGCTGCGCGAATGTTATTAAGAGAAAGGCGTTGAAAATGTCGACGAAACGCGAAGCAGGAGTCGTCACTCGCGCGGAACAGTACCGCCCTGGGATTAACATGCCGGAAGGTCCGGACTCGGACTTGAACAAATGGTCGAGGAAAATCACGCAACCGAAATCGCAAGGCGCGTCTCAAGCCATGCTCTACGCGACTGGATTGACCGAAGCGGATATGAACAAACCGCAAGTTGGAATTTCCTCGGTCTGGTGGCAAGGGAACCCGTGCAACAAACACTTGCTTTTGTTAGGGAACGAGGTGAAGAGAGGCGTCGAAGCGGCTTCGATGGTCGGGTATCAGTTCAACACGATTGGTGTGTCCGACGGGATTAGTATGGGTACGCCGGGGATGTCTATGTCGTTACAATCGAGAGACTTGATTGCGGATTCCATCGAGACGGTTATGGCCGGGCAATGGTACGACGCGAACGTGAGTTTGCCGGGATGCGATAAGAACATGCCAGGGACGGTTATGGCGATGGGGAGAATTAACCGACCGTCGTTGATGGTTTATGGCGGTACGATTCGACCGGGTATTTCGCAGTTGGATGCGAGTAAGTCGTTGGACATCGTGTCGGCGTTTCAGAGTTACGGTCAGTTTGTGACGGATGCGATTACCGAGGATGAAAGAAAGGATATCGTGAGAAACTCGTGCCCAGGCGCCGGGGCGTGTGGTGGTATGTATACCGCGAATACCATGGCATCTGCTATTGAGGCTTTGGGGATGACGTTGCCGTATTCGAGTTCAATCCCGGCGGAAGATCCGTTGAAGATGGACGAATGTTTCTTAGCCGGGAACGCGATTAAGCACTTGTTGGAGATTGATTTGAAACCGAGAGATATCATGACCAGAGCTGCTTTTGAAAACGCGATGACCATTGTTATTGCCCTCGGTGGTAGTACGAATGCGGTGTTGCACTTGATTGCTATGGCGCACGCGTGCGGAATTACTTTAACCTTGGATGATTTCCAAGCCGTGAGCGACAAGACGCCGTTTATTGCGGATTTGAAGCCGAGTGGGAAGTACGTCATGGAAGATGTGCACAAAGTTGGTGGCACTCCGGCGGTGTTGAAGTATCTCATGGCGAATGGCTTGATTGATGGTTCGTGCATGACGGTAACAGGTAAGACGTTGGCGGAAAATTTACAAGCCTGTCCAGATTTGAAGGAAGGGCAAGATGTGATCGTGCCGTTGGATCAACCGATTAAGAAGACTGGACATTTACAAACGTTGTACGGAAACATCGCCCCGGATGGTTCGGTGGCAAAAATCACCGGCAAGGAAGGTTTGTACTTTAAAGGTACTGCGATTTGCTTCGATTCCGAGGAGGAGATGCTCGAAGCATTGGCCGCAGATTCGAAGCAGTTTGTTGGTTCAGTCATCGTCATTCGTTACGAAGGTCCAAAGGGTGGTCCGGGTATGCCAGAAATGTTAACCCCGACGTCTGCGATCATGGGCGCTGGCTTAGGGAATGACTGCGCGTTGATTACGGACGGGAGATTTTCAGGCGGCTCACACGGTTTCGTCATCGGTCACGTCACGCCAGAAGCGCAAGAAGGCGGTCCGATTGGTTTGATTGAAAACGGAGATGAGATTGAAATCGACGCGGAAAAGAGAACGATGAATGCATTGAACGTCACGGAAGCGATGTTTGCTGAGAGAAGAGCCAAGTGGACAGCGCCACCTTTGGAAGCGACGAGCGGGACGTTGTATAAGTATACCAAATTGGTGGCGAGCGCGTCCAAAGGTTGCATCACAGATCTGTAATATCTGATACAAGGTACCACAGGTACCAGTATATATACTATCTATTGAAGCTACAATCCCTATCTATATATATATATATCTATATATATATCTACTCATCTCTTTTTCGTTTATGCTTACTTACTATACTATTCTTTATTCATCGATTTTCGGTCCGTCGTCTTCGTCGAACGACCACACGCTAAAATGGTGGTTCAGCGTTCGAACGCCGTGTAAACGCTTCCTGGTTTGGCTACTCAAGGCACCTTTATCATTCCTATCTTTCTCTATATAGAATATACGTTTTATGCGCGAGTGCGTCAGCGCCATGGCACACATCAAACACGGTTCGTGCGTCATGTAGATGTCGTACCCTGTGCATAAATATGGCTTGTCCGGGATGCCGATGGATTCAGCCATCACTTTTGCCGCCACAGATTTCCGACGTTTTTTAGCCTCTGGAGAGGTCAAATCTTCATTCTCTCCGAAATCATTCTTGCCGTTGTTATTATCGTGCGCATCTGAATACAGTTGTAAATCCAGTCTCGCGACTTTCTCGATTGCAATCATCGCGCAGTGTTGCATAGGAAGACACCGCCTCGCCCCGCCTCTTTCGTCGTCTCGTTCCCCATTCTTCGCACAAGCGACCACCTCGCCGGTCTTTGGATTCACAATCTCGCAAAATCTCTCGCCTTCTTTTACTTTTAACACCAACGATCTCGCCCTCTCCGTCGCCGTCGTCCTCTCCTCGTCGTCCATCTTCGCCTCCTTCGAGTTCACTTCGCCTTTCGTCGTGGCTAACAAAACCGACGGCCACCACTCGTTCGCGCGTTCCAACTCATTCCTCGAGAGCACTTGTCGGTTTGAAACGACACACGGCAGTAAATCTTCCTTCGTCGTGTTCGTCACCTCTAAAACTTTTCTCGCGTATCTCTTCTCTTCTTCTCCGGAGACACTCACGAATAAGAAAACGCTCTCCGAGTCGTCCGGGTTCGATTTTACTCTCCGAACGTGTTTCGGTGGCACACCAAAATCATCATCATCATCATCATCCTCGTTTTCACGCGCACCCCCTCCTGTCTCTCCTTCAATCATCCTCCTCCTCCTCCTCGCCAAAATTTCGCGTTCGTAGCTCGATGCTTGCTTCACCGCCAGCGAACACGTCCTCTTGGGAATGCGAACGCAAAATGCGCTCCGTTTGGAAAGCGGAATTGGAATCGCAGGTGCGACGAAGAATGGTTTTCTTCTTGAAAGCGCGTCGTCGTCTGAATCGTCGTTTTCGCCGCCGTTTCGAAACATTGATAAAGAAAGTGGTGAGACGCGCGTGGAAGTGGTTTACTTGTCAATAATCAAAGCGCGTTTTTCATCGTGTTCTCGATCGATGTGTGTGTTATTATAAATACGGTTTTTAGATATTAACTACTAAAACAAGAATAAAAAATGGGGAACCCGGAACCGACAACACAAAAGAAGACTTCTTGTACCATGGTACCTACCTACTGGTAGGTAAAAAGAAAGTTTTATTAATTACTTCTTTGACGGTTTAACGGCTTTGGTGAAATACATCACGGTGTAAATACCAGTCTTTCCGCCGTCGACCAAGGCGTCCGCGCCTTTCTTCAAAAACCCACTCACACCGACGCTCCCTTTCGGGGCAATTCTCACCATCTCCAAAAACAAGACCAAATAATGGGTAATCGCGCGTCCCCAAATAGTCGTCTTAAAGCTCCAGAAATCTCTAAACGGCGACCAGCGTCGGTACGGGTCGATGGGTTCGTACCAGTTCACGTCGCTGGTTTTCACCAAATCTTCCTCTTCCTCCAACTTAAATCCAGCTTTTTTCATGGCGTTCGAGACGTCCTTGCAGCTTCTCGCGGTCGGTAAACCGTTCCCTAACAAAATATCTTGTCTGATTTGTTTGTGCTTTTCATTTTTCGGGTCGTACTCTTCGGTTAAACACCACTCGTAAGACGCGAACACGCCTCCGGGTTTCAACACGCGAAAAATTTCCGCGTAACATTTTTCCGCGTCCGGCGCGTGACACGTCGCTTCGATTTGGTACACCGCATCGTACGTGTTATCTGGAACCGGAATGTTCATAAAGTCAGCCTTAATAAACCCGCAATTGTCGTGTCTCCCGGTCGACTTGTTCATCTGTTCCCCTCTCGAAATCTGAAACGCGTTGTTATTCAATCCCGTCACGTCCGCTCCCGTGAACGCGGCAATCTCTCTCAACGGTCCACCAATCCCGCATCCGACGTCTAAAACCTTATCTCCTTTCTTCACGTTCAGTTTAGAGGCCAAATAATGTTCGTGTCGAACGATCGATTCTCTGAGCGTTTCCCACTTGTACCGGTGCGCGAAGTGGAAGGATTCGCCCCATCCGTACTCGTAAAACGAGGTCGCTAAATCGTAATACTTGTTCACGACGTCGGTGTAATTTCCCGTGCGCTTGGAGTCGTCTTGCTCTTTGAAGTATTCCTGTGACAAAAAAAGGTTGAGAGTGATGAGGAATAAGAGAAAAAAGTCAGTCTCAAACGCTTTTTAAAGTAGTATCTGATATCACTAATCCAATCCAAAACGAAGCGAGATGAAACGATGAAACGCAAAACTTCGCACCTCGTAATCTTTCGTCACTTGTTCGCTCTCGTTCCTGTCCACGTTCCCGCCCATGTGCTTCACGTTAAATTTCTTATTCTTTGACGCCATTTTGATGATGACGTGCGTGTGTTATCTCTCTTCTTCTTTCGCCGATAAGGGCGCGATGCTATGTGAAGAATGAATATGCGTTTTGGATAGAGAGATCTGGTGGCGGATTTTCTCTCTTTTTTTCAAACAAAATGCAAGCAAAAGAGGAGAGGAAAAACATTAAGCGCGAATATTTACGAGCGTCACACGTGAGACTCTTTCTATCTATCTATCGCATATGGAGACAACGTATACACGTAGGCTAGGGCTATAAACGACGAACTAATGTTGAGTACGCATGTGGCTTTTCAAATGACTAGATCGAC
>JACLAA010006789.1_pt1 | contig 22377 bp, 15 predicted proteins | sample 8027891 | NCBI WGS metagenome assembly JACLAA01 (sample SAMN15724900, study PRJNA655200) | protist metagenome | isolation source: fluorescence activated cell sorting (FACS) single amplified genomes of... | place: Spain: Blaines Bay Microbial Observatory, Mediterranean Sea | collected 2016-01-19 | reverse complement strand
GTGGCCGTGTGTCTTCGCAGGTGTTTTGTCCCGTTTGACGGTGCAACTATAGTTATTCCCGCTGGCTCTTTCGCGAAGACAATAGCCTGATACCACCCACCGATCCTGGCCAAACTGACTGTACCAGTCACGGCGCGGTGTGAAGGGGACGCCAATCAGTGGGGATAAAGACTCGGGAACCCAACGAGGCGCAGGAAATATCCACGGCAGTAGAGGGAGCCAACTTGACTCGGTGTACGTGATGATAATGGCCAGGCAAAGGACAACTGCGAAGTATGTTAATACTATTTTTACTCTCCCGCGGCGGAAACAGAACCCTTGTAACCTCTTAATTTTCATACGCATGCGTGTCGAGAGAGAAGGCGGATACATACACACAGCCGCCGAGAGAATGTAGGTGCCAGCTAGCTAGCCAGCTACTTAGCCAGCCGGCTAGCTAGCTAGTTAGTCTTGTGCCGTTCACACCTACATAACCATAACACGACCCTGCCTCTCATATGCGCATGCATGCATGCGAAAAAATAAAGAGGTTTATTTTCGACCAGCTAGCAGCAGTGATTTGTTCGCCAGAAGGCGGTTTAGTTCACCGGTGAACTGCAGCGATCGACATGATTAGACCGACATTCTTGAGTCGTTTTATTTTCAGTATTACGTCACTAAATACTTACCTGAGTAACAAACTATCACGAGAATAATGTGTCACGCGCGGTGTAGATTTTCCCTCTTCGATCCCACGGAGGGGACGGCGCAAACTGCGTCAGCAATTCGTACCCGGTGTTTGGGCAGGTAGAGTGTACGTCTCCTACTGTGTCATTACGAGTGTTTATATCTACTGATGTGTTGCGCCGGCCGCATGATGTCTATCGTGCCTATTTCTCATCTCGCGCGACCCATGGAAAGCTTTCCCGTAAAATTCGCTCTCGCGAGTGGCTTCTTTTTCGCTCGTCTCATCGTCGTCCTCGTCGTAGTCCTCGTCGTAGTCCTCGTCGTAGTCCTCGTCGTAGTCCTCGTCGTAGTCGCTAGCGCCAAGACGGGATGCTGGAAGCGCCAGAGAGTGCTCCTCGGTACCGCTAGTCCGAAGAGTCGGTGTCTGGGCGGAAGCAGCCACGGTCGCCGCGGTCGCCGCGCCCTTAGCTTTAAGAGAGCGCCGGGCGACTGTCTTTCGGGGCATGCGTGGCATGGGGAGCGCTCGTGCGCAGCGCCCGGGAGGCGCAGCGCGAACTGAGATCCGCGGATTTGAAGACAGTCGTTGTAGGCATGAAAAAAAATCGTAGTGCAGCAGCCAGTGACACATAGTGTTTTTTTGCCTTGAAAACTTGCACGAAAACGGAAAGCGCGGGGTTCGCAGACCAGGAATTTCTCTCGATGCCTATCTGGATAGACAAAAAATAGACACGGCATAATTTACGAGGGTTTATTTACTCGACAGTTCGTCGATGCCTATCTCTTTTTCTTCTTCACCACGCGGATTTTTGTTCACCGGTGAATCACCGCTCCCTGTCGGGTGGTGAACTCGTATTGAAAGTTAAACTTGCAAATAAAGGTTATTAAGAATCGAAATTTGGGCCTTTTTTTTTTTTGGGACCCCGTTCTCGCCTCTCAGAGCTCGAGCGTTCTTCTCGGCCAATAAGAACGCGTCAATTGCATTGCAACGAGGCGCCGCGCGCCGCCGCGCAGCGGTGGCGCGCGGCGCCGAGTCTACCGTGCGATGTATACACCGCGCGAGCCGCAGCCAGCGCGACGCGCAGCGCCAGCGAGGGCGACGAGCGTTTGTGGACAAGGCCCCAGTGACACAAAACACACGGCTAAAATTTTCGGTGCAGCGAAGCGCACCACAGGCAACCTGGTTTTTCCTGAAACCATTATTCACCATCTCGATGATGAGTTTGAAGTGAGTTCGATGTGAGTTTGATGTGAGTTTGATGTGAGTTCGATGTGAGTTTGAGTGAGTTTGTACGCATGGCACATGAGTTTGTACACGTGGCACACGAGTTTGTCGGTCGCTCGCTACCAGTGCGAGGCCGCGCGGGCGCCGCGCGACATCTTGGGCATCGCACGTGCCCTTCACGATCCCACGCGAGGATGAGCGCCGCAGGTCGTCCGCGCACGGCCGTGAAAGCACCTCGACGCGTGCGCATGCGCGCGCGCGAGTCGACGTTTTTCAAAAACGACCGCGGCCACGGGTACAAACGGATGTGACGTGTACAAATGAACTGTCAAACTCAAGTCAAACTCAAGCAAGTCACACGAGATGGTTAACGGTTTTTTCAGGAAAAATGTCAATGATCCCCCTAAAAATCCCCGTAATATGCATGCATGTATGTCTTGCTAAAACTAGCTGTAACTCTCGCGAAAACCTATTCCGTCCTCGTCCACCTCGAACTGTCCCTCTCGACAGGCCGCACGAGCACGCAAGGACCCGTGACGCACGCGCGGCTGTGCGACTCGTCTATGACGTCCGGCGGAAGCCGCACGATCCTCCACGACACCGTGCGCGACGCGATCCACGGCTTCGCGAACGAATCCGGGTGCGTGTCCTGCCTCGAGCCCGTCAGCATACTAGCCGCCGCGACCAGGCCGGGACAGAAATCGCGACCCGACATCGCCATCAGCGACTTCGACATGGCGGACACCCTGCATCCCGATCGCCGAGGCGGAATCGTCGTCGACGTCGTCACCGCCCACCCGGTCACCGCCACGGGGAAACCGCGCGGCCCCGCCCCAAAAACCCCGTACACGCGAAACGCCGCTCGCGCCGACGGATACACCGCCGACGTCGCCCACGACGCGAAGCTTAACGTCTACAGCCACGAGATCTCCCAGGGCCGCCACGAGGTCGTTCCGTTTGCCGTGGAGACCTACGGCCGGCTCCACCCCGCCGCGCTCAACCTCCTGGACCGCATGAGCCACTGCGCAGCGCGCCGCCACATAACGCGCGACCCGGCGGATTTTGCCGCGCACAACGCCGGCCACATACGCCACAGGTGGGTCCGCGAACTCTCCACCGTGCGCGCCCGCGCACTCGGCTACTGGCTGAGGGGACATACCCGACACCACGCCCACGACGTCGAGGCCGCCCGCCTCGTCGACTCCACCAACCTGCTCGCCCGCGACCTTATGTCGGCGCAACCGGGCACCCACCAAACCAACCCTGACCCGCGAGGAATCGCGAGAACCACGGCGAATGACGCGGCTGACGAATAAATCAGCCGTCGACGCCGTGTGTTCACATTCACGGTTCGAGAGGTAGTTTACGGTTCGTAATTCAGATTCAGCTGTAACTCTAATAACCCGTTCTGTTTATGGGAATTCGCCAAAACTCTCCACGCACATGCTTTTCCCCGCCTCCGCTTCCGAGACCTGGTATCCTATGGGCCGTGCGACCGGTCGAGGTATGCGTCATGAGTTTCAGTAGTTCAACATCGTCAAGGAAGCGGGCGAATTACATATTTGATGTCACACCCAGGAGTGTGCGCGAATACCTTGCTGCCTCAATTGGCTGAACCATCGATAGCTATCGGCAATGTCCATATCCATTACAGAAAATACAGTTTTATCAGTCTGCCAACCGTTAAGTGTCATCGCACTTCCGTTTACATGATGCTCGAAGTAGAGCTCGTCGACGAGAGAAAGTAGAGATGGATTTTGCAATAATTCATCGAACAACTGTTCTTCGAGTGCAACATGATCAATATCAACCTTTAGAATGACAGTGTCTGATTGTTGGGTCAACTCCGTGATGAACCTTAGAGGGTCGTGTTTTGTACCGACTTCAGTTATGCCAACGTTGAAATAAGAGAGTTTGGGTAAGAATCTATCTGGAACGTCGTTGAATATTTTTTCAGGGGGGTACGGCTTTGGATCCCACGCAATGATTCGGTCAAAACTGAAGCCCAGTAACTCATACATCTCCATGAACCAACTTTGGCTAGCGCCTCCCGCTCCCTTTGAGTATAAGCTGGCTCCAAGATCAAAGAAGAAAGAAGCCTCTCCTTTTCTTGGACAAGGAGATGCAGGTAATTCATCTATGTGAGGAACAATCAAATAGTCTTTACTAAGGCGAAATGGATCTGAGGTGTATTTGGCTGTGCCTATTTTACCGCCACACAAGGCATGAGGATGGCGGAGGAAACCAACTAAAGGTTCAATGGGAATTGTAGCAATATTTGCCCCCGTGCAAGAGTCCGAATAAATGAAGCGAGAGAAGATGTCAGCGTCCCAAGACAGGGCTTTCAACTTTTTACCTACATCAGGACCGCCCCTAGTTAAAATCTTGGCCCTTTCTGCCCAGTACTTTAGCCAGATCTCTATCTTTGGAGCTTCCTTCAAAAGTTGTTTGCACCCGGAAGCCCAATATTTATCATATGCACGTAAAGTCTCTATATTATCGTTCCAATAAGTTTCCCAGGGACTTGCTTCATACCTGATAGCCATGCGGCAGATTGCGCAAGAAGAAGGTGAAGGCCGAGCAGTGAACAAGGCGAAAATGAAAGGAGAAAGCAAAACAAGCGAAAGGAGCAGAGAGCAAGCTGCTAAGCGTGTGGGGAACCGTCGTGAAGTCGTCGTGCAAATTGCCGTATGCATGTTTTTTCCTCGCATGTGTAAGAGCTATCGCGTGGCCAGCAACCAAGGTAAAGCTCGTGGGCATCCAGCACACCAGTGTTGTCACAACCCTGGCTTCCAGTCAACTATGTGCAGCGGGATGCGAAGCGATTTATTATTTATTATTAGTACTAGTAGTCTATTAACTGCTGGGTCTTATTACATAATAATATGCTAGTACATTGTTGGAATATACGAGAAAGGGACTTAAGATTGTGCAATCAATTGTGAATGAAAATGTGATCTAGATAGGGCTGGGCCAGGCAAGACTGTCCCGAAAATTGGTCTTTTCCTATGAAATCGGTCAAAATTCACCGATGAAAAGCGGAGAATCTTTGAATTGTTTTTTTCCAGTTTCATTTTTCCCTTCAAATTGCTGCCTGTTTGCCTGTGCTCTTCGATTCGATCTCAAACTCTTCAGCTTCAGCTGAGTTTGGGCGATGACCTCGAGCCATGCCATCCCATGCCATGAAGCGCGCGTCGCGAGGATTCCAAAAATGGTCTTACTTTCTCATGGGACGAAGTGGTGACGGGAGAATGCCCTCGAGAAGTTCCCGTATGGCCGCCAGTCAGCTCGGGCCCGCTGGACCTCCGCGCTGGCGGCGCCATCCATGGAATTTTTTTCCATTTTGTGCCATGGCTGACGAACGATTGATCGGGCGGTCCCCGATCATCCGCGTTAGGATTCTTCGATGAAGTCGCCATCGTTTGCCGGGTCGTAATGTCGAATTGACCGAATATCGGCTCCAATAAAGCTTGGGACAGTTCACGGGACAGTCTTGCCCGGACCAGCCCTATAGGTTTAAATAGGAAAAACTTGTCATCCCGACAGCCTCCCTTGGTCTCTACTTTTGAAGTTAGTAGACCATTTTATGAGTATGAAAAGTTTTGACTTTTAGGTGATTTTCTGTTGATATCCGTGAAATTTGAAACTGAGGTAATTAGGGTTAGTCATGTTTGGTCTTCTTGTTTTGACCCGTGTCATTATCTTCAGCACGCCTCCCTTGCTTCATGCTTGTGTGGGGCGTCAAGTTGAAGATGAAATCTCTATGTCTACAGAGAGTATTCCTCTCTAAGGGTTTTGTAAAGATGTCAGCACAGTTGTCTTGACTCTTAATGTATTGGAGTACGAATCTCTTGAACTCCATTACTTGCTCTCTGGCGTAATGATGTCTGAAAGCTATATGCCTTGATTTCATGCTTACAGTAGGTTGCTGTGCAAGTATGATAGCTCCTTGATTGTCTTCATGTATGGGGACGGGAGTCACATCGAACTTCATCTCTTCTTGGAGAAGATTGATGTAGTACATGGCTTGTTTCATGCCGAAAGTGAGTTGTTTATACTCTGCTTCGGTTGTGGAGAATGAGACATCTGGTTGTTTTTGACATGACCAGTCAACGGCGTTGCCGTGAAAGAAGATTGCCGCTCCTGAAGTACATTTACCATCAACGGTGATGAGTTCTTTGTTACACCAGTCTGCATCACAGTACACTTCAAGAACCTTGGCGTTCTCTTGTCTGATGTACGTGAGCTTCTTGTCAGTTGTGTGTTGAAGGTATTTAAGAATTCTGAGAGCTGCGTGCCACAAGTCATCGTTGTAGCATGTAAGGTATCTGCAAAGTACAGTCACCGAATACAAGATGTCTGGCCTAGTGTATCTGGCAATGAAAAGCAAAGAGCATACTAGTTCAGCGTATGGCTTGTTTGGTAGGTGGAGCTTATCGCCCTTGATGATTTTGATGTCTGTCTTCATTGGTGTTACAGGACTTTTGACGTTGTTATGAAGTCCAAATTTGTTGCACAGAGTTTGTATCTGTCTGTTCTGGCTGAGAGTCACTGTGTTTTCTGACCACTCCAGCTTCATCTGAAGGATGTAATCGAACTGCTCTGAAGTTGTGAACTTCACGTGTTTGCGGTAATGATTAAGGAAGTCTTCGTAGTACTTCTTGTTGTTGTAGCCGATGGCGTAATCATCGACGTGAACTGAAATGATGAAGATGCAGTCTTTGGTGATTTTGTAGTAGATGCAGGCGTCTGTGAGTGACTTCTTCAGCTCGGGATCGAACTCTCTGATGATCTTGTCTTGGAGTAGATACCAATCCCTTGCAGCTTGTTTTAAGCCGTATAAGCTTTTAAGTAGTTTGACATAGTTTGATCCTCGGTGGCTGATTCCTTCCGGGAGTTTCATGAAAATTGTTTCTGTCAATGTTGCTTCGAGAAAAGCTCCGCTGACATCAGCACTGGCTTTCTCGAGCTGAAAATGAATGATGAAAGCTATTACGAGTCGTACGCCTCCTATCTGTGGTGTTGGAGAAAAGTTTTCATGGTAATCGATTCCGAATACCTGAGTGAATCCTTGTGCCACTAGACGGGCTTTGTATTTGTCAATGTCGCCGTTGGCTAACAATTTGAGTTGAGTTTGAAGATAAATTTTGATTTAACAATGTTCATGTCCTTTGGTATCTCATGTATTGAGACAGGTTCCATGGTATTTAGGTCATCAAGCTGTTGCAGTTCCTTTTCCATGGCTGTTTTCCATTGGGGACCGTCTGATGCCTTTGTTGCTTGTTTGATTGTGATAGGCTCTTTGTATGAGAGGTATTTGGTGTTGATTTTATTCTCGAGTTGATTGATATGATGTATTGTTGCACTGATTTTCCCATTCAGCCGCGAGTTATTCTCACTTGCCGTTGGTAGCGTTTGTGGGTATACGCGGTGCTTCGTTCGAGCTCCGTCATTATGACGGTTGTGCAAAGAATATTCCGGATTTGTGTTATGTGTGCCATCTTCTGATGGTTGCGTCGGTACGCAGATGCTGTTACATCTTTCTTTGATTGAGGCCTTAATGTTAAAACCCATGTGAAGGTTTCTATAGATGAATTCTTCTGCGTCGTTGACAGGTGAGTACGAGGCGTCCCCCCCCTCGACCATGTTGACGACGTGAGGGTCAGAAGGTTCAGATAATTGTGTATTTGTGACTTGTATCAGTCTCGGTTTGGTGCGAAAGTGATGGTCGTTAGTGTGTTTGGTGATAACCACTTCATAGATGAAATCACTTTTGACGCCTTGTTGGAGCGTGAGAATGATCAATTGTTGACTGACAGTGTTGCCATCTATCGTCGCTGTGCGATCTCTATAGTGGAAGATGCTGTGGTATTGGTTAATTTCATTGCGGTTCGAGGCAATGTATGTCTCAAGGTGTGTAATATTGTGTTGTTTGGTGTTATAGACGATTTGGTCTGGCCTTCCTTGAGAAGTCAATGGAGGTCGTGTAGAAATGAGATGAATTGCTTTTATCCAGACGCGGTCTTCGCCATGCGCACTGGTTTGCACCTTTAACATGCCATAGTATTTTTGTTCATGTTCGTCAAAGTAGATACACGAATCATGGATGCATTCAATATTCAGCATGTTATCAGCCGACTTGTATGGTTTAGGCAATATGGTGATAGCTTCTTGCTCGAACATCGTGAGTGTTGTCTTGATGTCCGGCGTGTTGATAAGTTGAGCGTACTGGTTGATATTTTGCTCAAATTTGACAATGGTGTCTTTCGTCGTGAGTTCTCCAGTCTTCCGATTGAGAAGTTTGTATGTGTTGTCACTGGTATTGCCAACAAACGTGCGTTGTTGCGCTCTGTTGATGTTGATTTCACCGCGAACTCTCATAGGTTCAATGAATGCGTACGCGGAGCAACCGAAAATGCGTATGCGCGAATAATTAGGTTTGAGATTTTGATATTTTTCCAGTGGACAGTGTTTTTGTTTGAAGAACTTGTGTGGAAGTCTGTTGTAGACGTAGACTGCTTGGTCCCATGCAAGTGACCATTCTCTCTCAGGAGAGCTTGATGTGTACATCATGGCTAAAGCCATGTTTTTAAGTGTCCCAATTACTCGTTCGGCAATGGAATTAGATTGATGATGTCCAGATCCTGATGAATACAGTTTGACTTGTTGTTTGTGACAAACATTTTGGAATTTGCTGGACATGAATTCAGATGCTTGGTCTACGTGTAGGGCCTTCAGTTTTGTGTTGCGCAGTGGAGCGTCATTGTCATTGTTTTGTTTTTGATGCACATTGTTGATAACTGTCATATAGTTGACGAGGAGTTTGTGTGCGTGCTTTCGCTTCAACGTACAGAATGAATGAACGTAGCGAGTTGACCAATCAATGAAGATGAGGACGTATCTGTCACCAGACAGGCTATCCACGTTGATGTATTTGTAGTCGCAGTAGACCAGATCTCCAAATGATATGGCTCGCTCTTGAGTTTGTGTCTCGAGCCGAGGATCAAGTACTTCTGTCTTGATGGAGGGTCTACGTGGTTGAGGTGGCAAAGCAATCTTTTTGGCTTTTGCAGTGTGACAGGCTGCACAGTAAATGACGTCCGTGGACATGATAGGTCTGCAGTAAGGAACTGTGTTCGGGTTTGTGCGGCTAACCTTATTGGTGCCATAGTGTTCTTGAGCAGCTCTAAGCTTGTGGATGTTCGCATGTCCCAATTGGAGATGCAGCAGCATGACGTCAGTAACGTTAGATTTGGTGAATTGGTCTTTGTAGATGACAATCACTGGCCAAGGAGTTGGTCCAGCGTATGACCTGTGTTCTTCTCCTGGAACAGGTTCCATGTTGCCCGTTAAAGGCTGATTAAACACGTTGGGTGTGCCTTTGGGTATGCGTTTCACAACGTCAAAGTAACACATGAAGGTCTTATACCATGGTGCACTCGTCCATTCTGGTAGGATGAATGTGTATTTTGTGGACAAAGTGTTATCGGAGATGAAGTCATCCATGGATTTTTGAAGCATCTTGTAAATGGTTTCATTGTTGTATGGACAGTTGCCATAGCAGTTTTGTCTGGACCACGTTTTGTTAAACGCGTTGTCACGTTGTGTATAATAGTTAGTGATGTGGTTGTTTTGGTCCGAGGCGAAAAGCTCAATGTCAAATGGACCAAATTGTGCATTGAGTTCTTTGAAGATTTCTGCATTGAGTTTGTAATCTTCACTCTGTGGTCTGTTGTGATGATTCACAGTAGGTGGTGCATTGGCTCTCGTAGACGGAGCGTTAGGTGTTGGAGTGACTGTGGTTGTCTGGTGCACTGAATGAGCGATCGTGGGTATCAGCGTCCCGTCGCCGCAAATTGTTTGCGCTTCGAGCAGAAGCATGTTGTTTTCTGTGGGTAAAATTTTATAGTCATGGCGCGTTGCGTCTGACAGTCTGCGGTACAGCACATAGTGTTCAGTGTTCATGTGCAGTCCCTGTCGATTCAGTTTGCCTAAAGAGAGAAGATTATTGCTCTCTGGTTGATATGCGACATTATTGAGTGTGAGTATGTCGTATTTGTGCTTGGTGATGTTCCAAAGCTTGAGTTTTATCGTGCCAAATTCTTGTGACATGACCGTGCCACCACCTGGTACGGTGAAGTGTGTGGTGCGTTGTTGCTTATCATGAAGCATGGTTTGATTATTACATATGTGCAATGAACATGCAGAGTCTAGATGGAATAACTCTGTGTTACAGTGTACGCTGTTTGCACTATGTGTGTTGATCATGTAAACGGCGAATTTGACACCGTCTCTTCAGTCTGAATCTGAATCGAAATCCACAAGATCATCATCCTGATCGTTGTGTGTGATGTGTTGAACCACATCAGTCATGTTGACGTCATCGTCCTTACCATCGTGCTGTTTGAGCTCGATGTTGTTAACCTTGTTGGTGTTGTTCTTGGGCGGGTAGCCGTTGAATCTGGAGTTGCCGTTGCCGCCGCGAATCTTCGCCTGCTGCTTTTTAGCCAGATACTCAGCTTTTGCGGTAGCGTTCGCAGGATCTCGGTGGCAGTTCTCCTTGACGTGACCAGGTATGCCACATAGTTCACACTTGGGACATGAGGAAGTGTTCCTGTCGGAAGAAGTGTTCCTTGCCTCGTGGAAAGCCTTAAGTGCCTCCTTATTGGTACACTTGCCAAAGTGGAGTTTGCCGCAGACGCGACAGGTAGGTTTGTCAGAAGAATTGCCGTTACGTTGGCGTTTGGAACCATCTCGGTTGTCGTTGTTCTTCCGTTTTTCACGAGACGGCTGTCCTTGGTCGTTGGTGACATTGACACTTTGATTGCGATAGTGGCTTTGCAGACTAGCGATCTCTTCGATCAGTCCAGCAACAGTGAGGTTGTTATCCTGCTGAACCTTTTGAGAGAGTAAAGCCGTAGGTTCACGACCGTAATCGGTTCCGAGCAACCTAATCATGGCATGCTTAATGGTTTGCTCCCTCTGCTTGAACGACAATCCCGGAGATTCAATGTCTTGGTAAAGAAGGTATTTCGCATGAAAAGCGTTGAGCGACTTCGATGGTGGAGAGGTGATAGAAAGTTTCTTCCAGGCGTTAAGTTGACGTAAGATTTCGTCGCTGTCTTCGCGATTGAGTTTGCCAAAAGTTTTGTTGATGAACGAAATGAGGTTGACACCGCTGCCTTTAATGTCAGGGTTGTTGGCAACTTGGTCCAGAAAGAATTTCGGCAGAGTAGATTGAACAAAGCCGTATAAGCGTTCATCGAGCTTTCTCAGAACGTTATCAATACCTTTGATGTGAAATTCACCAAGAGTCCAGATAATTGGTGTGTCAAGACCAGTATGATTTTCGTGATGAGAAAACGCTGCATGAGTGGCATTGCTGTGAACGTCGGCATAAGGACGAAAGTCTCTATACGAGAGGTTAAGCTTGCAATATTTCAGCATGTGAGGACTGAGATGCGGCTCTTTGGGGTTGCCAGTGTGTTCATTGAAAGTAAGATCACCGCTATGAATGAGTCCAATGATTTGAAGTTCTCGCAACATATGATGAATGTCCGAAAGATGATTGTCCACGGTGCGAGTATAGTAACGCCAAATCTGAGCTTGTGCAATCTTGCCGTTGATATTGATCGAAGTTTGACCAGTAGATGCGAGATAGCTTTTGATTTCATCAGTGACGAAGCCTATCTTCTTGTCAAGAGTCTTATCAAATTCAGTGTCTTTGGTCGCGAAGTGCGAGAGACCGGTGATGTTGTGTCGAAGCACAAAATCGACAATCGGACTTCCAGTGTTGAGATTAGTTCTCAACTTGTTGGGGTCAAAGAAATTCGTTTCAATCGCTGGGTCAAGAGAATTTTCATGTTTGTCTTCGTCATATGCGCGTTCTAACTGATTGATTCGCTTTGCTGTTGAAGTGGGAACAATAAGTAGTTCTTCATATTGTTCCGGTGGTAAAACCGTTGTGATGTACAGCACCCAGTGCTCAAGGCGTTTTTCGTAGTGATCAATGTTCTCAGGCAAGTAACCGTTATTGCCCAAATCATAGTTAGGTTTTTCATACGCGATATCTTTGAAACCAATTTTGAATTTGAGTAAAGTCTGAGTGGATAACGCTCAGAATTTTGTATGAAAAGGAGGTGAAAAGTTTGGTTTCTTTCCAAACTTGAAACTGTTGAGTTGACTCAAAAGTTGTAAATAGACGTATGTAGTCTTAGTCTGATATTTCTTTCTCTTGTCAAGAAAGGTGATTGTGCGGTTGTGAGCAACCTGACTGTTCGTTTCCCTTTGTGATAACGTTTTTAGATCTGAGTCAGCGTCGAGATCTGGGTCGGGTCTGAGTGTACTCTGATGTCAGAGATGTATGAAGAAGTCTCTATTGATATACCTTCTTTGAGAATGGTTCGATCTCAGGCTTGTGCAAAGATCTATAGCTCCGATGTGAGGAGTATGAAGTCGACGAGGAGGTAGGTCACGTTTTACGACGAAGAATTTCCGGTTTTTCGGAAAACGCTCGAGGATCTCGGGCGGTGTGCGTCACTGAAGCTATGAGTGCCTCTGTAACTTGATGATTAACGTGTAGGAGCGTTATATGGAGGTGTAGATGTTCTTTAGGGGATGAAGATGCGAGATGCAAAGAGGATTAGCGCGGGCTGGGACCCATAACCTGTTGGAATATACGAGAAAGGGACTTAAGATTGTGCAATCAATTGTGAATGAAAATGTGATCTAGCTAGGTTTAAATAGGAAAAACTTGTCATCCCGACATACATACTACTACTACATAATACATATCGGTAGAAATAATAGACTACTAATAATCTATCTATCGGCCACGACGCGTAATTATTTTTGCACACCCGATTGAAATCCAGAATATGTAGGTACTATTTTGAACCGTGCGTGTATGTGTATGCTATGTCACGTACGCATGGGTATTGCCTGGACTAGCCTTCCTGTTTGTTGACTTCACTATTTGTGCAGCGCGATTCATGTCGATCAACACGTGCAAGGTTCGTATCCCGAGTGAAGTTTGATTGGCTCAAATGCCTAGTTTCCTTCGCCGCAAAGCTTTGGCGTCCGTCTTTTGTTGCACGGTTATTTTATCTACTCAGTACGTGTTTCACATTCACGGGGCGTGGCGTACGCCTATTGGGCAGAAACGGAGTCTCTTTAGTGGAGCAGAGGATGATATTGTTGACGTCTCTTCGAGCGTCGAGAAAGTCGAGCAAGCAGCAACGAAAGGTACAGATTACCGGCGAATAGCAATAGTCCAGTACACGGACAACCTTAAGAATGAGTTGCCAGGGTTCGCGTTAGCACGGGATGCCATGAGAGCATACGCCAAAAATCACTCCTATGCGTACTATCTATTTCAGGAAGAAGACGTGGTACTCGAAGAATCTGAGTTGCGCGCCCTGAGGGGTTTCACCGCTCACCACGCGTGGAGAAGGCCATTCATGTTGTCACAGTTCATTCGAGAAGGAAAGCACGAGTGGATAGCATATTTCGACACTGACGTAATTATCACCAGTCCGTCGATTCCGTTGGAACACTTCATTGATGGAAAACCAACCGATAGTACATTTGACATGATAATCGCGGACGACCCGTCGGGCATCAACAACGGAATATTTTTCCAGAAAGCAACGAATTGGTCGCTAGCATTTAATGACATATGGTGGAAGGAGCGACCGTCAACCACGAAAAATATGCACGACAACTGGCCTTTCATGGCTGCACTTTTAGTGGCTTGGGCTTTTTCTTCGCAACAGAGCTATGAAGGCGATTGTTCGATGTCAACAAACGTCGCGATGGAGGACTGGAAAAACTTTTATCCCTGCTATATAAAACATGTTGGGCGCCTGGGGTCTAGGACGTCTCATCCTGAAGGTTGCACCCCCGATTTCCCCGAGCCTTGCGGCAGTGCTGTCGCGGACGATCCTCACATCAAAGCAGTCTGGGGCCTCAACTCTGGAGTCGGCTTCGGCGGAAAGAACGCATGGGATGAAGCCAGCTTTACTTTACATCTTGCTGGCCGTTCTCGCGAAGATCGAGACAAAATCCTTCGCCAGCACGCACAGCTGGTTCTCTCAAGCTACAAGAAGTCCTCTCTCACGGAGACTTTCACGGAGAGCATTACCACTGATGTTTCGAAAGAAGATCCTTATGTTCTTCCAGATGAACAAGAAAACGCAAATGAGTTGATTTTGCATTCGTTGACCGTTCGAAGTGATAAAGGAGACTTAATTGTTCGGAGGCCAATCAGTTTTAGTGCTCCGGAGGAACTATGGCAGCCTGTCGTGTCTTACAAAACCCACGGATTTGCTGCTGTAATACCCGGAAATATGAGCACGTATACATTCGAGGATGAAGAAGCATATCTCAAGTCATACAGGTACGTTCACAGCTTTCACCATTCTTGCCTTGTCTTCTAGCTGACTCGCTTCTACCTTGTATCCTTCGCAGACACGCGATGTTTGGGGTAACACGAAAAAAAGCTGGTTGGGATTGCATGCGACACATCGAAATCATGGCATCTGGGTGTGTGCCTTATTTCATCGATCTCGAACGAATACCCAAGCATACCATGCAATTTTATCCTAAGGATCATTTCCTGCGAGCGAAAAAAATCGAAGGCGTTGCCCACAATGGGCCTTTCTTGGATCCAAACTCGTTTTCGGTGGACATCGAGAAAATCAACTTCACCGAATACTACGACGTCGCGAATCAAATCCTGGAACATTCCCGACGACACCTGACAACGCGAGCTATGGCTGAGTATGTGTTGAAAGCTGTCAAACATCCTTCACCAAGGAAAGCACTGATGGCTACCAGCTGCGTCGACGATTACCTGCAGGACTCAATGTTACACGGTTTGAAGACCGTGCTCGGGACGAAGCTTGTTGACTTCGTTCCCGCGGCAGAGGTTCTCGCCAAAGAAGGCCATTGCGTCCTTGATGTCTCGAAGAATGAAGCGTCGTTACCAGAGTATCGCCTGAACATGTACATGGACTCCTGGATGGCAGAGTCGGAAGAAAACTTTCGCTCAAGGCAGGGCTACGGCAAGGGGTTCACACTTTGGAACAGGCTGAGCAAGAGCGTTCTTGGCGGGGACCGAGACACAGTTCTCGACGACGTGCGTGCCAACAGATACGACGTAGTATTTCTTTCCTATCGCATGTTCGGTGGTTCTCAGGACTCATTTTTGGAACTTATCCAGGAACACGTTCCGCGCGAGAAGGTCGTGATTTTTGTTGGCGGTGACGAACCCGCACCAAAAAGTGCCCTCGAGGCGTATCATAGGATTGGGTCATGGATTTTTGAACGCGAGATCGGTGACAACTAGAGTAGCTAGTCTCATGTCTGAGTTTAGCACTTGGAAGGTCCTAATCGAGGAGGATTGAGCTGCGAGTCGTGCTTGCTAACTGCCCTTCATCTCACCGATGGAAAACTTTTCTGCTGGTGGAGGATTTCGCTCACACAAGGTAGAACTTCAAATTCAATCAAAGCGTTGGGCATTGTTCGCAGCATACGTCGCTTTGTATGTAGTTACAAGAGGTTTGTCGTGATATCATCAACACCAGATGCTCACCAATTCGAATGCCACGAGTGCTCTACCTGCGTGAACGTGCACCCCAACTCTCAATGTACGGCAGCATCTCTCGCACCACCTGGTTCTTTTAGCCGAAATGTTGTAATTCTTCTTTGTGCTTTTCGCATATCCCACGCTCTTCCGATGCCCTTGGCATGATGCCGTGAGAGGCGTATCGCGTGTAGATTGGTCGCTGTCGCAAATACGTCATATGCGTGCTGCCGGAAAAGTGGGTGAAGCGGTGTTTTCAGCAGTGTGTACGAATTAAACGCTTCGTCACCAAGAAACCAGACACTTCGCGCGAGCCGGAACTACTTCCTCATCATCCACGTCCAAAATTGTGAAGGTTGCTCATGATACACAAGAACAACTTGTCGACCGACCTCCATAGCGAAATCATCAACCGCTCCCTTGACAGCAAGTCCCGAAGGATCGATCGTACCATCGAAGTTCAGGTCCCAACCGTTTCCTTTCTCGCAGTTTGGTTTGCACGAAGTGTAGTCGTGTCCTGCAAAGATACCGCCCACTTTTAGCTTTGGCCACCATGTCTCTAAGTCAAGATATGCACCTTTGCGATCATGACGCGCGTCCACATATATGTAGTCGAAGTATTGGTCAGGAAAGTTCTGTGCACACATTGTTGTATAATTACGACACACTGTCACTTTTTCCTTCCAAGGAGCTGTTTCTCGCAGAGCAGATTGGTAGTGTGCGTCGCGGTCTCCGTCGTTAGCACTATCAGCGTAATTTTCCAAATTATCCCACAAGTCCACAAGGACATACTCCGTAGCCCTGGGCCAGTTCCGAAGAGTATCCCTAGCAAAGTATCCTTCTTTGACTCCCAACTCAGCGCCTACATGATGCCCCTCAGCCTCCAGGCGTGCACCCAACTCAAGCCTGTGCTTGATGGGTTCAAGATACTTTGGCGTGTGGCATAACGTACCTCCAGATGATATTGTCGACTCCGTCTTCTCTGTCTTGTAGTCCTTCAGGGACTCATGCTTGTTCCACTCGCTCGTCGCGCTTTTCCTTTCTTTTGAGGCCGGTTGCTTAGAATATACCGTGCGGTGCTTTCCGTCGCTCGCTGTCGAACGGTTAATAAGGAGACAGTACACATCGTGAAGCGCATTGGTTAAAAGTAGGGCGAAGACAATAGTCACTGTGCGGGGCTTCGTGGAAAACATGAGTGTACACCTCGGATAGTAAGCTTTACAATTCGGATGAATAATAATGCATACCCTCGAAGGCACTACGTACGGAACCAGCTAGCCGCGCCACCAGCAGCAGCACGTGGGTTTTTAGAATCCATACTACAAATTCTCTTTCTTTTTCTCGCACGACAGCGATTCTTTTTCTCGCACGACAGAGATTTGAGACTAGACTATTGTACACGAGGTGCCTGGTGCGCTTCGCGTGCACGGTCAAATCATTGTTTGGTTTGTTTCCCAGGCGTTTTCGGGGCGCCACTAACGCCCGCTTGTCTTGCGCGACTCGGCACGCGCGCGGCGGTTCGAACGTGCGCGACGGTTGCGAGACCTCGTCCGACGTCCAAAGGCGCCGTCTCGCATTGAAAACGCGCGCTTCGAAGTCTCCGTCGCTCGTTTGGCGCGTAACACCGTGCGGATGGCGGTCATGAATTCGCACCCGCCGTTTAAGCTATGACCGCCGCTTGTTGGGCGCGTCTCGGCGCGCACGGGGCGATTTGAACGTGCGCGATGGTTGAGAGACCTCGTCCGACGTCTACAGTTGCCGTCTCGCATCGAAAATGCGTGTTTCGAAGGCGGCGTCGCTCGCACGTGTGATATGCGCGCGTTGTGGAATGGCGCGTTCTTATTGGCTGGCGAGTTTCTGAGGAGCGCTGTGGAGAGAGCGTAGAGAGCGAGCATTTTGGTTTTTCTCCCAACGGCTAGTCTCAAATCGCTCTCGTGCGAGAAAAAGAAAGAGGACCAGGTTGCCTGTGGTGCGCTTCGCAGGGCGATTTTAGCGATTTCGTTCTCGTAGTGTTCGCAAAAAGAAAGAGAGCTCTTGTCTGACCTTCCTTTTACCACACATAAGCTAGCACGCTCGCTAGCTAGACAGTTCAAAGCAAGTCCACCCCAAGCTAGCTACAAACATGTGGTCATATAAAGTTTAACAGCAGCTTGTCTCTTGCGTTCCTCACAAGGATATGCGACCGATGCGGCGACACAAGAAAACTGCGTTCCGCAAGAAGCTCGGTCAAGGAGTGTGCATTTTCATCGTGGTATTTCTGTTCTCTCCTTTCTTGGCACGAGACACACGAGAAGTTGAACTCCAGGACTCGTCATATTTGTTGAAAAGCTCACTTGGTCACAAAGTTCATCTTGAAACCCACAACCAACACGTTACAAGCATTTCGCAAGTGGGTTTGATTTTGGCTGTAGAAGTGTGCCACGGTTTTTGCAACCGACTTCGAGCATACCTTAGTGCCGCTGCACTTGCGAAGAAGGCCAATCGAGAATTAATCTTGGTCTGGAACACCGACATACATGCCAACTTTACTATGTCAGATATTTTTGATTATTGGCCTGCTACCTACACAACTGATATGAACAAGGGAGTCCTTTCTCTACTCATATCATCACCGTCAAAACGACTGCTATCGCGCACAAAACGAGCGCGTTGACAGAAGCCCGCCACGCAGAGGAATTATCTTCGACAAGAACCGGGGGCGGCGGCGAGACTGGGGGCTCCGGTGGTGGGGGCATCGTCGGTGGAGGTACCCACGTTGTTTCCGCCTCACTCGCAGCTGCTGTTGCTTCGGCCGCCACAGCAGCATCCATAGCGAAACTATCCAAGCCCGTAGCGTCTATCCCGGGAATAGCACGTAACTCTTCAATAGGATCGGTTTCTGTAGATGTCGCCGTGACGCCTTCTGCGGCGAGGCTCTCCAGTGCCGCGGCGAGCGTCGTCTCGTCCACCGTCGCAGGGCTCATAAACACGGTGACATCGTACGCAATATCCGCGACGAGTCGCCGTCTTCTACTCGTGCTGACAGACGCGTCGCACACGCCAAGGCTCGCATCGAGTTGCATCTTCAAAAACGCCTGAGCGCATGCCACGTCTCCAGTCTCCGCTGTCAGAGCCATCGCGACTTTCTTCACTTTCACACCGGCGATCACGGCGTCGGCCAACAGCTTCGCCTTCGCTCTTGTGCTTTCGTCGCTGATGTCAGCAAGAAGCGCGTCTCGAGAGACCTCCGCCACTTCAGTTTTTGCCTCGGCGTTGGCTACCATACCCCCGACCGAAGATGGTGGCGGAGGTGGTGACTCACTCGATAAGAGCGGCGGCGGCGAAGCTGCAACGATTGGGGGTGGTGGAGGGGGAGGAGGAATCACCACTTTGGTGCACGCGGTGTCAGGCCCAGGGACCGGATTTCCCGCAGCGTTAGTCTCACCCGCGTCACACGCGACGCACGCGTTGGACGCGACCCGTTCGTTCGCAGCGCACGCGCATGACGTATCGTCTCCCGACGCGTCATCACCTTCAGGCTTAGTTGATCCACCCATGCAAGCAGCGCACACGTTCGCGGAGACGTTTTCGTCGACGCCGCACTTCGTCGCCGAACACGCGGTATCTTCGCCGGACGCATCGTCACCGCCGTCTGCGTTGGACGTCCCCGCCGGACACGTCACGCATTCGTTATCCTGCACGCGTTGATCACTCGCGACATGGCTTTGCCCAGGAAGTTCCGTGTCGAATACCGGGAGATCCGTTCGAGCCGTGAAGAGCGAGATTGTCCGGGTGAACGGTGCACAACGGGCGGTCAGGGTGGTGGTGAGCGTAAAATTCGTGTTTGGTCGTTACCATGGTTCTACACTTGAAACACCACCCAAAGTCTTTCCCGAGACCAGAGTTAGCACTATCGCAGGCTTCGTGCACGCGCCGGGAAAAATGGACGTACGTTGATTTCGCGAGCTACATGTAACGAGGTTGACATCTGTTTTTTTACGAGTCATAATTGGGAAATATTATTGCTATTAATACGACCTTGTTGAAGGACGAATGAACGAAGCGAAGGCAGGTTCATCATCAGACCATTTATTTACAAAGCACTAAGGATACTAACAACTACCAGCGCCGTCAGGATTGAAGCCCTCCCAGCAGAACTCTCGTAGTCAGCCAAAAACACGAACGATTTGAGTGGAGGTGGTGGTGATGGGCTCCGGGGTGGTGGTGGCACGGCTGTGGCGTTTGATGATACTGGTGGTGGTGAGGTCACGTTGTTGGTGTTCGATGCTGGTGGTGGCACAGCTGTGGCGTTTGATGATGGTGGTGGTGGGCTCGGTGAAAGCAGAAGCCCAACAACCTCAACAGGACTAAGACGTTGGTTCCATGTCCCGTCCCCGACTTCACCCTGTGCATTATTGCCCCAGCACATCACCTTGCCGTCCGTCAGCACAGCACACGAGTGGAAAGTACCCAGAGAGATGCTCGTCGACGTCGTGATGCCAGAAACCTCAACGGGGGTGGTGCGGTCGGTGGTGGTTCCGTCCCCAAGCTGACCGCTGTCATTTTGTCCCCAGCACTTTACCTTGCCGTCTGTCAGCACGGCACACGAGTGATATGAACCTAGATCGATGTTCGCTGCGGATGTGATGCCCGAGACCTCAACAGGGGTGTATCTTGAGGTGCTGGTCCCGTCCCCTAGTTGACCGTTACTGTTCCGACCCCAGCACTTCACCGTGCCGTCCGTCAGCACGGCACACGAGTGAGCATCACCCAGAGCGATGCTCGTCGCCATCGTGATGCCCGACACCTCAACGGGAGTGGAGCTGTGAGTGGTGGTCCCGTCCCCGAGCTGACCGCTGTCATTTTGTCCCCAGCACTTTACCTTGCCGTCTGTCAGCACGGCACACGAGTGCCCCATACCACCTAAAGCGACGCTCAAGGCCGTCGTAATGCCCAACACCTCAACGGGGGTGGTGCTGTCCGTGGTGGTCCCGTCCCCGAGCATGCCGTAATTGTTATAGCCCCAGCACTTGATATTACCGTCTGTCAGCACAGCACATGAATGGAAGTCACCCAGAGCGATGCTCGTTGCTGTCGTGATGTTTGAGACCTCAACTGGGGTCGTGCTTGATGAGGTGGTGGTGCCGTCCCCAAGCTGTCCAAAACCATCTCCGGTAGCATCTTCGTTGTCACCCCAACACACAACCTTGCCATCTGTCAGCAGGGCACACGAGTGGCGGAATCCAAGGGCTACGCTCGTGGCCGTTGTGATGCTCGAGACCTCAACTGGGTGGGTGCTGTCATCTGTTGTCCCGTCCCCGAGCTGACCCTTATGATTCTCACCCCAGCAATTCACTTTACCGTCCGCCAGCAAGGCACACGAGTGACTGTGACCAAGAGCGATGATCGCCCCATCCACGCTAATTGACAACACATTCGTACTGTTCGATGCTGGTGGTGGCGGTGATGGTGGTGGTGGGCTCGGTGGCGGTGACCAAGTACAGTTCCACGCACTCGGTGGGCCATCGGTACTCTCACCTGAGCGGGAACACGAAGCCAACCAAGCTGTCGCCCCTTCAAACACGGAGCTCCAGGCAACATTGTCGTAATCTTCATCCGCTGTGTCCCACCCAGAGATGTCCGCGTTGAACGATATCGCCCCATAAAACATTTGTCCCATGGTCTGCACGGAGCTCGTGTCCCACGCAGAGATGTCGGTGTTGAACGATGTCGCCCCCCAAAACATTCTGTGCATGTTCGTCACAGAGCTCGTAACCCACCCTGAGATGTCCGCGTTGAACGCCACAGCCCCCTCAAACATGGACCTCATGATCCACACGGAGCTCGTGTTCCACAACGGCATCTCGTGGCAACCCGCGACTCCACATCGACGTTCGGCGACGTTTGAGGAGTCACAGGACGCATCGTGTGTCTTTGAGCAACATGCTATGCCAGTCGGATCGTAGTCAAGACACGCGTCGACTGCGTCCTTGAGGTCTTCATGGTTCGCGAATGGAACAAGATACCACGCACTCGGTGGGCCATCGGTTGATGATCCCGCGATGTCCAAACGTGCGTACGACGCCAGCCACGCTGTTGCCCCGAGAAACATATCACCTTTGCCATTATAATCCCACGTCAAAGAGCTCGTGTCCCACCCTGAGATGTCCGCGTTGAACGCCGATGTATCTTGAAACATAGAATCCATGTTCGTCACAGAGCTCGTGTTCCAAAGTGGCATTTCGTCGCAACCTGCGACAAAACAACGCGCTGTCGAGGGTTCACCACAGCCTGGGTCATGAGCCGACCCGCAACACGCCACACCTGTGATATCATAGGCCAGGCAGTTAACGACGGCGGCTTCGAGGTCAGCTCCGTTCGCGAACGGTACTGCTTCTGCTCCACAGATGAACACGACGACGACGAGGAGTACTCGAGCTACCATCACGAGTGTCTGTGACGTGAGGGAGATCTCGAAACCCTAGCTGAGCCAACGACGATACGGGGTTCTCGAAGGTGACAAGAATTGGTGTCCTGCGTAAGACTACCACCAGGTTCGATGACGAGCCTTGAGATCACCAGACGGAACGGTCGTGTCTGGTGGCTGGCTGGTGCGGTCGAGAGTAATCGTGAAGTCACGTGTCCCGAAATAAACTTTTTGGGGGGACTTACTACTTTATTTTGATTGGTTGCTTATTATGATTGATACGATACGATAGATATCGATGTTATGAAGGATCTAAGTTTGTGAGCCGGTGATTTCATATTCCCCAGTCTAAATTTCGGAAAATGCACGACGGGCGACCACGACGGAGCCCGACGACACGACGCCCCCAACGCGGCCCCGTCCACGAAAAATCTCGAAGCGCGCGGGAACCTCGTTTCCCCGACACACCACGACGCGCGTGGCGGGAGGCTCGCGGAC
>JACLAA010007801.1_pt1 | contig 22400 bp, 12 predicted proteins | sample 8027891 | NCBI WGS metagenome assembly JACLAA01 (sample SAMN15724900, study PRJNA655200) | protist metagenome | isolation source: fluorescence activated cell sorting (FACS) single amplified genomes of... | place: Spain: Blaines Bay Microbial Observatory, Mediterranean Sea | collected 2016-01-19 | reverse complement strand
ATCGCCGTCGCGGAAGAGGAGGAGGATGGCGCCGCCAAGAGTACTCGAACTGCTTCGAGGCTTGGGTCGAAAAAATACGCCAGACTTCGCGCGTTGACGCCACCAAAGCACGACAAAGGTCTCGACGACGTTCGTGAAGACGAGGATGATGAGGACGAGGACGATGCGCCGTCAACCTCTTTTGGCGCCGGAAGAAAACGAAGCCGCGCGGAGTTGGATGCCATTCTCAGCGGATTCACCGTCGATACTGACGATGACGAGGCTGAATTTCTCGACTCCGACGACGAGTACGACGAGGAATTCGACCCATGGGCGTTCATTTTTCACTTGCCTCCTCTAGAGCAGTGCGTCCCGAAACGGAGGAAAGCGGCGTTACCGACCAAAAAGAAAGGCGAACCAAAGAACACTTTGGTGCTCGATTTAGACGAAACTTTAGTGCACTCAAACTTAGAAGAAGAGGAAGGTACGCCAGATTTCACCTTCCCGGTTCAGTTTAACAACGAAACGCACGCGGTGAATGTGCGCATTCGCCCGCATTTGGAGGAGTTCATGAAGCGCGTCTCGAAGAAATTCGAGGTTGTGATATTTACGGCGAGTCAAAAAGTGTACGCGGATAAGTTGTTGGACCATTTAGATCCAGAGCACGTTTACTTTTCGCATCGATTATTCCGCGATTCGTGCGTTTTAGTGGAAGGGAACTATTTGAAAGATTTATCGGTGTTAGGAAGAGATTTAAATCGAACGCTCATCATCGACAACTCGCCGCAAGCGTTTGGGTTTCAAGTAGAAAACGGCGTCCCGATTGAATCGTGGTACGACGATCCCACCGACGACCACTTGTTGCGTTTGTTGCCGGTATTGGACGTGATATCGGAAGTAAACGACGTGAAACCGATACTGAACCGCGCGTTCGGGTTGAAAAAGAGAACTTTACGAGCGGGCGCGAGAGCGAAAAGATGGCGAGAGCTGCGAGAGAAGAGCTTGTATCGTTAAAACGTGGTGAAAAAGAAGAAGAGGAGGAAATTATTGATAGCTTTATATTCGTGTGTGTGTGTGTGTGTGTTAGTGTGTTTGTTCGTGTTGATTTGAATTGTTAGTCGTTCTGTGTATATAAATTACTACTACTGCTGTCCGAAAGGAGTAAATCAAAAAAATTGGAAAAAATGCCCCGCACAACAAAGAAAAGAGGAGAATGTCCTCCTCCGATCAGTGCTCCGTGGAAGAGACTCGTAATACTCGAGCGAGCGAAAAGAGCGACGAAATCATCGCGAACGATGACGACGAGAACCCAACAACGACTGCCTTGTGGCGGCTCTTTCGAGAGGCGTCGCTGAAAGGCGGCGCGTGTCGCGATATCGTGGAGACGCATGTGATTTGCAAACTCTCCGCGACGGATCTCAAATTCTTTTACGAGGTGAACACGGAAACGAGAAAGTTGATTAAGAGATCATCTCGCGCGAGGGAGTTGAAAGAGAAGTTTAAGGTCGAAGAGATGTCGTCGATATCTACGTTGGAGTTTGCTTGGGAGCACTTTCCGTGGGGGACTACGATCACGCATTATATCGATGGTGATACGGAGGTGGTAAAGTTGGACGAACCAGCGTTCTGCTGTCGAGTCGCTCGAACGAATGAACTCGAGTTACTCAAGTGGGTGCGAGAGGAGAAAAAGTGTGAGTGGGATAAAGGGACACTTCTGGCGGCCACGCAACGCAATAATCTAGACATGGTAAAGTATTGCGTTGTCAATCAGTGTCCTATCGATTCGGATGCATGTGCGTTTGCCGCCGAATTCGGTCATCTCGAGTTGCTCAAATACTTACGCGAAGAAGTCAAAGCGCCCTGGGATAGGATAACTTTGATGCGGGCTCAAAAGTCTCTGAACCCCGCGCTTAGGGTTCCGGACGTAATAGTCTCTGAACAACTCGAGTGTTTACGCTACGCCGTCGCGAACAAATGCCCAGGATGGGTAAGCTACGCGAGCGATGTCGATATCTTGAACGAGTGCGTACGGTACAACCAAGAAGGGTGGCCGGAACCAGAACAACGGACAAACGAACACTACGCTTTGTTCGAGAGAATGAAAGCGCTACAAGAATCACTCGAGCGGATGTAAATCAGTCCAGAATGAAGGTTATTAGATCTTCGCGCTTGTCCTTTTAAAATTTTAATTACATACTCCTTGTGAATACGAATGAAGGATGGAAAATCACCGCTGCGTGCTGAAACGCGTTTATATTTAGAAGGTGATGGGAACAATATATATATAATAAATATAAATTAAAACTCACACGTAATAAAAACAAAATCTTTCTCCTTTCTCTTCTTTCGTTTACTTGCTCAAGTTCTTCATCAACGCTTCTTGCATCTGCGTGCACCCGACCAATTTCATGCCTTCTTGCATTATATCGCCCGTTCTAAAGCCTTGATCTAAAGTCGCGTTCACGGCTTCCTCGATACTTTTCGCCGCCGCTTCCTCACCAAATTGGTATCTCAACAACATCGCGGCGGATAAAACTTGCGCCAACGGGTTTGCCTTATCCTGTCCAGCAATATCCGGAGCCGAACCGTGCACTGGCTCGTACAAGCCCGGTCCGGAACTCCCAACCGCCGCGGACGGTAACATACCGATGGACCCGGTCAACATACTCGCCGCGTCGGAAATGATATCTCCAAAGATATTCCCAGTCACAATCGTATCGAACTGTTTCGGGTCTCGAATCACTTGCATCGCGCAGTTATCGATGTACATGTGCGACAACTCCACGTCTTTATAATTCTCGTGCTGCTTAATCACTCGTTCCTTCCACAATTGCGAAACTTCCAACACGTTCGACTTCTCCACCGAACACAATCTCCCACCTCTCTTCTGCGCAATCTCAAACGCAACTTTCGCAATTCTATCCACCTCTGACTCGGAATATACCATGGTGTTAAACCCGATTCTCTCGCCTTTGGCGTTGGTCCCGAATCCTTTCGGCTCGCCGAAGTAAATCCCTCCCGTCAACTCTCTCACGACCATAATATCCGTTCCAGACACGATATCTTTCTTCAACGAAGACGCGTCCGCTAACTGAGGTAATACCACCGCCGGTCTCAAGTTTGCAAAAACCTCCATCCCGGCTCTCAGCCCGAGTAAACCTCGTTCCGGTCGCATGTTCGCCTCGAGCGTATCCCACTTGTACCCGCCGATAGCCGCCAACAACACCGCATCGGATTGCTTGCAACACTCCAAGGTATCTTCCGGCAACGGCGTCCCGAACGCATCAATCGCGGCCCCACCGACGAGTTTCTCCTCGTACGTAAATGTAATCTCGTGTTTGCGCCCGACTTCGTTCAGAACGTCCACGGCGACTTTCATGATTTCCGGCCCGATGCCATCGCCCGGGAGTAAAGTCAGCTTGTAATTTTTGTTACTCGCCGCTGCTAATGCTGCTCCTCTGCTGCTTCTTCTTCTCCTCCCATTGCTGTTGCTGTTGCTGCTCTTAAGAAAAACATGTTTTTCGCTCCTCTTCAGAGCGTGAGTGTTGAGCGTTTGCGCGCGCGTGTTCATCATCGTCGTCCTTTTATCTGCGCAGGTAAGTGTGAGTGATTTTTGGGAGGAAATCTTTTTATCTTTTAAACGTTTAGGGTTTAATCTTCTCTAGGGTTTAAGTCATCTCATTTCGCTCTTCTTTCCCTTGAGAATTCGAGAGAGATAAGAGCGCGAAGAAGAACACCACCACCAACACCACCAACAGAGGTCAGTCTCCCTGCCTTCTTTCGCCTGTTTGCGCGTTCTTTTCTTTTCTTTGCTTTTCTTCGTCTCTTCTTTTTACCACCTTTCTTTTTGCGTAAAAGAGAGAAGAGTTTAAGAGACCAAAACACACAACAAGACAACAACAACAATCCACAGCCGCACGGGAAAAGAAACGAAGATGGGGTGGGCGGACGAAGCGGAGGAGGAGTTGGACGACTCCATGCTCCCGTCGTACGCTTTGGAGGAAAAGAAGAACAGAAAGTCTTCGAAGGAGGAGGAAAAGGAGGAGGAGGACGTCGAGGTCAAAAAAGATGCGGCAGAAGTTTCTTCTTCTGCGGATGAAAAGCCAAAGTCATTCGCGGCGTTGTTAGGCGGCGGGAACGTCTCGAATCATCATCAGAAGACGGAGACAGACGAGGGGGAGGAGAACCGCGACGAGCAGACCACCAAAAGTAACAACAACAACAACAACGCGACGAACAGTAGTAATAATAACAGTAACGAAAGAGGAGGAGAAAGAGGAGACAGAAGGAAGAAAGAGTCCGGGAAGAAGCAACAACAACAACAACAACAACAACAACAACAAGGGTCTTCGAAACAAGGAGGAGGGAAAGGCAATAAAGGCGGGAAAAGAGGATCCGATCCGAGTTCGAATTACAACCAAGCGGATTTACACGAAGACGAGCGAGGGTTACACAACGACGTGGAAGTTCGGAGAAGACAGTTGCAAAAGTTGAAGGTGTCGAAATCGACGCGAGCGAAAGATCTGGACACGTTGATTGCGTGCGTGGATTTAGCCGAACCGGGGACCGGGGAAGTGAAACGAGCGCTGAAGGAGTCTATTTTTAAACCGCTCGCGCCGGCGTATACGACGTTGATCAAATGGGTTGGCAAGTCTGGGAACTGTTCGAAAGCACTGGAGGTGTTCGAGTGCATGGGGAGCGTGCACGGAGTAGAACCGAACACGTACACGTGCTCGGCGTTGTTGAACGCGCTCGGGAGGCACCGAATGGGTCAGGAGGCCTGGGAGGTGTACGAGATGATGAAGGAGAAGAACATCGAATGCAATATTTTTACGTATACGGCGTTGATCACCGCGTTCCAAAAGAGCAGAGAACAAGACAGAGTGTATCAAGTGTACGACGAGCTGAAAGAATCCGGGATTCAGATTGATTCGATCACGTACGCGGCGATGTTAGCGGCGTGCGAGAAGGGCGAAACCGGCACCGGCGAGTGCACGGAGAAAGCGCTAAGAGTTTTTGCGGATATGAAAAAATCCGGAGTGGATCCGAACCAACAGTGCTACCAGTTTTTAATGACATGCTGCGAAAAAGGCGGAAGAGTCGATAAGTGCTTCGAATTACACGGGGAAATGGTGAAACACAAACACGTCGTGGATAAAAATATCTACCAGAGCTTAATCGCGGTGTGCGGAAAGAAAGGCATGTGGCAAAAAGCCATCGAAGTGTATAAATCTTTAAAGACGAAGAAAGAAGTAGTACAACCGTACACAAATTGTCAAAACGAAGTGTTGTTAGCGTGCGCGAAGAGTGGTCGCGGTTTAGAGGCGTTGGCGTTGTACGAAGACGCCAGGAAGACGAACAAGCAAATGTCCGTCACGCCGGTTGGACTTGGGTGGGTCATCTTGGCCTGTGAACGAAGCAACATGTGGAAGAAAAATCTTGAATTAATTCCAAAGTTACCATCGTCAGGGTTGCCAAACAAGGCGTACATGTTGTTGATTGGTGCGTGTACGAGAGCTGGGAAGTTTACTCAAGCGAACGAGTTGTTTGAAAAACAACGCCAAGTATTGACGAGCGGGATGAACATGAACAAACCAACGGTGGATTTGTGCGAATTGTGGGTCACCGCATTTCGATGCGCGCAAAGCGAACGCGGCGATGGGGATACGTTAGAAAATAGCAGCAAAGCGGCAGCGGCGGCGGCGGAAAAAATAGTAGATTTAGGTGCAGACCAAGTGCACGTCGGCGAAACGACCAGTAGCAACGAGAATTGGTTCGAGCAGAAAACCGCGAAGAACTCTGTGAGAGCGTTGTGGAAGTACGCTAAAATCGCTGCGCCAAAAGACCCTCTGACGGACCAAGACGCCAACATTGCCGAAGTTGACTTTGTGTTTCCACCAGAAACGAGCATCTGTAAAGCAGCCGCGGCAGCTGCGGCGAAATGGGGTGATTCTGACTTGATCGAAAACATCGTTCACCTTCGCGAGAAATCTAACAGAGAACCCGATCCGATGATTCGCGGCGCGTTGATTGCATCCTACGCAAATCGTGACAAACGAGAAGAAGCGAACGATCGTCTGAAACAGATGAAAGTGAAACGCTTGACTCCTGGATTTGCGACGTATGCCGCGTTATGCGCGGCTGCGAATAGAGCCAAAGATACGCCGGACGTTTTCGCCATTTGCGAAGAGTTTACTATTTTGTACAAAATACAAAACCAAGCACAAGTAAGGGGCGTACCTCCCGTGGCCGTTCCGAAAGACTTTTGCGTCGCCTTAAAAGATACGAGTGAGAGGTTAAAGTCTTGGCTGAGGGCTTTAGAGTTCTTGGAAATTTGGAACCAGTTCCCGACGTGCGGTCCAGACGCCAAAGAGACGTACGTGTTGGCGTTGAAAGAATCTGGAGTGAACGAGAAGGGTATCGAGAGCAAAATGGCTGGCGGTGGCATCACCGGTGCCACGAAGAACAACAACGGAGCCTCTCCTTCTGCTGAAACTACTGTTCCAGCAGCGATCGTTCCAAACAACGGCAAGACGTGGAACACCTCTTCTCCCAATAGCGGTAACGGCAACAACGCCTCGAGTTCGAGAGGCAAGCCGGTTTCGCCGCCCTTGCCGCCGGCCCCGATGTTGGGTGGAAGTATGCCCAAACCGAATAAAATACCACCGTTACCGAACGTTGTCACGACGCCGAAGCCGTCTAAAAAGCTTTCCGCGAACGTTTCGGCGTTTGTACCGAACTCTTCGTCGCCCAAAGTCGCTCTCAAAGCCGACGCGAAGCCGTTTGTGTTCAATCCTCCGGCGGCTCAAAAAGAGGTCGAGTCGTCGAACCACGCGGATGATGATGCCGAGAAGAAGACGACGACGAAGAAGAAAGACGACGCTACGAATACGGAGGACGATTCAGACGACGACGACGCAAATGCGACGACGTAAAAAGAAGAATAGATAACAACACTAAGTGACACATATTAAAACTTTTGCGAGGCGTGATGAGTATCCCTTTAAAATACTAATATAAAAAATGATGAACCAAAAAAATGTCACACAAATTTTGATGAAAAAAATGCATTTTAAAGGCCCATAAAAAAGGCAAAACGGTGTGCTCAAACACACGCGCACGCACACCACGGTTACCAACATCCCACGACAGCGACGCTCGACAAAAATGTTCGCACATGTATTGTATCTGTATATATCAAGTTTCGACCGCGTCTGCGAGGTATTACGGAAGAGTAAGGAGTGGCGTGGGAACGCGCGAGGTGCGCGTTTTTTAGAGAGGGTCGGAGGGCACCTCTTCTGTGGCTGTGGTCACTTTTGAGAAAATAAATATTTCCACGGCGCGTGACATCACGCGCGGGAGAGGAAACGACCGGAAAACGCACGAAAGCGATCGCGGTACCACTCGTTGGTCGTTCCGGTTCCTTTTTTACGCGCTTTACGACTGTTCACGTCGCTCGTGACCACGCTCGGCGTCGCTCTCGTCAACTCCCTCGAAGGCCTTAAACCACTGTTTTTCCCTTGTATTTTTTCTCCCTTTTCCTCCTTTAGCGTTTTTAGAAACGCGACTTTGCCTCATTTCGAGCGCTTCGCCTGTGCAGGACGCGAAGAAAAACTTCTAAAAAAGCAGGCGACTTACGATCCGACGAATAGCGTAGTTTGTAATTCGAGCGATCATGTCTCTGGAGGTACGACTCGTGCGTCTCCGTGCGCTCGCATTTCGCATCTTCTGAAAATTCGATCTTCTCTTTTCTTCGCATCGTGCTTTCGGTTTGGTCGTCCCATTTTTGCATTCAGCGCTTACGCATCTCACCTTTACTCGTACTCACGCGACCCTTCTTTCGCAGAATAACTTGCCGAAACATTTAAAATGGATCTCGAGCATGTGCGAGACGCAGTTCTTTACGCCGTGCCAGTTGCATTCAACCAGTGGGAAGGTACGAATTGAACAATAAATGTGTCCCTTCCATCGAACACGAAGAACTTAAAAATCTCATTCTTCTCAGGGGGAGCTTTTGAACCTATTTTCCGTGGACGCATTGCGAGCGTGGTGCCCGTGTTGCTGCGCTGAGAAGAAAATTAACAACGCTATTCAGGTATGGAGTCGTTGTTCGTTTTTTACGGTCGGATGTGCGCTCACCGCGCGCGATTTCGACCAAATCTCGTTTCCGAATTATCGTTAAAAAACACTTTAAGTCTCTCTCGCGAGAAGTCGTCGTCTCTCTTATTTTCGTTGCAAATTTGGACTCGATTTTACGCGCGCGTTACGCGTTACCGCGCTTCTGAGAAGTCGTTTTGTGCTTTGAAAAACACCAAATCGTTCGGCAAAAATATCGTCGAAACCTACCAAATGGTTCTTTGGTCTCGTTTTTGGTCGCAACCGCGATCATTCGCGCGGTTTAAGCGTCGTTTTTCGGATTCAAATTCGACGAGAGAAGAACAACGAGAGAGAGAAAAATCGGTCTTCGAGGGGCGGATTTTGGACGACTTGGGTCAACCTCTGTGAGATGATATTTTTACGACTTGGGACAATTTTTTTCGAACGACCACGGACACTGACTGAAACACAATAATAACTACTCTTGACAAACAGATTCGTCGATCTTCCTACCACAACGTCGTCCGGGTCCAAGACGTCGCGAAAGCAGTCAACGTCGCGGGTATTCAGACGTACATCATCAACTCGGCGAGAGTGGTGTTTCTCAACGAACGCCCGCATCCGAGAGGTAAGAACGGCGAGAGCAAGCGGACTTCGGCCTTAGTAGCCGCAAATGGTGGGGCATGCAAGCACTGCTTGAGGACTTTACAGGCAGATAGCGTGAGCTTTTGCTCCATCGCGTGTAAAATCCGAGGCGGGGGCGAAATGACGCCAAACGCGGAGTCGTTGCGGTTGTTGGAGGAGTCGGTGATGAACCAACACGTCGCGGTGCCGAGGAATAGTTATAAGTCTACTAAGGATAAGGATACGAACACCACCACCACCACCACCACCAACAGCACGAATAACAACAATAGCAATACGAACGATACGAACACGAGCGGGGGTGACGGGACGTACAAGGGAGGCGGCGGTCCGGCGTCCAGCGGCGGGAGCGTCGGGAAGAACGGAAAGAAGAGAGTGTACCAAACGAAAGCGAAAAAAGAGCAGGAGTTGATGATGATGTTGAACGGTGGTCTGGCAGCTCTTCCGTCGCAACAAGGGAAACCGGTGAAGAAGGCAAAGAAAGTCCCGGTGAAGAGAGCGAAGAAAGTTCCGGTGAAGAGAGAGATGGTGAACGGAAACCACTCGTCCTACGCGACGCCGGCGAATAGCTCCTTGGGTGTTACTCCAGATGCGACTCCGAGCAGTCGGGCGGCATCGGTAGGACCGACGAACGGGGTCGGTACTGTGATAGCAGCTCCAGCAACCGTCGCGTCTGTTGGAAGAAAGCTGAACAACGCGTCCTTCAGAAGAGCCGCCGAGACGCCGAGTATCGTCACGCCGACGATTCCAATCGTCCCGAACCGTAGGAAAAAATTTTCAGCGCCGCGAAAGTCGCCTGATATGTAACAAATTATATATTATTATAATAATAAAGGTATCGAAGAGAGGAAAGAGAAAGAGAGAGAGAGAGAGAGAGAGAGAGAGAGAGAGAGAGAGAAGGAGAGGAAGAAAGAGGAGGATATAATGTAAAATCAGTAATCACAGAAAAAAGTTAAGTAAAGACACAAAATCAGAGGTTTGACCGCACCCGGGAGTCGGCGTTGGCGGGAAGAAGACGAGAAATCTTCTGTTTCTTCTTGTCCGTGCATCCATCCCATTAGCAGAGTAGTTTAACCATAACGCAACTCGTTTGAATAAAACAAAACATACACCACAAGATAAATAAACTACCCAGTATTAGCGATTATTCAAATTATATTCTGCTCTATTTGACATCTATCTGCTGTGATATTCGCTCTAAAACTACTACGTCCTCGATATCTTCCATCGAGACGCTTGAAGTATAGATGCGGATATCCCTGCCTTGTTTCCGTTCGTCTTGGATTCGGATTCACCGGAACAAACAGCAGGGAGAGGAGGACATTCCGCGCAGCAACACGTCAAAAACGTATTCTTGACGCCGGACATGAACTCGTCTTGCACCATGTGCACGCCGCCGCCGCCGCGTCCTCCTCCTCCATCTTCCATCAAACATCTCCGCATCTCTAAAGATAAGAATATGCACCACAAACGGTAGTTATCTACTTTAAGTGCTCTGGCCTGATCTTTCACGTGAAATCCAAACGCGTCGTGCCTTCTCCTCTGCGGCAAACAACACGGCGATAACACAATCGCCGCTCGACCGTCCATCCTTCGTCTCACGTTTCTCCACAAACGAATAGCCACTCGAGACAAATCCCCGCACAAGTGTACCCCGCAAATAAACACAAACTTTGACGTATTCGCCGCGTCCTCCACAATCTTCTCGCACTCCTCCGACGTCACGTCCACGCGACGAAACGTCACGTTTTTCATCGCCTCCACGTGCTCCACGTTCGCGCTTTCGTCTCGGTCCATCATCTCCACTCTCGCGTTCGGGAACGCGAACGATAACGCGATGGACAAAAAACCTTTCCCGGAACACAGGTCCACGAACGTCAGCCCTTCGCCGCCGTTACTCCTCAAAGCCTCCTCTTCCTCAATTAATACTCCTCTCTTCTTCTTCTTCTTCTTCATCAAAACTCGTTCGATCTGTTTCAAACACGCCGTCGCTTCCTCGATTTCCTTCACCAGCGAAGATTTTCTCATCCAGGAATCGAACGACGCGTTTTCTCGCATCTCTTTGCACGCGTTCGAACGCAAAAACTCGCGCACGTACGGGGAATATCTCCGTGGGTTTTCGCGGCAACGCGCGATCGTGTACTCGAGTTTGGTTTTCTTCGTCGCGTGATGATGTTTCTTCTCCGCATCTTCTTCCTCCTCGCGAACGTGATTTTGTCGAGAAGACATCGATGTCACGCGCTCATCTGATGCCTTCTCTCTACAGTTTCCAGTCCTCGCGTTTGGCTTTACGCCGACCAAAAACCCGCGAGCAACGCATCACTCTTGAGACTCGATTTGTAAATGGAGTTTCCTTCAGAATTTCCACTCGCAAAACACACGCGCAAACGCATAATACACCTCACGAATGGGTTCCCTCTTCCCAATTCAAAACGCCTTTCACTTGGGCGCGTACCAAGTCGCGATAAACGAAGCCGCGGACGTAGATTCCACCGGAACCTCTTCTTTATCCTCCTCGGACGCGATCGAGAAGGATTGTTACGTCTATCGATCGTACATCGCCTTGGGGTCCTACCAGGTACGTTTGAAGATGCTCTCTCTTTGTTTCTTTGTGTCTCTTCGCGATGCGCGTCTTTCGAACAACATAAGAGAGATGATGATGCGAAAGTTTGCGCACGTCTCGTCTAGAGTTCGTGTTCTCGCGAAAAGCGGTTGCGACGGTTTGACGACGACGACTTTAGACGCGCATTCATTCGCGCGCGGTGTTTGAAAGAATTGGACGAGTGCGGGAAGAGATCTCCCTCTCGGTTTTGTCTCTCGCGTTAGTTACTTCTCTCACGCTCTCACTCTCTCTCTCGGTGACTCAAACGACGACGAAACGATGCCTTTGCTTTGTGCGCGTCTTTGACGATTCATATGTATAACATAACATAAAATAACAGTTGGTTCTGGACGAAATCCCGGACGATTCCCCGTCGCAATTGCAAGCGGTGAAAGAACTCGCCAGATACCTCGCGGATCCTCTCGATCGGGAAACAATCTCACAAAAGATGAAGGAGATGTTAGAAGATCCAGCGATCGCGCAGAACGCGACGGTACAACTCATGGCGGCGACTGTTTTCGCGAAGGAAGGCGAAATGGTGGAAGCCATGCGATGTTGCGCGACGTCGTTGAGTTTAGAGTTGTCGGCGTTTATGGTGAACCTGTTGATATCGATGGACAGAGTGGACGCGGCGGAGAAGACTTTGGCGAAGATGGTGGCGAACGACGACGACGCGACTTTGACGCAGTTGGCGACGGCGTGGGTGAATGTCGCACTCGGTGGGTCGAAGGTTCAAGACGCGATGTACGTGTATCAAGAGTTGGGCGATAAGTACACGTGGACGGTGAAGTTGTTCAACGGCGCGGCGACGTGCGCCATGGCCATGGGAAGGTTCGAAGATGCCGAGAAGGAGTTGTTGGAGGCGTTACAGAAAGATAGTAAAGACCCGGACACGTTGCATAACTTGGCGGTGTGCGCGTTGCACTTGGGAAAACCGTCGACTCGTTTTTTTAATCAGTTGAAGACGTTAACGCCCAAACCCGGCGCGGTGGAGAAAATGGACGAGTTGGAGAAAATGTTTGATACGGCGAGCGAGCAAATGGCGAGCGCGTAATAACGAAGACGTTCGTTGGAAAAACGTGCGTAAGTGTCACCCCTTAATATTTTAGCAACAGTAATAAATTGTTTTGTAAATGATTCGAGAAGAGTATATATATTTTTAGTAAAACACCACCCGCGCGCGCGTCTGAGGAAGAGGAAAAGAGAGTATTCATTATTGCGAGCCTTCGCTGACGACGCACTCGATGTCCTCGTCTTGTAAGGTCAAACCGACGAGAAAGTTTCTCGCGTCGAGAACTCCAGACGATCCAGTTAAATCGCCGTTGACGACGTACACTCTTCGACACCCGTTGGCGAAAAGTACCATGACGTCTTTTAAAGACGTGTTTTTTGGATCTACGCTTTGGAAAACACCGATATCCGCTTTCGTTTGATCGCGATGATGGCGTCTTCGCATGGTCGCCGCAAACGAAAGCGGATCCGATTTCAACATCGATAGGTTCTCAATGTTCATTCCTCTGAGATCAGAGGAGGTTATATCACCTCGCACGTGTACCGTAAAATCTCTCGGACGAGGCGTGACGAAACTCGACGGTACCGTGGTGACGAAACACACCGAGACTTTTTCGCCGACGATATCCGGGAAGAAATCGAGAGCAGATTGCTGTCGAAGCGCATCGTTATTTGTCACGAACAACGTCTCGTCTCTGTAGATCTTCTCTCCGCTTTTCAATACCGTGAAACCTTTCCTAAACAAGTACGGCACATCGGCCAAACAAACGTTGGCCAAAGCGGCTTGAACTTCAACGTTCTCGTTTAGATATTTCACAATATCCGTGCAACTCAACACGTCGTGTTTCGCGTGACTCGTCCCATCTAAACGCTCGACGAGACACCTGTGCGCTCTTGGAATCTTCGCGATCTTTTCCTTCAAAATCGATAAAAGGGTTTCCGAATCTCTCACCACGATTCTCGATCTCGGATTCGCCGTCAGGCGATCGAGCACGCTTTGCACCGTCGCGTGAAACGCGCTCGCGATGGGATCTTCCTCGTCCTCTCTCGTTTTTTTCGCCGGAACGTCCCCGCTGTATTGACACCCGAATCTCGACACGTCTCCTGGTTGCAATCCCAACTCTTCAATCATCGGAGGCATAACTCTCGGATTCGCGCTTGAACTTTCGTGCGAGGTGACACAAAAAGGTTCCTGTTTCCGTCCCACGAGAAACACCGCCATGTTTTCCAAAAACACCCTCAAACAACTCTCCACCGAGACGAACCCGTGGAACGAATCCTTGGTCGTTTTCTTCTCCAAATCCAAAATCGGTAGCGACAGCACGTCTTTTTCTTTCATCTTTTCGAGACACTCGCCGAGTGTGTCCGTGAGCTTCGCGAACGCGAGCGTTTGTTCACTTTTTTTTTGACACCCTCGAACACTCGAAGAAGACAAAAAGGAAGAAAAAAGCGAATTCGCGCGCGCCTCGCTCAAGGCTTTCCTCACCGCCCGGCGCGCCTCCGCTTCTTCCATTTTACTCGAGGAAAAAGACTTCTTATATTCGTTCTTCTTCCCCTCTCCTCAAGAGCTCTTCTTTTCAACGACGTCTTCTTATAATCAGAGAAAGAGAGAGAGAGAGAGAGAGCAATGCGATTGGGAAAAGTGAGAGATATTTTTTTTTCTGATTCTGAAAAATGTCCGTTTTTTTTCTTTTTTCTCTTCTTTCTCTTTTCTGGGCACCTTCACTTTTTAAAAAACACAACACTTTAAAGACGACGACGGCAAAGAGAGATTCTCTTTAGCATAAAAATGGCACCCGTACCGAGACGACCAGCTTTTACGACGAAAACAAAATCGGACAGAGGGGAGACGAGAAGAGGCGAAGCGACAGAGGCGAAGAGTTGTTTCGTGTATTCCGAGCCGCACCAAAACGAACTCGCGGCTTTTGGTACGACGACGAAGAAGAAGAAGAACAAAGATGAAAATGATGTCGATGCGACCCCTCCTGGTGGAACGAATTTCGAATTATTCTCGTTCGTGCCAAACGCCGGGAGAGGAGGCTCGAAAACGACGACGTCTAAATTCAGCGCGGGGTTTGCGCTGTTAAAGTCGCGGGAAATGTCGAGAGAGAAGGAGATGTCGCACACACGCAGCGGCAGCTTTTGCGAAGCTGGTAATGGGTTGGTGTCGATTAAGCAACAGAGAGAACAGAGAGAAAAAGAGGACAAGGCGAGAGCGCAGAAAGAGAAGGAGGAGATGGTGATGAGAGCGCAACAAGAACAACAACACGAGCAGGAGGAGCAACGGCAGCAGCAACAGCAGCAGCAAAATCACGCCGCGACGAACATCAACAACAACCCCGGGAATAATACCATTATTGGGTTCGACGACGACGACGACGAGGACGACGAGATGTTCCAGCTCGTGGATATCGAGGCTTTGGAGACGAGGAAACATGTGGTTGTTCCAGCTCAACCGCAACGACCGCAGCATCCGCAACACATCGAAAGTTTTCCCGTCGTCCCACCGAGGGCTGACAACATGAAAGACGCATATTGTTTGCCCATAGCCTTGGACGGAAGTGGTTTAGAGTGGGTGTGCGAACACGGTTGCGCGTTGCGCGAATGCGATAAGATCTCACTTCATTTCCGCGCGCTTCAGCCGATTTTGAGCTCAATCATCCAAAGACTGGACGACGACGAGTACATGATGAAAAATATCGAAAGGAAAAACTTAGAAAAGAAACGGAAAGAAGCGGAAACGATACAAGCGTTTTTGAATAACGGCAGTATTGGTAGCGGCGTACCGAACGCCGCGCCGAGTATCGCGCCAATGAATAATAATAATAACATCATGGACAACAACAACAACAACAACAACAACAACTCCTTTCAACAGAACACGAGTTTTGACATTCATAACAACATCAATAACTTTCAGCATAACAACATTCAAAGCAACAACTTCAACAACGACTTTCAAATGAACGGCAATAACAACAATTTCAACAACGATGAGTTTTATTATCAAAACAACAACAACAACAACGGCGGTGACTTTCAAGCGGAATGGGACGACGATAACGGCGATGATATCGTCGATATGGAAAATTTACCGAAACTTGGTCTCGGCGCGAACGGCGGTCATGAAGTTATCCCGGCGGTGCAGTGTCAAATGACCGAGGCGGACGGCGGCAAGTGGAATCAGAAGAACTTTTCGTGGACGAAAGATTGCTATTACGCGTTGCGAAACAACTTCGGCGCGCAAGATTACCGAGGACTGCAGCTTCAAGCCATTAATGCGACCATGGCTGGTAAAGATACTCTGGTTTTAATGCCAACTGGGGGCGGTAAAAGTTTGTGTTATCAGCTCCCGGCGATTGTGCGCGACGGCGTAACTATAGTAGTCTGTCCTTTGATTTCGCTCATCCAAGATCAGCTGTCGAATCTGGGGCAATTGGATATTAAGGCGTGTTTGCTTGGCGCGTACAATGCGAAGAACGATGCAGAAGTGTACAACGATTTATACGGTCCGGAACCTAAAATTAAATTGCTTTACGTGACTCCCGAGAAACTCTCAATGAGTAACAAGTTAATCAATTTGATGAAATCGTTGCACAGAAAAGGTAGATTACAAAGATTCGTCATTGATGAAGCGCATTGCATCTCGAGTTGGGGCCACGATTTTCGAAAAGATTATAAAGAGTTGCGAGTGCTGAAGCATCAGTTCCCGGATATTCCCGTCATGGCGCTCACCGCGACGGCGACCGTTCGCGTGCAAGACGACATCGTGCGCCAACTCGGTTTGGCGAATTGCGTGCGTTTCTTCACGACGTTTAATCGAACCAACATCACGTACGAAGTGATTCCGAAAAAGAAGGAAAAGCAAAACGTGGAAGAGATATTAAGTTTAATTCACGATCGCGGATTTGTTGACCGGCGTGGTCGCGTCGAGTGCGGCATCGTGTATTGCTTTTCGAAGAACGATTGTGAGAAGATGGCAAACGCTTTGTGCTTGAAAAATAACCAAGACTCGAGGTTTCGTCATGGGATTAAAGCTTTGCCGTATCACGCCGGTTTAGACGACAAAGTACGTAAAGCGCACCAGGAAGCGTGGACGAATGATACGTGCAACATTATCTGCGCGACCATTGCGTTCGGCATGGGGATTAATAAACCAGATGTCCGATACGTCTTCCATCACTCGATGCCAAAATCGCTCGAGGCGTATCACCAGGAATCTGGGCGAGCGGGGAGAGACGGCGAGAAAGCGCTTTGTGTGCTCTTCTATTCGTGGGGGGACGTCACAAAAGCGCGATCGATGCTCATCGACTCCGCTGAGAAAGACAACGCGCCGCACGAAGTGAAAATGAACAAGCTTGAATCGTTGGTGACGATGTGCACGTATTGCGAAAATACCGCGGATTGCCGAAGGACGCAACTTTTGCGGCATTTTAACGAAAACTTCGATCGCAGCAGATGTAAAGGCATGTGCGATTGCTGTCAGTTAAGGAAGAACTACGGTTGGAACTGCTTCATAAAGCGAGACATGTCTAAATACGCGCTCAGTTTGATCTCCATCTGTAAAGATACCTCCGAACAAGGCATACCCATGGGCTTATTGATCGATGTCTTTCGCGGCTCCAGAGCGAAAACAGTCACGCAGAGATACTACGATCGTTTGCCTGGGTTTAACACTGGTAATCAGCTGACAAAATCCGAATCCGATCGACTGGCGAGATACTTGGTGAACCAGGGTTATTTGTGTGAAGAGACGACACGCCTCCCGCCAGACGAGAAAAGGCAATACGCCATGGTTTCCACGTGCATTCGTCCGGGAGAACCCGGTAAGATTCAAGCGTTGAAACAGAAACAACACAAAGTGGAGTTAGAGTTTGAGAACCTTCCGAAAGATACGAGCAAAGGAAAGAAGAAAACGGCACCGACTACGGCGCCGAAGACGAGAGCGCCGCCGAAGAAGAAAACAACCGCCGCGAAAGCTTCGGGAACCGCCGCTGCTACTACTGCGAGAAAGAAGAAGACGTCGACGAAGACAAGAACGCCAAAAGCTACTCAACAACAACAGCAACAACAACACGACAACGTGGATCTCACGCTGCCGAGCCAACAACCGAACGGCACGCAAGAAATCGACGGTCAACTCGACAACGCCTTTGCAATTTTGATGAGGAAACAAAAAGAAGAACGGGAAGGCATCGTCGTCGAAGACGATGAGGAGGAAATAGTGAACAACGACGACAACGTCCAGTACGAAATCGACGAGTCGATCGAAGACGACGACGAGGAAGACGAGGAAGAAAGATTGTACGAGTGCGTCTTCCAGGCGCTCACGGTGTGGAGAGATATCCAAGCCACCGACATCGCCAACAGACAGGGCACAAAAAAAAATCCGCAAGGTATCATCAAAAACGCCTTGCTCCGCAAACTCGCCGGCAGCCGACCGACGACCATCGATGAAATGAACGAGTTCCGCGAAGCCGAAGTCGCCGATCTCGCGAACAAAAACATGCTCAATAAGTTTGCATACGATTTAGTCTCAAAAATCGAACAGGCGGTTTTTCACTTCCACAACAACGAGGAGAACCCGTACACGCAAACGCAACGGCAACAGGAGACGCAAGGAAACAACCTCGACAGCGGGGACCCGTACGAGTTCAAAGCGACGCCGGCGTCGAATACGAATGGTCTTCGTCCAGCGTCACAGATGATGACAATGATGCAGCAACAACCGAACAATTTGCAATACAGCGGGGGGGACCCAAAAAGGCAGCGCTTAATGCTCGACAACAATACGGAGTCTCCGCAGTGGCTCGAGCCCAATCGAGGAAAAAGAGGAGGAGTCAATGAATAACTCCACAAAAAAAAAAAAAGAATTCAAACAACGACAAGAACAACAAAACGATGCCACCACCTCCGAGCCGAACGCCTCAGGCGCAAAGCTTCTTGCGTAAGTACGATAAGTTCACCGCAGTGATGGTGGTGATGGCGTGTGGAATGTACGGGGCGGAGTATTACGTGTCCAATTACGGGAAAAACACAAAATTGGAAAATGCTGAAGAACAAAGGAGGGAAAAAGATTGATGAAAGAGAGACGACGCAGAGATGATGATAGAACTACTCTAGAAAAACAGAACGATTAGCAAAAAGCGATAGTCACCACGAACCGTGTTTAAACGCGTTTTAGTCAGAAATGTTGTAACACGGTGAATGTTTGTATAATAACATACTTATAAATTACTTTTCTAGTAGACAGATGTGATTTTGATTGAACTGCTTTTTTCTCTCTGAGATTTTTGCGAATAATAATAGTATTATTGAAAGACGCGAAGATTGTGATCACCACCACCGACAACGACACCACCGGCGTCTTTCAAAAACTGCACGCAAAGATTTCCTTTTTTACTCTTACTCTCGAAGGTTTGGACGATGTCCCACTCGCCTTTGACGTTGTACACTTTGGCGGTTTTCCCGGCGCAATAGGCGACGTATTTGCCGCTCTTGTCGAACGCGACGCCTTCACATTTTTCTTTCCCGAAATCGTGCGCGACCGTGTTCTTACGCAAATCCCATATCTTACACCCTTCGTCGCCAGAAACGGCGAAGAAGTAGCCGTTCTCGCTAAACGAGCACGATTTGGCAGCGTTTTTACCGCCGTTGGAAAAGGTTTGTTGTAAAGCGCACGATCTGGCGTCCCAGAGTTGTACCGCGCCGGATTGCGTCAAAGCGGCGAGAAACATGCCGTCCGGGTGAATGTTAATGGAAGTGTATTTGTCTTTCGGATCGTCGTTGGTGGCTTGGTATACAGTCGAGGCGGATTCGACGTCGTGGAAGTGCCAACTGGCGTCGGCGGAGGCGGAGACGAAGAAGGCGCCGGCGACGTGCGAGGCGACGGAAACGACATCTTGCGTGTGTTCATCGTACGTGGAGATGTTCTTTCCTGCCTTCCACACTTTCACGGTGTTATCAGCACCACAAGTGGCAACTATGCCACCACTTTTGTCCGCTCCTACCAAAAACTTCGCGTCTAAACACTTCTTGTGACCCGTCGCTATCGAACTCGATTTTTGTAAGCCCGCGTCGAAGAAAGCCGCCGTTCCGTCTGCGCCAGCCGTCACGATTAGGCTTTTCTCGTGAAGCACGTCTACGTTATGTATCGCCGTATTCACTTTATGCCCCGGCACCGGGTCTTGCAACTTAAACTTCCCAATCTCTTCTTTGGCTTTCAACGACTCGTGCGTTTTCTTCTTTTTCCTCTCCGCCATCAACTCTTCATTGGTCGACTCGATCGCGTCCAAAATCGATCGCGGAATGGCATTCTTCGCTTTTTTCGCAAACGCGTCCGCGTCGCCGCCTCCTTCTCTCTTCTTTCCCGTCGTCGTCGTCTGAACCGTCGTCGTCCCGTTCGCCCCACCACCACCACCAATCATCGCCCTCGCCTCGTCTCTCTCCTTCACCAACCTCGCCACCGTCCTATTCGCCGCGTCCACTTGATACGCCATCGACGCTAGCTCCCGTTCCGACTCCCCTAACCGTTTCCTGGTTTCAAACAACTCTAACATCAACGCGTCGTATTCGTCGTGAAATGTTTGCAGTAAACCCGGAATGCTCGCGTGCGCCGTCGCTCTCGGTTTGATTGCGATTGCGCTGCCGTTTGAGGCAAAATCAGTCTCGATCGGAATCAAATCCTCCACGGATAAAGGTTGCTTGGTGATTGGATTCTCTCCGGTTTCTTTGACGTATTTTTCGATTAAAGTGCGTTCAAAGATGTGTCCTGATGGGGAGACGCACGGTTTCGTGATTTCAGAGCCGGAGAGTGCGCAGAGTAACATGTTTCGTCTTTGCGTTCGTTTCCAATTTGGCGGCCTGAATTGGTTCTTTTTCTGCGTAATCTCTCTTACTCTCTGCGCTTCAACTCGAGAAAAAGGAAAGCGAGAGCTTTAACTGGCGTTCTTCTCGCGAGAGCGCGTGTCTTCGAGTCTGTTTTGATGCAGTATTAGCGTGGTATTTCTTAATTCGTTTGGGGAAATGTGCGGCAATTTTGGACACGTTTGAGACTCTTACGACGAGAGCAAAGAGAAAGAGAAACGAGAGCGCAAACGAGACATCTACTCTACCACTAGGCGCTTTTTAGTATTAAACGAGCATTAAATATACGTTCTCGCTATTTCGACGACTCCTTTGTCTTCGGCGTGACTTTCACGCTCACTTCGTTATCTCTCGGTCTCAAGGAATACATCGGTCCGAACGTGCTCACTCGAAACCCGGCGCCGTCGAGCTCGAACGCTTTCGTCTTTTCGACTTCCTCCGCGATGATATCTCGACATCTTCGCACCGCATCTTCCGTTGCCATCCCGACTAAAGGCATCACCGCGATTAACTCACCACCAGCAACTTTCGCAGAGATTGTTTTTGTGTTCTCGGTCGTTTTCGCCGCCGGGTTGGTTTCCGGGTTCACGCGAGGCCCGAGGTACAGTTCCATCGTCTTGCCTAAAATCTCTCCATCCGAATCCAACGCGTATCGCATCGTCAGCGGTTGCGTCGGCGGGTAACGCTGCTTAGATTCGTTCTCACCTTCGATGTACATCAGTAATCGAGATAAGCCTTCCTCTCTGTTCTCGTACGGGGTGATGGCGATGGTGTACGGGTCGAGTAAGCGTATCTCGATTTCGTCGTTCCCGGGAAGCGTTACGACTGTCGTGGATGGGATTTTGTACGCGTCGAGGATGTCGTCGTTTACGTCGTCTTCTTCTTTATTGCTGCTCTTTACTTTACTTCCGTCGAAAGTAAGACGACTTTTACGACGACGACGACGAGAAGATGATGCGAGCGAGGACGAAGCGACGCGGAGAAGATGAAGGTTCGACGAGAGAGGTGATGGTGACATTTTGTTGTGAGGAAAAGCAAGGCGACGAATGCCCCTCTCTCTGGATGCGGAAAATGTCACGTTCAAAACGAGGTATTATATGATTCGAATTAAACGCGCGACTAAGACTACGCATACTTGGAAACTTTTACGATTGAGAATCACTTTCACTTTCTTTTTCTCCGTCTGTATTTCGATCACTCTCTTCGTGCGAGGAGACGCCGTGGACTTTCTCGCGATGCGCTTGCAGCTTGAACTTTCTCGTGTACGACGCGTCGCACATGTCGCAAACGTGTCGCGCGTTCAAGTGCGTCTTTAAATGCGCGGTTAGGATGAAATTAGTCGCGAAGGCTTTGAAACAGATCGCACACTGAAACGGTCTGTTGGCGTCATCTTTCGGTGGTGGTTTATCGATGTCGAAGTATCGTTGCCGGAGCGGGGGTCTCAACGATTGAACCAAGGGTTCTCCGTTTACTTTTTCCATGCCTAACTCGAGGTTCTGTTCGAACGCTCGCGCGACTTCCTTGTGACGCCCGTTCGTCGCGTGCTTCAACACGTGCACTTTCCACTCGTACGGTCGATTGAATCTCCTCCCGCACACGTTGCACCCGTACGGTCGGTCCCCCGTGTGCGTTCGTTCGTGCGTTCTCAAGTGATACCGGCTCGAGCACTCCAAATTGCACCGCGAGCAAAAATACGTCCTCGTCGGCGCAAACACTTTATCCTTCACGCTCGGCTTCCGTTGTTGTTGTTGTGCTATTACTATTTCATCGCTAGGATTGTCCAACAACATCTCATCCTTATTACTCCCCATTTGCAACTCCTTCCGCATCGACCGATACAACGCGTTATAACAGCTCTTGCAGCATCGTTTCCTCGCGTACGCCTTCATTGACACCCGTCTCTCTTCCTCCGTTATCTCCTCGTTCGCCTCGTCCTCTTCCTCTCTCAATCGAAGAAAATCTTTCGGAAACTTGCACAAACGTTTGTTCTCCTCTTTCATCCCTCCTCCTTTCCCCGCTCTCTCGAGCAACGCCGTCGTGCACTTCCCTCCTTCCACGAACGCGCAAAACCGGTCCGAAGAATCCTCCTTCTCTTCTTCCTCCTCATCCCCCTTGAGAGCGGTGCCTCCTCCTTCCAAAAGCCTCACCTTTCCCACCTTTGCCTTTTTCCTCAAATCATCCTCGACGGTTTCGACTTCGG
>JACLAA010004154.1_pt1 | contig 22439 bp, 10 predicted proteins | sample 8027891 | NCBI WGS metagenome assembly JACLAA01 (sample SAMN15724900, study PRJNA655200) | protist metagenome | isolation source: fluorescence activated cell sorting (FACS) single amplified genomes of... | place: Spain: Blaines Bay Microbial Observatory, Mediterranean Sea | collected 2016-01-19 | reverse complement strand
CCGCGTTTTCCGCGCACGTCGTTCTTAAACACTGCCAATCCACGGAGAGGAGTAAAAACCCCGACATCCAAATCGTGAATAACAGGATGAGCGCGTTCGCCACGCGCGAGGAAACTTGCCCGAGGAATCCTTTCCCGAGAAAGTGCTCGTAATACAAGCGGGAGAAAAATCGGTCCAGATTTTCTTCCTCTTCGCCTTCCTCGTCTGTCTCGTAACTGTCGTCGTCTGAATCATCGTTTACGTCGTCTCGCAGCAAACCACGACGGGGCCGCGCGTGCGATAAACCAGGCGGCGCGCGAAAATCATCGATATCATCGTCGTCGTACTCTTCTTCTTTTTCCTCTCCTCCTTTGTCGTCGTCGTCTGCATCGTCGTCTTTCATCAAAGCGTCTTTTCGGGAAAGCTTTGAATCATCATCGTCCAAAACGAGTAACTTCTCGCGCGCTTGATCGTCCTCGTCCTCGTCGTCGTTACGACGATTCCGCTGGTACTCCTCGAGAACCGAGGGGAGCAACGTTTTCGAGCGTTTCTGGTTCGGGAGCGAAGAGTACATGAGGGCAGAGAGGGTGCTTTTTAGCGCATGTTTTTAGAGCACTTTATCTGATGTGGCAAGTGTCCGCCTTTGAATAGTTGTGAAGAGATTTTACAGCGGCGGTACATCTTCGGTACATCTGTACGTGTGCAATAGTAATAACATCAATAAATAACAACAAACGCGTGATCTCTCTCTCTCTCTTAATCTCAATCTCTCAATCTCTCTCAATCTCTTCCATGAATTCTATTCGCCGACTACCAACGCGTGCACGCCAAACGCGAGGAACAAAATCCCCCCGCACAAACCAACCATTCGTTCGCTGATGGCACCAGCCATTCTTTTACCACCCAAAACTGCCGCGGATGTGCACAACCCGTGGCCACAAATCCCTCCGAGCGTGACGCCGATCGGGTCGTAATCGGCGGCGAGCGCGATGGTGGCGATTTGCGACCGGTCGCCCCACTCGGCGAGGAAGGTCATGAGAAACGCTTGGAGGAAGATCGGAGAGAAGAAGACGGAGAGGATGTCGTTGATCTTACTCCCCGGGCTTTGTTTCTTCGCTTTCGTTCTCGTTCTCGTCGCGGGACCGGTCTTTCCTCCTCTTCCTCCTCCTCCTCTCGTCCTCGACGACGACGACGACGTGTGCTCTTTCAGCTCCTTCTCCACCTCCTCTAACTCGGACTCCGCGTTCGCGTCGTACCCGACCGTTTGGTCGTACACCGACCTTAAACCGAACAAGAAAAACAGACCAGTCGCGACGTAGTGCGTGGTCGTTTTGTTCAACAAGTTCGGCGCGATGGCGCCCATCATGGCGCTTAATCCCGTCATCAGAGCTAACGCGAAGACGGAACCGGACCAAACCTGTTTTTGTGTTGTCGTGGGGGAAAAGAGTGAAAATCAGTCAATCAGTCGTATCATTACCATCGCATATCTCACGAGAGAGAGAGAGAGAAGAGAAAGAATACACGGCATAAGGTGCTGATGATGACGATGAAAAAGGACAAAAGCCTTTGCGTGAAGAATACCACGCAGCAAAAGCCGTTCCCGCGTTTGCATCATCACGAAAGAGAGAATTCCAATTTCAAATTGGAAACAACAAACACATCAATCGTCATCTCTTACCGTCAAACGACTGTGATTCATGGCCAAAATAGCCGCGATAAAGAACGTCTTATCGCCAATTTCCGAGGCTAAAATCATCGACGCCGAGCGGAGGAACCCTTCGTCGCTGAGAGAGATCATTTTTATTCAGTGAAAGTACGTTCTTTTGTCTCTCAATTTGGTGTCATAAAAGTGGCGCATTTGGCAGTCGTTTGCACATCACACACGCATCGCGCGTAAAAGTCGCGCTCTCGTCGAAAAGCAGGCGCTCTCTCTCTCGCATTAAACGCACATTCTTCTTTAGCAGTCGCAGCAATAGTGGCAGTTTGAACGGCAGCTCGCGAAAAGCAGAGAAAGAAGAGGCGGAGGCGAAGTCTCTGACGTTGTTTTTCCCGCGGGAAGGAAACGGCATTTTTAGTAAACGACGATGAGAGACGCCGACGAGGAGGACGAGAATACGAACGGAGTGGGAGGCGAAGGAGGAACGAGAGGAGGCGCATCTAGGGTGGTTCCTCCAATACTCGAAGACTTGCTCAAGGAAACGGAAGAAACAAAATTGGAAATAAAAGAGGTCGAGGCGGACTTCGTCTCCTGTTACGAAGGCGAGACGAACTATCGCAAATACGTTTTATTCCTCCTGTTCATGATCGCGGTGATGCAAAATTTCGACCGGAACGTACCGTCGATACTCTTTCCGACCTTAGCGGTGGAGTTGGACATGACGGACGTGGATACCGGGTTAGTGAATGGGGCGTTTTTCTTACTCGTAAACTGCGCGTTGGCGATACCGTTGGCGAGATTGGCGGATACGAGAGGGAGGAAAGGCATTTTGATTTTTTGTTTACTGGTGTGGTCGCTGGCGACGTGTTTGTCAGCCACGGCGCAAAGTAAGGAGTGGTTGGCGTTTTTGAGAGTTGGGGTTGGTATTGGCGAGGCTGGGTGCGCGCCGGCGGCGTTGTCATTGATCGCGTGCATGTATAAGCCGTCCGAAAGGGCGAGCGCGATGGCGATACAGGCGTTGGGTTTAGCCGTTGGGATTGCGTTGGCGAACGTTTTAGGCGGGATATTGGTAGATAGGATCGGGTGGAGATCGGTGTTTGTGATGGCTGGAATCCCGGGGTTTGTGTTAGCTGGATTGGTTTATTTTACGTTGAGAGACGCGCCGATTGTTTTGAAGAGGTCGAATTCGAAAGCGAACAACAAAATGACGAACGAGGAGAAGAATAGCAACAACAACAACACTAAATCTATCGCAGTTAAAGAGTTTAGTCGAGCGTGTTCCGATGCGTGGGGGAGCGTTTGGGAGTGTGCGAAAGAGATGTTTCAAAGGAAAACGTTCGTCTATCTCGCCATCGCGTGTTCGTTACAAGTCGCCGTCGGTTTGTCCATCTTGACGTTCTTGCCGACATTTTTCATTCGCTCGCACGGGATGTCGAACCAAGAAGCCGGGGTGGACATCGCGGTCGTTTCTGGCGCGTGTGGTGCTCTTGGTATATTAGTGGGCGGCTTCGCGTGCGATTATTTAGTCAAGAAATACCACGACGCGCGTTGGTATTTGTGGTTCATGATCGTGTGTAACTTTATCTCCACGCCGTTGCTCGTGACGGCGTTTCTAGTGAGCAATAAGATCGCGTCGTTGGTGTTTGCGGCGTTCGCGGTGGCGTTTTTTATGGTCATGGTTGGCCCACCAGGCGCGGTGGTACAAATATTATCGCCGGATTCCATGAGAGCGACGTCGGCGGCGTTGTTCCAAGTCGTCACGAACGTCTTTGGAGGTTCAGTCGGACCAGCCGTGGTTGGCGCCGTGAGCGATCGACTTTCGGATAAGTACGGGGAAGAGAAAGGGTTGCGTTACGCTTTAGCCGGAAGCGCTGTTTTGTGCGTCTTGGGTCAAATCGCGTGGTTCGTGGCGTCTTTAACCATGCGCCAAGACGCGAAAAATGCGAAGGAAGACGCCGAACAGCTACTGATTTTGAAGGAGGACTATTTCGCCCACGTGAATACTCCTTCTCGAGAGGAATCGATGGCGTTACTCGGCGGTAAAAACGTATGATATAGAAGTCAATGAACTATAGTTTTTGTACGTACGTAACAGTACCTAGTAGCGATTAGGAGTTGTGTAATAGTAATAGTTGTGTAGTAAAGATGATGTTATCTTTTGAACGCTCAATAATAATAAATAATAATGGTACACTACAGTATTAACTCTGTATTTCGGAGGCCGCTGCGGCGGCGGCAGCGGCAGCCGCGGCGGACGAAACCGAAGACGAAAACAATTGTTTCATCCTCGTTTCAAACAGCTTCGTCTGATGCGTCAAGGTGGAATTCATCGACGTCGGTTCGATAGGACAAAAATTTTGCAACGGCGACGCGACGGCCGCGACGGTATCTGTCGTCGGATCGCACCGTGTTATGATTTCTCTAATTTTCGCCGCTTCGTTCAGTTTCTGCTCAGCCGCCCACTTGTTTCCCATGTTTTCGTACGCTTTGGCGCACATCTCCAACGCGCTTTCAATCATCGTCAATTCTTGCGGCGTCTTTAATTCTCGAGCGGGAGGCGCTGGAGACACTTTAAAGTTCATGTTTTTCTCCTGGGTGGCGGTGAGTTCTGAGGATGCCTGTTGCGCGATACTTTGCGTGACCCGATTGATATCGACGAAACTGTCCGTCGACGCGCTCGGACTACTTCTGGTACTCCCGTCCATCATTACAGACGCGTTGTTGATATACTTTTGCCCCTTGGGCGATGGCAGCAATTCGTCGTCGCTCTTAATATCGCGCATACTACCACTGCTATTATTCGTATTATTGATTCCCAATTGCATTTGTAACGTACTCGCTTCACTCGCCGAGCTCTCGCCGCTTCGTCTTCTCAAAGCCTTTTCGGTGGTGGCTTGGTGGTTGGTTATTCCTCCGTAACTTTTCTTTCCAGAAACAGAATCATCCTCTCCGATCTCCATGCTAATATCCATTGTTGTAGTTGTCGTCGTCGTCTTCGTCGTCGTCGTCATCATCGTCGTTGTCTCTGCATCTAGAAATTCTTGATGATGGTTTTCCGACCTCCCCCCAACCCCGAGACGCATCGGCTTCCTCTTCAGCTTCCCTCCGCCGACTCTCGTCTGCTCCTCCAATATCGCCAACCGCCTGTGCCTCTGAAACCGTAACTTCTCCAAATTCATCTGAAACTGCCTCGCGTTTATCCTCTCTACCAGCTCTCGAACGACCACGTTCTCCAATATCGACGCGCACTCGCGAAACTCTCCTTCCGCCATGCTTCGCTTCGCGTTATCGAACTGCTCCTCCACGTGCGACAACTTCTCCTTCATCTTCGCTCGCTGATGTTTCAACTCGTTGCTCGTTTCCAAACGGATTTTCGACGGCGCGTCCATCAGTTTTTCCTCTTGGTACGTGAATTTCAACACCACCGGAGGACCACCGCGCTCAAAGTTGTTGGAATCATTAGTATTCGTCGTCGCGGTATTCTTTTTCTCTTCTTGGTCTTCTTCTTCTGCAAAGACAACCACCGTGGATTTGTTACAGAAGGAAACGTGCTTGTTGGTCTTTTTTTCCGGGGAGGAAAAGTCATTCGAGGATCGCCTCTTATTCTCGTCGTCATTACTTCTTCTGTCCGGCTTTGAGGAAGAGTACGGCGACTTTGACGACGTCGAGGAGAGTTGCCGGCGCCGACGCATGATTCTTTTAAATCCTTTCTTAACACAGTTTGGGTCTTTTAATTCCCAAGAAACGAGAGAGGTCAACACGATTCAAAAACGAATTCTGTCTCGCTTAAAAAACGCGCTTCTCCCTTTCGCAAGTACGCGCTCCTTACCGTGTGCGCGCGCGTGTATATGTAGCGGGCGTGAAAGAGAGAGAGAGAGAGAGAGAGAGAGAGAGAGAGAGAGAGGGAGATCAAACGACGTGACAAAGCAGTCCGTCTTTTCCCAACGAAAGGAAAATTCTGAAGATAAAGAGAAAAAGTGCAAAAAGCGCCAAAAAATCTCAGGTGAAAAAAAGCAAAAAGTGCTTTAAAAGAGTCAGAAGACAAGAGAAGAAGAACAACACAATAACGAGAAAAATGTTACGCGCTCCACGAATAAAGAGATCCTCCGCACTCTCGTTAGTATTAAACGGTTTTTGGTCTCTCTCTCTGCTAAAGTTCGCCTTCTTCCGAGCTTTCTTTTTTGGCCGGAGGTGGCGAGGGCGAGCGGCGGTGGCCTCGTCGTCCTCCTCGAGCCGGAGGTGGTGGTTCGTCGACAAAGTCTCGGTAGTTCGGCGAGGGCGAGCGCGAGCGACCGTAGCCGCCGCCGCCGCGGCGGTCTCCCCGGCCTCTGTCTCGGCCGCCGCGATGAGTGTCGTCGTCGTCTCGGCGATCGGATCGGCGGCGGTCTGGGCCTCTTTCGCGGTCGTAATCGTCGTCGTATCTGCTTCTTCTTCGCGCGGGCCGGCTGCGAGATCGAGATCGAGAGCGGGAGCGGGACCTTCCGCGTTTGCGGTCTCTGCCGCCGCCTCTGCGGTCTCGGTCGAAGTCGTCGCCGTAACGCGGTGGACGTCTGTCGTCCCGGCCGTCTCGACCACCACCACCGCCGCCGAATCTATCTCCTCCTCTGTCGCGATCGTCGTCCATAATCATGCCGGTGCCAAACCTCGGCGCCGGCGCCGCTCCGGGACTTCGTTCGCGAGTATCGTCTCGGCCGCCGGAAAACCCAATACCGCCTCGATCTCCTCTCGACGGAGGAGGAGGAAGGTCTCCTCTGTCTCTCATATCGTCGCCACCACGACCACCACCACCACCACCACCGAATCTTCCTCTGCCTCGGTTCATCTCTCTTCTGTCCGGGCACTCTCGCGCGAAATGACCGGTTTGGCCGCACACGTGACAGGTACGATCGTCACCAAACCCAGCTCTACCGCCTCTACCGCCGCCACCGCCACCACCTCCTCCGGGGCCACCAGGCCCACCTCGGAAACCGCCACCTCCACCTCCACCTCCTCCACCTCCTCTTCGGGATTGGTTCCCCATCGCTTTCATTCGAATTTCCTTCTTGCTCAACTGTTTGGTGTATCCTCCTAAACCGCCGCCTAAGCGCATCGGTCGCCAATTCGGCGTCGTTCGTCCTCTCTCCGCGTCTACGATGACCCGTTCACCTTCAATTCTCGTCCCATCTGCGCGCGCGAACGCTCGTTTCATGTCATCTTCCGTTTCAAACTCGATAAACGCGTACCCCGTTGGTTTCCCGGTATCCGTATCTCTGACTATTCGTATCGCTTTAATATCGCCGTACCGTTCAAATTCTCGTCTCAACACGTCCTCGTCTTCGCACGCTGCGTATGGTAATCTCGCGACAAACAACGTCGCGTACGGGTCTCCAGTCGCTTTCTCGTCTTTATGCGGATCCCACGCTTTCAAAGCCTCTTTTAACATCTTCTTCCCTTTTTCTAATTTCTTTTTCGTCTTTGCCGGCAACAGCGCGAATTTTTCCTTCTCCTCTTTTCGCTTCCGTTTCGTCTCCTCGTCGATCTCGATGATCTCTCCGTCGTCGTTCACGTCCACGTCGGAGGCATCCTCGTCTGTGTCCTTCTCTTCTCCTAAAATCATCGACTCTCTCTTCTCTTCTCCTTCCTCGTTCTCCTTCTCGCCGAATAAATACAAATACTTCCCGATTCCCGTCAAACGTTTACACGTCTTCCTCGCTTTCGCCGGCGGAAACCACTTCACCGGCGGCCTCGCTTTGAACATGACTAACAAATTCGGCGGTAAACCCGTCGGGTGTTGATTCAAATTAATCGGTCGCATCAGTAAATTCGACGATGGATTTCCTCCCCCCATGAGTGGCATCATCATCGGGGCCCCTCCTGCTCCTCCTCCGGGAGGCATCATGAGCATCGGATTCGGCGGGAACATCATCCCCGGTGGTCCTCCTCCTCCTTGTGCGGGCATCATCATTCCACCCCCGGGTGGGGGCATCATCATTCCCAGAGGCGGTATTCCCCCCGGTTGTTTCATCAGTAAAGGATTGTGTGGTTGCGCATTACCAAACGGCGGTAAAGAAGATCCATTTCCTCCAGAACTCATTTGAGTAATTATATGGCCACAAACAGGGTTTCTCTCTCTCTCTCTTTCTCTTTTTACTCTATATAAGACGGTTTTAAAAACGAAAAGCCTGTTGCTTTTTTCGAGTGTTTTGCGCTTGGAGGAAAGCAACACAAACACAGCGTAAAGCGTTCTTACTTCTTAAATGACGACCTTGAAGTGATGAGGATGGAAGTGAGCTCGGAATTAGGGTTTAGAGTTTCAGGTCGTCCTTTCAAAATTCAAAAAAAATCTCAAATTCCATCACACGTTATATCGGAGTTTAAACTCTTCATCCGAGCGAGAGAAAGAGAGAGAGAAAGAAAGAAGCCTGCGTTTTGTTTGTTTCACCCACCATCATCGCCTAAACATACCGTAACTGCTGAAAAGGAAACGGTCAAGACGACGCCCATACGAGGAGGATTCAGCTTTTTGCTCCACAAATTTGGAACGAAATTCCGAATCATTAAACAAAAGACGAGATTGAGTCACAGGTTGAACACGACGACTGCGAATACTGCCGATACTACTCCGACCATTAAGAAAGCGACGATGATGGACGCGACCCCTACTAAAGATGATTTGAAAAAGTTTCAAGTCGTGGTCGCCTCGGATGAACTCGGGGGGATTGGAAAGAACCAAACTTTACCGTGGAAACTTTCAAAAGAGATGAAACATTTCAAATCTTTAACCGCGGACGTCTCGAAACCGATGACGCAAAACGCAGTCATCATGGGGAGGAAAACCTGGGAATCGATTCCGGAGAAGTTTCGCCCGTTACCGGGGAGGTTGAACGTGGTTTTAAGCGCCAGTGGGCGAGTGTACGAGAAATCGAATAAAGAAAACGGTGGCCCCGGCGAGGACGACGCGGAGGGCGGCGCGAAGTGTTTGCCGGAAGACGTGCTCGCGAGAGCGTCGATCGAGGAAGCGCTGGAAACGTTATCGACTGGAGAGTACAAGGATATCATCGAGAAAGTGTTCGTGATCGGAGGCGCGAGAGTATACGAGGAAGCTTTGAAGTCTGAACAGTGCGAGGCGGTGCATTTGACCGAAGTGAAACCGCCCGCCGGGAAGGATCCGAAGGAACACTTTGCCTGCGACGCGTTCATCCCGTTACCGTTGGATAGCGAAAAGTTTCGATTGTATTCGAGCTCAAAGCTGGTGAAAGATGGCGAGTGTTCGTACACGACGTTGACGTACGTCGCGCAAAATGGACCGGCTGGGAAGTTTCGAGTGGAGGCTGAAAAAATCTTGCCGCCAAAGATTTTGAAGGAGCAAAAACACGAAGAGATGCAGTATTTGGAGTTGATTAGGGAAATAATCGATGAAGGGAACGTCAAAGGCGACAGAACTGGAACCGGGACTATTTCTAAATTTGGTTGCTCCATGCGATACGACTTGAGACGATCGTTTCCGTTGTTGACGAGTAAACGTGTTTTTTGGAGAGGCGTGGCGGAAGAGTTGTTGTGGTTCGTGAAGGGTTCAACGAACGCGAACGAGTTGAAAGAAAAAGGCGTCGGCATTTGGGACGGAAACGGAAGTCGCGAGTATTTGGACTCCATCGGATTAAACCACCGCGAAGTGAACGATTTAGGCCCAGTCTACGGCTTCCAATGGAGACACTTCAACGCCGAGTACACCGACATGCACGCCGACTACGCCGGTAAAGGCGTCGACCAACTCGCCGAAGTGATTCACAAAATCAAAAACAATCCAAACGATCGACGCATTCTTTTAACCGCGTGGAACCCAGCCGCGTTGAAAGAAATGGCGTTGCCGCCGTGTCACATGTTCTGTCAATTCTACGTCGCGAACGGAGAGTTGAGTTGCCAAATGTACCAACGCTCGTGCGACATGGGATTAGGCGTCCCGTTCAACATTGCCAGTTACTCGTTGTTAACATGCATGATCGCGCAAGTCTGCGACCTGAAACCGGGAGATTTTGTCCACGTACTCGGCGACGCGCACGTGTACGCCAACCACGTCGAACCGTTGGAAACGCAATTGAAAAACGAACCGAGACCGTTCCCGCAGTTGAAAATCAACCCAGACGTGAAGGATATCGACGGGTTCAAGTTTGAAGATTTTGAGATCATCGGGTACGACCCGTGCCCGAAAATTGAAATGAAGATGGCCGTTTAATCATCATCAAGAAAACGACGCTTTCGTCGTCCTTGTCATCGGCATCATCGTCGTCGTCTTTGAAAATGTTATACATATAAATAAACCATTCAAAATACAAAATCCAGAACTTTTCGCTTTATTATTTTTCTCCCTCCTCCTCTCTGCTTCTCTCTTCTTCACTGCGCTCCGAGGCGGAATAAAAAGATACCGCAATGACGCACCCCTCCGCATCGAAGAATGCCTTCATCCCGACGTGGATGTCCGTCCTTTCCGACGTTCTCTTCCAGAAACTTCGATGCAAACACCTGCCGAAAACGTCTTTGGAAATGGTCACATTTCCCCACGGGAAAGAAAAATCATCCAAGAAGACGTTTAAGAAGCAAACCATCATCGTGACCGGCCCAACGTCTGGTATCGGCGAGACGACCGCGTTGACGTTAGCTCTGAGAGGTCACAGAGTGATTTTAGCCTGTCGGACGGTCTCTAAAGGCGAGACGATGGTCAAGAAATGGCAACAAAAATACTCCACCAAAAACACACGATTGAAGCTCGACTGCGTCGTCATGAAGCTCGATTTGAACAGTTTACGATCGATTCGAGAGTTCGCGAAAAAATTTACAGATGTCGAAGATCGATTGGACGTGTTAATAAACAACGCCGGCGTGTTTGATATGTCGAATAAATACGTGCTCACGGAGGATGCGTACGAACAGCACCACGGGACGAACTTTTTAGCGCCGAGTTTACTCTCGCTTCTGTTGATAGGTAAAATGTTGGAAACGAAGACGACGGAAGGGTGCGAAACCGCCGCGAGGCAATCGAACAGTCGGATTGTGTTTGTGAGTTCAAAGTTGCACGAATTTGCGAAGAATTACGACATGCAAAAGAAATCGTTTGGGTTCTCCGCGAAGAAGGCGTACGCAAATAGCAAAATGGCAGAGATTGCATTCGCAAAGGTGTTAGAGAGGAAAGTGTGTAAAGCGTTTTATACGAACGCGAAGGATGGAAGGGACCCGTCGAACGCGCCGATTAAAATGATGAGTTTACATCCTGGAAATATTATAACGAACGTTGTGAAAACGTTACCGAAATTGATTCAGTTTTTGTACCGAACGACGATGCGACAGATTTTGTTTACGTGCGACGAAGGCGCGAGGGCGACGGTGTATTGCGCGCAAAGCGAAAATGCGTTCGAGGAGGCCAAAGGAACGTTTGGGAGTTACTTTGATTCTGCGTGCGAGTTGCGCGAGCCGAACAGCTTGAGCGAAATAGAGGAAGAGGGATTGTGGCGAGAAGTCCTGAAAGAGTTTGGGATGTCTGAAGCGCAGTTGATAAAGGAGTGGCAGACGGCGCTCGCGTGAACAAGAGAACAAAATTTTCAAATGACTCTTTGTATTACAATTTTTAGAACCGCATAGTACCGGTGCCGTTGTACGTTTTAAATTACTCCAATTCGTCAAAGTCCATGTCCGGTAAGTGGAAGTTCAAACCTTCGTCTTCGTCCTTGACGCCTTCACTTTGCGTTCGCTCGAGTTGTTGGTTTCTGTTTGACCCGGTGGTGGCATCGGACTGATCCGAGAAGATGCTCGTCATCGCCCCGAAGCCTAAGCCGCCCCACAAATCAAACGCCGATCGATCTTCCTGAGTGGCCATGGATAAATGCGAGGGCGTGAGCAAAGGCGCTTGGGATATCTGCTGCCGCTGCTGCTGCTGCTGCTGCATCGCTTGTTGCTGTTGTTGTTGCTGCTGCTGCTGCTGCATGGGCGATCCACCGAACGAGGGAACGTGTTGGAACATACCTTGCGCGTTCTCGAAACCAGGAGGCGCGAAGCCCCTCGGAGATCCCGAAGCAGAAGATAACGCATTACGTTGTTGATGATGTTGCTGTTGTTGCATTTGCTCCACGCGATGCGTAGACGCGACAGGTGGCATTTGTTGTTGTTGTCGTTGTTGTTGGTTGAAAGCTGTGTCGTTTGCAAGACTGCTGCTACTTTCGGGAACGTGCTTCCTCCCCCACGGCGGAAGTAGGGATTTGCGTGGTGGATCAGCGGACGCATTCCTATCGTCTCTTTTGGAAGTTTCTCTTGTCGTAGATATCGCTCTAGGGGCGACGTAATTATTCAAATCAACCAATTTATTCGCATTTCCAATTCTTACCGGTCTCGAGAGAGCGGCGGCGGCGTTGCGCTTTGCCTCCTCCAAGCTAGCGTCCAAGCTCGGCTTACTCACGTTTGTTTGCTTTTTACCGGCAGCTTCCGTGTTTGTCGCCGCCGCCGCCACCGTCGCCGCATGAGTAGATGTATCCTTTTTCGATGCATAGGCGACGTCTGTGGCCGAAGCCGACGACGAACCGGATAATTCGCGTTCAATCGTAACATCATCATTTTTACTCGCCCGCGGAGAGGACCCTTTGGTGCGCGCTTTAGGGGTTATCGGCAGAGTAGGTTTCGATACCTCCTTTTTTGGTGGCAACGGTTTGCCTCCCACGGGATCAACAGATGCAACTGTTGGAGACGGTTTCGGAACCTCTTTGATTGATGTCTTCAAATTCGAAAGTCTCGGACTTGGAAGTTTCGTGGTGGTGGCATCTTTACTCTTTTGCAACTCATGAGAATCTGCCGTCATGTTCGTAGTAGCATGAACCTCTGACGATGATTCTGTTTTAGTTCCAGCGACGATTACTGGCTTTAAAACGGCAACGCTCTTCTTCTGGTTAATTACCGATATCGCGAAAAGGCACGCCGTCACGACAAAACATACCGCAAAAAATACCGCTAAAAAGTTTGGCGACGTAATCGTCTCGAGCGTTCCAGAAACGTTCAACGATATATTCGCCGAGATCCTCGCGACAAACGCGTAAGTTTTCGTCGTGAAACTGTTTTCGCGTCTTTTCTGAGCTTGCCGTGCCTTCGCGGCTTCTTTTTCTGCCTTTTCGGCTGCAAATGAATACGCCTCAGAAACTTCGCCTTCCACGTCTACGCACTCTAACAAAGTGAAAGAGTTTCTCACGCAGACGGAAGATTTTAAAATATGTCCTTTCCCTGCTGCTTTCGGTGGCGCAAAGTATATGCCTCCCAACGATTTTGTCTGACTTGGTTCAATGCAAATAAGACTGTCACCCTCGTTGCCGTTGATGTTCGTGCTTTCAAAGATGAAGGCATTCTCGCCCTCGCGAGCGCTACCAAATTTCGGAGCAGATTTAGAAATCGCCCCAAACGTCACGCTCGCGAGTAAGTTTGAAAACATCCCACCGCCGCGCTTGAGCAACTTTCCGACCGCTAAATCAGGTGTGTCGGCGTGTGAAGCGCCAGGAAACATGTACGGTACCGCATCGAAGCATAATTTTTTAGACGTGGGATTTCGAACTCGAAGCATCTTTGATTTCGACGAGCGCTGACCGGCCGCAACGAAATCGATGAAGGTGGATGACGTTGAATTCGCAACAAGTCCTCCTCGCTCTTCTTCCTCCTCTTTATCATCCGCATAGTCTGTGAACGATGATGGGGAATAGTATTGCACATCATCAGTATCATCGCTCCTCGAAGCGAGCGATTCTATGATACTCGGACTTTGTAAGTTGACTAAAACTGCCACGGTGTCGACGTCGCCGAGACTGGTAGCTTCGTTCGATACAACTACGGTTGCCTTCATGTGAAATGCATTTTTCTTCACGAGCGAAGCAATTTTATCGAGTCTGGATCTAAGTTTTTTTGCTTCCGCTTTACTGGGTGGAGAAGATACGAAAACTTTCTTCTTCTGCAACAATTCCGCAGCGGATGCTCCTATCGAATCAACATTTTCACCGTCCAAGTAATCTTCTCCTCCCTCACCGTCTTCAAAATCCTCGCTGATCGCGGTATTGAACATCAGATCGTCATCACCGAAGATTTCTTGATGCATTTCCGACAAGTCGAGTTTAACCCAGGCGCTGATTTGCGGCTCTTCGACGTTCGGCTGGATTAAACCGTCATTCTCGTTGTGGCGAACGATGACGCCTTTCTGGCTTCCACGCTTGCCATCCATAGAATGCTGCAACACACTCACCCTGGTCATGACCGGAATGTTGTGCGTAGATATAACTTCGATTGGGACGCTCGCGTGGCGCTTACCCATCGATACAGAAGCGCGCACCACGTCGTTTACCGGAAGTAGTGTACCGGTACTAAAAGAGGCCGTGATTGGTACTTGCATCCAACGATCATCCGTGAGAACGGCAAAAGTGTAGTTTGCTCGCATCGAATCAGACATTCTCTCGATGGACTCGTTATCTTCGCCGATATTAGCTGCTAAATGGAATATCGCGCGACCACGCGCTGGCACCACGAAATCACCCGCAATGATTTCGGTCCATTTTTCAGATTCATCGTTCGCGTATTTTTGGCGCCCATATCGCTCGTGCTCGACGCTTTTCTCACTCTTCCACGCTTCATTCGCGAGAGGGGACCATTCGTCGAGGATGGAATCGTCGTCTGCGAAGCTATTTCTATCTTCCACAGTCTTTCCACTTTTGTCATCTTTTGATTTGTTTTTATCTGCCTTCTTCTCCGTATTAGCATCGACCTGTGTCTTGCTCGCGTAATCCTGGCGGCATCCGCCCGGCATGTCCGAGAATCGTTTCTTGTTCGGGCGACACGGCGCATCGTGCGTGGAGTCTTCGTCTTCCTTATAGTACTCTTCTATCGCGTGCGACCTGTCAAACACGTACAAGACTTGGCCGTTCCATCCAGATATGCGCGCAGATTCTGGGTCGAACGTTGTTAATCGAGCAACTTTCGCGCCGGGCATATCCGTCCACGTCGAAACAATCTTTAAAGGTTTCGAATGCGGATTTGTGAGCGTAATCACGCGCGTGCGATTGAAACCGGGTCCTACTATACCAAAAGATATTGGCTGACACGTTGATTCTACAGCAACAACTGTAATTTTGCTGGCATCGTCCGTATCTTCAACGGACTTCTCGTACTCTTCGCGCATGTCTTCTAGCGGCGCTTTCGGATTGTACGACGTTTTAGAATCCGCGTTGACGCAGCGTAAACGCGCATCGTAGCGTTCAATGCGCATTGGAAACTTCAGTAAATTTGTTATTATTGTAATTTCATCGTCCTTTTTATTCAGTTTCCACGATGGAACCGGCATTCTGTCCATGAACGTGAACGTTATTACCTCGCCTGAACTTATTTTTCGGCCTTTCGGATATCTAACAACCGCTGTTCTCGAAGCGTTGATATGAGCAAGTTCAACATTCAAAAGTCGCAGCGGTTGCTTTCCGATGTGTTCAAACGTGACGTTTCTTTCCTTCAAACGGTGATTCAATCCACTGAATGGCATTTCTTTTTCCTCCTCCTTATTCTTCTTCTTCTTCTTTTTCTTGCTTTCTTTTCCGTTTTCGGTGGTAGGATTGCTCTCCTTCGAAAGGAGTTCTCTTTCTTCGATCGTGTTCGGGATTTCAATACTTGGAAACGTCAGCGCGTACTTATCGATCGGGCGGAACGGAACAGACTCGTAAACTAAAGCTCGAACAAGAATTACGAGGTTGTAACTCCTCCCAATACTATTTTCAACGGACAACGTCACACGTTCGGCCACAAAAGTCTCCGAGGCGGTGCGGCGACTTTTCACGTCGTACCAAACTCTCGCCGCCTCGACTGTTTCGCCCGGTTTCACCGTGACTCCTCGACCGGAGACGAGCTGCGGACGTATATCAGACGTCGGTGAAGAGACACTCGTTATACGAATCGGCCATAAGTCGCCGTTCGTGACGTAAATAGATCGCCGCTCTTTCAGCTTTTTCGAACCATGTTTTCGATTATCCTCGCTCACGATAATCGTGCCGAAATCGATTTCGTTTGGATGCGTGAATACGGTGTTATCAACCCCTTCTAAGCTAACTGGAAACTCAAAAGCTTGTGAAGATGCCGTAGTTTTGACATACACGATGCCTTGATGTGTGTTCGTGCTGCGAACGCTGTGCACGGACCCGCTGGAAGGTGCGTTTACTTCTCCGTTTCGATTAACCGGCGCGGTGAGCGTCACTCTCGCGAGGCGAGAAAATGTACCCGGCTGTATGGACCAGCCAAAAGAGGCAGAATCTTCTTTGTTGTTGCCGTCAGATGATGGTGATAATGATGATGATGAAAGTGAAAGTGATGGTTGTGAATTTGATGATGATGATGATGATGATGATGATGATGATGATGATGATGGCGATAATGATGATGATGGCGATGATGATTTTGACGACGAAGAAGAGTCTTCCTCCTCTTCTCTTTTACTACTCACCCACGGTACGTCAATCTTGATGAATTCAGACCGCGTCCACACGTCCGTAACGTTCAGCACTCTTAACAACGGGTTGAACAACCCTAAATCGTAATCGTGTGGCACGCCGTACACTTGCTTCGTGCTCAGTTTTTGCACGCGAAAATCGTTTGGTTTCATCAAAAACGTAAACGGCATCAAGATGTCCCCTCTGTCCGTTTGTACGCTTAACGTTCCTCTCCCTCTCCCAGTTTGCAAGGGCGCGTGTCTGATAGTCACTTCGATGCTTCCTGACGGCGGGATCACGAAAATAGGATCCTTTCCTTGTAAAGGCGAGCGCGATTCCTCCATCGTCTCGCCGTCAACCTGCATGATTTCCTCCAACCGATCCACGCTCTTTTGGACGTCAGCTTCGGTATCTCGAATCATCTTTTGCATTTTAGCCACGCTCAGTTTCAGACTCTCGTGTTCTTTTCGATTTTCGTCCAGCATGTCCTCGCTCTCTTTTCTATCCAACTTCTCGTTCGCGGCTATCAACCTATCGTTCAACTCGTCGATGCGTTGCCTCACGTACCTAATCTTCTCGTCGTGTTTCTCCATGTCCCCTCTCCTGTTCTCCAACATCTCTCTCGCCACGAGCAAGTTCTGCTGCATCACCCTCTCCTCGTGCTTCGTTCTCCCGTACGAAATCCCTTCCGTGTACACTTGCACGCTATCGCTGGTGATCAAATACACCCTCAACGGCTTTTCCGCGTCCAAGTTACTCACGGTTAAATTTTTCGTCGTCGGCCATCCAACCTGCGCCTTCTCGAAACGTAACACCGACGGGTGTAAGTTCAAATTGAACTCTTTAAACTTCTTCCTCGATATCGGTTTGAAATTCCGAGGTTTCCACACGTCTTGGGTGGTTTTCGCCCCGTCCGGTAACACGAACGGAAGTTCGTTGTTATTATTCTCAGGAGAAGGAGAAGACAAAGAAGAAGCACCAACTGCTCCAATTTCATCATCATCCACACCGTCGACGGACGCGAAACTCTCTTTCACTCCTCCCGTGGTCTCAATCGCGTCGCTTCCAATCGGTCCCCACGACGACAGTAAAAACACCGACGAAACACAGAGTGTCGCCGCCAAGAAGAACAAGGTCATCGCGAAAAACACCGACGAGGCGTTCGAATTGATATCGCGCTTCATCCTTTTTCCGTACTCTTTAGAGGAGATCTGTCCACATAATTGGATTGCGATGAAAGCGCTCAAACTTTACGAAACGAGACGCTCTTTTCTCACGAGGAGGACGAAGAAGAGGGCATCGTGATTTTATTAAACGAATAATAACAACACCGCTTTGTGCGGGTGATTTTGCGCGTTTAAAAGCGCGTGCGTGTGTGTGAACGTGCGTGTTTTTTCTTAGGACTTCTTTTTTATAAGATTTACGAAGAGTTAATACGAATGCTGCTGCTGCTGCTCTAAAGCGCTTTAATAATATTTCGCTTGGTTCCCGTCGACGAATTTTACCCTCGCATCGGGCGTCGGCAAAGACATGCACCGCGTGATGTCTCCCAAATCATCGCGCGAAGAAGAATTAGAAGAAGAGTTACGAATAGCGTTCTCGTCGCTTTGAAATCTTGGTTTCGCTTTCTTCGCTTTCGCTTTCGCTTCCTCGGCGGCTTTTTGCTTCAACGCTGCGATTTTGATCGGTTTCTCCCGAGCTTCTTTCTCCTCTCGCTTTTCTCTCTCTTCTCTTTCCAGACGATTCTTACGCGCGCGCTCTTTTTGCATTTGGACTTCGTTTTTGAACGTCTTGAGTTCGCCGATAGAACGCTCGACGGGAGCGAGCGCTTCCCGGGCTATTTGCGCGTCTTTTTTCACCTCTCTAATGTTCTCCTTCACGTCTTTCGGTAAAAGAGGGTTGATTTCGTCCGGAACGATGTTACTGATGTTAAAAATTAACGCCAGTAACAACGCAATGATTATGTACGGACTCAACTGTAACGCTAACAACCCGACCGCGACGAATGCAATCGCCGAAGGGTGTTCGTACGCCCATCCCAAAGCGCCGGCGACGAAGGTCCCCGCGCTCTCCGGATGCGATACGACGCCGTATGCAATCAAAATCGCGCCAAACGGTAAGACTATCTTCTTTCCTATTTGCTCGATCGCCTTCGGTATGATTATCAAAGACGCTAACGCGATCACCGCCGTCAATTCCGGATTCTCCGACGCCAATCGAAACGCGTCCACTTCCGAGACGTCCGATATCAAGGACGGACCAATCGATTCTATTTTCTCTTCTCCTCCTCTGGCTTCTTCTCTGGCGCTCGCAAACTCTGGGAACCCGAAACAATACAGCGCGCCGCCACTACTACTACCAACGCTCGTTTCAAAGCGCGAAATCCTCCTCTGCGCGTTCGAAACGTCATCATCGTCATCGTTTCTCATCACACCTGTCTCCTCCTCCTCTTTCCCCGTATCTTTTCTCCCGTCGTATCTCTCTCGCGTCGTCGTCTTTCGGTGACGACTCCTCTTCCTTTTCGTCTTCGGATTGTGTCCGTTGGCGCGCACAAAGGCGGAGCAGTGGCGTCGAGAGAGAGACGACGACGCGTTTGACATGCTTTGCCCGCAGTTTCCTACTCTCGACGAAGCGCTGTTTGTGCTTCTTACTCTGAAGATATTCTTGGGAAATTCTTCATTCTGTGAACAAAAGATGGTGTGCGCGAAGTGCGAGGTGAAACTGAAACGGGTGATCACCCCGGACCCGTGGATGCAAAAAGTCAACGCCGCCTCTGACGCGAAGCGCAGCGGTGCGAGAACGCAACTCAACGAAAACAAAGCGCTATCCTCTTCCAAAAACTACGTACTCGGCTCTCAACAGTGTCAAGTGTGTAAAAAATCCCTCCACCAACCCGGTCTGTTTTGCCAACCGTGCGCGTTTCAGCAAGGGAAATGCGCGATGTGCGGGGTCGAAGTCCAAGACGTGTCCATGCATAACGTCGGCGGGGATTTGGAGAGGAAGTTGAGAGAGAAGACGACGAGAGAGAAGTCGGAGAAGTTGATGAAATTGGAAAAGTTGGAGGAAGAGAGAGACAAGGTGGAGGAAGAGAAGAGGGAAAGGAAAAAGAGGAAAAGAGAAGAGAAGGAAAAGGAGAAGGAAGAGAGTAAAGAAGAAGGCGAGGAAGAGAAGACGGTTGCTAAAATCGAACCAACTGGGGCGACAAACTTGGTCGGTTCGCTATTGCAACAATCCGCCGGTTCGACGACGCCGACGACATCTTGGCAATACGACGGCAAAAGCGGGTATTACTTCGACGCGTCGAAGATGCAGTATTACGATCCGAAGACCAAGTTGTACTTTTGTTGCAGAACGAATAAATGGTTGAAGCCGGAAAACGAAAAACCGAAAAATGGGACGTTCAAGAGCGGCGCGAGAAAGCCGGACAAGTTCGGTTTGTGAGTTTAGTCGCGTCGCGTTCGTTTCGTAAGTTTAGTTTATAGTCCGTATATTTAGTTGTTAGTTTTTTAAAACGCTGGAACGATTTACGTGTTCGCGAACAACCACTCGGTGGCGGCGGAAATATCACCTCCCGTCTCTTTGATCGCGTCCTTTGCCATTTTCTTCGTGAACCCCATGTTCACGAGCATCTCTACCGGCCCTTCGGCGCTTGGGCTGTTATCGTCCTCGTTATCGTCGTCGTCGTCGTTTTTACTCTTTTTCGATTTCTTCGTCTTTTTCGCGGCTGGTTTCTTCGCCACCGCGGCTCTCTTCCCCGCGGCGACCCCTGCTGTTTTCTTCTCCTCGTTCGCGACGACGTTGGTCACGTCCTTCACCGTAGCGTTTGCGTTCTTTATTGTCGTTGTTGTTGTTGTTGTTGTCGTCGATGTCTTCATTGCTGTCGTCGTCTCGCCGGGTTTGCTGTTCTCACTCGCGGCAGTATTCGCCATCCTCACCGCCAACAACCTTTTCCTCAACTGCTTCAACACCTCCACCTTTTCATTGCTGGACAACTCCTCTACTTTCACTTCGTCCACGTTCACGACGCGCTTCGTCGGTCCCAACCCGCCATTCACGCCGCCTTTGTTATGATTCTTCCCCATGTACGCCGCCGCGCCTAAACCGGCGTCTCTCACTGGTTTTGGAATTTCAATCGCTTCGATTTGTTCCGGAGTTAACCCGAACAAACGCACGTTTTCCTCTCGCTTCGCCTTTAACTCCTCCTTCGACATCTTCCCGCCTTGGTTGGTAATCAACCCATTTTTCCTCACCACGGTTTCCCCAACCAACTGATCGTTCGCTTGCTTCACCGCGAACACGTCTAACTGTAACCCGGTATATTCCGCCAAGGATTGTTTCCCGAGTAATCGTTGCGTTTGCCCGTTTAACTGTTGGATTTGTTTCCCCGGTAAGGCGCCGGAGTCGACGATTTGGACCCACTTCCCGACGCCGAATTTTTTCAAAACGATGACTAAATTTTCAACCTCCGGTTTCGTCCATCCTGTTTTGTTCGATGGGATGTGATGTGTGTGTTAAAGATGAAAAAGAAGACATTATTAAACGTTCAGAGAGAGTGAGAGAGAGGCACAAAATTGGAAACGCGAGTCGTTGTTTCGAGAGAGACGCGGCGAGAAGGAGGACGAGAAATCGTATCGTTTTCACATCATCGTTTCAAAAATTCAAACGCGAGACGAAAGTCCCCAAAACCAAGACATCATCATCACACAACAAACGCGCGCAAACAAAGAGAGAGAAAGAAAGAACACATATATAATATAATACATACCTGGAGACGGGGTGAAATTCCACAAACTCCTCGCGTCGCCTACTTTTGGTCCTTGTTCCGCCATTATATAGAACGAGTTCTTCAAGTTGGTGTTTTATTGTGAAGAAAATCAGCCAAGCGCTCAAAGGAGAAAAGAGAGATTTTGAGGGTGGAATTTAATTGGCTATCATCAGCTCATCACAAGAAGAAAGTAGAGAAAAAAAATCTCATAAAACGTCATTATTACGCAGAAACAGTAGTGTATTATTAAAGAGAGAAGAAGAAGAGCGAGGGTGTAAGTAGCGCAGAGGGTGTTGGAGAGAAGAAGGGAAGGGGAAATGCCTGGAATGGCTGGAAACAACAACAACGCTTCTGGGACGACGATTCAGACGACGCAAAAATCATCATCTTTAGGGGTGACAACGAGGAAGCAATCGCTCGTGTACATCCTCTCGTTCGTCGCTCTGTTCATGCTCGTCGCGTTGTGCGACTGGGAGAATTATACCTCTTCCACCACCAACGGTGGGAATAATAATTTCGGCAGCGCATTCAGAGAAGATTCGGTGCGTATCATCAACGATTTGGAAGGCGTGAAATCGGAAAAGTTATCCGAGCGATTGGAAGAGTTGAGAGAGGAGAAGAAAAAGATTGAAGAAGAGATTAAGAAGACGACGAACGACAACGAAGAGGAAACGGAAGAAGAAGAAGAAGAAGAAGAAGAAGACGGAATGACATCGACGAAACGAAAGAAAGAATACGACGAGAATAACTTCCCAGAGGCTATCATCGAGAACATCGAACGCGATTTAGGACACGGGGCGAGAGCGTACCGAGGACCGGAAGAACCGGCGAGGACGATGGAGTTGGCGAGGTTGAGATGCTTAAACGCACCGGAACCGTGGTCGCCGTTTGATGCCGGGAGGAAGAAGGATAACGACGGGAACGTGAGAGGGAAAGGAGATGGGAGGAGGAGGAGGAGGAGGAACGTGCTTTCTTCTTTTGAGCGAACGGGAAAAGAAGAAGAAGAAGAAGAAGAAATAATAGATAGTACTGGCGGGAGAAGGAAGCTTCTGGCGTATAGACTTCCGGCGGGGAAATATAAACCTTTACAACCAAAGTGCGCGGCGAGCGAACGCGTGAAGAAAAATATAAGACCCGGCGAAGACGCCATCGTCGGGTGCTTGAAAACCAACAGGTGCTCGCACGCCGTAGAAGACGTGTTTACAGCCATACAAAATTTGGATGGAATCAAATCTTTAAAAAATTACGTCAGTTGTATCACCGTCAACGGCCAAACGAAAGGGTGCGGCTCGATTACGGGCAACCCGGAAACGTTCCCGTATATCGGCACGAAACCGCCGCCGAAAGCGAAGAAAGAAACGACGCGAACGTATAAAACATGCGCTTTAGTCGGCAACGGTCCTGGTTTACAACGCGAAGGTATGGGAGAAATCATCGACAAACACGATGCGGTGATTCGATTCAACACGTTCGTCTCCAGCGGCGTCTGGCAAAACTATACGGGAGTCAAGTCCACCTTGCGCGTCTTCAACAAAAAACGCGCGGAAACCATGAAGAGCACGAAAAACGTCTACATCTC
>JACLAA010006988.1_pt1 | contig 22441 bp, 19 predicted proteins | sample 8027891 | NCBI WGS metagenome assembly JACLAA01 (sample SAMN15724900, study PRJNA655200) | protist metagenome | isolation source: fluorescence activated cell sorting (FACS) single amplified genomes of... | place: Spain: Blaines Bay Microbial Observatory, Mediterranean Sea | collected 2016-01-19 | reverse complement strand
GCACTAGATTCACGAAAAGCTTTATCACAAACCTCACATTCGTACGGTCTCTCGTTCGTGTGAGTACGCATGTGGAGTTTCAAATTATAGGAATCACGAAAACTCTTCTCGCACACATCGCACTCGTGCCCTCTCTTTCTCTTCACTCCTTTAGCGTCTTTCCGCGTCTGATTTTGCTCCACGACATCGTCACGTGGCACGCACATAATCCTCCGCAATTGCTCTACGTCGTCGTCTTCTCCCTCTTCTTCTTCTTCTTTTTGTATCTGCTGATTTGCCTCGAGATCATCGTCCTCGTCAGGAATCTTCAAACACAACACCGGTTCTTCTTCCTCCACTTCTTCTTCTTCTTCTCTCGAAACCTTCAAAACCGTCCTCGCGTTCACCGCGCGCTGCGGATGTGGATTCTTTCGTCTCATAGTATTATATACTTATTAGTATGCGAGACTTTAAAAGAGAGTCGTATGAGGTTGAAGAATAATGCGCATGTATAATGTGATCAGAGAGAGGAGGAAAAAAAAGTTGAAATGGCAGTCACAAAACAACAACAACAAGGACGAAAAAAAGATAACCGCATTATTGGTTTAAAAAAAGAACAACACAGCGAGTCTTTGTCTTCTTTGTCTTCTTCTTCTGAACACACGGAGTATTGAACAAAAGAGAGGATGATTGCAAGCGCGACGACGACGAGGACGACGGGAGGCGCGTCGACCTCGAGTTTTTGTTATCGTCGAAAAGCGAGTAGTTTTAACATCATTAGTCATCATTCTTTCGGGAAACTGACGAGCCGCCATCATCACCAACATCATCCTCATCATCGTCTCGGTGAGGGAAAGAGGAACGCGGGAGGCGTTGTTTTATCCTTCGCGCGAAGAGGAGGAGGATTAGTAAAAGCAGCAGCAGCTGGAGACGACGAGGACGAGGAGGTGTGGGAGGATGATTACGACGAGATGGACGACGAAGAATCTTCAACGTCTTCTAACGATAACCTGGACTGGAGGACGCAGATGAAACTGGACGATATGGCGAACAATCCGCCGGCGACATCATCGTCGAGCAGCAGATTCTCATCAGATGCGGACGACGACGATTATTTCATGAAACCGGCGTCGGTTTCGGCGATGAAGGACGACGAGAACGCCTGGGTCTCGCCGTCGAATCCGTTCATGAGTTCTGATTTTAGCTCCGGGCCGGACGACGGGTGGTTCGATAACGACGACTGGTTGCAGCCGGCGTATACGGAGGTGACGGCGGAACCCGGGTCGATTTTGGAGAAGGTGCAAAGATTACACTTAGGAGAGCCAGCGGATCACACTTTTCAAGACGGGGAGTATTTCACGCTGACGAACTTTGTGAAACAAAAAGCGGATAACGATTTTTGTTTGGTCTTGGAAGTGGCCGAAAGAGCGAGAGAGAGGAAGATTGAACGGTTGGAGAGTTTACATCCGACGCCGGAAATTAACGCGTTGCCGGAAATTCAACAGGTATGGCACCTATATTAGGATTTTGTTTCCTGTTTTCTCTCTTTTCTTTCTTTCATATCGCGATGAAACAGAAGCTTTTTTCTTGGCGACGGTGACGAAACAGCATTTGTGGATGTCGGAATTCGCAAACCATGTCGAAAGAAAATGCGCCATCCATTTCCGTAGTCGCTCCACACAAAGAAAAAGCCAACACGTTTCATTTTGAAAGAAGAGAAAAGAGAGCTTTGACTTTTAGCCAATCATTTTTCTTCGTCGTTTCGTTTCTCTCCTTCTTTCTTTCTCTCTCTCTGTCGTACTGACTTCTTCTTCTTCCTCTTTGAATGAAAAATCCATTTTAGGCGATTGTCGATTTAGCGTTGGAGGTTGACGCGTCTGGTGGGAAAACGTCCGCATTTCTCGCCATGTCCGAAGCTGCTGACCGAGCACGATTGCGTTGGGAGCTCCAAGAGGCCTCTTGGTGCTGGGATAATTGGGTCGAAGAGCACATGGCGCAGTTTGGTATTTCTGAAAGAGCGGCAAAATTGTTGCACATGGGCGAGAGAGTGGAAGACGCCATGGATTTCGAAGCGTCTTTGTACGACAGAGACGATGGGGGCTTTCCTGGGAGACGATAGAGATGATGTATGATGTATTATTGCATTTCTTTTGTTTATAGTATTACATGTTTGTTCTTACTAGTAGCAGTGTGTTTGTTTATTATTATTAGATTTGGCAGACCTATTTGTAATTCCTGTATTTCAAGAACGTTTAAATTTCGTGAGGCGGCGAGTCGTACATTCCTGTCCATAACTTGGCAAGCGGCGCATCATCGACGATTTCTTTCTTCGTTTCGACGATTTTCGAGTACGATTCCACGTCAGGAATACTTTCCATAGCTTTTACGACTTTCAACGCCGATTTGACGAGCTCGTCGACCTGATCTTTTTCGTGTTGCACAGCTTTTTCGTTCGCTGTCGTCCACATCGTTTCTAACAAAAGTTCGCATACCTTGTCGGCATTCTTCACGACGTTCTCAGCTCCGTTCGGAACAGAATCTCGACAAAGCTTTTCAAAAGTGGCGTGCACAGCCATCCTGATGCTCCTCTCCGGATCTTTTAATCCGATGACAATCGTGTCAACCATCGATTCAATATCGTCTTCGGGGATTGCAAATCCAAGGGAACTCTTCGGGCGCGTTAAGAGGACGTCGATGAAATCGTACGCCGCAGTTCGAAGTTCCAAACCGTAATCGAAGTTCTGTTTGAACGGGCCGTAATCAATTTCTTTGATCAAGGCATCGTTGACTTGGAGCTGAGAGAGCACGTCTGGCAAGACTTTCGCCAACAAAGGCGATAAATCGTCGTTTTGTGAACTGTTTCTTCTACCGATGACGGAGAGGAGCTGCAGCGCGGCGCGACGACAATTATGGTCCGCGTCTTTGACCAATCCGACAAACGACTCTAAAGAACACTTGAAATGCTCTGCTTTCGGCAACGATACCAGCGCAAACCGAACGGCATCGACCAGCAAAGCAGCTTTTGTCGCGTTTTCGGGCGTTTTCGCGCCCTTGACGATTGAATTCAACGCTTCCTCGATTTCCTTAACAAGCGAGTGGTTTCTCGCGACAAATCGACCAAGAACTTCCGCGACGTCCGCCTTGACAGCATCGTCTTTCAAATCTTCGTCGCGCGCTTTTGCAAGGACGACGGCCCATGCCTGCTGCGTGGACTTGAAGAGAACATCGTCGTCTTCTCGTTTCACTCTTTTCTTCCTTGGCGACATCATGTACTCCATTTTCGAGGATTCTCCAGCGAGCACGCCATCTTCCGAGGAACCGTCGGCGCCAATGATGACTTCGCGAAGTGCGCGCAGTGCGCCGTGTTTCAAGATTTCTTGGACACCTTTCTTCGTGGTTTTGATGGTTTCAAGAATCTTTGGTAAAAAAGCGTCTTTATTACCAACAGCGCAGCTTCCCAACGCAAACGCAGCCGCCGTCTTCACTTCGTCCGTGTTGTCTTCTTCGAGTTTCTTCCACAAAGTATTATCGATGCCGTTGGAATCGTCGAGTTTCGTTCGTTTCCCGATTTCACCGAGCGTCCAAAGCGAAATGACTTGTCTTTTACCATCTTTATCGCTGATTTCCTCGATAAGCGTTGCTATGGTGCTCTTGATGATTTTATCGCCAGCCGCTAGAGTGGCACTCGCGATGCACGCGGCGCGGTTTTTCATTTCTAACCTAACAGACGCGATATCTTGTTGCTGCATGCGAACCATGGCTTGATCGTCCGTTTCCATGTCATTAGGTGACATGGTGGAAATCGATGACAACTCGTTGTAGATGACTTCAAACGTTTCCTTCCTGGCAACAACCGCAGCTTCAAAGTATCTCTCTAGCGTCAGTAACGCTTGCCTCTGAATCAAACTCGAACTCACGAACTTTAACGCGTTTGCTAAGGGTTCAGATTCAGTTGCTTTCTTCGCGGAATTTTTCAATTTCGCGCACCGTTCGCATATAGCCGCGAAGGCGTTGACGCACATTGCCGCCAAGTGCGCGTCGTTTTCAACGAAGCCACCGAGCTCAGTGACCGCATCCTCCACAAACGACACGCAATCCGCATCCTTCAGAGTTTTCTCGTCGCTTCTCTCCACGAGCGCTCGTGCGCCGTTTATCGAAGCTTCGCGTAAATGTCGATCGTTCTTGCGAAGAAAGGAAGCAAACTCACGAATCACATCCCCGGCGACTCCAGAAAGATTGACTTGAGCGGGTGAATGTCGTGCAACTTTCGCGGCATTACGCGTTGCAACTAATTTCGTCGATTCAGCTTGCATTCTTTCCAATAACAAATCGAGCGCTTGCTTTTGCTGAGCTGGCTTCAACGTATCGCCCAAGTGCGTGAGGACATCGCCGAGGAGCGTCACCGAGGCGTCTTTAACTTCTTGGTCCTCGTCTTGCTGAGACAAGCGCGATATCGCGCGTTCGAGAGAACCTGACGCTAGCACAGAGCAACCTTCTTTATCTTGAACGGCGTCGTTCGTATTTGGACGCGCTCTGCGAACTATGCACGCAGACGCGCGCAAACCTTCCGCGGCGAGTTTGTAGTAGGGGTCATTCGCGCAGGAAAATACAGCCTCCGTCAGCCTATCGATATCTTTTTTTGCGAACGCAATTCGCGCTGCCGATGCGAGAGCATCTCCGTTTGTTGAATCGAGCTCGTCTGCGGTAGGCACGCGGAGCACTTCGGATGCAAAAGCGACGGCTTCGAGTCGCAGGTTTGCGGAGGAATCCTTTTCGCTCGAAGCGCCTGAGTCCGTGAAAGTCGTCACCGCGGCGCCTGCAATAGCATCCGCGAGTCTCGAGCGCGATATCTCCGACGCTTCAACAAAAGCTAATCTTCTATTTGCGCGACCAATCTTTCCGAGAAGTTTCAGCGACGCGATCTTGCGTTTCGTTGCCGCTGCGATTGCAGATTGAGACGTCTTCTTCGCTTTTTCGAGCGCGCACTCTTGCTGTGCTCTGACAATGGCTAAGTCTCGCGCTTTTTCGACGAGTGCGCGCGTCAAACCGCTATCGCAAGTCTTTGGAAACGCGGCAAATGCTGCCGTCAAAGCGTCGAAGCATTCTAATTTTACGGCATCTTCGCGGTCACTTTTCATTCTTTTGAAGAATTTCTTGAACACGACTTCGTGGTGTCTTTGGAGGATACCTTCGGACGCGGAGCACAAAATTACGCCCACAACTCTCGCAGAAGCTCTGCGAACTTTCCAGCTATCGTCGTCTTCTATTTCGTCCGAGTAATAATCTTCATCGTACGCATCGTCGTCGTCGTCGTCGTTGTCGTCCTCGCACTCGTCATCCGCATCCTTCATCGTGTGATCGGGTGTTCGGATTTGGCACGTTTCCATCTCATCTGCCGGGACGTCGTCCTCCTCCTCCTCATCGTCGTCGTAGTTTGGATCGTACGTCAACAACTTCACCGCCATTTGTAAAATTTCCTCCAGTTGCTTCTCCTTGGCTGATTTCGAAGTCACTTCCCCGAATCGCCCGCAGATTGTTTCCAACGCCATGAGCGATTGTTCCGCGATGGATGCAAACGCCTCGTCGGCTTCCTCGTTATTCTCCATCTTCTCCACCAACGTGGTACAAAGCTTGGACAAAACCGGAACGACCGTCTTCGATGCCAAACTTCCATTTGCTCCGCCTTTTTTCGTCTTCTTCGCACCGCCGCCGCCACCGGTAGCGCTTTCCGCCATCAAGCGTTTCCCGCCGCCGTCTTTCGCGGCAATCATCCCGAGCGTAAACGCCCCTAACTCGCACCCAATCACATCTTTCTCTGCTAATGCCTTCTCACATCTCGCCGCTGTCTTCTCGACAACATCAGCTAATTCTTTCGCGTTCGCCGCGCGACTCAAAGATGCTAAAATCCCCGCGCATCTCTTTCTACTCGTCTGCCCGTACGTCTTGTCTTCTATTTTCGATATCGTCGTTTGAATCAACGACGAGACGTCTTTCGCCTCCACAAACTCCGCTTTCGTTTCGCACAAAATCTGCAAAATCTCCGTCGCGTCGTCGTGCACCGTCGCTTTATTCGCGTCTCCCAACACTCGGTCGAAGAACGGCACGCACTTCCCGCAAAACTCTTTCGAAACCTCCTTGGAATACCCCTCCACGCCGATCGTTTTCAACGCCACCGACGCGCTTTCCTTGTGTCGACTCCTTTCTTCCTTATCTACGTGCGGTCCGAACGTTTTCTCCGTCGGCGCGATCTTTTCGCACAAAATCTGCAGCGTCTTTTTGTTCGCCTCTTTCGTCGATTTTTTCAAAAGCGTCGGCAACGCTCGAATCGCCAAATCTCGGCAATCGCTGAAAATGTCCACCAAGGCGATGAGAACAACCTCGTGGATTTTCTCCTCAACGTCCGATGCCGTCGGTGGTTTGTACGTGTCTTTTTGTAGCTCTTGCGTTAAATCGGAAACCGCCATGCATCGGTAATCTTGATTATTCATAAACAGAGAGAGAAAAGAAGAGTTTGTCAGTCAGAGATGTAATCTAATCTACTAAATGCGTTGTCGATGATTTCTGCGGTCCTCCTCGGTCGAGAGAGAGAAAAATAAAAAGAAAGAAAAAGCGCACGCAGAGTAGTACATACCTCGATCTTTATGATGTATCTGCTCGAATATCTTCGTGAACGAGGCGTTGTTCGAGGAGGAAGAACTCGGCGCCATGATGAAAAAATGATGATGAGTTTTTTTCTTTTTTTTTTTTGTGAAGAGACTGCTGTTTGTGAAAAGACTGCTGTTTGTGAAAAGACTGCTGTTTGTGAAAAGACTGTCGATTTGATCAATTTTTTTGTCTCTTCTTCTGTTTGTGAAAATAAAGCAAGCCTTTTTTGCCATTTTTTGCTCCATCTTTTTCGCAATTGACGACATTATTTTTAACAACAACAAGAGAGAGAAAAAACAATAATAATAATGTCATCAGGCTGCGCGAGCACAGCGAGTTGTTGTTATTCTTATTACTGCAAAAGATCATCGTCTCGAGTGAACGAAGCGCTTTTAAACAACTCGAGGAGTTTTAACAGGAGAAGTGGTGGTGGAAGTTCTGGGCTGTTGTTCTCGCTTTTTCGTTCGACATTCATGTCCAAACGAATGGGGGGGGGTTTCTCATCTTTGCGCGCTGCGGCGGCGAAAGAAGAAGACAAAGATAAAGACAAAGAAGGAGGTGTAACGATGAAGAAGAATAAAAACACGACGAACAACACGCACCAACTGATTACTTTTTTCAAGTTCACCGTGCTTTCAAACGCGGAGGATGAAGTGGACGCGCACCGAGAGTTTATCGAGACGAACAACTTGGAAATCCGAGGAAGGATATACTTGAACGAACAAGGCGTGAACGCGCAAATGAGCGGCAAAGGCACGGACGGTGAGACGTACGCGAGATGGGTGGAGAAGAGAGCACCGTTTAACGGGATGCGGATCTCGGTGTATCCTTACCACGAGCACGGACATCCGGATCTGCGTTTAAGAGTGAAACCGCAATTAGTGCAGTTGGAAAACGGCACCGCGCATTTACCGATCGCGGATACATCGAAACGCGGGACGAGTTTGTCGCCGGAGGAATGGCACGAGATGATCGAAAAAGCGAACGAGGATCCAAGCGATAAGGAGAATCCTTTGCTGTTAGACGTGAGGAACGGGTACGAGTGGGACGTTGGGCACTTTAAAGGTGCGCAAAGGCCGGTCCAAGAATCGTTTCGGGAGACGGTGGAAACGAACGTGGACGATAAAATCGGGCCGTTGGCGGATATGCCGAAAGATAAACCCATCATGATGTATTGCACCGGTGGAATTCGATGCGACGTGTACAGCACGGTGCTGAAAGAGCAAGGATACGAGAACGTCATGGTTCTGGAAGGAGGTGTGCAGGCGTATTTTGAAAAGTTTGGGAACGAGGAGAAGCACGCGTGGGACGACCATTTGTTTGTGTTTGATAATCGGTTGGCGATGACGCCGAAAGGAACGCCGGCGGCGGACCTTGGCGAGAAAGCGGCAACGTTGGAATGTCACGTGTGTAAACAAAAGAACGCGCCGCCACCGCACAGAAACTGCCCGAACGTGGATTGTAATCGCTTGTTTTTAGTGTGCGAGGGATGTTCTGAAAAGTTGGACGGATTTTGTTGCCACGAGTGCACGCAAGCGACGCACGTGCGGCCGCAGTTGGTCAATCCAGGGAGGTATAAGAAATACGCGTCGTACGATACTCCCGAGGCGAGAGCGGCCAGACGAGGCGACGGGAGACAACGAAGAAAGCAATTGAGGCTCAGGAAAAGGAAGTTGGCGTGCGCAGAGTACGTGATTAGGACTGTACTCGGCGACGACGAAGCCGCTTCGTCTTCAAACGAATCTTCCTCCGGGACCTTTGCGGCTCGAACGCGTAGTAATAATAAAGTAGAAGAAAACGACGACGACGAGGACGACGACAACGACGAAGAAAAAGAAGAAGAAGAAGAAGAAGAAGAACCCGAAGAGTGGGATGAAACCGGGAAAGAGAAGAAGATAAAGCCGCAAAATTCGAAATATTTGCGTCTGCGCATGCGATTGGAAGAAGCGATTCCGTTCGTGCAAGGAGACATGTCGCCAGAAAAATTAGTGACTGCGATGGAAACGCTGAATATAAATAGAGTTGGAGGAAGAAGCGCGCCCGAAAGAAAGAAGTCCTTGGAAGAAAGTCGAGGATAACTATGTAGTAGATGACAATCACAGATAATAATATATATAAATTTTTCTTTACATGTTTGCTATGGATACCATACCAGTATTATGTTCATTAGGTTCGATTGTTACACGTAAAACCAACAATGTTATTATTTCATTTGGTTTGTTGTATTAGTAGTTAAAAAATGAATTCGTTCGCCGCCGCGACCCGCAAAAAATCTCTTTCTTTACATATCCTTCTTTTATACAGAGTTGTACGTCCTTTCAATTTGGACGATTCGTTCGCCAAGTTTCGTGTTGCGCAAGTTCGCGGAGGCGTTTTCCGCGTCTTTCCTCCTTCGAAACGCGACCCAGGCGTTCCCGCTCGAACATCTCCCATCATCATCGAGCGCTGTTTTCACCCACTTAATCGCGCCATACGGTGCAAATATTGTGTACAACAGCAAGTCATTACATAACGTCGGCAAATTATTTAATTTGAGTCGAAATTCGGCCGCCACCGCGAAATCTTCCCCCGAGGAGAATGAAAGATCCGAATTTTCCGCTTCATCTGCCAAAAACCCCGCGTGGTTAATTTCATCCGACGACATCGTCGATAAGTAGCTGGTGTTATTATGCTTACTGCCACCTCTCTTCGGCGACGATGTGCTGAGATATCGGTTAGATTTCTTGTTGTTCTTGTTCTCCACGTTTGGCTTGTATTGATTGCCATTTCGGACGGATTTATCGTTGTTTCCGTTGTTCGTATTATTCGTCGTCGCATTATTATTTTGTCTTCGTCTGTTTTTCGAGCTCGAATCGGCAAATCGCACCGTTAAAGGCGTCGTCGCACCAACCAAAGTTATTCCATTCGTCGCATTTACCGCTAAAGTTGCCATATCGACCGTTTCGAATCGTATCAACGCTCCGACAGAGGTTGTCATGGAAGCGTGTAACAATCGGCACTCTATGACGTTGCCGAATTTTGAAAACAAACGCATCAAATCATTTTCCGCCATAATAGGCGGCAATCCTTTTACGTAAATATTATCCGATGGTTTCATCTCTATTTGCTGCATCAACTGTTGTTGCTGCTGCGCGATGGCTTCAAACACGATGCTACTATTCGCCGCGTTATTCGCCGTCGAGCTCAACAAGTTATTCACCACCGAATTCGCTTGGTCCGGCGACCCGAAATTCTCCAAACTCACCACCGGTTGCTGCGCCGTCGACGCTGACGCGATATTAATATTTGCCGTTGGAGGAGCTACCCCAAACACGTTTTGTTTCGAAAATTGCGGATTCGACCCGTTTACCGACGTCCCGCTCGAATCCGAGTTTGCGAATTTCACCTCGATCGCCTTCTTATGCATAACCTTCCCGTTCATATTCGCAATCGCATTCACCGCGTCCGCGAACGTTTGAAACTTGACAAACCCAAACCCTCGACTAACTTGCGTCGTCGCGTCTCGAATTACGCAACACGACTCTACTCTCCCGTGTAAGGAAAAAATCGCGTTCAGTTGCAACTCGTCCACTCTCTCTGGTAAATTTTTAATGTAGAGATTCGAGTGCAATTGCACTCGCTGTTGTTGTTGTTGATTATTATTATTATTATTCGACATCGTCGTCGGGGTCGTTAAACTCGTCATGCTGCTCCTCATCATCGTCGCGTTAGTATCGATAGTATTCGTCGTATCCATCATTCCCATCATCCCTAAAGGACTCGGCGGCGACGTCGCTTTTTCTCCTCCTCCTCCTCCTCCTCCCCAAATTTGAGCGCCTCCAACGGGATGTGCACCCGCTGAGGGCGGCGACGACGAGGAGAACCCTCCTCCTCCTCCTCCTCCACCGATGGGAATCGACGGCGAGTAAAAATTTATTCGTGACGGCGACGTCGGTTTTTCTTCTCGTTGGCGTTGAGATTGTTGGTCAAATGCACCTCCACCCACCCCTGCGGTAGGGAAAAAGGAGTTCGCATTGGTCGTTCCTTGTCCTCCACCGTTATCGTCGTCGATATACTCGTCGGTTTCGAAATCGTCCACATTCACAGAGATCGTAGGTTTGAGAGGACTCTCTATGCCTGCCCAGGCTTGGCGGTTGTGGTGCATTATGTACGCGCGCGAGAGAGACTTTTGTTAGTTTTTTATTCCCTTGAGTGTATTCCTTCTTCTCTCGGGAGTTGTTCCTAAATCTCTTGTCGACCAATCCTGGCGCGCGCTCACGAGGCGGGCTCTTTGCCCGTGTTCTTTTTATGCTCTTTTCAAACTCTCTCTTTCCCTCTCTCTCTCTCTTTACCACCGAGCGTTTCTCTTCCGTCTCTTCTTCTTTATACTTTCTTTTATCTTTTGTTCTTACGGGAGGAGTGAAATTGAGAAATGAATTATGCAGTGAAATGTATCGCGAAACGACGCTTTTTTTTCCGCAAGGGCACGAAAAAAAGAGAGAGATCCATCATAATTCGATTATTTATACTTTTTCAACCGTGACCCCCCGGTCAAAATGTCTCTTTTTCGCTTCTTTCGTCTCTCTTTTTCGTCTGACAAGTGTGTCAAAGAAGCAGCACCCAGAGAGCGAGAGCAGAGAGAGAGAACGAGCTCTCCTTCCTTCGTTGTATTTTCCCACAATAATAAAAAGTCATCACAGAAAAGCACGACGACTGCGAGCGAAGACGTGATATATATACTAACACATACACACGTCACACAAAACACAGTGCAATACTATACTACTCACGATGAGCGAAGACGACAAGACGAAATTTTTAAAGTGCTTCGAGCAGTTGAAAGAAGAACTCGTGCGAGATGAAATCGAAGATAATCAGGTCCAAATCGCAGTCGATTGGATACGGGAGATGATTTCGTACAACGTCCCGCACGGGAAATTGAACCGAGGAATCGCAGTCATGGACGGGATGCGAGCTCTGCGAAAAGATGAAGTTTCGGAGAAAGACATGTGGAAAGCCATGGTCGTCGGGTGGGGCATCGAATGGCTCCAAGCGTATTTTTTGGTAGCGGATGATATCATGGACGAGTCAATCACGAGACGGGGGCAACCGTGTTGGTATCGACAACCGCACGTGAAAATGAACGCCATCAACGATGGGATTTTATTGGAGATGCAAATTTATAAGCTATTGAAACGTCACGTGGGAGCGAAAGATCCGGCGTACGCGCATTTGTTGGAGTTATTCCACGAGGTGACGTACCAAACGGCGAGCGGGCAGTTGATCGATTTAATAACCGCGCCGATTGGCGTCGTGGATTTGAGTAAATACACCGAGGAAGCGTACATGAGAATCGTGACGTATAAGACGGCGTTTTATACGTTTTATTTACCCGCGGCGGCGGCGATGAGATTGAGTGGAATTGAAGACGAACAGGCGTACAAAGTGGCGAACGATATTTGCGTAAAACTCGGCCAGTTTTTCCAAATCCAAGACGACTATTTGGATTGCTACGGAGATCCGAAAGTGATTGGTAAAATTGGGACGGATATTAAGGACAACAAGTGCGGGTGGTTGGTGGTGCAAGCGCTGAAGAAGTGCACGGCGGAACAACGGAAAATAATCGAAGAGAATTACGGGAAGGACGACGCCGAATGCGAGAAGAAGATCAAGGCGTTGTACGTCGAGTTGGAGTTGGAGAAGTTGTATTTGGAGTACGAGGAGAAGAGTTACAAGGAGTTGACGGAAATCATGGAAGGCCAATCGGTGTTGCCGAAGGAGTTGTTTTCGAGCATGTTGGCGAAGATTTATAAGAGAACGAAGTAATTATTATATATGCGTATTCGAGAGCGAGAGATGTTTGGATTTTTGATAAAAATTGATGTACTTACGTATTTTACATTACAAGGTAGAAAATTAAATATTGAACCCGGCGGGGCTTAAGCCACCTGGTGAGCTCATTTCACTCATGGGCGTGTCGCCGGGACCGCTATTTCCGTTTTCATCCAACTGGTAAATCTCGTCGTCCACTTGCGACATCGCCTCGAACAAGACGCCGTGATATTTTCTCACCGTCTGTCTCAACTCCAAAAACTTCTTCCCCAACGCTTCCATCTCTCGCACGTGTTCCTCTCTCACTCTGTTCATGCTCTTTTTAAGCGCCAGAATTTCTCTTTCTTCTTCTTCGTTCTTCGCCTTGTTGGAATCCGCTCGCGCTTTCTCCGCCTCTAATGCCTCTTCCGCCGATTTCAACGCCGCCCTCGCCGCTTGTTCCTTCAACTCGCCTTGCGCTTTCAATCGTTGCATGCGTTCGTTGAGCGTCTGCTCCTGTCGTTTCAACTGTTCCAACTTCGCGTCCAATTTCCACGTCTCCTCTTCGTTCTCCGCAATCTTACTCTTCGATTCTTCCAGCGCTTCTTTCATCTTATCGTGTTTCTCTTGCTCTTCTAAGATTTTTTCCATCACGTCGTTCGCCTCTCTCAACCGTTCGCCGATGTTCTCCATCACCCGCCTATCTTCCTCCATTTCTTTCACTTTCTCTTCCAACTTGGCCACTTTATCCTCCTCTATTTTCATCTGTTCCATCGCTTTATGCAATTCCGGGTCCATCCCTTTACTATTCTTCCTCTCCTCCTCCATCTTTTCTTTCAACTCTTTATTCGTCTTCTCGGCTTTGGCTAACTCTTCCTCCAACTTTTCCAATTGCTCTCGCTCTCTCATCGCGTGCTCTTCCTCCTCGGCGATTTCTCTCTCCTGCCTTGCCAACACTCTCTCTTGCTCCGCAATCTCTTCCTCTAAAACCCGATTCTCCCTCTCCAATTGTCTCAACTCCTCCTCGTCTTCCTCCCTGTACTCCTCCGTCGCTTTCCTCTTCTCCGCTTGCTCCACCTCCGCGCGCAACCGCTCGTGTTCTCGCTTCGCCTCTCTCAACTTCTCCTCTTCCTCCGCGCACTCGTTGATGATATCCGCGAACTCAATCAACTGCTCCTCTCGAAACTTCGCAAAATTAATCAGAGCGGACATGTTTCGTCTCGTCCGCGTGTATTCCGGTTTCCACACGTCTTTGAACGAAAAATCCTCCACGCCTATTTTCAACATCAACTCTTGCAATCGACTTAAAAACAAAACGTTCGGAATCGCGTCTTCGTACAACTCCGGAAATTCCATCCCGACTTCCTCCGCGATTTCCGGGTCCGGTTGGAACGATTCGTCCTCGTCTAAATTCACGTTGAAGAATAATTCGTACGCGGATTCGTAGACGTGTCGTAAGGATTCGTGCGTCGGGCGGAGTAAATCGCGCTCGGAGAGTTCGATTTTTAATTCTTTCAAACACGAGCGGATTTCGTCGTTGGTTAAGATCGGAAAGGAGTACGTGGTTTTGGTGGTGCTCATCGTTTAAATTATTAAACTTTAATCTTATAAGCGGTGATGATGATGCTGATGCGCTCTTTCTTCTTCTTCTTCTCTTTGTTCACAGTAAGTAGTGATGATGTTTAAGTGTGTATATGTGTGTGCAAACAACGCACTTTTACTGGGGAATGAGGCAGATATTTGAATTTTTCTTGTTAAGTTTGGCTAAAAAACGAGCTGTGAAACAACAACAAAAGAAGAAAAAATGTCGTCATCGAAAGCAGCGACGACTGGATGATTTTGCGTTTATTATTTTCAATAATAACAGTTGTCGTAATACTCGCATTAGTCGCATTATAATAATAGGTGCACAGAATGAATTCGGACGCGAAAAGCCCTCTTTAACCGACGCGGCAGGATTTCAGCGAAGGCGCTTTGACGCTCCCGTTGACGCCGATTAAATCCGAACCGAACCAGTTCACGTTCCCTTCCGCGTTGGAATTGAAACCGTCTTTGACTTTATCCCATAACTTTTTCTTTACGACTTTGTTTTCGCCGTGAATGTCGGGCATTTTGTCCCCGATGAAACCGGAAAAGGTGAGTCGTTCGCCCGGGGAAGAGTTTTCGGGAGCTTCGACGACTTCGATTTTTGATTTATCCTCGTTCGACGCGCAGAGGCACATGCCGTGCGATTGCACGCCTTTCATGTTTCGTGCTTTCAGATTACCGACGATGACTACTTTTTTGCCGACTAAATCTTGAGGGTTTGCGTAATGCGCGGCGATGCCGGAACAGACCGATCGCGGTTCGGGCTCGCCGCAGTCGACTCGAGAGACCAACAACTTGCTCGATTCCGGATCCGGGTGCTGTTCGCACGACACGATTTCACCCACCACCAAATTGAAACCGAGCAAGTCATCGTTCAACGCTTGCGCTGGTCCACTCGTTCCGGCAGCAGCGGACGCTTTCAACTGTTCCACCGCGGAGCCGGCGTCGTCGTCAGCCGCGCTCCTTTCGCTACTACTCGTACTGGTACTATTTTTGCTACTCTCGCTATCACTACTACTGCTACTGCTCCCCATAATCCTCGGCGTTCGAAAATACCCTTTATCAAAGTTCTTCGCCTTATTTAATAACTCCTCTCGATCGAACTCGATGCCCCCTTCGTCGATGGTCGATTTCAATCGCAAGCGCATCTCTCTCTCCAGCTCCTCTTGACTCGCTTGCAATTTCCCTAACCTCTCCCACTCTTTCTCGATGTCGATGTCGTTCAATTGCCCGAACCATCCGACGATGGCGTTGATTTTCGGTTCCCAGTCGGAGATTTCTTCCTCCGTGATTTTTATTCGAGCGGTATCCGCGAGTTCCGCGAGGTTTGGGAGAGGAGGTAAGTCCGTCGAAGAGGCGGCGTTATCCACTCCTTTTGGGGAAGACGATGGGCAGGAAGTCGTCGCCCGTCGTCGTCTTCGCGATGTTGTTGTTGTTGTTGTTGTTGCGGTCCTCTTTGAATTGATAAAGAGCACGTGGGACGACAACGCGTGATGCGCTGTGGTCGTGCATGTCGTGGACATCTTTTTAGAGAGTCTCTCGTCGTGTTGTGTGTGCGAGTAAATTTGAGGCTATTCGCGTGTAGTTCAAATGTTACAACAACAGACGCTTTCTTTGTGGCTATTTCATCTAATGCGGGCTACATCGAGCATCATCACTCTCTCGGGTCTCTCTATCTCTCTTTCTCTCTAGGGAAGAATCCCGTGGACGTTCTTTAAGTGCGTGTGCAAATTGAACTTCAAACCAAAACTTGCGTTGCAAACGTCGCAGAGAAACGTCTTCTCTTGCGTGTGCGTGACGATATGTCGTTGAAGCTTACTGTTATCGACGAAGGCTTTTCCGCAATTTTCCCAGGTGCAGATGTATCTTTTCTCGCGGTGGGCGTTCGCGACGTGGCGAAGCATTCGTGGGCGGTCCAGAAAGCGTTCTAGGCATCCCGGTTCATTGCAAGCGACGACGAGGAGAGACGGATCGACTTTGTCGTTGTAGACGCGACCGCCGGCGGATGGAACCGGGACGGCGAGGAGAGGTTTCACGTCCGACGATCCATCCTTCGATTCGTTTGCTGCCATTGCTACTGTATTTGATTGAAAATTGTAACGTCGCGGCGCGGCAGCTCTCTGTCCGTCGTCCATGCCGGGTAAAATCGGTTGCAACAACGCTTTGTCGTCCTCGTCCATCTCCTTTTTTTCGCTCATTTCCGGCGGTGTTTCCGGCAACGGCGTCCACGTCGGTCGTTCGCACGATTCTCCCTTTTGCCTTTTCCACAAGTGAACTTCCGATCCAAACTTTTCCGTTTCCTCTTCCTCGTCGAAATCTACGTTCGGCACGCGCGTTTTTTCTTTCCTCCATCGCGTCGCCGTCTTTGCGATGCCTTCTTTACTAACGTCAAAATTCTTCGCCACGACCACTTTCGCCGTGGACGTTTTGATGATACCAATGTACTTGCTCTGCGCCGCCATCGGTCCTCGATTCCGAATAAACCCGTCGACTGCGGCGTTTTCCTCCTCCTCTTTACCTTTCGTCGGGGCGAACTTCCTCGGCGCGAAGAGCTTATTCTTTTGCTTTTGATCGCTGTCGAAAAACGCCGCGCCGGCCACCGCTGCTTTCGAGTTCGCATACGACGCCGGTACCACGTATGACGTCGCCATAGCGCTTCTCGCTTTAGGAACCCCCGAATTATTATAATTATTAGCAGCGTTTTCGCCGCGCTGTATCTTCACCGCGTTGTTGTACACGCACTTCTGCTTTAAATTCGGTTGCGAACAATACTTGCACTGCCCGCATTTAAACGCCCCACGGCTCGTTCTATGCATGGTGATGCCATCCGGAGTGATGATTATCGCCGATGTGCCTCTGTAATCGTCCGGGAACGCGATTGGAACGCCTTCTGCGGTGCACTTTTGTTCTTGTTCTTGTTCTTGTTCTTGTTCTTCTCGTCGCATCATCATCGAATAATCTTCCTCAGTGTTCGTCTTTTCTTGCTCCAACAAAAGAGAAACGTTGGATAACTCCTCCTCTTTAGTGCTCTCCTCTCCTTCGTTTTCGTTTTCGTCGTCTTGTGCTGCTGGGCGCTGTTTGATCACAAACTTAAGTCCCATTATATATATCGCAGTAGTAGTAGTAGTATATCTTCTCTCTCTCTCTCTCTGTGTCGTTTTTTGTTCTTCTTTTTTTTTTTGAGGAAAGTCAAGGAAAAAAAGAAAGAATTTTAGTCAAAACAAAGCGCATGTCAAATGCGACAACAAAGAAGACAAATAACGCGCGGTTTGCTCCAAAAACGCGTCGAACACAACGACGGGATCGTTCGAACTTTAAAAGAGGTCTCTTTACACCAAGAAAAGTTAGAACGTATAGGGGAGAGTTTACAGAGAGACTGTCGAGAGTTGAGGATACTTTTATTGCACGAGAATCAGATTGGAAAGTTAGGTAGGAGGAGAGTTTTTTTAGAAGGACGAGAGATATAAAAAAAGGCGTTTTGTGTTGTTTCGTTTGACTGACCAAAGAGTCTCTCTCTCTCTCTCTGTGTGTGTGTGTGTGTGTGTGTCGTATATGATATGCACGACATTAGAGAACTTGAACAGGTTGAAATATTTGAGATACCTCAACGTTTCTCTGAATAACATCACTTTGATTGAAAATCTGGACGGGTGCGAGTCTCTGGAAAAATTGGATTTGACTGGGAACTTTCTCGATGTGACGTCGATCGAACCGTCGATGGAAAATCTCTCAAAATGTGAAGGTTTGAGGAGTTTGTTTCTAGTCGGGAATCCGTGCTTGGAAGAGTTTGAGAGATTGAGGGAATACGTGATTGGATGCTTGCCAGGGTTAGCAGTTCTAGACGGGAAGGAGATTACGGAGGAGGAGCGACGAGAGTGCGCGAGGGAGAAGGACGAGATCGTCGAGGCGTTGAAAGCGAAGATCGAGGAGAAGAAAGCGAGTGGATCGACCGGTTGCGCGTGGAACGCGAAAACGCGGTACGAATCATTTCTAGAAGAAGAGAGAACGAAAAATAATCGAGAGGAAGAAAAAGAAACGTCATCGAGGAAGATTCAAAGTAAGAGGACGTTCGAGCGACCAAAGAAACCGCCGCGAGAAGGCTTCGACGAGCTTCCGGAGAATACCGACGCGATTTTGCAAGTCAACGAAGGAAAGTACGAGTTCACGCTCGGCAGTGAAGGTGAAGATATTGATGCAGATGCGAATACGATCATTCTGAGGGTTCAAATACCGAAACATTTCGATACGTCTTTGGTAGACGTCGATTGTCATTCGGAAATCGTACGCGTGTTGATTAAAGGCGAGTTGCTTTTGTTGCGTTTCCCAGAAAAAGTGCGCGAAGAGACGTGTAAAGCGTCCAGAAGTCAAACAACTGGAGAGTTGAAAGTGTGCGTGGAGAAAACGAAGAAAAAAATGATGGCGAAAGATTTCGTTATCGCTGAGGCTGCGTTGGGATGTATGAAAATAAACGAACAGGCCGCATCGATCGAGGATTCTTCGAATGATGAAGGAGAAGACCTTGACGAAACTTTTATACCGCCCATAACCGCGTGAAGATGATCAAAGGTAATAATATGTACTAATATAAAATGCATTTCAAATTTAAATGCCTTGCAAAACATCAATCAACGTTTGTCTCTCCTCGGCGAACTGCGCGTCGTCCTTATCTCTCTCCTCGTGAAACTTGCTCAAATAGTGCATCAACTTTTCCTTATTCGCTTCCAAAATGCTCGTTACCGCCGGCAGTCTGTTCGGATTCGCCACGAACACTTTAAAGACGTGAAACGCCTCGTACTGAATCGATTTCGCATCGTCTCTCAACAAGTTCATCATCAAGCATAAATTCTCGGCTTTGCTGATGTATTTCATCATGACCTCGCCGCTCGCTCGATCTAATAAAATCTCCCCCAATAACTTTAAGCTTTGCCTCTTGCACACGTAATTCCCTCGTTCCAACAAATCGTTAAACTTCTCAAAGAACCCCTCGTAAGCGTCTCCGATTAAGAATCTCGCCACGGTATCTTTGTGTCTCGTTAAACACTCTCGAAAACTCGCCATCGCGTCGCTCGCGATTTCAAAGTTCTCGCACTGCATGTACTCAAAAAACTTCAAGAAACTCTCTCGCCTCAACACCTTCTCTAAAACCTTCTCGTGCCTGACAACCTCTCGTAACATCGCCCCGTACGCTAACGCGGAACTTTGCTTCTCGTACCCTAAAATCAACCCTTCCAGTTCCTCTCCGTCGTTCCTTTCGCTCAATTCCTCCGCCACTTTATACCTCCCCGTCTCCAAATCTTTCGCTCTCACCAATCCGTTGTACGTCGCCGCCGCGTCTTTCCTCGCTTCAAATTCCAACATCGGTAACCCTTGCGATATCATCCACGGAATGCTTTGCTTCACGCATTCTTCCACTAACTCTTGTATCATTTTCGGATCGAGATCGTGCGTCCCGTCCCCGTGTAATATCGCTCGCGTTTCTTGGAAATATTTCGCCAGAGACTCTTGGTCTTTTTCCAAAGGGCACTTGTTAATCACTCGTTCTAAACACTGGTGGGATTTCGAGGCTAAATCTTTCGGCGTTCTGCGTGGTTTCTTGGAAACGCCGCCGAACAGGGAGGATTTCATCTTACTTTCACTTCTTTTACTTTGTCTTCTTCAAAATCGAGTCTCAGACGCAGACTCTCCGAGCGTTTCAAAGCGTCTTCGGTTAGAGATTCGCTCTGGGGAAGTTTTGCGGAATATATTTAGATACACACAAACACGCGCGCTAAAGCGATGATACTTCTTCGAGTCGTGAAATTTCTTACCCGCGCGATGAAAGGACGACGGGAGACGCTTCTTCTTTAACTTCTTCTTTTTCTTGTGTATCGTATCACCGACGGTGCATTCCGTCGTTCCGAGAAGGTTTATTCTTCCTCGTCCTCGCTTTGGGTTTCCGCTTGAAAAAAGTAAAGAATTTTCCACTCGAGAGCGTCATTAGATGCAAAGACACGCGCGCGAGAATAGAACAAGAACAGACTGACGGACAGACTGACAGACAGATATATATAAAATGTTGCGAGGAGCGACTTCTTCTTCGTTATCGTCGTTCTCATCATCATCGTCGAAGAGATTATTCGTCTCGAGCGAGAAGACGAAGAAGGAGAATACGCAGACGCTTTCGAGGAGGAGGAGTGCGACGTTTACGACTTCGGCGTCGTCAAACATGGGGAAAGACTTCGTCGAATCGTTCTTCGACGTCGCAGATTTCCTCTCCGGAGCTTCATCTTTCGGGACTTCCGAACTCGCCGAAAATATCGGTCGAGACTGTTACGTGGACGTGAACGGATGGCACTTGTTCCTGAAAGATATGAAACCTCAGGGAAGTTTCCACCAAGGGTTGGCGAACGTGGTCATTGGAACGATCGTGAAAAACGGGAAGAAGTGCTCCGAGGAAAACATGACGGAGATTTTGAAAACGGTGAAAGTACCACTGGGTGGAGGGAAGATGGAGGCGAGTTTGTTCGATTTGATGCCGAAGAGGTGCGTGGACGACTTCGTGGATATCGCGAAGAGATACGCGGATGATTTGTGAAGTAATAATAATAATGTAAGTATATATGACATGATAGTACACGCGATCGATAAGCGGTCGCGATTTAAAGAATGGTCTCAATAATAATAACTTTTGATAGTAGTATGTATAATCTTTTATCGTTTTTCGGTGGTTTCCGCCGGCGCGACGTAATCCCATCTCTCTTCCTTGCCCATGCCGGCTTCGACGCACGAAGGACCCGGCGTTTGCATCGCGCACTTTCTCTTCTCGATTGCGTTACCCATGCCGTCGTATTTATAACCCGCGCAGCACATGTGCAACGTTTTCCATTCTCCCATATGTTTCACGACTTCCCAATCGTGTAAAATATCCGTCGTTCGACTGCAGAACGTGGCGTACGTAATCGGCAACGGTTGGATGTTCAAAGCGTACGGCTCGACCCCTAACTCTGTGTCACCAACCGGCGCCTGTTTCGCGGCATCGTGCAAGACATTCTGTTCCAAACCGCAGTTCGGCGAGCACATGACGCCGTGCGCTAAACTGGTTTGAATCCATCGAGAGGCGCGCTCCGAGGCGCGGTACCACATTTGACCAGAGTTGAAGTTACTCGCCCCGGCGTGAACGCCGTCCAAGTACTGTTTCGTCCACTCCGGCCCGTTCGTATAGGCGCCGTGGTAGTCCATGTAATCTTCTTGGAACATTCCGTCCACGTTCGCTTGGCTCAAAAAGGAGTTGGTTTCTGGAACCGAGAAAAGCACCACGTCCGCGTCGACCATGAACATGTTCACGCCGGATCCAACGACGCCCAACGAAATCTTTTGTTTCATCCACGTGAACCTCCCGTACGAGGTATCCGAGTTCGAGGAATCTTTCGGAAACTCGATGTTGTTGTAGCCATCCGCCGTGGCTTGTTCACTACACGCCGAATCCGCGCACACGACCAAAAACCGTCTCATAAAACAGTCTTGGTCTTTTAAATTTTTCACGACCAAACCGAGGTTGTGATAGAAATCATCCCCGGACGTGTACGTCGTGATCACCGTGTTCGGTGCCACGCACTCGCTCGGTTGCTCTCCCAACATCTTCGCTTTGCTGCCTAAATTGGAAAAAAATTCGCACTCTTTGTATCCGATCGCCGCGTCCTGCACCTCTTCGCCGTTATGCAGAAGCTTCGTTCGTAAGTTGTCGTCTACGTACGAGCCACAGGAAGGCAAACCATCCGCTTCACCCAAAAACGCCAACTGTTGTTTAACCCCGCTGCTTTCAAATCGTTGTTGCTGCCTATCGTACACGTTGATCTTCCCTAAAGTGCCAATCCCGGCGAGCAACACCGCGCACGCGGTGACTTTCGTAACGAAAAACCGGATTGATGATGATGAAGCAGATGATACATCGGCATCTCTTTTCTTGAGAGACAAGAGCTGTTCTTTCTCTTCTTCGTTTTGACTTTTCAAAAAAAAGAACATCTCACTCTCTGGCTCTTTTCAAAACTCCTCTTCGGATAAAGATTGACTGATGTTGCGTGCGTTTCAGGATCGCCGCAGGAGAGAGCGTTTAAAATGATGATGATGATGATGTTTTTTAATTGGAAAGGGTGTTCAGAACTTCCTTTGTTCTCTCTGCCAAGACGTAGGGTTTAAAACCCTAAATATTACCTTCAGTTTTTTTCCCCTCTTTTCTCCCATTTTGGATAACACTTGAGCGCGAATCTCCCCACTTCTTCGTTCGCAACGTCTCGCGACGCACGGAATTCACATTTGCCTTAAAACTCACATAAAGTAATACTAATGTCAGCTTTTGCATCCTCCGCCCAAATCGCAAACTGCGCGGCGAAAGCGTCCTACGGCAGATTCCGAAAATCTTCCAAATCAGCCGCCAAGACCTCCTCCTCCTCGAGAAGAGGTC
>JACLAA010003387.1_pt1 | contig 22468 bp, 16 predicted proteins | sample 8027891 | NCBI WGS metagenome assembly JACLAA01 (sample SAMN15724900, study PRJNA655200) | protist metagenome | isolation source: fluorescence activated cell sorting (FACS) single amplified genomes of... | place: Spain: Blaines Bay Microbial Observatory, Mediterranean Sea | collected 2016-01-19 | reverse complement strand
CTTCGGGAGGCGGGAAAGCCACGAAACCCCGCGCGATCGACGCGCTCATGGGGGAGATGATCGCGAAGCAGCAGGAGCGCGAGCGCGCGCGGCGCGAGGGACACGACGTGGACGTGGGTGACCACGCCCGCGGCAGGGGAGACGGCGACGGGACCTCCACGAATTTGTTCGTCGGCAACTTGCCTCGCGACGTCGACGAGGACGTCGTGAAACGCGCATTCGCAAAGTACGGCCCCATTGGGAGCGTCAAGATCATGTGGCCTCGCGAGGACGAGGATGTACGACTCCGCACGCAGCTCAGCGGTTTCGTGGCGTTTATGACGAGGTCGTCCGCGGAGCGCGCGAGGGAAGAGATGGACGGAGCTACGCTGGGGCGCCACGACTTGCGCGTGTCGTGGGGGAAAGCCGTGCCGTTACCCGAGAAGCCCGTCTGGCCGTTAGCGACGCGAGAAGAGATCCGACCCGGAGAAGGCAACTTCTCGGCCGCGCAGAGGCTTCGCGCGTCGATGCGGCCGCCCGCCGCCGACGCCGCGCGGGTCGCGGCGATGCCCAGCGCGGCAGATCTCGTGGTGCGGTACCCCGAGGACGACCGAATCACCGCGCTGATCGACGCGTTGGCGAGGTACGTCGCGGAGGACGGGTACCTGTTCGAGAAGGCGGTGATGGAACGCGAGCGGGAGAACGAAGACTTCTCGTTCCTGTTCGACGTCACGAAACCAGAACGCGCGTATTACCGCTGGCGCGTGTTTTCTTTGTCCCAGGGCGATTCCCTCGCGCGATGGCGCGTCGAGCCGTTCGCCATGGTCGCCGGCGGGCCGCGATGGACCCCGCCCGACCCGGCAAAGCGACCGGACACGTCCCCGGCCCCCGCGACGACCGGCAAAGGCTCGCGAGTATTCGACGAGACGCGTCTCACCGCTTCGGAGGCTGAGGCATTCGGCGGGCTGCTCGATACGCTCACGCTGGAGCGACGCGATATCGAACGGGGGATGATTTTCGCGCTGGACCGCGCGGAGGCGGCGGACGACGTCGCAGAGCTTCTCGTCGACGCGCTCGCGGCGAGCGAAACCGCGGTTGCGGCGAAAACCGCGCGCCTGTTCCTCGTCTCCGACATCCTGCACAACTGCGGCGCGCCCGTTCGAAACGCCTCTGCGTACCGCGGCGCGTTTCAAGCCAGGCTGCCTCGCGCTTTCGAGAGTCTGCGCTTGACGCTGCGGGGCATGACCAGCCGCATCGCGAGGGAGGCGTTCAAAAAACGCGTCGGGTCGGTGCTCGCCGCGTGGTCGGACTGGTACTTGTTTCAGAGCGAGTTCCTCGTAGGATTAGAGGCTTCGTTTCTGCTGGAGACGCCGGAGGTGACCGCGGAGGAACTAGATGTCGTGCGACGAGAGATCGACGCGATGGATGCTGAGGCGCGGGAGCGCGCATGTCGAGCGAAAGGACTGGTCGCCGATGGAGGCGCGGAGGCATGCGCGGCGCGGCTTGTCGCCGTCGAGATGCACTTGCGCGCGAGTTCGGCGCGAGCGCGGTGAAACAGTACGTACGCGAGACTTTTAGTTGACGATGTCTGTCGAGTTGATGCAATCTTGTACGGATCTTACAACCCACTGCTGACCCACTCTTAACTTTTTTTTGGAGACTGTTTGTCTGTTCGAGATTCGGCAAAACCGTTAACTATAATTCCAATAAAACGGCGCGTTGACAAAAAAGTGGGATCAACCTTCTCGGCGCGAAAGCGCTGCGCGACCCCTGGAGGACCGCCGCGAGATATCGAGCTAGGTACACCGCTGTTCCGATACGATGTTCGATGCGCTCAAGTCCAAGTTGTGGGAGAAGGCGGAGGACAAACTCTTCGACGACAAGAAGAAGAAGGGGGAAGACGAGGAATCTCAGAAGCATGTGGAAGTCGTGACCTTGTCCGACGACGAGGTACTCGCCGCGGGTCGCAAGACGCGCATGGGCCTCGTCTTCATTTCCGTCGCCATGCTCGCATTTTGCGCCGGGATGACGGGATACTTCGCGTACTCCCTCACGGATGTCGTCGGCGGCTCCTGCGACGGCTCGCAAGATCGCTACCACAACTATGAGCACTGTTGGAACTTGAAAGAAAACTGGTGCGCTCAGATGCAGTGCGCGGCGGACGGCCAGGCTATGGGCAGCGCCATCGACTCGTCGTCCCTGGACCCGGCGGACCCCGACGTGTGCCCGCAGGGCTGCAGCATTTGTGGCACCGAGGAAGGGCAGACCGAAAAGTGGATCGAGCAGCTCCAACGCTTCGACGCGTGTCGCGAGCGCACTGCGAAGGTCCGGGAGTGCCTCCCGACGATGGATTACGACGGCTCGCTCGCGAACTACCGCGGCTACAAAACCGCGCATCCCTCCTCTCAGCAATCCGCCGCGGAGGCGTTCATCCAGCGCGACGCGTTCCTCGATGCGTGCGACGCACAGGCTGTGTACGCCGATCGCCGCGAGAAGGGCGGTACCGCCGTTGTGGCGTGCATCGCCGTCTGCGCGCTTGTGTGGTTGGCGATGACGGCATACCTCATGCGCACGCCGAATTACGAAAAGCACCCGCGCGAGACGGAGATGCCCGACCTCGCCAAGTGGCAAGATCGCAAGGACTACACGCATCGGTACCACCCGCGATCGGCTTGGCTGTACTACAACACCGCGAACAACCTCTTCGGTTTCGCCATTCAGCTCTACTCCTTCTACACGCCGACGTCGACGAACGTTCTCGTTCCGATTTTCCAGGGCGCGTGGATGACGATCATGGTCGTCGCGAGGGGCATCCTGGTGTTCATGGACTACTACACTCTCAGCGAGGCGGCGAGCGTCTTCTTCGACATCGGCTTCTCCGCCATCGGTTTCGCCGCCATTCTCGACCCCTTTTTCGAGGCGAAAATATCCACCGACTTACCCGAAGCCGACACCTCGATCACTGACTACGCCCTCGCGGTGCGCGTAGCCGCCTTCCTCTGGCCGCTCATCAGCTCCGCGGGCGGCATCAAGGATCTTTACTGCGACAATTACTGGCCTTCGCCCGCAACCTTGAAGGCGATCAAGGAAAAACAGAAGTCGTTCCAGAAGCGCGCGGTCAAGATCTTCATCTTCGTCATCCAGCTCCTCGCCGCGCTCAGCGTCTACGTTATCATGGCGAACCCCAGATGGTGCCACGATTTCCGCACATGCCAGCGCAAGACAACATGCGACCCGCTAGAAGGCGCTCTACTTTCCCGCATGCCCATGGACACCGACGTCATCTCCGGAAACAAAATGCAGAGGGTCGAGATGATCAGCGACGACGGCTCGAAGAAGTGGCGCTGGCAGATCAACACCCAGACTGTTTTATCATTCACCAAATCCGGCGGGAAAGTGTACGCGGACCTCGAGTTCGCGACGCCCAACGGCGACGTGGAAAACAAGGTCACGACGCCGGGGTCCGGCGACCAAGACACCATCGCGGGCGCAACACCCTCGAGCGCATGCTCGACACGCTTCGAGATCCAGTGTCACGAGTCCAACCCCCGCCACGCGTTCAAGTCGCAGACGGGCGCCTGGGACTGGGTGGCGTACAACTCGTCGATGTACAAGTTCGTGGCGAGGCACGACGGCGGCGAGACGTCCGGCGAGTCGACGTGCTTCGGCACGAACACCGCCTGGTGGACCGATAACGGAATGTTCACCGCCGGTCCAGATCTGAAGATCGGCGACGGCGACGGCGAGGATAAGGTCGGTTTCATCTTCATGGAACAAGAGTGCGACTCGTCCCAAAGCGACATTCCAGCCGGGTGCGACAACGGCGCCCAGAGCGATACTCCGTGCAGAACTGAGAACTGCCTGGTCGAGCCCTCGTACATCGCATCCTACGCTCCGTACGGGCGCGCTTCCGTCACGGGAACTTGGACCTACACCGGAGGCGACTCGGCTCCCGAAACGTGGGCTACCACGCAGCGCGTATTCGAGCTCGACGTGAGTGAGTTCGCGCTCGGCGAGGCTAGCCAACAGAGTGAAGGGTCCCCTCCCCCCGGCTCTCCGGGCAGTGGGGGCGCCGGCTGCGGACCCGGACAGGGCCAGACTCCCTGCGATGGCGGTGAAGCCGGCGCCGGCGTCGAAGGAGGTGAACCCAACGCCGGCAACAACGGCGCCCAGAACAACAACAATTGCGTCGCGAAGCCCGCCGGCTGCGTGGATGAACGATGCCCGGGTACCTGCGGCGAGCCAGGCGTGAACCAACCTTGCTGCGCCTAGACGACGCTGACGTCGTCGACCCTTGCTCTTGTCTTGTGTTATACCTCTTGTCTTTGTATATACTTGAAGGTGCGTGTTTTGTGAATACGAGTCGACTTATGATGAATGATTAATACGTCTACAGTATGGACCGCGCTCATTTCTGCGCGCCAGCGCCGTAGCGAGCTCCCGGAACGACGCCGTCTTGCGCAAACGCCTTCTCGTCCTCTTCGGGCAGCCCCGTGCCCGTGACTTCGTTCCCGACGCTCACCCAGTAGTCCCGGAGGTTGTTCTTCCTCGCGAAGATCTCGAGGTATTTCCCACCGGGCACGAGTTCCTCGATGAGCTCGTAGATTTCGGTGGGCTTTTGGCTCTGACCGCGGCGCTCGGCGAAGATGATGTCGCTGCCGACGGCTTTGCCCGCCATGCCCGCCGGCGGGTTCCCGCGGCGGCCCACCAGGCACACCTCCTTGGCGTGCTGAAGGTAGAATCCGTGCGATTTCGCCATGCGGCGGCTGTTCGTGACCTTGACCCAGACGACCTCGTCCACGAACTCGTACCCCCACTTCTTGAACTGCTCCAGGCACCACTGGTACTTGGCGTTGATGACCCACACGAACAGGAACCCATCCTTCTGCAACTTGGGCAGCGGCAGGTCCGCGATGTGCTGATCGGTCAGCTGGCTGTATCCGAGCGACACGCCGCGGGTGGGGTTCGCGGTGGCGAGCTGCCAAGGAGGGTCCATCATAATGACGTCGAAGTCGGTGTGGTTGTAAATTTTGCTCCAGTCATACGTCACGACGTTCGCGTGCACGGGGATGCACTGAGGAGGCACCATCCACTCGCGGGGATCGATGTCGTCCACGTTTCCTTCGACGAGCCCATCGTCAGCCTCCGCGGACGCATCCGCCCCAGCCTCGTCTTGAGCCTTTTCGCCGCCCTGGACACCCTCACTGGTGGTTCCGACGGCACCCTCATCGTCTTCCTCGACCTCGATTTCGACATCCTCATCGTACTCGAACGTGGTCGGGCCCTTGTCGGCCCCTTTCGCTTCGAGATCCTTGATCGCGTTTCGGTATTTCCCAACCTGCTCCTTCAGGCGCTCGTCGCTGAGCTCGTTCCACTTCGCGATGAGGGTCTCCTCGGAGGCGACGAGCTCATCGTTAACCGCCGCGAGAGCCTCGCCGCCGGACGAAGAACGCTTCTTACCGGCCATCTTTAACGCACGCGCCAGGTCGAAGGCGAGCTTCGGAAACGCTTTGCAGCACACGCCACGGCAGCCCGGATGAGTTTCGGGGTTGGCACCCTGTATGATCTCTCACAGACGCGACGAACGAACGTACGCGCGCACCAGGAGACACGTGCGATCGCTCGACCAAGCGGCTTATGTCGTCAGCGTTGAGACCAGAGACCGATGTCGGCGGGTGCGCGACACGGAGTAGTGCTGGCTCGCGTCGCCGCGCTCTCGAGCTCTCCTCTCCGATGCCTCTCTCACCATCTTTTTTCATTTGAAATTCAAAAACTAAAATTTGCTGATGCAACTGGCTTTCTTGGCGAAGAAAATCAAACGCGGCGCATGGAGGCGACCGCAAGGAGCTTCTCGCGACTTTGCTGGCTGGCTCTTTGCCGCTCGAATGCGCTCCTGGATTTTCGCAGGCGGCACAAACTCGAAGCGCCGCGGAGGGCGGAGTCCGCGTCTGTTGGGATGGCGCGATCACGCTCCGGCTCGCCGAGCGCATCGTCGTCCGACAGCGATCGCCGGCGTAAACCGTCGAAGCGCCGCGAGAGGACGACGGGAAGCGACGGCGAAGAGGGGCGCGACCGTGGAGATGCCGAGGCTAGAGGCGGCGGCGACCGTGAGTCGAGCCCTTCCGGTCGCGAGGAAGGGAAGCGGGGCGAGCGCGCCAGGAGCAGGGATACGAGATCGCGCCGTGGTGATATCAGAGACAGGGGCGGGGGCAACGACCGCGGGCATGGGGATGGGCGCGATGGCAGGCGGGACCTTCGAGGGGGGATCGGTGGTGCAGATCGTCCGCCTGAAGAGCGAAAACCGCTCTCCACGGGCAAGGCGGGTGGCGCGTACGTCCCTCCGTTCAAGCTGGCGCAGATGATGGCCGAGCAGGCTGACAAGACAGGCCCGGAGTATCAGCGCATGACCTGGGACGCGCTGAAAAAGTCCATCAACGGTCTCGTCAACAAGGTTAACGCCTCCAACATCAAGCACATCTTGCCCGAGCTTTTCGCTGAGAACATGATTCGCGGACGCGGTCTCTTCGCGCGGTCCGTGATGAAGTCCCAGATGGCTTCGCCTCACTTCTCTTCCGTCTTCGCCGCGCTCGTCGCTGTGGTGAACACCAAGTTTCCCGAGCTCGGCGAGCTGGTTTTGAAGCGAATCATCTTGCAGTTCCGTCGAGCGTTCAAGCGGAACGACAAACCCGTGTGCGTCGCGGCGACGAGGTTTTTAGCGCATCTCATCAACCAGCAGGTGGTACATGAGCTCATCGCGCTGGAACTCCTTACCGTCCTGCTTTCCACACCGACGAACGATAGCGTCGAGGTGGCCATGGAATTCGTGAAGGAGTGCGGGTACACCTTGCACGAGCTCACTCCGCAAGGCTTGCACGGGATCTTCGAGCGCTTCCGCGGGATCTTGCACGAAGGGGAAATCGACAAGCGCGTGCAATTCATGATCGAGAACCTCTTCGCGATCAGAAAGGCGGGATTCGAAGGAAAGAAAGGCGTGCCTTCGGAGCTCGATCTGGTGGAGGAGGAAGACCAGATCGTGCATGAGATTTCGATGGACGACGAACTTCAGGCTGAGCCAACTCTGGATATTTTCAAAGTCGACCCGGAGTACGAGGAGAGCGAGAGGAAGTACGCGGAGATCAAGAAAGAGATCCTGGGCGAGTCCTCGTCGGAGGAAGAGGATGATGATGACAGCGACAGCGAAGACGAAAGCGAAAGCGAAGATGGGGCGCAGGCTGTTGCACAGCAAGCGATGCGACAAAAGATTGAGGATCAGACCGAGACGAACTTGGTCAATCTGCGTCGTACCATTTATCTCACCATCATGTCGTCCCTGGACTTTGAAGAGGCTGGTCACAAGCTGATGAAGATTCATTTGCAGCCCGGACAAGAGGTGGAAATCTGCACGATGCTCACGGAGTGTTGCTCGCAGGAGCGCACGTACCTGCGGTATTACGGCCTGCTTGCGCAGAGGTTCTGTTTCATCGACAAGATGTACGCGCAACTCTTTGACGAGGTGTTCATGAAGCAGTATTCCACCATCCATCGCCTGGAGACAAACAAGCTGCGTAACGTCGCCAAGTTCTTTGCGCATCTTCTGTCGACTGATGCCATTTCGTGGACGTGCATGGCGTACCTTCAGCTCACCGAGGAGGCGACCACCTCGTCGTCGCGCATCTTCATAAAGATCTTGTTCCAGGAACTCTCTGAGTCGCTCGGTCTTCGAAAGTTGAACGAGCGGTTGATGGATGCGAGCATGGCGGAATATTTTCAGGGCATCATGCCGCGGGATACTCCGAAGAATGTCAGATTCGCCATCAACTTCTTCACGTCCATCGGTTTGGGCGGCTTGACAGATGACCTGCGAGAGCACTTGAAGAACATGCCCAAAATGATCGCACAAGCCAAGGCGGCGGCGGAGAGTGACAGCGACAGCGACTCGGACAGCAGTAGTTCGTCGTCGTCGTCATCATCCAGCTCATCGAGCGACAGTGACAGTACTTCATCTTCAAGCAGCAGCTCCAGCTCTTCAGATAGCAGGCCTAAGAAGAAGAAGCGGCGGAAGTAAGTGAGGACTGATTGTTCAACTTTTACGTAGCGCTTTACAACTGCAGTTCATAGTAGTATACCTATGTCGTAGCAAGTAAAAAATCTAAAAACGATCGCGAACTAAAATATTTTATTCCGCCAACAACTCAGAGTGTGGAACACGAACGCTGCCTTTCAGAAAAGGTGCAGCCTTCCCCGTCACACCACTGCTCACACCTCCATCAAGCAACGTCCATGGGTCTGTTTCAGAATTATCCACCGAATCCGTCGATACATTGACTCCTGCCTGCAAGCGAGAAAGTACCGCCGGACGGAGTCTGCTTGGTCCACTGGGGAAAGTGAATCCCAAAGCCGGAGAGGACAGTTTCAGTTTCGAAAACGCGGCGTGCCAGGGCGGTAAGTTACCCCGGATGAGAATGCAAAACACCACGACAAGTGTGTCTATGGAGTCACGCGAGGCCTCCAAGAGCTTGAAGAGCGCAAAACAAAGTGCTTGTCGTGAGGCCTTGTTGCCTAGAACAAAACCGAGCAGCGGCAAAATAAGCTTCAGCTTTTCTGTCACTGACGCCTCTGACAGAACACCATCCTTTTCAGGGTTTTTGGTGAGAGCATCAAGCTGTTCGGTGGAGTGTTTGATTATCAGACCAATGTGAGCCTGCAGAGGGGGTCCACCGAAGGCTAGGAGACTCAACACCAGGTGCTCATCGACGTTAGATTCAGCTTCTTGGATCTTTTGCAGCGCGGCGTTCGCGAGTCTGATTTCCAAGAAAATCACCACCTCTGCGACGAGCACAACCTCCTGTGGAGACCGTCTAGATGATGCGGCCATGATCGCAAGCACGAGCGTTTTGTGAACGTCGTGCAGCGCCTCTTCTTTCGCACCTGCGACAACCTTTTGATGCTTAGTTTGTAAGACGTCTTCGGCGTCGACCAGCATCTGAGCACGCAGAAGCTGAAGCTCAGCGACCTGCTGTGACAGCCGGTGAATATCGAGGCTGATGAAGACATCATGTACACGTTGCTCGAGGGGCTTATCGTGGTTAGAATCACCGCCGTTCATTCCCTTGAGGAGCACAAGCGCGACCTTCTCTGGAATAGCCGCATTATCGAGATTAGCGCAAGCATTCCGGACGAGCGACACAACTGAATGGGCTCGATGAAAAGCACTGCATGAAGGTGGATGCTCGAATACAGCCTGCGACGGAAGGAGAGGGAAAAAATTCAAAAGGTGAGATAGCGTTGAACGCAACAGGAGAGGAATGGGCAAAATTCAACGCGCATTAATCGAATTCGTACCTTCAATGTTTCAGAAGAGGAAAGCCATCCGGCTTCATGTGAACAAGTTCGTTCTATGAGTCCGGCTGCGGAATATACCAGAGCACAAATGATACTACGAGGTGATATTGAAGACTGCAAGGCATGTAAAGCCTTTGAAGTGGCAAAAGGAAGCGCCGAATGCAAACGAGAATCGTTAGACAACAAAGCAACGATCCACAAATTGGACGAACACGAAGCGTCCGAGATCAGAGCGGTCAAGGCATGCTGAAGCATGACGATACCTGCCGCGATAAGTTCGATCACCATCGTAGACACCGCGATGACACCGATAGATGGCGCATCGGCTCTTTCTAGGAGCGACAGAGCGTGTTTTTTGCAGAATGCAAGCACCGACTCGACGCTCCCAGAAGCTGCAGTTACTCCAGGAATCCTGTCTTCGTACGGTGAAACAACTCCTGAGATAACATCGCCCCAGTCCATACGGATAATCGCGCATTCGTCTAAATGCTCTTCGATATCGATATGAGGTGAAACTGCATGACGGTAGTTACTCAGGTGAGATAGAATCGCCTCTCGGCAGATATCATTCTCCGCATTCAAAAGTCCTTCCAGAAATTCAACAAGAGGCGCATCATATTTCGTCATTTGCATCACAGCGATTGAATTAATCAGCTTTTTCGTCGATGCACTTTTCACAGCTCGCCGTGAATACTCCGATGCGAAGTTCCAGATATTAAATGGATTCAGATTAAGCGCGTTCATGTCCGAAAGCACTCCATCGCTTAGCACCTTTTCAACTATCTGCGATACTTGATCGTTTAAGGCGTCTTCCGTCGGCAATAACATGTCCATATCCGCGTCAGCCTTCCGCTTGGAGCCAATGTGACAGCCCAATGAGTTTCTTGCGCTTTCTATCAGCGCGTTGCACGTTCCGCGGAGCATTTTTAGCGTCGAGTTACCCTGACAAGCGTGTTCCGTCGGCCTCAGACGAAGGAGCAGTGCGCCGTAAAAGGCACTCAAGGTCTTCGGCTTTTTGGCTTCGACGCTCCCAGTGATAATCAAGTGTGAGGTCAAGCCTTCCAGGGTTATGACGCCGCTCTCTATCATCGTGTTGATGAGCTCCGACCACTCCACAAACTTGCCACGGTTCAGGTCTGCGAAGACATCTGTGGGGCAATGTGTGAAGGTGAATTCGAGCAAGGCGTATATTTCCGTCTGGAGCAAAATTTTATTTTCTGGTTTTTTGTCTCCGCCATTTTCAGAAATCGAGTGCCCGAGCTTTTGGAGCAGTTTCGCCGCGACTATTCGCCGAGGCCCCAACTGCACCGAGTCTGATCCAGGAGGCATAGACCACGTGCAAATGGTACTGATAAGGCCCTGAAGACCGTTTCTTTGGTCTGTCGATGCAGCTTTCAGCACTGGGGATCTCTCAACATACTTGTGCAAGTCTTCAAAGTAGTAGTTTCCTTTTGCGAGAATTCGGTCGAGAAGCAAAATAACGTCCAGCCGACGCTCTGAAATTGCGGTGGGCGCCGCCGCGAGCTTCAGTAACCCGATCCGTTCCCTAACGATGTTCATGCAGCTGTCAAGTCGAGAAAAATGTTCATCGGACAAGCTCGGATAGGATTGTCTCACCTCCCACATCTGCATGGGTGTTGGAAGCTCGATTTTTAGGACAAGAAATGCGTCAGGGCACTCGTCCAGCAACTCTCTCAAGATGTCAAACACGACAATTATGGCGCTTTCGTCTAGCCTAATGATGGGTGCTGTTCTTCCAGGGAGAGTCGTGGTCGGATGTGCACTGATTTGCCGCAAAATATTGATGCATGCTGCTGCGAGTCGTCCAGTCAATCGATGCAACCCGATGGCGTAAGGAACGAAGGGCACGAGAATCAGGAGCAGCTCGCCGGTGACAGACGCCACGTGCTCCGCCCCAAAAAGCTCCTTCGCCCTCTCCATCAACTCGATCACGTTGTTCAAAAATAACTCCTGGTCGAGTATTCTGGCAGATACACACCATCGGACAAGAGCAAGAACGTAATCCCATTTGTTTTCGTGCGAAAGCTGTTGTGTCGCGGTGCTCTCGCCGTTCCCGTGCTTCGTGGGTTTTGGAACAAAACCTTTGCGAAGTAACTCGCCAATGTACTGGCAAAGGTCCTTCGTCCACACGCTCGACCGCTCAGCAGCAGACTTGGTGCGGTTCAGATAGATGATCTTAACTAGCCAAATAGCTCGTGGCATGGGAATCTGGTGGCTGATGAGTGCCTCAAAGAGTTTGGACTGTCGCAACCCGTGCGGCACTGATCTAGCCAGCTGCTGGAGTGGCAAACGCTCGAGAGCCTTCATGAAGGCGAACATACCGTCTGCCTTGGTGTGAACGAGCTCCGGAACACCTGCCGAGCTAAGCTTTTCCGGTCCGACTAAAGGAACGCCGTACTCTTCTGCAGGACGCAACCCGCTCTTTCTGTTTCTCAACATCTTTCGCGCACGTGACTCGACCAGGTGCTGAAACTCCACCATGTGCCCACTTTTCCAGCGTACATCCCCCGCAGCGCTCAACCAAGATTCAGCGAACACCGGATGGTCTCCAAGCCGCTCGCACACATCCAGGTGCCCTTCTTGTATTTGTTTCGGATTCATTCTCGACGTCTCGTCCCAAGTCGTCCGCCGTGAGGAGGGCTCCGACCCCTTCTGGGGAGGGTTTCGGCCAGATGCTCTTGACGCCGAACGCACTTCCTAGGTGTCAAAGTCGCCCAAAGTTTGATTATTTCGCTGCCGCACGAACTGCAGCTCAGCGGCGAGTTTCCATTCACGGCGTTTGGTTGTCACACAGACCCAAAACTGACATCGTCCGTCCCCCGAAGGTTCGTTGTCACTTCGCGCTGCACGCGGAGACCATCGGTGATGTATTACGTATAGTTCGTTATCTCGTTGTCGCGACTGTGGTTAAATCTTTGGTGTGGCTCGGGCGTGTGCTTGTGGGACGTATCGGAAGCCCGACCGAATGGCGCAGCTAGTTAAAAGCGGCCCCGTGGCCGTCACCAAAGAAGGTGGCAAGGCCAACCTCGAGAAGACCGTGAAGAGTGGATCATTGGTTGCTCTGTTCGTGTGTGCGATGCTTCTGGTTGTTTTATCCGGAGCGTTCAAGCCTGAGGTGGATATGTCATCGATATCGCCGGCGGAGCGTGAAGCCGTGCGTTCGCGGAACCTGAAGTCGTCCCTGAACGCTGTGTGTGCTTCGTATTTGCTGTACTCAGCTCTGCAGGGTCCGGATACGCACATGGTGAAGCCTCATCCGGCTGTTTGGAAAGTCATGCATGGTCTCTTCGTGTTATACTTGCTTTTCCTGGTGTTCTTGTTGTGTCAAGAGACTACTGACGCGAGAATGGTCCTCAAGTTCCTCGCACCAGACCTCGGTGTCGAACTGCCGGAGCGCGCCTATGGAGAGGATTGCCGAATATACACCCCGGAAGACCCAGATTCCAAGTTTCGGGTGCTTCGCGATACGGTCTTTGACGAGTTTTTCGTAGGGCACATTCTTGGATGGTATGGGAAAGCTATCGCGTTGAGAAACTTGCCGCTGTTGTGGGCATACTCTATATCATTTGAGTTGATGGAGCTCACCTTCCAGCACTGGCTGAAAAACTTTAACGAGTGCTGGTGGGACTCTTGGGTGCTCGACGTCGCGTTGTGTAACTTTGTAGGAATCAGCCTCGGGATGATGACTGTGCGCTTCTTCGAGGGAAGAACATACGACTGGATGGGCACCAAGAATGCGACAGGATTGACCAAAAAGATGCGACAGGGCCTTCAGCTCTTCACACCCGCTACTTGGGACTCGTACATATGGAACCCCACGTCAAGTCCTTTGCGTTTCTTGCAATGCGCATTCGTGGTGATCCTGTGTCTCGTTTTCGAGCTGAACGCCTTCTTTTTAAAGTACGTGCTCTGGATTCCACCACCACACCTGCTGAATCACATACGGCTCGCGCTCTGGTTCGGGATCGCAAATATATCGACGCTTGAGTATTACGTGTTCATCACCTCGAAGGAAGGGATGCACTTAACCAAGATGGGCGCAAACGCGTGGTTAGCCATCGCGGGGGCTTTAATCGAAATTATCGTGGTTTTGAAGCACGGTCGCGGGATGTTCGAAGTGCCTTGGCCGAGGCACGTGCTATGGTTTTGGGGTGTCTTTGCGACAGTTACGGCAGGGTGGTTGGTGCGCTGGCATCTGCGCAGCAAGAGTGCCGTAAAGCCGAAGAAGCAGTAGCTATGATACTTTTTACGTCTAGACTATTTTTTAATTAGAAACACACTCGTTCAGAGCTTTGACATGACGGCACTCGCCTTTTCTCCCTTTCTTCGTTTCGCTATGATGATCCCCTTGTGACCCACCACGACGCTCCTTGGAGGTAAATCGTGTAGAATCGCCGCGCTCGCGCCAATTTTCGTATCGTGCCCTATGGTGATGTTTCCGAGCACGGAGGCGTGCGCTCCCACCGTTACCCTCTTTTGCAACTTCGGGTGTCTGTCACCCGCCTGCTTTCCCGTGCCCCCAAGCGTGACTCCATGAAACAGAGAACAATCATCGTCCACCACCGCAGTCTCACCAACCACTATCCCCGTGGCGTGGTCTATCATGATGCCTTTGCCGAACTTGGCACCCGGATGGAGGTCCATGCCAAAGGTCTCGGATATGCTCGACTGCACCATACACGCTAAGACCTTTCTATTGTGCCCCCAGAGCCAGCGTGAGACGCGCTGCGCTTGCAGACCCTGGAAGCCCTTGTAAAACAGAAATGCGTGTACGTAGCTCGGGCAAGCCGGATCACGATATTTTATAGCCTCTAGATCCGCACGCGCAGCTGCGGCGATGGACCCGGCGCCGGGAGACCTGTTCTGCTCTTCCTCTGCTGACGTCGTGATGGCGTCAATAATAAGGTCATTCCACTGCGACGCCAATATCGTAGAGGTAGCGAGCTTGGTGGCAAGCAGGAATGCCAAGGAGCGCTCGAAGGTGGGCTGATTAAGGATCTTAGAATATAGGAAGCCGCCCAACAGAGGCTCTTTGATAGCTAGCTCTTGTGCACCCTGCGCCGATGTTCGTGAGAAGAGTTTCGTACGAAGGTCAGGAACTGAGGGGTTGCGTGAACTCGCGAAGCGCGGTTTTCGCATTTCGGGGACGACGCGTACCTGGCGCAGTGACTCCCACAGGGGGTCATCCGACACCAATGACATGATGTACAGTCACCACTTCACCAGAGGACGTTTGTTAGGCTAGCATTGATGAGTTCTCGCGCTCGTATCGCGGGCGGTGCGCGGGAAAGTGAAGGCGAGCTCCGAAACCCCCTTTTTATCCCGTTATCTGGCAGTCGCGGCGCGGCATCCACGAACTCCGTCTTCCCAAACGCTTGAGAACCGAAACGTTTTTCTTTTCGGGTGCATCACCACTTTCGGCTGCGCAAGCCACCTGCTTTTGGCTCCGTACGGATCCTTCAATAATGGAACTTCGTCAAGGAAGGGTATCATTAGTCATACTCGGAAAACCTATGGTGCGTACACCCCGCGACCTACATCCTAAAGGCGTGCACACGCCGAAAAACCAGATCTCGTCGTTCCAAAACGAGGCGTTTCTACCCAGAGCTTTTTAGCTTTTGCCTCCGATTCTGACCCTCCCCTAACAAAGCCCCTCTTGCCGAGGTTAAGAAGACCTTTCACCGCGCCGACGACAAGCACTTGGCATCGCAGTTTCGACGGGAGACTACGCCTATGTGAGTCTGCAGGCGATGTCTCTCGCTCAACACTGTTGCACAAGTTAGCTCCAAATGCTGCTTCAAAATCGGCGCGTCTCGGGCTGGCGGGAAGCAGACGCTTACTTCGTTCGGCGCCCAAGCGCAGACGAGTCGACGACTCGTTCTGGCCGCTGCATATTCACGGTTCACGAATCGAGACGATGACACAGGTGGACACTCGACGTGTGTGTGAGGCTTAGGCCTTGGCTAGTATTTGCTATCTAAGGTTCCTCTCTTCTCGAATCCTTCGCCGTATCGCGAAGCGTCTTCTCGGCCACGGACAACAGTGCGTCGATTCCGCGAGCCTCGTTCGCGCACACGGTGACCACGGGCAGGTGGGTTTTGCGGCGTAAAGCCTCTGCCGCTCGCGAAGTGTGTTCGATATCAGTTTTAGTTCCCACGACGATCGCCGGTCGGTTGGAGAGCCCGGGTAAATAGGCTTCAAGCTCCGCTTTGAGCACCTCGAGCGCTTTCCACGGGCGAATCCCAGGCCTGTTTCCTAGTCCCGCGCTAAGGTCGACAACATAGATGAACGCCGCGCACCGCTCGATATGCCGGAGAAAATTATGGCCGAGACCGCGATTCTCGTGCGCACCTTCGATGAGGCCTGGGATATCAGCGACAGTGATGCTCGATATACCACCGTCCGTTGTCACTGCCCCGAGCTGCGGCTGCATCGTCGTGAATGCGTATTCTGCAACCTTGGGTTGCGCGCCACTAATGGCTCGCAGCAGCGTACTCTTTCCTGCGTTTGGGAAGCCGACAAGGCCGATGTCAGCCACAGACTTAAGCTCGAGTACCACGGTCAGCTTCTCGCCTTCGGTACCCAGGTCGCGCGTGCCGGCTAACTTTCCAGTCGGCTTGGACTTGTTTCCCTTTCCCCCGCGTCCGCCTTTCGCAAGTCGGAGCCTTGAGCTGTGCTCATCGAGGTCGACAAGCATATTCCATGTGCCCTTATAGATACCACGTGGTCTATCGCCAATATTCGGAGCTGGCATGGGTTCTGCTTCGTCGTCAACACCATCAACCATGTCGTCGCTGTCGAAGTTAGACACGGGCTCTGAGGTTCCCCATTTCGAGAAGTCGATGTCGCCTGCGTCGATGCACACGTCATCCTTTTCCGCTTCGTCGACGACTTCTTTCCACACGACTGTACCGACAGGGACTTTAATGTTAATCTCGTCCCCACGTTTTCCTTGCGTGCCTTGCGCCGCACCCCTACCTCCATTACCCGCGGCTATCCTGAAAGGCAAATCTCCAAGCCCTTTTACGTGTCGTGAAGCCTCAATCCACACGTCCCCACCGTTGCCCCCGTTACCCCCGTCAGCGCCCCTTCTGCGTTTCGCACCACCATCTTTCATGAAGCTCACTGCCCCGGATCCTCCGTTACCAGCCGTGATGACCACGCGTCGGCGGTCGACGAAGGCTTTGTCTTTCCTCTCGTCATCGGCCGTGTTTTCGACGCCCCAAACATCGGTCGCCGCCTCCGTGAGGGTGGACGTACACGAGGCCAGTCCACGCAAAGTTGTGGGATATCGCACGATCGGAACACACCTCCGAACGACTTCACGGAGGCACGCCATTCACCTGGAACGCGCCCTTCTGCCCGCCGCGGGAGCCCACCAAGTGTTCGGAGGTGTCGGAACCGACTGATAAAAATAAGAGAACCCGCTCATGAGTTCGTGAACTCCAAAACGGGTGCAGTGTTCACCAAATGCTCAGCGACGCACGCGCGCCCGCACGGCACCTCGGACTAAGGAAGAGCGGGTCATGACGCAGATAGATGCGTCGGCACCGCCCAGGAAAGTCCAGCTGGAGGACATCCCGGTTAAGCCGGGCATGACCAAAGAGTGCGTCGCGACGCCAACGTCCTCGTCAACGTCAACGCGGCTCGGCAACGAATCTTTCCGCGTCCACGACTGACCATTCCTTCCCTTCCCCCTCCCCTTCCACAGGGAGCTGGCCGTGGTTTTTGACGTGGCGAATCACCCGACGAATGAGCGGAGCGCGATCGCGCTGGACTTGTACTTCAACGCGTTGGTGTACGCCAACAACCAGGGTTTGTCGTTGGAGAAGACCTCATGTCTCCTCGGCATTTTCAAGGCGACCCACGAGAAGTCCATGGCGGAGCGCATGACGATTGAGAAAAGTTTTGGTTTTTTCAAGTTGTTGGCCTTGCAGAGCAGCGTGCATCGGCCACCGTATAGTCTCGGCATCCTGAATTTCGGGGAGATGAAGGACATGACGGAGTACGCGCTGAGCACGTACTTCCGGTATTACAAGCTGTATCAATACGCGTTCACGGACTTGGTCCGACTGGACATTCGCCCGGCAGCCCCCGTCCTCGAGACGCCGGGCGCGAACGCGTTTGAGTCGTTAGGCGTGGCGTACCCCAAGGAAGAGTGGGCTGAAAAGCAGAAAGAGTTGGCAGAAAAAGCGGCTGAGGCTAAGGCTAGGGCAGAAGAAGAGGCTGCAGCGATCGAGGAGGCGGAGCGTGAAGCGTTACTCAAGGCAGAGTACGAAGCCGCGATTCCGTCGGAGGTCACGACGAAGGTGCAAGAAGCTTTGGCGGCGTCGATGGAAGCAATGAAGGAACAACTGGAAGAGAAATTCGCGGCTCAGGAGGAGGCTCTGCTCGCGAAAATAGCCGCGCTCGAGGCGAAATGATAGCTATCATGCAATATGTAGAGTTGAAAAGATTAGCGAAAACATCTCATTACATTCTGTGGTCTGTACTCAACGCTCGACCGGAGGGTTGGGTTTTGAAGGCGGCGGCAAGCTGCGGAATCCGCTCGAGGTCGCCGCGGGCGGCGCCGGAACCTCAGCCTCGGCCGGGGATGAAGACGTCTCGTCAGGCGCCTTCTCCAACACGGCCTCATGTACCACGGTCTGGCTTTCGGTGGTTTCGCTGCTCGTCGGTGCAGCCTCCACGGGGTGCGCGACAGGCTCAGCCTCCGCTGCCACGGGTTCACTGGCAACTGGCGCGGGCAAGGCGGGCGGCGGATTGACGCGCGCCGCGCGCTCAGGTTCGAGTTTGATTGCCTTCTCCGGTTCCTTTTTCGCCGATGGGTCCTCGTCGGCGGCTTGCATCGCATTCTTCGCGAGCTCGTACCCCGCGAAGTTCATGGCGCCGAGCGGTGCGATCCATAGCATACGCGGGACGCAACCCTTCATCAGCGCCCCGGCGCCTTCCGAGGTGACGATCTTCTTCACTGTGATCCAGATGGCCTCGCCCGCGGGAGACGCCCCAGTCATCGCCCGCGTCTTCAGCACGTCCGCCGGCGTCGTACACGCCGCAGCGATGGCACCCGCCATGCCTCCGAGAGAGATGGTCTCCCACGCAGATAAGTCTTTCCGCTTCATGGTCGCTGCGGCTTTCTTCAGCTTCTCGTACGCAACGAGCCCGATCACGTAAAAGGGAACCTCACGCGAGAGCGTCGCCGCGGTGCCCGCGAAGAGGCCCTTCGGACCGTTCGCCGTCACAGCCTTGAACGCCTCGACCGCGTTGGCGTGCTGTCCCGTCTGCAGACGCTGCTTGAGCACCTCGCACGGGATCCGCACGCTGGTCCCTACGAGTGTCCCGAGACCGGAACCGAACCCCTGAATCTGAATCTCAGTGATGAGCGGCATGAGCGTCAGCGGCGCAAGGAGTTTGCACGCCACCTCATACGTCGCCGTGCGGAACCCGTGGCCGGACGCGGCGCCGACGACGGCGGGGATGATCCCGCGGTACAGGTTCCTCGCGCCAATTTGCGGGATCGTCTTGAGAAACGCTTTCATTCCTGGTCCCGCGCCCACCGTAGCCTGAATGCGCGTCTTAAGCGTGTCCATCGGGTGCATCATGGCGGTGGACGATCCCGATGCCAAAGCTCCGGCGAACGCCGCCTGTATGGCGAGCTTCATCGTTGCCGACCTCGCCGCCTCAGGCGGGTTGATCTGAACCATCGTCGACGCCTCGAACCATAGGACAGATGGGTCCTTCGCCGTCGCCACGTCTTGCGGGAGCAGCATGAGGAAGTTGCGGAACTGTCCGTACGAGACGTACCCTTCGCCGTTCATGCCGAGGTGGTTCAGCATCGCCGTCGCGTTTTCGTCAGTCGCAGGCAAGCCCAAACGTCTGAGGGACTGCTTGACATCCGATTCTTTCATCATCCCGCTACGGCTGAGTCCAAGGCTGTTGAACGCGCGAAGCATCGTGGATTCGCGCTCGTTCATGACACTCTCGAAGTCCTCCCAACCGATGGTGCGCGAAAAGAACGTCGGCTTCGCTTTTTCCATGAAAGCCTTCGCGTACCAGTCTGGCAGATTTCTCTTGCGCATCGCCACCTTCAGGTCATCCAGCTTGAGGCGACCGTGGCCGTCCCGGTCGATGTCGTCGAAGAATCGCCGACCTAGTGGAGGTTTGAGAGGAATCACGCGGGAGGTCGAGGGTCAGTCGGTCTGGCGATGGAGGAGGAGGCGAAGGGGCACACTGTGCATTCGAGAAGGCGTTTGAAGGGTTGCCGAGCTGACTGGTCGTTGGAGGTGACTCGTCCGTTAGGGTTGCCCAAATCGACGCATACGCACCTTCTTCCTCGGTGTATCGGAAGAAATCCTCGACCGCGCTCAGCCTCCGGCGGTCGGGTTGGAACGAAGGGTTGGTCAACTCGTCGAACTTCTTCTTCATCGCCGACGCCGCCTCGCTCTTCTCGAGCGCGCCCCACGTCTCGGGGAACTTGCTCTTCAATTTGTCCACCATCTCGTCGGTGTCGATTTTGGCGAGAAACAACGAACGCCTCGGCCTCGGTCTGGCGGATACGGTAAACGCGCCAGCCTCCGGGGCGGGCACCTCATCACCGGCTTGACGCCGGCGACGGGGGCGGACCAGCATCCTGGCTCCGCGGCCACCGCTGCTCCGTGACGCGACTACTGAGGCAGTTAAAGATCAAAGTATCTTCTCACGCGTTTTCTCCGCGTCCGTGCACTTTTCTACAGTGTCGTCGACTGCACACGCGGGTTCTGTTTTTTATTAGCCGACTTTTTGCGCTCGATCGGACGACGAGCGCGCACACCAACGCTGCATACGGTATCTACGGGGGCATCATGTCCGCCGCTGCCACCTCCGTCTCCGCGCGCGTCAGCGTTTACGCCTGCGCGGGACGCCGCTGCGATGCCCGCTCGAGGCACGCCGCCACGGCTTCCCGCGCCACCGTGGCGCCGAAAAGCGTCTCGGCGCACGCGAGCCGCCGCCGTCGCGACGCGCTCGTCGCCGCCGCCGCGAAAGGCCCCGGCGGCGCCGCCGAAGACGTCGCCAACATGGACGCGCTTATCGATAACCTCATCGCCGCCGACGAGGAGGGCCTCGTCAAGCTCGTCGCGGAGAACGTCCTGAGCTTCGACCAGTCCCTCTGGATAAGGATCGCGTCCCGCAGCGACGCGGCTGAGAAGCAGGAGGAGAAGGACGCGTTCATGGAGCTCGCTGGGAAGTGCATGAAGCTCATCGAGGCGATGGTCGAGAAGACCGAGAGCGGCATCCAGGAGTCCAGCAAGGCGCTCGAGAGCATCGTCGCCGTCGCGGCAGACCCCGAAACCGGTGAGTTTGCCGTGCCGCTCTCGAGCGAGAGCGTCGCGCGAATGCGCGTCGCCATCAACGACGCCGCCGTGGACGAGCAGATGCTCAACACTGTGTACGCGTGGATCAGGAAATCCGACGAGGACAAGCTCGACGGAATGGTGCACATTCTGCAGCACCTGCTGCAGTGCTACGCCGCGCGCGAGCTCGACACTGGAACCACGCCGCTGGATATCGTCATCGGTGCGCCCGCGTCGGACTGGCCGGCGAAGTTCGAGGCGGTGATTGAGGGCGGGTTCGGAGAGGAAGCGTTCACGCAGGACCTGCAGAAGCGCATGGAGGGCGTGGTTCTGAACCTCCCCAACGGCTCGTACGCGCAGCGCGTGCAGGCGGAGTACCTCAAGGAGGTTGAGGACCGGGGGAAGGGCATCTACGCCGAGAAGAGCGGCGCGAGCGCGGAGTGAGAGCGCGCTCCCGCAGGCGGCGTACGCCGCCGAACGGTTGTGTGAAAAACGTTTTTTTTACGTTTTTTTATCCCTCGTCGGAACCCCCGTTTGTATCGCTCCTATCTATTTCAACGACCCACTAGAGCTAGCTCATGCTACACGCCGTATACCCCTCGAATCCATGTCATCACCTGTTGCGCGTTCGACCCGTCTAACGCGCTCGCCCGCATCGTCGTCAGCGCGTCCCCCAGCGCGGTTTCTGCGCGCGCCGCGTCAAACGCCGCCGTCTCCGCGTCGCGCAGCGCGCACGGCGCGTCGGTTTTGTTCCAAAGCAAAAGCACGCGCTTGTCGCGCATCCCGGGAAGGCCGCACAGGTGGTGGAACGCAGTCGCGGACGCGGCGAGCTGATACGCGTCGGAGACGTCCACGACGTACAGCAGAGCCGCCGCGCCTTTCAGGTATGTCGGCCACAACGGCATCATGGCGCCGCCGACTTCTTTGATTTGAACGGTCTTGGTCTTGTCCAAGGGCAAGTTGCTGATGTCCACGCCGATGGAGGGGACGACGTCTGCGTCGATGGGGACGTGACGCTCCCCCGTTCTCTGAAGCGACACGAGCCTACGCGAGAGGAGCGTTTTGCCGGAGCCTTGCGCGCCTGCGTGCGACGGAGACGGGACGGACTGTCAGCGAAGTCGGACATCGGGAAGCGACAACGAGGACGTCAGATTTAAACGCACCGAGGATGACGACGGGAGACGTGAGCTCCGGCATGACCCGTGAGCGAGCCGACGCTCAGCTCGAGCCGGCCGCGCTAACGCTGACGGATGGAGCAAGTTCCGAGACGCGTCGGCGACCAGTGCGCATCGGAAGATGCCTGGTGGCGTCACCTGCACGCGTCTTGCGTGCAGAGACCTTACGTACGAGAAACGAAAATCCTCGTCGGAGACTCCGAGAGATCGGACGAAAACCCAGACTTCCCTGGGCTCCCGCAGTCAGACCTCGGGCTCGCGGCGGTGCTTCGACTCCGCAATGTCGGCCGCGGATGCGAACGCGCGGCTGGCGCTCGCGGTGTCCACCATCGCATTCGGCTACTTCCTGAAACGCGTCGGACTGGTGGACGTGGACGTCGGCAAAGCAATGTTGAAGGTACTTTTCAACGCGACGCTTCCGGCGATGCTCCTGATGACGTTCGCGTCCTTGACGTTCGATGCCACGTCCGTCGCCGTGTCCTTGTGCGCGATGGCGCAGGCCGCCGTGCTGCTCGTGGCACACCTCGCGTTCAAGGGCACGGGCCGGGATCCGAAGGACACCGCGCTCCTCGCGGGGTCGTGCGTCGGCGTGAACCTCGGCACGTTCGCGTATCCACTGGTCGA
>JACLAA010007800.1_pt1 | contig 22483 bp, 8 predicted proteins | sample 8027891 | NCBI WGS metagenome assembly JACLAA01 (sample SAMN15724900, study PRJNA655200) | protist metagenome | isolation source: fluorescence activated cell sorting (FACS) single amplified genomes of... | place: Spain: Blaines Bay Microbial Observatory, Mediterranean Sea | collected 2016-01-19 | reverse complement strand
AAAACGAAACCGTGAGATTGACTCGAGAGGCATGCTTAATCGAATGGGAAAACCGAATAGGGAATAAAATTATGGATCAGGAGAGAGCGTTTATTGATGCTGATTTAGATTTAGATGCGACTATAGAAGCCTTGAAAGCAGGTCAGTGTCCCTCGAGTAAAGCGAAAGAGAAGTTTGATGATATCGCGTGGACGTTTGCAAAAACGGACGAAGTGGGGGACAAGAAGAAGGACGGGTATCTCGGTCGCGCGATTCGATTTTTCGTACAGCTGGGATTTGATAACACACGCACCGACGACGTGCACGAGTTTGAGAACTTTGGCACTCGAGCGAAAGTTGCCATCTTGGATACCAAGAAATTTTTGAACGGGGAGATGACGGAAGGCGATATAACAAGCAGAGAAGCATCGCGAAGAGCAAAAGTCGAGACACTCTCTTCTTCAGATTTAGAAATATTCCCGCCTTTGACACAAGTCGAGGATATTTTGCGAAGATTTAGACGTGCTTATAACGTAGCAAAAGCGAAAGAAACGGTTTCGGATTTTTTGACCTATAATTTAGTGTGGTGGGCGAGCGATTCGGTAATCCCCGTAGGAGTACTTCGATACGTCTATGAATCGAAAATTAAAAAATGTATCGATGAACTCGATCGAGCCGGTTTATCGAGGAAAGATCCGTATTTCATCAAAGTAATGGGAAATGTCGAAGCGTACGAGAAAATCATGACGTTTGAAGAACAGAATCTAGAAGACATGAAGGAAAAACTGAACGAGTTGAGATTTTTGTGCGACGACGAAGCGTCGCCTATTCTCGCGCAAGATGAGGAGGAAATCGACACTCTCATACATCGCGTGATCAAAGCGAACGAGGAAGCGAGCAAACGATTCGCGTATTTTCAGGAGAGGGATAAGTTATCTCTCCTTCCGGAATGGAAGGACTACGTTGGTAAAGGTATTTCCTTCGCTGATATTAACTCGAGATCAAATGAGTTTACCGAACTCATGCAAATGATGGCCAATCGATTGCAAAAGCTCAAGGATTGTAAAGAACTCTTTCGCGCGATGGATGAAAATGACCACTTTGCGTTGAAAAATAAAATTACCGAAGCGAACCTTCCGAACTCGGTGATTGAGAAAGCAATACTGCGTCAGAAAGAACTTCAAAAAGCGTACGCGCAGTATCTCAAAGATACGAGAGTGAAAAGAGGGATGAGCGCGTACATGCAACGGTACGAGGGTGAGGTAAACGCTGGGAAATCGATTTGGTACGACAGGAAAAAGGTTTTAGGCACGGGTTCACTTGGAGTTGTCGTCTATGAAGGGTATTATGACGAGAAACATCCGACAACAGGCAAAATCAAACCGCACGATGCGGCGATTAAAAGAATCCCGCTCGATGCGGATAGCAAAAATGCGGACGAGCGAAGACAATTACTCCGAAGAGAGTTTGAGGTTCACCGAAAAATAGCATCGAGAAGAATCACTCGTTTATTCGGCGCAGAGTTAAATGTACACGAAGACGATGATGACTCAAACAAAGCCGCATACGTGGCAACGGAATTATGCGGCGAGACGCTTACATCCTGGTTAGTCAACGGCGGGGTTGCGCTCAAGAAAAAAGATACAGATTTTAAGAAAGCTCGTCAAAGCGTTAAAGAAATCCCGTGGGAGGAACGTGTTAAAGTTGTGAAGCAAATAGCCGTCGCTTTGAAGGAAATACACGCCTCTGGAGTCGCGCATAACGACATCAAGGCTGATAATTGTTTGAAAAGTAGGAATGACGAGATATTCGAAGAAGAAGGAGAAGAACCAACGAAAATCTTTAAAATTTCGGATTTTGGCCTCGCGAAAGAATTCGACGATCGCTTCCAATCGTTCGAAGGAACTCAAAGAAAGGCACAAAGTTTCACGTCGCAGTATGGCATGGGTCCTTCCACTGTGGGCACTGGAAGTATGCAAAACCCGTTGAGAAAACCCCCTGAAGAGCTCTCCTGGGACGGATCTGGGGTGGTGCAACTCACTCCGAAGAGAGACGTCTGGGATCTCGGGTGCTTGGCTTTTCAAGTGCTCACCGGGGCGTGGTCTCCTTATTCTTCGGTGGAAATCAAAGAGGACGATGTCGCCGCGATTACGAGGATGAATCACAAGAAAAGAGAAGGAAGGTACGAAAATTTGAACACTCTTTTACAAGTCGCGAATTTACCTCGGCACGTCCAAGTCGTCTCCAACTATCTGATTGGAAAGACGCTGCATCAAAATCCAAAAAAACGCCCAACTTCTGCGGAGTTCGTGTCAATGATGCAACTGTGTGATCCAGAGTTTTGTATGGAGCAGATAGAGGATGTTGCCGATAGATCCAACCCGGGCAAAGTCGGCAGAGCGAAGAGTTTAATCGGAGATCAAACCACACAAAATTTAGTCGAGAGAGCATGGGTTGGTCGAAAAGCCGACGTGAGGAGAGTGACGGATAATATCAACAACTGGAAAGATCACATCCTGTCGAGTTTATTACAAAGGTCAGAACGAAGAAGAGCGGAAGATAGTGGCAGCAGCGGCAGCAACAACGCGAGACCACTGACGAGATCCCAGAAACGGCGAGCGGCCCGAGAACGACGTCAGAAAGAGAGAGTTATTGCCCCCGATGACACCAACGATAGCGAAGAAGATATCCAAGGAGGTAAAATGGAAACTCTAAAGGTATCTTCGGCTTCGTTAGAGTCCCTGGAAACCGAAATACCAGAGGACAAAAAGCAAGAACAACTCAGCGCCGGCGCGTACTCGAACGATTTTGCAGGTTTAGTCCTTTGCATTCGTAACATCTATACCCATCCACCCATGGGGCACGGAGGAGAAGCCTTTCGAATTCAGCGCGAAATGAAAAGCTGGCTCTCCGCTAATGGCGCGCCGTTTGTGGAAAAACCTGGCGAAGACGAATACGTCAAACTCGAACGCCTCGTCGCGTTGTATTTTGTCACTCGTTTCCCAGACGCCGCGATTATCGCCTATCAATTGTTAAACGATAAGAAATGAGTAAACTAGTATTATTATTAGCATCTATTAGAAGAAACTATTAGTATTATTATTATTACATGCGTTGTTTAATTTCAGCAGACTATGTATGTAGCCCTCGCCGCGCGCGCTGCGAGGAGATGATAGATACTGTTGTTGATAGAACTTAACTTTTCGAATTTATTCATCGCATCGAATCTGGGCACTCGCTCGACTTTTCGATCCAAGAAAGAAAGAGAATTCTTCGATTGCTTGAAAAAAAAAGGGGAAGAAAAAATTGGAAAAAAAAGAAATCCTCATTTTTTACCCAGCAAACACGCAACCCACGCACCACTCGTTGCTCTTGCTGTCGCTCTTGTTTTCCTATCACCATTACTACTCCACTGCTATTACTCTCAGAGTAAAACGTTAAGCCCGCGTTTTGTCGCAAATGTCGCCACGCACTCACAGTGATGTCTTCGAGATATAATTTTTGAGTGCGTGCCAACAATTCTTTCTTTTTGTTGGGGGAAAAAGAATAAAGAGAGATGATGAAGAACGTCACGCGAGACATTTCTCCGGCGAAAACAAACGATCAGATTGAAAGAGACATCGAAAAGGAGATGACGACAATGCGCGACGAGGATGTGATGTTGTCTTCGCCGCGGTTCTTCTCAGAGGAGGAGGAGGAGAACGAAAATGACGACGCGCAATTTTTGATGCTGAACGTTGGTCCAGTCGGGACGAGGAGAGATTCGTTGAAAACTTCAAAGCGAAGACGAAGGTCTTTAGATTTTACCGCCGCCGCGCTGGGAGAGAATGAACAACAGCAACAAAACGCAGTTGCTCCTCTTCCAATACAACAACATTCCAAGAGTTTTTTAGCCTCGCTACCTCCGATTGATTCCCCGACGCTACTCAAGAAAGAGCAGAAGAAGAAACAGCTCGCGGAGACGACGACGGCGGAGACTATTCCGTTGCACTCGTTGCACTTGCCGGAATCGTTCGTGAAATATTTACACAGGAAAGGGATCAAGAAGTTGTACGATTGGCAATCGGACGTGCTAAACACCCCTGGTGTTTTAACGCACGGGCAAAATATCGTGTATTGCGCGCCCACGTCCGGTGGGAAATCCTTAGTCGCGGATATTTTGTTAGCGAGAAGATTGACGCAATACAAAGGGTGCATATGTTTGTTGGTGTTGCCATTCGTGTCCTTATGCGTGGAAAGAGCGAGAGACTTGGAGATTTTATTGTCGAGCATACACCGATTGCGCGTGTTGCGTCACTTTGGTGGGAGTGGCGGCGGTATACCGAAATCTGGAACTGGGCAAACGTACTTGATTGTGTGCACGCCGGAGAAAGCCAACGCTCTGGTGACGAAGATGATTGAACAACACAGATTGAAAGATTTGAAGTGCGTGGTGGTCGACGAGTTACACATGGTTCAAGAACCAGGGCGAGGTGCGACTTTGGAGTGTTTGTTGACGAAGTTAGTGTACGCGACTGAAGAGAATGGGAGTGGCGCGCCTGGAGATGCCGCAAATACAAACACGGTATTGGGCGACGTGTCGCAATACTCGTCCTCGGACGGCGGGTACTCCATCTTCTCGCCACCGTCTAAAGAAGGTGAAAATACAATGAATAACCAAAGACCGATACAGATTGTTGGCATGTCCGCGACGTTACCGAACGTAAATGCGCTGGCGGAATGGCTGGACGCGTCTTGTAGCATTAGTAACTATCGACCGGTGACGTTGGAAGTCTTCGTCAAATCGAGAAATAATATTATCGACAGTGCGTCGGGCGAAGTCGTTCGTACGTTAGAGCAAGGAAACGATGTGGTACACGTAGGTAAACTGTGCATGGAAACGTTACAGGAAAATGGCCAGGTTCTTGTCTTTTGCGGCACGCGAGATAAATGTCGAGTACTCGCAGATCAGTTGGCGAAAATGAGATTTGTTGATGTTAATTTAGGTATCGGGAACTCGGTCGAGGCGAGAGAACAATTCGCCTACGACGCTTTACCGAGGAACGATAAAGATGGTTCGATTTCCAATATCGCCAAGTACATCATTTCAGGTATTGCGTTCCATCACGCTGGCATGCAAGTAGAAGAACGTCAAGCGATTGAAGTTGCATATAAACGTGGCTTGGTTCGCATCGTATGCGCCACGTCCACGCTCGCGGCGGGCGTGAACATGCCCGCGCGAAGGGTTATCGTTCGCGACTTGCTCGTCGGTGGAACGCAAAAACTGGAACCGAGAAATCTGCAGCAAATGATCGGTCGCGCTGGAAGAGCTGGCTTAGACAATCGAGGCAGCGCTTACGTTTTCGTCAGTCAAGACGTTCCGGAGAAAGTCCTCGAGAAGAAAATCGAGGAAGTGCGCGACATGCTCGAAGGGGATTTGCCCGAGTTGGAATCTGCGTTGGCACAAGCTGGCATGCGGCGTGTCATGTTGGAGGGATGTGCTTCAGGTTTAGTCCGACACGCGAGAGAAGTCAAACGCTACGCGCAGAAAACTCTATTATCCGCGTTGAACGATTTCGACGATTACGTGCAATCCATCGCCGTCGAGGCGTTGAAGTGGTTGCAAGACGAAGCGTTATTGAAATGGTGTCCGAAAACGCACACGTATTCAGCCTCAAATTTAGGAAACGCCGCGGCGCAATCTGGGATGGTCAAAGTCGAATCGATTCGACGCGTCGAACAAGATTTGTTGTTAGCCAGGAAGGCTTTAGTCTTAGCCACGCCTCTGCACTTGTTGTTTCTGATTACTCCGACATTGGATTGGCGTGAAGAGGAAATCGTGCAAAAGAATGGCAAAGTCATCAAGAAGATGGTCCCGCCTGACCCGTTGCCTCCATTAAATCAAAAGTTCTTCATGGATTTGTACTCAAACTTAGATCCATTGCAAAAGTCTGTTCTGGAAATGGTCGGTATTGAACGCGCGTACGTCGAAATTCGTTTACAACAAGGTAAAATGGACAACCCGCGTGACGAGAATCATGCGAGGCAACGACTGCTGTGCATTCGATTCATCAACGCGTTAATTTTACTCGACTTAGTCGAAGAAGTCAAAGTCGATCACATATGTAAAAAGTATTCCATCACCGGTCATACGTTGAAAAAGTTGCAGGAAGAATCGGTTCGTTTAGGATTCACCGTCTCGTCCGTGTGCGTGTACATGCGATGGCAGGATTTAGGCGATTTGGTAAATCGCGCTGCGGAACGGCTCATGGTTGGTGGCAGAGAAGATATTTTACCACTCACTTGCGTCGGAGACTGCATAGATGTGACTCGAGCGCGAGCGTTACTAGATGCGGGAATGAAGTCGCCAAAAGATGTCGTCGGATTTGGCGTCAAAAGAGTGCAAAAAGCCATCAAACGTTTGAACACGGTGAAAAACTCGGCACATACGGCGAACCAGATTTTTAGAGCGTGCGAGAAATTTATCGCCGAGGAAGCGAAAGCGGCGAGAGAAGAAGCGGAACAGAGAATGCGTGAGTTGATGGAAGAGGAAGAGTTGTTTTGTTTGGAGGAGGAGAATAACACGACCAATAACACTACGACCACCACGACCACGATGCTTCTCAAGGAAGAAGAAGAAGAAGAGCAAGCGGAAGCGGAAGACATGTGGGCGGGAGGTTGCAGAGGAGGCGTTAAAAAACGAAAAGACCACGTTTTGGTAGAAGGTAAAAATGAGAACGCGAGGAATGCTTCTTCTTTCAAGCGCGCGAAAAGATATCCAACGCCGTTCACGGAGGAAGACGACGACGATTTCGATCTCGACGACAAAACCCCGGGCATTGTCTTCTGCAGAGATGCTGAACAAGTCGCCGCGTTGACAAAGAAATGGCGCGAGTCCGAAAAATACGCCATTCTCTTCGAACCAAACCCACTGGAACCGTTTTCGTTGCCACCGATTGGTATCTTCTTAGCATTTAGCGACGAGTGCGTGTATTGCATGCGCTTACGTGCAAATTCAAGAGATGAGGCCGGCAACGAAGCGACGGAAATCGTAAACGAAACGAAAGACAAACCGGCGTGCGACGTTGCCACGGCGATTGAGATTTTGCGAGACGCTCGGTCGAAGAAAATGACGATTGATTTGAAACCGCAACTGAGAAGTTTACTCGGTGCAGAAACGTTCGAAGACCGCGAATCGAGATTGAAGAATTCCGCTCGTTCAGTAGCCCAACAACCACACGAGTATTTCTTTGCGTTTTGTGGCGAGCGTGTTTTGGATCTTCGCATCATGGCGTGGTTGTTGCGACCGGACGTGCAGACGACACCGTGCGTCTCTTCTGCAAACGCATGGGGGTCTTCGCGAATGTTGCGGTCGTCTGGTGAAAGTAACAATAACAATAAGGTAGTCTTGAATATGTCATCTGCTGCGATGACCTACGAAACATCCTTGTGCGACGCCATCTTGAGAACGTTCATCGGCGACCTCTCACCCGCGCTGAACGTCTCGAAAATCGAACGCCAATCGACGTACGATCCCCGAGCAAAAAAAAATAGGCACCGAAATAAACTCTCTGTGTTTCGACTAGAGCTAGCCAAAGCTGTGGCGACCATTTGGCACGTCTCGGAGACGTTTGAGCACATGTGCAAGAAAAGCGACGTGTACCAAGCTTTGCGAACGTTGGAAATGCCCTTCGCGCGAGCGTTGGCCGATATTGAAAATGTCGGCGTACCGATTAATGCTGCAGCACTCCAACTGCACATCGCAAAAGCTAAAGAGAGACGAGATGAGATCGAAACCATTTGCATGCAATGGTATTCGCCCGAAATGCCCTCAGTGAATTTGAACTCGTCCACGGACGTGAGTATTTTACTGTTTGAAACGTTAGGTTTGACGCCGCCGGACGATGCAATAATTCCAGATTTTAACACCAAACGTTATAACGATAACGGTAAAAATGACAAAATTAAACGCAGGCAGAAGTTTAAAGTTGATGCGGAGTGTTTGAAGCAGTTGGCGCACCCAGTCGCGGCGTTGATATCCGAGCATAGGAGTTTGGGTAAGTACGTAGCTACCGCCGAGGAGCTTTCATTGGTCGCATCTCGTCCCATACAAGAAGAAGACGAAGTCGATGAGGATGGCGTCGATATTTCTCGAACGAAAGCAACGACGAAAGACCGCATATACGCGTTCGCGAACCAAACCGATACGGAAACTGGACGAACGACGTCCGTTAATCCAAACTTGTATTCCATTCCTCACGGCGCCGTTTCTGATGAGAAAGTGCCCACATCTCTGCGCTCGCTCTTTGAAGCTCCACAAGGGCGGATTTTAGTCGCGTGTGATTATGCTCAATTGGAATTGAGGTTAGTCGCGCACTGTTCCGAAGATGCGACGTTGATTTCCGCGCTGAGTTCTAACCCGTTCGAAGAGGAAAATGCGGATCCGTTTACGCGAATCGCCTCGAAATGGATGCGCGTGGATTACAATGCGGTGACTGACGAACAGAGGAAACAAACGAAAAATCTCGTATATGGTGTCATTTACGGTTCCGGCGTAAAATTGTTTGCAAAGAGCTTGAACATCGCTGAGAACGAAGCGACGAAAATGCTCGATGATCTCAAAGGTACCACTTTATTGGGCGTCGAAAAATGGAAATCGCAAATCCTTGCCTTAGAAAAGACGAAAGATTCGCCGCGCGCGAGAACGTTATCGGGACGTTTCAGAGATTTACCAGAACTGAAATCCGAGAATTTCTCGCAAGCTGCTACCGCGGAAAGAGTTTTCATCAACACCTTGATGCAAGGCAGCGCGGTTGACATCCTTAAAATGGCCACCATGTCCGCACTCGAAAACTTACGCAAGAAGTCCTTGTTGAAAAAAACCGATTTAATCTTAACCATACACGACGAGTTGTTGTTCGAATGCGACGAAAATCTCGCTAAAATGGTTGGTCGGGAGACAAGGAAAGCCATGGAATATGTCGGGAAACACTTCAATTTGAAAGTGCCTTTATTTGCGGATTTACGAATCGGTAAGACGTGGGCGGATTTGAGCAAACGAAAATAAGGTGTATGAAATGAATACAATAGAAAAAGCCGCGCGGCAAAGAAAGTAGTGGTGTGTAGAAATACGAAGAAGACGACGACGAAACGTCGCAGGGATGCATATTAGGGCGTGCGTTGTAATAATAATACCACATCTGATGTTTACGCATAGAAGGCGTAGCACTGTACAAAAATATCACCATTTTTGCTCCCAAATTCTTTCGCATTACCTAACAGTAATTATTCCCCTAGGCGCTTTCTTTAACGCGTAAAGCAAGATACACAAATGTTCGCCTCAGCGACGATATTGCCAATAGTGCATCATCATCGTCGTCAGCATCGCGTCGCATCTTCTCGCGCGAGTACTAAGACCGCATCGTCGCACGGCAGACGAAGAAATCAACTCCTCGTCGTCACCAACACCAACACCAATTCGAATTCGTCTGGCATTTGTGGCATCGATTTGGGCACGACGAACAGCGCCGTCGCGATAGTCACGGACTCTGGGAAAACGGAAATCGTCCCGATACCGACAATAAATAACGTGGAAACGACGAGAACGATGCCATCGTTGATACATTTCACGAGTTCCGGTGAAGTTTTGACCGGACACGATGCGGTTCCTTTTTTACGCTCCGACCCGAAAAACACGTTCGGGTCGGTGAAAAGGCTCATAGGAAGGAAATATCGGAAAGCGAAGGAGGATATGAAATCGGTATCGTACGAGTGCTGCTTCGACGACGAGACAAAAAGAGTGGGCATAAAAGTACCGAATTTAGGCGAAGATGTTTCTTTACTTCCAGAAGAAATATCCTCGAAGGTTATCGAGCGACTCGTTCTCGAAGCCGAGCGGTATCGAGGTCTCGAGAGAGGGACGATTGAAAAAGCGGTGATTACGGTTCCTGCGTATTTTGATCAGACGCAAGTGGATGCAACCGTAGATGCGGGGATGATGGCTGGCTTGAAAGTGGTGAAGACGTTGAGAGAACCGGAAGCCGCGGCTTTGGCGTACGGGGTGGACATCATGAACCCGGACTTGGACGAAACGATTTTCGTTTTCGATTTAGGCGGCGGCACGTTCGACGTGTCGATTTTAGAAGTTGGCGGTGGAACGTTGGAGGTGTTAGCCACTGGGGGAGATTCTAGATTAGGCGGGGACGATTTAGACGTAGCCGTAGCGAAATGGATGAGTAAAGAGTGCGATAAGAAAGGGTTGATTGTTGATTTTAGAGGCGCGTTGTTAAACGCCAGGAGGACGAGAGAGAAACTGTCCGACGTGGATGCTGTGAACGTGCCTTTACCACCAGATGGGAAAGAGGTAGCGTTTACGAGACAGATGTTAGAGAAAGCTTGCACGAGCGTTTTGCGACGAATGCGACAGCCGTGCGTGGAATGCGCGGATAGCGCCGGGGTGAACTTGGAACGTCTCAGGCAAATCGAAGAGGCGAAGAACAAGAAGAAAAATAGAAACAAGATTAGCACGAGATCGGCTGGACGGCCATTTGATAGAGTATTATTAGTTGGAGGAGCGACAAAAACGCCTTGTGTGAGAAAGTTTGTCGAAAACACATTTTCGAGGAAACCAGAGTTGGATTTAGTGGACCCGGACGAAGTCGTCGCGCTTGGCGCAGCTGTGAGAGCGGGGAGTTTGTCTGGGACCATAGATAACGTAGATACGTTCAACCCGTTAGAAGCGGGACTTATTCGAGCGTTTGCTGCCGCAAAAGGGCTTAACAATACTGAAGCTGGCGGCGCTGTTGGCGATTTGGAGGATGATGACGGTGAATACGATGAGTTTGACGAAGCGTATTTGAACGAGGACGAGGGCGAGTGGGAAGACGACGAGATCCCAGAAGACTTGGACGATTTGAAAGAGATGATAGAACAATAATAATACGAATAGAATTTTTGCTGCTTTTGTGTGTAGATGTACAATATATGGCGATAGATTGAATACGGTTACTGCTACTACACTGTATGTGTGTTCTTTATTAAGTTTTTTTACTAAACAAACTCTCTTCGAGTCTTTCCGTGATGCTCGCGCCTACGGGTTTCAGTTCTATCGTTCTAATCGTTTTTGGGTTATGATTGTCATCATTGCTATCACCTTCCTCCTCCTCGTCGTCGTCGTCGTCGTCGTTATCAATCTCTTCACTTTCATAGTCCAATGCGAGTAAATGCGCCTCGTGAACCGCTCCAAACTTGTTTTCAAAATCATCCTCGCTCGAGTTTATCTCAGCCGACGCCGATATGAACACGTCCACTCTATTCTCCGCTTTTTCAATCAAAGACCCCAACCTGTCCGGCCATTCGAACACTGACACGCTCGTATTTGAAAAAGTATCCTCTAAATCAATCAACTGCATCACGCTCTTTTCGTCTGGTAATCGATACAGGTCAAAATGGTGCACCTTTTGAACGCCTTTCATCGTATCGCTCTCGTCGTCCTTCTCGTACGTGTTCTGAATCAGATACGTCGGAGACGTGACGGACAAAGACAAACCTTCGTTCAACGCGGAACGAATAAACGCTCTCGCAAACAGAGATTTCCCGGCACCGACGGTGCCGTGCAAACAAATCACATCGCCACCTCGTATAACCGTTTCGGCTAAAATTTTTGCAATTTGGCCAGTTTGGGAAGGTTTTTTCGTCCTGAACGACATCTTTTTCATCAAAGACGACGCGCTTTTGTTGTCGTTGCTCTCATCATCATCAGTGGCAGCTTTGGTGGTGGTAAACAGTGCTCTGCTGTTACTGTCTTTGTTCAAATAATAATAATAATAACAATACCCATCACGCGGCGTCCTCCTTCTCCCTCTGTTTTGCATCATCCTCAAATACCGTTGTTCCGTGTTTTGCCTTTCTGACAAAAAGGACGACGACGAAACCACCACCGCTTTCGTCGTCGTCGTCGCAAAACCACCTCGACGAGAAAAACACCTCCGACAACACATTTTGTTCGCTCTGGCAATACCGTTGATGATCATTTATCGTCGTGTGTTATATTCGTATTCTCTTTCGCCCCAAAACAAAGTGTTGAAAAGGTACGTTTTTTTCCCCTTCTTTTTTTCTCTTATACCCTAAACACTGTACAGGGGTGCTTTTCTCTCTCTCTCTCTCTCTCTGTGAAAGACATTTTGTCATAAAAAGAGCTTCTCTGCGAACGACGACAAAGAGCGACGACCGGAGAGGAGCAGCTAGAAGAAAGAAATAAGACGAGCGAAAAGGAGAGAGACATTTCATCTGAACATCGAGTTGTTGTTCGAGGAAAGAGCGTTTTCTCTAAGTCGCGCTTTTATTTGTTTTTTATTGCAATAGAAGAAAAGAGCAATTGAGAAGAAGAGAGCAGATCTTGTTAGAATTCCGATCACATCAGAAACGCATTCTTTTCCGTATACATAAGTATTCATGACGGTCCCTTCAGAAGGAGAAGAAACGACCACCACCGCTGCGGCGAAAGATGCGCTCGAGAATCTCTCCTTGAGACCGGAAACGGCATCAAACAACAACGCGGGGTGGCAAACGCAAGGTGAAAAAGGAGAAAAAGGAGGGAAACCGAAACCACCCGGGAAAGAAGAATCGACACATAAGTGGAAAGAAGAAGACGATCGAGACTTTCAAACGGTGACAAACAGACGCGCATCCGTGGACCACAAGAGGAGAGAGTATGCAGAACCGAGAGGAAGTGGTGGCGGTATGGGGGGGTTAAGAGGCGGGAGAATTTCAGAAGACCGAGGGGGAGGAGGCGAGAGGAATTCCATCCCTGGTTTGAGACCACCGCGAGGGTACGAGAAGAGAGAAGGAGGAAACGATTTTTATAACCGAAACCGTAAAGATGGACCGTCGAGACCGAACCAAAACAGATCTGGGTTTTCTATTGGAAGAGGTCGAGGTCAAGGAAAAGGTCACGGGAACGTTTTAGGCGGCCCTGGTGGCGGGTACGAAGTGAACATGGCGCAACCGTACGCGCCCGGGTTTAACGAAGCCGAGCTCGAAATCGAAGAGAAGAAAAGTTGCATCTCGGAGGAATTTGAGAAGAGCATCGCGGAACACGCGACAGAGTTTGAGAAGTTGTTTAAAGACGAAAGAGAGTCGAATCCGGATCGCGAGAACATTGAACACGTGTACGGGGCGATGGAACTGGTTAAAATTTTGAGAGATTTGGAAGCGGCGAACGCCTGCGAATTGCCGGCGGAGGTGGATAAAGACACCGTGCCGTTGAGATCGGTGAAACCTGGAGATATGTTGTGGGATTTGACCATGTTCGCAAACAGGGTGAAGACGAATCCGGGGGCGCCAGCAGGGCAACTGAAAGGTCCGGCGTGGAAAGACGGCGAAGACGCTTTGGGACGAAAAAAGAAAGATCGATACGAAGTTGGCGACGGGAAAGGATCGTACTCTACACAAAATAGAGGCGGCAGGAGAGATGAATACGACGGTGTGCCCGAGTGGGCTTTGGATGGGAACCAATTAAAAGACCGAACGGAGGTTGGAGATTCATTTTTGGGCGGTGCCATGCCGGCGTTGACGGAGGAGGAGATGCGCCAGATGCGCGAGGAAATCGCCTCGGGCACGACGAGGTCAGAGGCGAGAGTCGTCCCTGAAAGCGAAAAGATTGAGCTCACCGAAGCTGATATCAATGGTTTAATTACTGAGGACGCGTTTACGCAAGATATTAAAGCGGAATTAATGGAACAAGAAGCGGCGAAGAATCATCCGAGACAACAATCGAGATTTGTCATCGAAGAGGATTCTCCAAACGTGTCTTCCGGCGGTGGCTTTTTCGGAGATTTGAACGCACCGAATGTTGCGCAGCAACATCAAATGATGCAGCAGCAACAGCGGCAGCAACAACCGGCGGCGCCGGTGTCTATACCGACGAACTGGATGTACTTGGATCCCGCGGGCGCGCCGCAAGGACCATTTACGCGAGATGAGATCACAGAGTGGCACCAAGGCGGCTTCTTCCCGATGGATTTACCGTTGAGACCGTCTGATGCACCAATAAACTTCAAGTACGTTCCTCTTCAGGCGCTGTTAAAAATGGGATGGCGGTACGATCAAGTCTTGAACGCCATGAACGGAGGAGTTCGAGCGATTCCCGCGCCAGTTCAGCAACAACAACAACAGCAGCAGCAGCAGCGACAGCCTACCGGAGGTGGTGGCAGCGGCGGCGGCGGGCTGCTTAGTAACATTATGGGTGCAGCGTTGCCGTCTGGTCACCCAGCCGCGCCGTCCGGGCCGACAAAGTCGCTCGCTGATATCGAAGGCGGCGTTGCTGCAGTCAAGAAGGGCATGCCGCAACCGCGCGCCGGTGTGGTTGCGCCGAAGCCGAACGTCGCTCCATCACCATCACCAGCTACTGGAGGTGGTTTACTAGGAAGTATAATGGGTAGTGCCGGTGGTTTACCACAAGGGCATTATCAACAACAACAAGGTCAAAGCAAAGGTATGGGCATGTCGTTACAAGAGATGGAAGATCGACAGCGGGCGATGCTCGTTTTAGAGAAACAAAGCGAAGAAAATGCCCGCATAAATAGACAAAAACAAGAGCAAGAACAAAAACGTTTAGAAATGGAAAGACAGCAAAAACAGCAACAGCAGCAACAGCAGCAGCAACAAGCGCAACAGAAGCCAGCTTGGGGCGGAGCAAAACCAGCTGCCGTTGTCAATGAAGGACGAAGTTTAGCGGACATTCAAAGAGAAGAAGCCGAGTTAGAGAGACAACGCAGAGCGAATGCGCCTGATATGCCCGCAGGAGGCCAAGGTGGTCTTCTGGGAACGCCGTGGGGTACCGGCGCGCCGCAAAACGCTCGAGCACAACCGGCGAAACCGGCGTCGGGTTCCTTGGCGGCAGTCATGGCGCAAGAGCAAGCGCAAGCGAGGAAAAGGCAAGAGATTTTGCAACGCGAAGCGAACGAGAGAATGGCAAACATGAAGGGTGGATGGCAAGGTAGTGGTGGTAGTACTGTCGGCGGTAACAATGGTCAAAAGTCGTTAGCGGAGATTCAACGAGAAGAAGAGGAACGCCGCCAACGTGAAATGGCTGCGAAGAACGAAGAACTGTTGGGTATGCCGCAAAACGCCATCGGCACTGCGTGGGCGACTGGAAAATTAGCAAGTAGTAGTAACCCTCCACCGCCTCAACAGCAACAACCGCCGCCGCCGAAGCGACCGACGATGATGATGCCGCGACAGATGCAAGGATCGCAACGCAAAGTGCAATCCGATTTCGATCGTCCCGATAGCGCCGGCTCCGCGCCGCGATCCAACCCAGGAAGCCACAACAACTCTATCGCGGATAATATGAACCAAATCGACGGCGACTCTTGGGGTGCGCCTCCGGCGCCGAAGAACAAGCGCGCGTTGCAACAATGGTGCAAACGCGCGATGAAAACGTTGAACGGATCCGAAGATTTAACTCTAGTGGATTTCTTGCTCTCCTTGGCGAGCGCGGGAGAGGTTCAAGAGTACGTTGGTTTATATCTAGGCAACACGCCAAAAGCCACGGAGTTTGGCTTAGAGTTGGTGAAGCAAAAACGAGCGGATCCGAGTTTGAAAGACGGCATCGCGCGCTTGTGAGCTCATAATGGAATAAGAGAGAAAGTAAAACAAATAAAAAGTGGTAATAAAAAGAATAAGCGAATATATCAATCCGTGAATATATAAATACAACAGCAGCGAGCGCGCTAAAAGTTTTAAAAGTCAATACCAGGACACGGTAACCCAAACACTATTCCTCCTATGCACGACTGCAACGGCTTCCCGTATATTATCGGTAACAAGAACGCCGCGCCGATGTTCCCTAAACTTAAAAACGACGCCAAGAACGCGCAAAAAATGCCCACCGCTTTTATCTGTTCTGGATCTTTGAAAAAATCTGACCCTTCTTCGGAGACGTACGTTCCGTCTCGATCGTACACTCTTTGCTTCATCTCCAGCTCTTTCTTTCGTTCGTCGTTCAACCTTTTTTCTTTTTCTGAGATGGATTCTTCCTTTTCTGCGAAGAACGATTCGAAGGTTTCCGTGAATGTTTTTTCTTCCTTCTCATCTTCACTCTCTGTCACCTCTGCATCATCGGAAGAGGCTTTCGTTCTTTGTATCGTATTTGTACGGGGGAAGGTAAAATGTGTCTCGTGATGATGATGATTTCTTTGGGTGTGTTGTTGCTGATGATAATAACGCTTCTTTGCGAAGTTACCTTTACCGTTGCGGTAAAGAACAGTCTCAGCAAAATTCCTCGCGCTCGATGAAATGGTTTTGACGATCATCGTCGTCGTTTACGCCGTCTTTTAATCGTGCTTTTAAATGATGATGATGTAATTTTGGATGATTTTCGATCCAAAATGGAAAGATATTTCTCATGCAGATATTTCTCTTTAATTTTACAACAGCTTTTCTTCGAATTATTACTTTTGTTGCACGACGCACCCTTTCAACCCGTTCCCGATCGTTCTGGAATCGTCGTCCAACTTTTCCGGGGGGAACCCGCTCAGTTGTAACGGCCTCGTCGCAGACGCTTCTCCATTCGCCTGTCGAATAAAGTCTCGAATGTGCGCGACGGTGTGCGAGAGATTGAACTTGGCGACGAGGCGAGACCCGTCGCGTAAACGAATTTGAATCGACGTCGTCGGTTCTTTCTCGTCCACCGACCACGGTTTCATTTCTTCGAGCGCTTTTCCTCCTCCATCTCCGCCACCACCAACACCCTCGTCGTTTCCTTCTCCCTCTGCTCCTTCCAACTTATTCCCGCTCCCGCTAAACGCCTTCACGCCTTTCGGCGGCGTCCAATCCCTTCTCTCTCGTTTCAAATCAATCTTCACCGGATTCCTCGCCGAGGCTCCGGGGTGCATCAATTCCGGTGGACACATCCCTCGACCAATCATTTCGATAAACTCTTGATTTTCCGATGGATCCCGCAACGGTCCGTCGTCCACCGTGAACCCGTTGTCGTAAAACGTAACCACGCGTTCAATCCGCATCTCTTCTTTTTCCTCTTCTTGGTCTTCTTCTTCTTTCAAGTCGCCGTCCAACGCGTCGTCTTCTTCTTCCTTTTCCTCCTCGGTCATCTTCCTCCCTCTTCCGCTGAAAAAGACCTCTCTTTGGCTTCTGGTCGTCGTCGTATCTTCATCGGTATCGTCGCGTCGATGTCTCGCCCCGTGTCTCAACGCCTCTCGAAACATGTTTCCGTATCGACTGTCCGTGAACTCATCGCCGTCGCCGTTTTCTGGGTGTTCTTTCTGTGAAGGTCGTTTGGAAGGATCGATGACGTTTTGCCCGGACGACGCGCCTCCCGCGTACCACTCCTGCGGGTTGTCCTCTTGATTGCCTTCTTCGTTTTCCTCGGCGTCTTTTATGTCTTTCAGCGTTCGAGGCGCGTTGTTGGTGTTCTCGCCGCCCATCTTTTAATGTGTTTTGTGTTTGTGTTTTAATGACGAGATCTCGTAAAACGTAAAATGTTGGACTTTTTACTCAAAATTGACTATTCGTATTTTTATAAGCGCTCCTTTAATGAACGACGAGGCTTTGAAACTGCTTAAACGGTCGATTCAGAGCGCCTCCGCGCTGCTCTTCTTCTTTAACTTTTTCTTTAAAATTCTTTTGTTTCATCAAAGCTTTGGCGATGCTCGCGATGACTTTCTTTTCCTCGTCGCCGAAGACGTTGAGCGAGTACAAGTCTCGCTCGAGCAAAGCGTTCAAGAAGAGGAGGATTTGTTTATCTTCTTCGTTCTCGTCGCAGAGTTTACTCAGCGCGATGGCGACGCATTCGCACGCTTCTTTCTTCGCGTTCGGTGATGGTGGAGAGGAAGAGACGCCGGCCTTTTCGTAGACGTAGCTGCCGACTAAATCGAGTATTTTTTCTACGCTTTCCTTTCTCGTAACTTTTTCAAGGAGGAGTTTCAAACAGCGCAAACTCGTTTGGGTCGTTTGATCGACAAAAATAGGGACGAGAGAGGTGACGGCATCGACGATTCCGGATTCCTCGTTTTCGATTTTGTCGTCGCCGTCGGTTGCTCTTTCAAATGCTCGGAACAAGACGCGTCGGGCGTAGAATCGGCAGACGCCGTCGAGATCTGTCTCGGCGACTTTGACCAACGTCGGCGCGAGTAAAGTGACGAAAGGTTTGAACGCCGAATATTCCAATTGGACCATTTCAAGGAGAGAGCGCAACACGTCTCGACGATCGTCGATGGTGCTCACATCCTCTTCTTTTTTTAAGCAGTCCAACGCGCGCATCACGCGTGCGCCAACGCCGAGCGATTGCGTTTGCGGCTTCCCCGTTACTCGAGCAATCGTCGGAGCAGCGTTAGGTGTTGTGCGCGCAGAAACGAAACCAGGCGTCGGAGCAGCGGATTTGACTACGGACGAGTGTTGACCGCTCATTTTCGTCAGCAATAAGTTCTTTTTCACCGTCGTCGGCGGCATTAAGTTGTTCATTTGCGAAACGTCTAAACCAAACGAGGCTTCGTTGTTGTTGTTGTTGTTGTTGTCGTTCACGTTCATCCTCGTCGAGGCATCACCGCCTCCCAAAATTGGTGACGGAGATATGGTCATTGGTATGCTGTTGTCCGTATTTATGGTACTGACTGGTGTCTTTCGCGTGCCAAAGCTCTTTCTGCTGCGACCGGTTGATTTGTCCAAGCACGCACCCGGTGTTCTTCCTGCGAGCGAAGTCGAGGCATCGTTTTCTTCCTCGCCGCCGTCGACAGGCTTGCCGTCGATATTTTCCGGCGTCGTCGAGGACGCTTTTTTTGTCTTCTTGTTCTTCTTCTTCGATGATCTTTCCAAAACATCCGCGTTCGATTTCTTCAAAAGCACGTCCGCTTTGATAGATTCGTAATTCGCGACGATTTTCTCGACCGTTTCTTGATCGATTTCAAAACATACGACTCTCAACGCGTCCACGCACGCGTCGTACAAATTCGATTTAGAAGACACCGAAACGCATCGACTCGCACACTTCGCCAGCGTATTCGCCCAGTTCTTCAACTCGTCCGAGCCTTCCGCGAGATGCGCAATCTTCTTCTTGGACAAGTTCTTCGTACTCAACGCGTATCCGGAAAACTGCGCGACACCGGTTCGAGCGCGGTCGCACTTCTCCACGTCTGACTCAGTCGCTTCGATGGACACGAATGCTCTGCGTAGCGAAGGAAGTAAGCCGGTTTCTAGATCGACGTTGCGCGCTAAAGAAATGAGTGCTTCTTGCGCGGACGTTCGCGCGTTTGGATTTTGCCCGGCTAATCGCCCGAAAAGAGGTCCGGCTAAAATTTTCGTCGATTCCGCGAAAGCGAATTTGAACTCTTTCATGAACGAGTTGTTCGACGCCTCCATGGCCGAGGAGGAAGAGGCAATTTTAATGCGTAGCGAAGATACGTTGGTTAACGCGACGATAGCTTCCAAGGCGGGCACAAAACATCGAGACTCCGTCACATCGTCCGCGCAAAATCGCGCTAATGTCGTCGCCGCTCGGAGTACGAAGTCTGCCGATATCGCTTCGACGCCCTCTTTGTCGTCGTCGTCGTCGGTATTCTTCGAGAGGAGTTGCTCCATATCTTCTAAAGCATCTCGGAGACGTTCGGCAGCTTTTGCGCGAGCTGGTGGCGAGTCTGCAACTTCCGTTTGAGCGAGCGAGCGACCTAATCGTTCTCTCGGAGGGAGAGAGGAGTCGATGCTATCGTCGTCGTCTTTGTTGTTGTTGTTGTTGTTGTTATCGCGAAAGCCTTCTTCCGCGTCGACGTCGACATCAAACTCACTCTCTTTAATCGCCGCCATTCTCGTCGATATCGTTGCTGTTGCTGTCGTCGTCGCTCTCTTGCTCGCTTCCTCGACGAGTGCCGTGTGTTTCTTCAACGCCGGCTTAATCGACATGGGCGTTTGAATCGATAACATTCGCGGCGGCAAGTCAATCGTAAAGTCATCGTCCACCGGTTGCCCGATTCTATCGTTGTACGCCTTCATGTTATTCTGTGCCGCCAAAATCGCGTTGAGCTCGATGACTTCCGTCAATTCACCTTTCGAGTTGTTGTTGTCCTTTTGTTGTTCTTTTTCTTGTTGTAACTTTCGTTTCCGTTCTCGCATGGCGTCTTGCAAAGACATTTCATTACTCTTCTCATCCGAACCAGCCATAATCGTCTTCTTATTCTTCTTATTCTTCTTCTCCGAAGATGATACTAACGCTAAACGTCTTTTAATTTCAGGGTCTAACTGTTGCGTAAACGCATCGAAATACGATTCATCCACGACTCGATGAAACTTTTCGTACGCCAACTTGGCGTTACCGCGAACAGTCGCGTCGGCGTCTTCCAGCGCTTTCTCAATAGCGACGCTTGCGATATCCGCAACAGGTTTTGGCAAGTGCGAGGATCCAACCAAGCCAACTTCGAAGCATTGGGAGAGGTACAACGCACATTTCGCTCTCAACTTTGCAATTTTAGATACTTTCGGCGAGACGATTTCTTCCGCAAACACGCGCGCCAGGTGCACCTTTGGACCTTCATCGTCCAAACTGCTACCGCCGAAACAGTTCCGAACAATTTCCGAGACGCACGCGTCGCCGCTATCACTTATCACGCCCACCGAGACTATGATCGCTTTGAAAAGCGAAGGTAAAAGAATATCGAGAAACTCGTCGCTCAAATCGCCTTTCAGGCGTTGCGCCATGCACAAAACCGCTTGACATCCCGCGCGCGCGACCGACGAGCGCTTGTCGTGCACCGCATACGATAACTTATCGAGGATGAGTAAAACGGCGTTTGTTTCGCCAAACTTTTTGATCGACCCGTTTTGTTTCTTTATCACAATCGAAGCGTCTTTACAAAACTGTCGGAACTTGTTGTTTTGCAAGGTGCATAATTTGACGATTTTTTTACACCCGAGAACTCTCTTTTCCCATTCCGAGGAAGATTGATGCAACTCCTCGGCGATCGTTTCCAAGACGTGTTGCGTGCACTCTAAAGAGCTTAATGCGTGTTCTTCAGCTTCTTGCTTTTGTTTGGACTTGGACGTCGACTGCGTTAAAAACGCCTCCTTCGGCAACGCGTCGTCGGATTGAAACTTTTGCAACCGTTCGGATTGCTTCCTTAATCGTCTCGCCGGCGTCGTTTCGTTCGGATTGATCGGACTGCGCATCTCTAACAATCGATCTTCGCCAGTTCTCGTATTAGTAGTCGTCGTCGTCACATATCCTCCACCCTCAAACGCTCGCTCCAACGCTTTCCTCGTCTTAGGACTCATCCCGTTCGTTTCCAATAAAGCGCGCTCAATCCCTTGCCTTTCCGTGAAATCGTCTACTCTGGAATTCCGCAATGCCACGCACGCGCGTAAGCTCGCATCTTTCACCATTGGTTCTGCATCGTCGTCCGACAACAACAATAACTGCTTCAATTTCTTCACCGCGTTGGTACAATCCCAACTGAGCGAACTCTTCTCGCAAATCTCTTGGATAACTTTACACGCGTTCACGCGAGCTTTCACTGAACTCGTTTTCACATCCACGTTCAATTTGGTCACCAAAAACGTTTTCGTAATCGCTTTGGCGTCGCAGCACAACGACACTAAAGCGTCGATGGCGCTCTTCTCTTCGTCGTCCTTCTCGTCTCCGCCGCCTTCAACGCCGCCGGACAATTTTTTCAAACACGCGTTTACGAACAGTTTCTTCGCCGTCTCCGACCCGCCGTTCAAGCACTCCTTGAAAATCTCCTTATCTTTGCTCGATTGAATCGCTAAAGAAGTCACGCGCATCGCTCGAGCGTGGTGACGGTTTATCGTCTCGTTCTCATTCCCCGTCGTCGTGACGAGGAAAGACGCCACCGACTCGTACAACGTTTTGCCTAGCTCTTCCGTCCAGAAAATTTTGTTGCTTTCAGCAGATTTGAGGTGCACTTCCAACTGCGACAACGCGTGTATCACGTCTTCTACATCTTCATCTCTTCCTTTCGAAGAAGAAGAAGAAGAAGAGAGATTGAGGATGCGTTGGACGCTCTCGGAAAACCGTTTCAACGAAGTTTCCACCACATCCGCGGCTCTCGTCGCGCGTTGTTGTTCGTTGAGCGCATTCATTTTTTGTATCTCTTCTTTCAGCGTTCGATTTTCAAAAATTCCCCTCGTATTACGTTTTTATCCTTTCTCGAATGTTTTTTCACGAAGTAATAATATACTTATTATTATTAAATCTCTCTGCTTCTCTCTCGCTCCTTAAAGTCTCTTTTGCTGAAATGCCGCTGTTGTTGTTGTTGTTATTCGTTCTTCTTATTGGAGAGTTGTTCTTCTCTCTCACTCTTTAGAAGAAGAAGAAGAAGAAGAAGAAGAAGCTCACTGTAAAATGTGTTGTGTTTGTAAAAGAAAGAGGAGGGGAAAGAAAACAACGGTAAAAGTTTAGGGTTTTCTAAAACCCTAAAACGTACATTTTCAAGAGAAAGAAGAAGAAAGAAGAAAGAAGAAACATTTCTCACGAAAGAGTCAACACAACACTTTATATAAG
>JACLAA010002453.1_pt1 | contig 22496 bp, 17 predicted proteins | sample 8027891 | NCBI WGS metagenome assembly JACLAA01 (sample SAMN15724900, study PRJNA655200) | protist metagenome | isolation source: fluorescence activated cell sorting (FACS) single amplified genomes of... | place: Spain: Blaines Bay Microbial Observatory, Mediterranean Sea | collected 2016-01-19 | reverse complement strand
TCACTGGCACGGCCGACGCGGCCGCGGTTCGGTTTGGCTGGGTTGCTTTGCTTAGAGCTTGGCCACCAGCCGCGCCCTCGTGATTTCTCTATAGAGGATTGAAAAACCTTGAGTGTGGGGTCGCCGCCGTCGGTGTATGGAGGCAGACCCCACGCCATCGACGCGACTCGTCACGGACCCGTCTCGCCCCCGGCCCTCAGTACGTCGTCGCCCCGAGTGTTGGGTTCGCGGCGGGGGAACAGCCGTACCAGTACATACTTACGGCGGCGCCCGCGCGAACCACGCGAACCGTACTTCTGAAGTAGAATTTGGCGCGCGCGACGCGCGGAGCGACCGGTAGTTCGCGAAGGCCGCGAGCGGACTTAGGTAAGCCAGGCCGAGCTCGAGCTCGTGCGACCGGTGCGCGTCGTGCACGAGCACGTCGACCCGTCGGTCCGGGTGGCTCGCGGCCTGCCTCCTTACAATCTCGGCCGCGCGATTAATGGGCGCGGCGCGGCCGCTCGAGTCCTTCTGGACCGAGTCCGGGCCGTCCACAATAATTAAATCCCAGAAGATGTGGGCCTCGTCGCGGAAGTCGTAGGAGGGGGCGTCAATCATCAACCGCTTTGGGTCGGTCGTATACGGGCTCGCCTCCCAGGAGCTCTTCGGCGCCGACGCGTAGCGCACGACGTAGGCGTTCAAACCCTCGTCGCGCGCCGTCCGCACGGCGTCGTCCCGATGGTCCAGGAAGACCAGGCGATGGCCCGCGTCCGTCCAGCGCTTCCCGTCGCCGGGGAGGCCGAACACGAGGCAGTTCTTCTTCACGATGCTCCTTCCTGTTCTACGTACGCCCCGGACCTTGCCGGGGTGGTAGGACCCGCCCGGCCGGCCGAGTAGTGCCAACACTAGCGCCCGGTCCGCGGCGCTCATGCGGCCCTTGGCGCGACCTCTTGAATCTGTTGGCGTCTCGTTGAGGTAGACACGGTCCTCGTCTGTTAATAATTGCGAAAAGAGGGTCCTCGCATCGGCGCCGGCCTGGAGATCCAGCGCGGCCTTGGCCAATGGATCCGCGATCGGTGGCGCGAGGTGGTGCAGCTTCGGTGGCTTGTTGTGCTTCGGCTCGCGCCGTTTTTTTATTGATAGCGAGGCAACGGCGACGGCTATGAGTACACAGACCGGCACTAAACGCCAGGCCGGCCGGCGCTGCTTCTCGTAGAATCCTCTGCCTCCTTTCGGCCGCCACTCCTTGGTGTCCGTCTTCCAGGTGCCGCCGGTGGCCAGCCTGACGTTCGACATTGCAGCCTGGGTCTTGCCGCGGGCAGCGGATTCGTTTGTGGTGAGTCAAGGGCAGCCTTGCGAGTCCTCAATTCCCAACCTTAGGTCGCGTGTGGGTTGCGTAAGCGCGTGACAGTCGCTTGGCTGCCCAAAAAAAATTTAATATTTATTGCTAGTGTCTTAATGCCGCTAGCTCTGCCCTCCTTAGCTTTTTTTTTGCGGCTCCCGGCCTAATTGAGGGTCTCCGCTGATGCACGACACAGCTGACAGAGGTTTCAACGACGCCTGCTGCTTGCTGATGTCTTCACCGGCCGCAGCTGCCCGAATTGCGAGTCGTGCTCTCCCGCTCTCAGTACATCGGACAACGAGCAATAATGGAAACGCGCTGCATTCCCTGTCAGACCCAGCACGACTACGGCGCGCCGAGCGCTCCGAACTACGTCGAAAACGGTGAGCTATCGGCTACGGCTACACGAGCGCTGGACGACGTATTGCGGCGCGTCGACGACGCGATCGCGCGGAGCTGGAGGCGGACCGGCGACGAAAGCGTCTATGTAGGCGACCCCGGCGTGGCGTTCTACTTGATACGACGGGGCGACGTCGACGCGGCCCGCGAGCTGGTTGGACCGCCATGCAGGCCGCGCCCCGCGAAAGCGAAGGACTGCAGTATCATGTGTGGGCGAACGGGCGTCGACCTCGTCGCGGCGTTGTGCGCGCCCGGGGAGGAAGCGTTTCTGCCGCGGGCGGCGGCCATCGTCGCGCGGACGGATGTGGCGTGTTCGGAGCTCTTGGAGGCCGACGAGTGGCTCTACGGCCGCGTCGGATTCTTGCGCGCACTCTTGGAATTGCGGCGAGAAGGGCGCGCGGTGCCGGGCCTGGACGACGCGATCCGACGCGTCGTCGCCGCGACGCTCGCGTCCGGGCGGCGCCACGGCGGCGACGGCCTGCGCTACGCGTGGCATGGCAAGGAGTACGTGGGGGCTGCGCACGGCTACGCCGGTATTTTGTACCTCCTCTTGAAGGCCGGGTGCCGCGACCCGGCCCTGCGCGCGCTGGCCGACTGGCTGCGGGGCCTCGAGACGCGCGAGGGCAACTGGCCGTCGTCGCTGCCCGACGCACGCGCGAAACTTGTGCATTTTTGCCACGGCGCGCCGGGCGTCGTGTTCGCGATGGCCGAGGCTTTCCGCGTCTATGGCGACGAGGCCTTCCGGGACGCGTGCCTGCGCGGGGCCGAGACTGTGTGGCAGTATGGTCTCCTCACCAAAGGTCCTGGGCTCTGCCACGGCGTCGCGGGCAACGGATACGCGCTACTCGCCACGTATCGCGTCTCGCGCGACCCCAGCTGGTTGCACCGCGCGGTCGTTTTTGGGACGTGTATCGGTGACGACGGCGTCTGCGCCCGGCAGCGGACGCCCGACAACCCCTTTTCCCTCTTCGAGGGCCTCGCGGGGAGCGCGTGTTTCCTGAGGGACCTCCGCGAGTCGCGTTTTTTTGGTGCGGGGCTGCCGTTGTACGAGGTGGACAGTGTAGAAATTGGTCGGCGCGGGGTCTAAAATTGTATCGACGAAAATTCCTTTTTCTTTCCTCCGGGGGCGTCCTGAGGCCTCTCCGGACACGTCCCGGGTAACAGGACCGCCCGGTAGGAGGGCCGCGCAAAATTTGTTTCGATCGGTTCCTAAACTCTCGAGCGTGCAAAAACAGCTCTCCAGTCGCGCGCGGCGCCAAAGCTCCTTAGTAGACAGTCCACAGTGCGCCTTGCTTTGCTCAAAGCGCTCCCGCGCTCCCGAGGCCCGCGGCGCCCGTGAGACGGTCCTCCTCCTCGCCCTCCACGGCACCCATCAAGTCGCGGAAGGCGCACAAGTAGATTGAAAGGTCCCGCGGCCCCAGGCCGCGGGACGCTACCGGCTCGAAGCAGCGAACCTAAGCGCGCTCGCCGGTGCCCTTTCCCCTTCGCTCGCGTATGCCACTCCTGGACGGAGGGGTGCATCGTTTGACCGATCGTCGCCTCCAGGGGGGGGTCGTAAAGCCCGTGTGTACACAACGTCATGAATTACGAGGCCCCCGCACCCGGAAGTCACTCCCCGCCGGCAGCGCGTCGTCGCAGCCCCGCGCGAATTCGGGGTTCGGGTGGTCGACCGTCGTCCGCGGCGCCGGGCGCACGTGGTCCGCGACGCCGACGACGCGCTTCGGACCCAGCTCGAGGCCATCTACCGCCGGCAGGTCGTCGTCGGAACCCTCCTCGGCGACCGCCTCCAGGGTCCCGTCATTTATATCATTTAACCCGAGCTCCTCGTCCTCGTCGAACGTCCGGTCGTAATCCTCGACGGTCAAATTCGGGTCCGGCGGCGCCTCGCCCGCCTCGGAGATGGGCGAGAACGACGCGGCGTCCCGCCGCGGCCCGATGAAGCTATTCGCGAGGGGATCCTGCCTGTGCACAAATCAAAGAGTGAGTCGGGTGCGCGCCGCGACAAGTTGTATGCACTGCATCCTACATAATCACAGTAAACGGAAAGACCTTGCCGTCGCGCAGCGCCCGGACCCGATCCAAGAAGGCCTCGAACTTTTTCCGGTTTTCCGACTCCGCGCTATCGCCAAACGGGTTGCCCCGCAACAACGCGTCGACGATCTTGTCGAGGCAGCCTTCCAGAGTCGTATACACGGAGCCCAGCGTCCCGTGCACGAGCTCCAGGTCCAGCTCCGGGATCGTCACGGCCGCCGTGTCGCTCTTGAGCACGTCCCTCAATAGATCGCCCTCGTCGACACATTTGAGAGTGGCCCGGCAGCCCCTGAGCGGCACGGCGCCGCCGCCCTTCACCTCGGCGTTCCGATACCCGCACGCCGCGCACGAAAAGGACATGATGACGCACTCCTTAAAATACGGGATTTTCGCGACGCACATCTGCTCCTCGCCCGGCGCGCGGCAATGCGGGCAGTCGACGCCGAAGGTCATCACTTCTCTCTCTTCCGACGGCTTCGTCAGCATGTCATCAACACCTTCCACGGTCTTGGCTGGCGCGTCTGTCTCGCCGGGCCGAAATCCCAGAGCGATGGCGTCCGCGTCTGACCGGTCGTAGTGCGTCGTCGTCAGGGCGTCGTCTTTCGTGGAGAGGGGCTGCACGAAGGAGTTGCCCGCCGGGTCGTCGACGACGAGCTGGAAGGGGAACCCGTCGCCATTTGCCCTATCCCTTAGTGAGTCGATGACGCGCTGGACCTTGCGGCCTACTTCAACGTCGGCCACCAATCTTTGAGGTTGCAGGGCCGCGAGCTCGTCGGCGGCCCTCGTTAACACGCCTTCCACAGTGGTCACGACGCCGCGCTGCGTCGCGGCCGGGATCTCCAACTCCAAGTCCGGGACCAGCACTTTGCACGACTCGCTCTTGACGACCTGCCGATCCAGGTCCTCCCTGGAAGAACACGTCACGGCCATGCGACACCCTTTGGCTTGCGTTTCGCCGCCGAATTGGACCTCCGTGTTTCTTTCCCCACAATGGGGACAAGCGAAGCTCGACAATAGCACTTCCCGGAAGAGGGGGATCTTCGTGAGCATGATTCTTGTTTCTCCTGACCCGCCGCAGGCCATGCACAGCGAGTCCGGCACGATACTAATGTTGTCGAGCGTGAGGTCGACCTCGGCCTGCTCGGCGCTCTCGCCGATGGTCTTGGCCTCGACGGCGCTCATCTTTGCTGTGAAGCGGCGGCTGGCGTTTGGTTGTGCTTCAGTGCTGCAGTGTGCAGTGCTGCAAACTAAGCACAGGAGCTCGATTTCTTGCGGCAGGCACAACAGAGGAGGTTGTTGGCAGCAGCTTGCTCTGTATGCAGTGCTGCGAGTCTAACGCTTGGTTAGCACCGGTTTATCGCCGTCAAAAGTGCGCAGCTTGCTAAAGCTTCCTAGTGTCCTTACAGACGCTAGCAAAAAGGCGGGCGGGCGTTCGGTCATGCAGACCCGGGTCGCTGCTAGGCGGCCTAGCTCTAAGTAAAGCAAAAAAACAACAACAAAAACTACGCATCCTCTTCTTCATCATACGTCGCCTCGAAGATGTCTTCGCACTCGTAGGCGAAGTCGTCGCCGTGCTCGACCTCGCCGCAGTGCGCCTGGAACGCGTCGGAGTCGACGAGCTTCGCGCCGCAGCCGCAGCACCGGATGCGGTAGATCCTCTCGGACGCGTCGCGCCGCGCGACCTCCTCGCGGTGCCGTACGGCGATGTCCCGCGCCGCGGCCTCGAACGCCGCGCCCGCGCCGTCGAGGAACTGCGGCGTCTCGGCGCCGTCGCTGAGCCCCACGAGCGGGTCGTAGTGCGTCCCCGTGTACAGTATATATATGGTGGGCCCTTTGTCCCCGTAGCACAAAGTAGCGTCCGCCGACACGACACAAATACGCCGCCGGAAATGGTTCGCGAGCGCGATGATTTCGTGCTCGCCGCCCCAGTTGTGCGGCTTCTGGATCCATTCGGCGTACTCGTCGACGGGCGAGCCCAGCAACACCGCGCGCGCTTCGGGGTCCGGGTCGGCGCGCGCGGCCTCGGCGCAGACGCGGCGCAGCTCCTTCTGCGTCGCGTCCGAGACGGCGTCGGGGCCGTCAACCAAGTACGCTACCGCGTAGAAGAGGCACGAGTTGTCGTTGGGGACGCTCCGGCGCACGCATTCCATGATGGTGCAGGGTGAGCCCGAGATGGGAGCGTAGCGGCCGCAGAAATGCGCACAGCTGTACTGGGGCAAGAATATGAGTCCTGGAAAGCTAAATTACGGAAAGTCTGCGGTGGGCGCCGCCGCTGCGTTTTATTTCCTCGGCGGCTAGCGGTAGTAAAGCCACTAGCACAGCCAAAAATCAGCCGACGGCAAACCGGGCTGCCTCCCTGCACCGAGAACCCATTTCTGTGACCATGCGTAGCCCCCGGACGCATGCGGAGCAAGCGAGCATGCATGCGACCGCCTAGGCACAATTAAGCAGCCCCCACCATGAAAACACTCACCACCCTCGTCGTCGTCGCGGCGACGACGCGCGCCCTCGACAACTGGATGACCCTGCGGACGACGGACGACGACGACACGAAGCGCCCGAAGGAGCTGGAAGCCTGGTGCAGCGCTTTGAAAAGAGAACCGCCTTTGGCAAGGCAGCCGTGTTGGGGCGCGCCAGAGCTGAAACGGCGGTCGGGCACGCACCGGGCCTACACGCTGGCCGAGAAATTAAGGCGGGGCGCCACGTCTTCAGATGGAGCGGCCATCTTCCCGTCGGAAGCGGGCCAGGACGCGTGGCTCTGGCGGCGGCACCTCCGTCATTTGAAAAGGGAGATCGTCTACGTGGACATCGGGTCGAACGACTTCCTGCACACTTCCGAAAGTTATTTCTTGGATGCCTGTGCCCAAGCGAGGGGCGTCTGCGTCGAGGCGTCCCGAGCCTATATAAAAGATTATGAGGACTACGGGAGGACCTGCAAAGTCTACAACGACTGCTTGGGTGCTACGCCACAGACGATCGAGTGGGTCGAGTACGGGAAAGGTTCTGGGAGCACGAGATCCGGTGTCTTGACGACCAACAAAAGCTGGAGAGCGCGCATTCGAAGGGACCACGCCACTGTAACAAACAGAACGTGCACGACCGGTCGTCAGATACTGGAGAAGGAGAATATACGACACGTGGACTGGCTCCAGATTGATGTGGAGGGCCACGAGCTCGAAGTTCTGAAGGGTATTGATTTTGCCCAGACAACTATAGACGTCGTGTCGATCGAGTCGAATCTCCACTCGGGCGCGCCGTACTATTTGGAGCAACTGGGGTATACGCTGGCGCATCGCATCCGTGTGACACGCGGTCATGTTGATGAATTTTGGATCCGAGAGGGCTTTTCGTTTCTCGGGGCGGAGGAGAAGAAAGTACCGTGCGCGCGGCCGGGCGAGGCGGCGTTCTTGGTCGACCCCCACACGCTGATGAAGGGCAAGTGGGGGAAGCACGGCTTTTTGACCGAGGCTGAGCACGCCGCCATTCATGGCCGGCGTCTGACAACGTGCTCCCGGAGGCTGCTGGCGTGTTCTCTGAGGATCTACGCGGGCTTTGGCTTTCGCTTAGGTGTGTTGAATGGGTGTTTGCGCGCCGCTCATGCTTTGAATGCGACGCTGCTCTACACGCCCGACCTTTATCGGCGGGGCCAGGGCTACGGCATCTCCGAGAAGTCCGATAAACTTTTGAGACTTGCCGATGCGCTGCCGCGGGAAGAATGCGGGGCGCGGATGCCGCTGGACGGTCCTTCTACAGCCCGTGCGGACTTCGACGCGTGGAACGTGCCTGTCGCATTGCCAGAGGCGGGCGTCCTCGAGCTAAAGGCAGGATCGTCGGAGCGGCGCCACGGCGACGCGCCCTTCCTGTCCCACGACTACCGGGAGACGGCGGCGTGGCTTCGACAGCGTTTCCTGGCGTCTCAAGCTTATTTGCCGCTGCGGCACTTTGGCGAAGGTATTAGTGTTGCTTTACACGTCCGCAACGGCGATCGCTTACCTGGAAAACGGTACGCGAAGCACGCCCGGTTGAACCTCGGGGACGACTACTACCTCGGGGTCGTGAAGGCGCTTCAAAGTATATCTTCGGTGGACGTCGTGGCCTTCGGCGCCAGCGTTGCAGCCAAGAAGTCTTCTGAATTACTAGATGCTCAGGGTAATGTGTCGCGCATCCCCGCGGAGGTGCCGGAGGCGAAGGTCGTGTTGGATGGAGATCCATTGGAAGCTCTAGCGCACCTCGCGCGGGCCGACGTGCTCGTCGCGGCGCGGTCGCAGTTCTCCTACGCGGCCATCGCGCTGTCGCAAGGGGTCGTCGTATATCCGTCGAAGTGGCACGCGCACCGCCAGAGCGTGCCGCGCTTCCCTGAGGATCGAGCGCATTGTCACGTGCCGGCGTCGGATTCCGGAGCTATCGATCGAGACCGCCTCGCGGCGGCGCTGCGGGCGTGCCGCATTAAGTAAAAAACAATGTGTTAGACAGGCCTCGCGGTCGGCGTCGAGGCGGCGACGGAGTGGACCTCCGGGTACGGCTCCTGGAGGTCGGTTCGCGGCTCGAGGTCCTTGAGGACCTCCTCGGCGACGATGACCTGGCCCAGCTCGACGGTCGGCGGTGGTCGCCTCTTTGCTTGACGGAGGCGCATCGCCGCGGCCCCAATAAGGATGCCGGCGGTGAACACACACCCGACCGTCAAACCAGCACTGTCGACCTGCAAGCCGCCCGAGGCTCCTCGAGAGTTGGACGACGACGCCGCGGCGCTTTCGCCATCGTCATCCGTCTTTTTGCGTTTGTCAGCGTACCAGTCCTCGGCGTCGTCGTCGAAGCCCCAGAAGGTCATGTCGTCGTCGTCCTTTCGTCTTTTGCGGCACTCCTTCATTCTCAAACAGACGTCACCGTCCGCGCTCTCGAGGACCGTGTATTTCGGGCACTGGCACGCCGACACGCACTGCTCCGTGCAGACCTCGTTTGCTTTCTCGCCGCAGACCTTTTCGCACGCCGTCCCGCAGTCGAGCCAGACGCGGTCGCCCGCGCACGCCTGGCTCGCCTCATAATTCGACCCGTCGCAGGTCAGGCCGCAGCCCCTTTCGTACCGCTCGCAGGCGACCGTGCCGGGCTCGAAGCTCGGCCGTCCGATGCTCGCACACGTTAGACACACTGAATCCTTGTCCGTGCACTCGCCCGAGCCGGTGTTACACGCGCAGAACGAGCCCGTGTCGCAGTGCTTGTTCTTGTTGCACTCGGCCTCGATGCGGAGGACGATGGAGGCCAGGTACAGGGCGACCGCCGCGCTTCTTGACGGCCTCATGGTCTGGTGCTCTGTTTGTCCTTGGCTGTCTTTCCTTTTGTTACGCCACAGGCTTGGGTGGTGGGCAGCCCCGGTCTGGACAGGCGGTAGGCTTGGTGGAGGGGCAGCCCCCGGTCGGACAGGCGGTGATCAGGTACTACCAGCACCCCTAACGCGGGAGGGCTCGTTACAAGCTCGTATTGCGCGCCGCACAGCAAAGTCCCAGAACCTGGGTGCGGGTTCGAGAAGACAAGCATCAGTCTCGAGAGCACCTCTGCACCTTTCCTTTCAGGCGCCCTAGTACTATTCTATAACACGGTGTGCGCTTCAGCGCGAACAAGCTCGCCCCGCGGTAACGCGACGCCCACTAGTCCTAGCACCGTACCAATATCCCCCGCCGTCGACGCCGCCGACGAGACAAAGACACAAACCAGAAACTTAGTCCTTGTCGCGGAACTTCTCCACGATCGCCATGTAACGCCGCGTCCACCGCGCGTGCAGCGCGACCGCGCCTTGGAACACGGGAAGCTGCAGCCACAGGAAGACGACGATGTCGACGTGGTTCCGGAACGGCATATACGAATACACCTGCCGCACCGAATCATGTAATAAAAGCACCTCGCGGACGCCCAAGACCGCACCGTAGGCTAAGTAACGCCTCGCGCGGGCATCGGTCGCGGCGGCGAGATCCCGGTAGCACGGTCGGGAGGGCGGGGCTCTCCCACACCTCAATGCAGCGATTGTGGGTAATACGAATCCGACACAAGCCGCGCCCGCGCGACAGACCGGGCCTACGGTTATGAGGGTCACCGTGCCCACGGCCAGTGCTCTCCACCCGTCGACGTCGAACCAGATCTCCAGCGTCTTCGCTCGTATGCGACTCCCGTCCCCTATCCTCTTCGCGATGAATGACGGTAGTGTTCGTCGGATGGCTTCGTTCACCCACCACGGGTCCCGCTGGTCTCGGTACGAGGGCTGGGGCACCGGTGGGGTCGTGTACGACCGTAGGAGTCGTCCTATTATAGTATGTGCTAGGTCCGTGCCCATGTACAACAACCACACCAGGAAGACGCCTCGCACTTCCTCTAGGACCGCTATATCGTCTTCAAACAAGTTGATCGCATAAGGCAAAGCTCTCAATCCACCTCTGATGCCCGCTAGGAAACCGACGATAGACCAGAACTTGAGCTGCTCCGTCACGGCCGCTCTAGCGCTGGCAGCTCGAGGATCTTCCGAGTAGCGTCGTCTATTAGCAGAAACGATGTCCTCGACCTTATCTAAAGCTGCCGCTTTCTTCAGTGCCGCATCGGTGTTGACTAATCGCAAAGACAAACACACGAAGACAATATACGGAGACGTCCAGAAATTTACAGATAGACTCGGATTCACGTGCCGCACGAGTAGTATCACAGCGAAGAACGCGACATGGGGCGCTACACTCATACAAGCTCGAGACTTCGAGGACATGCCCTCCAACGCCCGTCGATAGGCCCTTTTTATTTTGTTTCGTTTCGCGTCGAAGGACACCCTTCTTATGACAAATGCTCTATGCCACCGCTTCAGCATCTTTCGGCCTCGCGGATAGGCTTCTACCCTCCATAGCACGAAGATCGTCAAGAGTAAAGCTACTTCCGCCGCTTTTATGTTGGTGGGTTGCCTTGCTATCGATTGGGCTAGTTTTCGTAGTAAAGGTTCTCCTACGAGTTTGAGAAAAGCGTACAACGCCTTGATGAGTAATAGTAGAGATTTCCAGACCTCCTTCAGGGCTTGCGCGACGTCTTGCACGTATAATGAAGTCTCGGGTTCTAGGGACGCGAGGGCCTTTTCCGTGACGTCGGAGCAGAAGCGCGCGGCCTCGTCTCTTGTGGCGGTCACATGTGCTGAAAGGTAGGTGGAAATCGTGGCGAGGGCGCTCGTCGCCAGCGTCGTGGTCGTTGTTGTGGCGGTCGCGTTGACGAGCGCTTCCGCCGCCTCGACCGCGTCCGACATGGTCTACGCCGCGCAGTGTGTCTGCAGCTGCGAGCTGTCGTATTACAGACCGGCTCTTGGGTCCAGTGCGCTACAACCGACAGATTCGCGCAGCGCGGCGGATTGCTCTTTGGCTCCTGTACGCGGCTCACTGCGAAGCGCCACTCGCAGTGCTCGAGGGTACTAATCTATGGACAACAACCGCGGCTTCCCGCGGTTCAGCGAGTTCTCTAGGCCCCGCGATGCGCCGTAAGGCCAAGGCGCCGCGCACTGAGGGCTAGCGGCCTGTAACACACTAGCACCAAAGCCGAAGCGTCCGCAGGCTGGCGGTTTCTCGACGCGACGACTCATATGGCCCGGAATACGACTCTTTCTGTAGACCTCTATACGGCGCGGACGGCCCACAGGCTACAGCTAGGCCGGCCTCCAAAGTTTGGCAGCTGCGCGACGCTGATATTAACTGCACCTATTGGCTCACACGGTTGCGCGTTAGTCGCATCGCTGCAGCCTCTAGCAGCTGCTGCAGTCTCGAACGCTGCGCCGAGTCCTGCTGCAAAACCCACTTTTTTTTCCAGCCCACGGTACGCATCCATGCCGCGCACGACGTCGCAGCGCGGCAGCGGCAACCAGGCGAACCTCTTACTAGCAGCCGCCTGCGCGGCTTTAGGATTTGTCGGCGGCTGGAGTTTCGGCCACGTGCACGGTTTACATGCGTGCGATAGCGGAGCGCTCAGCTCCAGCAAAGTGGTCCGGCCCTGCTCGCCGCAGCCTAGGACACATTTAATCCACCAGGAGGCGAACCGCACAAGACATGCTTTGGATGATGCATTGCTGCGCCTCAGCAAACTCGAGCGATCTCCTACAAAATGCCCGAAATGCCAATCCGCGTCCGAGGCCATTTCGCAAATCGAGGAGCTCGAGAACCAAGTGCGCGATTTAACATCTTCTCACGAGTCCAAGGGCGGCGAGGCGTCGCTCGACATGACGCAGTGGGCGTCCGTCCGAGCTTTTGATAGAGCTCGGTTGTGGCGCGAGACGCTCGCGTCTTTACCTTATGTCCTGGGGACGACCATTTCTAGGGGTGGATTGTTGTTCACGAAGAGAAAGCCCCTAAATAACTCGCTGGCGGCGGCGAAGGCGACTTGCAGCGAGATCGACGTCGTGGTCGCCGATTCGAAGCCCGATGTGTGTCTCGCGGTCTTCGACTCGCGCCTGCCGATCTACACGATGCTGCGGACGGACGCGTCCTTTACCTGTGTGGAAATCAACAGTGCGTCGGGTGAACCGATGACGTGGCCATTCTGGCTCGGCAGAGCGGTGAGGAACCGGCACCGCCACGCCATCGAGCAGGCGTCGCATCGATGGCGAACGCGCCGTGAACTTTTGATTTCCACACAGGTCGGGGGGCAAGGTCCTGGAGAAGCAGCGGCTGGAGCAGGCCCCGCGGCTCCACAAGCACGCTGGTGCTGCTGCCTATACTCCGGAACGCCTCGCCAAAAGGTCGCTCATCATAGCCCAGCAAGAAACGTTACCGAAGAAGCATAGCTTCATGGAGGCCCTGACGACGACCGCGAAATTCGGCGCGACGGCCCAGGGCGTCATCAAACGCATAGACGAACTGATAAGGCGGCGCAAGCTCGACGCGAACCGAAAGACCGTGGTAGTCATGGCCACGAACCAGGGCACTTTGGATTTAGTGGCGAACTTCGCTTGTAGTTGTCGAGCGGGCCCGCCGGACGTCCAAAGAGCTTTAGCTTCTACGTTGGTGTTTACCGGAGATTCCGAGACGTCAAAACAAGTGGAATTGTTCGGGCTGGCGTCGTTCCACGATAGCGCGCTGGGCGACCTGCCGGAAGGTGCCGCGAAGGCGTATGGCGACTACGCGTTCGTGCGGATGATGTGGCTCAAGATCACCTCTGTCTACAGTGTCGTCGCGACGGGCCGCCACGCGCTCTTCCAGGACGCGGACGTCGTGTGGCTGCGGGACCCGATCGAGTACTTTTTTACGACTGCTGATGATCAAGTCGACTGCTTCTTCATGGACGACGGTGCTAGATCCGCGAGGTACACGCCGCTCTACACGAATTCGGGATTCTACTTTATCAGAAATAATATGCGGACGCAGTTCTTCATGCACCGCATGTTGATGGCGTATGATACCGTCTTAGCTGTGAGAAGCCACCAGCATGCGCTGATCTGTGTGGAAATCTACGGCGCGGTCGCGCTGAATCTTCTACGCCATCGACGCGACGCCTGCTCGACGGCGTGGCGGTGCCGGTTCCTCCCCGCTCGACCGTATCAGCACGGCCGCATCGTCGCTGAGAAATGACTTGGTGCACACGACACTGGTTGATTTCCACACAGGCGCTGATCATGCTACTGTTAGAACACATGGCGAGGCATGGGCTGACGGTGGGAGTGCTGGACCCTCTATTATTTCCGCAGGGACAGATCTTCCATAGAAAGAAGGCGATCATGCAGTCGTTCGTGGACGGCACGGAACGGCCCTACGTCTTCCACATGTGCTGGACGGCCGGGCGGACCGACAAGCTGAGGTATCTGAAGAACATGGCCTTATGGTTCTTAGAACCGAAGTGCGACCAGGATTCGTGGAAAGGGCATAGGGACCACGGGAACTCGACGTTCGATCACAACCAGGCCAACTGCTGCCTGGCGGGCGCGAAGCCGTGGACCGTGCCGACGCCCTACACGCAGGTGATCGACCTGAAGTCTAAGTAGATTCATTAGTCGGTGGCCGCCCCTCGACGAGCGCGGCGACGTCCTGGCTCGTCAGGCCGGGCGCGCGGCTAGGCGAAGGCGCTGGTCTCCTCCGCTCGACGACCTTGTCACGCGCTCGCCGCGCTTTCGATTGTATGCTCCGGTATATCGGAATTGCCTCCACGGACTGTTTTAACGAGCTCTTCAGCTCGTCCACGGCGGCGACGGACGCCTTCACCGAGCCTTTCAGCTCATTGACAGCCTGGGTGGTTTTTGGGAAGCCCGTGCGGAACGACAGCTGCGGCGGCAGCCACGGCTTCGGGGGCTTCGGGGCAAGCTCGTTCTGGACGAGGTGGGTGAGGTCCTGGCTCGAGAACGAGGGCGCGCGGCCGCTGGGCCGCCTGGCTAAGCCCGGAGCGTTCTGTGCGCTCGCTTTAGCCTCTGGATTCGCCCCTTCTGTAGCAGCAGGTCGGCTGGGTCGCTGCGGCGCCGGCGCGAGCGCACTACTCCCGCCGACCAGGACCAATGCGAGGCATCTTTTAAGAGCATACATTCTGATATCAACGTCCCAGTGGGGTCACGAGTGCCCGTTAAAGCCGAAGCCGTATCTGCTGTGAGATTACTAGCATGGATAACGTTAGCCCCGTTTTTTAATCGCAAGGATTGAGCGCCAGCGCTGCCCTTAATACCTCCAAAGCTCAAAAAGGCAGCCCCAACGAACCAATTCAATGGGCAACTCCGCATCATACGTTCCACCGGAGAAGGAGTCGAAGATATATCCGCAGTTCGAGGCTGACCAAGCAGCACAAACAGGCAAGGTGTTTGCAATCACTGGGTGCACCACGGGGACGGGGCTCGCAGCGGCAAAACTATTCGCAAAGAAAGGAGCCAAGCGCGTGTTCCTGCTCAATCGGCCGTCGCCGCGCGCCGAGGCTGCCCTGGCCGCGTGCGAGGCCGTCGCCGCCGAGGGCTGCGTCGTGACCCACGTCGACTGCGACCTGACGGACTTTGAAGCGGTACGGCAAGCTGCAGCACAGGTGGCAGCCGAGACGAAGGAATCGGGCCTAGATTGTCTGTGTAATAATGCCGGCGTGATGGCTTTGGCCGACAAGGCCACAACGGACGGCTACGATGTCCAGATGCAGACGAATCACCTGTCGCACTTCCTGCTCACGAAGGAGCTGTACCCGGTGCTCGTCAAGGCGGTGGAGTTGAGAGGTGAGGCGCGCGTCGTCAACCACTCGTCCTTCGCGAGGAACGGGCCGCCGGGCACAAAGCTCACGGCTGAGAATTGTAAGTTATACCTGGGGAAGAATGGCGGCGACCTCGGCGGCGACGGCTCCTCGATGATATGCGGTGGTGCGCGATGGGTACGATACGCCTACACAAAACTGGCCAACGTCTGCTTTACTCTTGTGTTACACGACAAGCTCGGCGACTCCGGCGTGAAAGCTGTGTGTGCGGCTCCCGGCCTCGTTGCGACGCAATTACAGGCGACGACCGCCCGCGATGGGGGCATGGGGAGCGGCACGTGGTTCATGAGGTGGTCGCAGAGCTCCGAGGACGGAGCCGTCCCGCTTCTTCACTGCTGTCTGTCGCCAGCCGTCAAGAGCGGCGAACTCTGGGAGCCGAAAGGCGTAACGGGCCCGCCCGTCCTGAAGGATCCGTTGGAGCGGGTGTGCCTCGAGGCCGACCGCGCAGCCCTCTGGGCCGCGTCGGAGGCAGCGGCCGGCGGAAAGTGGGACTTGTGAGGCGGCCGCATGTAGATGTTGTGCATACTGACTAAATATTTGTCGTCCGAGAGGCCTCTCTGGTGCAACGAAATTTTAGCTAGCGTCGTAAGACACTAGCAAGCAGCGTCGAGCAACAAAAACGAGCTCTTGTCCTCAAACGCCAATCCTCAATTGGCCAGCGCGCACACGCGTCGCCCAGACATACCTACCTACTGGCCTATAAACTTTCCGCTGCATCCAGGGACGCAGCGGCCTCAGCAGCAAAGTTGCACTCCACTCAGTCTTAACCAATCGCTGGCGGGGCGTAGGCATGATGCGTGGCGCATTATTCGCAGTAATAATCGCTGCCACGGACTCTGTGGACATGTCGCTGGCGACGCGACGACGTTTCGTCGGACGCGCGACGGCCGCCGCGACGGCCGCTGCGACAACGCCAGCCTTCGCAGCCAAAACATACGTGAGCGGCATGTCTCGGCGTCCTCTTGCCTTCGCATCGACGGCATCAGACGCTTCGACGCCGTCGAAGCGATAGCGCGAATCTTATACCCGCCACGCGCGCAGGCAAGAACCCCGACGGCCCGCGCGAAAAGGGCGACACCAAGGGAACGAAGAAAGATGGCTCGTACCTTCAATGCCTCGCGGGCTGCGCCGCCCGCTGCGAAAAAGCGTCCGGCCAGGGCCGGCGCCAGCTGACGCGCGGCGAGTGCCTCAACCTGTGCCGCGACGAGTGCTGCGCGACGTACGAGCAGTGCACGTACACGATCCCCGGTGTGTGAGTAAGTTATCGAACGATTACACAGCTATTGATCACGCGTCGACCCATCGCACGTCACAGTTTTTCATCAAGAACGCGGGGACGGCGTCCTCTGCAAGATTTTCTTCGCGCGCGACGAATGCGCGCCAGTCGCTCCCGAGCGCGTCCTCGGCAGCGGTCTGGAGCAGTGCGGCGGCGACGGCTTCCGAGTCCATGGTCGCGCGCGCCCGCATGCGGTCTCCGATGATCGCCTTCTTTTCGTCGGGCGTTCGATAGTCCAGTTGTTTGTCGACGACGCGGCGGACGGCGACTTGGCACACACAAGTTGTCCCCTGCTCCAAGTCTCCGAACTCGGGCAGTAACGCGGCCCGCATGTCGATGTCGACGGGAAACGAGATTTCTACCTTCTCGCCGGCGCAAACCGCAGCGTTGCAGATCCCCGTCGACATGGCGGCGAAGGGCTCAGCCTGGTCGTCCAATAGCTCGACGATATAATTATCCTTTTTCCAGCTGAAGCCTGGAGCTGTCATCGTGATCTCGGCAAGGACGCACAGGCCCTCCTCGGCGGGCCCGTCAACAGGGTACAACGCGTAGGGCTTATCCACTTCTTCAAATTTCGCGTCGATGTCGTCTTGCGTGACGATACGCCGCGGGGCGTTGATGGAGATGGATTTGTAGTCGAACGCAGCCGACGCGCCTAACAGAAAGCTGAGCACTCGCATGGCAGCTTTTTCGATCAATGCCTGGGTCGCGGCGGTAGCGTGTTGCGGCTGGCGGCACTTATGCGACACGTGCTTGGGGATGGCAGCCGTCTAGAGCTGCCAGCTGCCAGAGGCGTGTGTGGTTTTGGATTTTGCGGTAGCAGAATTAGCGCAGCGATCGCCGTGCAGCAACGAGCGACTAGTAGAGGTCCTGCTGCGGTGCTAGCGAGTGCCCAGAAGTGAGCAGGCCTGCAGTTCCAGGGAAGAAGGCCGTCTGACGCACCTAGCGTCGTGTAAGGCACTAGGAAAGCAAGCAAAACTCGGAGCAAGGCCGCTACACAGCCAGTGCGGGGCTCAGTGCTCGTTTCTTATTTGCGGTCGAACTCATAGATTGCCCAGTCAAAGTTCAGCGACAAATCATTGGCCCGCAGCCGAGCTACAGCAGCGTTTGGGCCACAGCCTCATTTTGCCGACACATTCCAGCGCGCCGACGCATTCCAGCGCGCATAGAATCCATAGCCATCATATGGCAGCCCAGACCGACGAGGTCGCCGCGCTGAAACGACGAGTAGAAGAACTCGAGCGCGCCGTCGCGGAGCACGAATCCGGAGCGGTAGTAGAGCCTCACCTCGCTGCCAACAGAGACCTCGAGGCGACATGCACTCGTCTGCGCCAACGCTGCGAGCAATTGGAGCGCGAGAACAGCACGCTCGCGCTGGCGCTCGCGTACCGCCAAGTGCGCGGTAGCGGCGGCGCGGACGACGACGCGACCGCGGAGATCCCCGCGGAAGGAGTAAGTTAGGCTACGTCATCATAAATTTAATCACCCCTTCCGTCGCTTGCGCCGCGGATCGCGCGCGCCCCGAGGATCGACCGCTGGTGCGACCGGCGCGCCTCGAGAATCGACCGGCGGCGCCGGCGAGAAGCCCCCCGCCCCCTCGGCGGCATATACCGGCGCCTCGACGACCTTCGCACGCCGCTTCCGCGCGCGCGGATCGGCCGGCGGCGCCACTGGCGGCGGCGCTGCGGGGTCCGCCGAGAAGCCCGATTGAGCGCGAGGAGACGAGGGTAGCATGCCGGCCGCAGCGGCGCCGCGCGCGGCGCGCCTCGCGCGCGGGGCGGCGGCCCCCGCGGTCGCGGCGGCCGGCGGGACTGGCGCCGCCGCCGCCGCGGCGCGCACCTTGCCGAGCGCGAGTCGCCCGCGTTTCCGCGAGCCCCAGCCGCCCTGTGAGAGACCCGACACACGGATCGCCTCGTCCGACGCCAGGGCCCCGGCCTCCTCCTCGCCGACGGCCTCGGCGACGGCTTTGCGCACGTGCTTGAGGGGCACGTTCTTCGCGGCGACCCTAAGCAAAGATCGCGACGCGTCCTCGCCGTCCCACACGAGCCGTTCGCCGTAGCCATCACAACCAGCCCTATTCAACCCGCCGAGACCCTGGTGGCGCCCCAACGCGTGAGCTCTATCGCCCCCGAGCCGCATCGGCGGCTCGTCATCATCATCGTGCTTCGCGACGCATTGCAGGTCAGAGTGCCACTTTTGTAAGGTCTCCGTCTGGCGGCCCGTGAACCCCACAATTTCGGACGCCGCTTCTCTACACCTCTTAGCAACGTCGCCGTCGCTCTGCTTCGCCAGGCTTTCGTCCTCATCCACGATAGCTTCGTTCGTCGCCGGCGCTTGCGACGCGTCGATGAGGTCGCGCGATGCTCTCTTGGCGACTCGAGCATAAGCTTTCAACACGTCAGTGGCGTCGCCGGGGTGCTCCGCTTCCAATAAACTCCACGCATCCTCCGACTCGTCAGCAAACAACCCCACGGCCCTTTGTAGTCCCTCAGCAACATCACCTTTCAATAAAGCAGCGACCTCCACCGGATCACATCTAGCGTCCCAAGCTAATGCTACTGGAGCTCTCGCGCAGTACGCCGCCGCTCTCAATAGTTTCGCGGCTCTAGAAGCCAGGCCTTCATAGACCTCGCGCCGGTCGCTCGAAATCTTGGCCTTGAACTCCTCCGTGGTGTCCGCTTCCGGGGCGTCGGGCGCGTGACCAGGACCTCCTTCTCGCAAAGCTTCGAGCGACGCCGTCAGTCCGGTTACGGCCCTTGTTAAGAGTGAAGAGCCACCCGAGGAAGAGGAAGAAGCCCCCAGCGCCCTTAACACGCGCGGCGCGTTCCTTCTTTCCCGCGCTAGAATAGCTAAGCACCGCGCCGTCGACGCGTGGACGTGCGCGTCGGCCTTGTGGTACTTGGCTAGAACTTTAGCTAGAGCCCGAGCGAAGGCCGTGAGAAACGTCGTAGAAATGCCGCTTCCGTAGACTTCGTTCCGCTCCGGCGGAGGATAACCAGCGAGTAAAGCGTCCAATGCTATCCTCGACTTCTCAATGTCATCAGAAGCGGTCCTTTCTTGCGCATCATGAGTCAAGGCCGCGAGAGACTCCAACGCGAGGCGTAACAACTCCGGCTTCGGCAATGCGAGAGCGTCGACTAAAACCAAAGGCGCGCCGCAGGCGAACAAAGCCGTCCTACCGGACGAGGAGCAGCACGCCTCGCGCACGCCCGTGAGCAGTCGCGCCGCGCGGTGCCACGCCTCGAAGTTTTCGAGCTCGCCGAACATCGCCGCCCGTTTTTCGTGGTCCTGTGCGTGACTGAAGCCGTCGCGTCGATGGCGTGGCGTAGTCGCGTCGATGGCATCGGAAAGGGACGCGGGCGCAAACCGTCTCGGCCCTCGCTGCATATGCTTTCGCATCCTTGGCCTTGCCGCACTGGACCGCCGCTCGCGCTTCTAGCAGGAGGTAGGAGGCGGTCTTCGCTCCACTGACAGGCCCGAGATCAATCAAGCCGGCGACCAACTCGGACCCGACGCCTTGCAAGGCCTTGGCAGCACTTTCTAAACACTTCACGGCGAACTGAACCACGTCGTCGGTCACAGCCTCGTCCCATTTTGACCTCTGGGCTCGTTGCGCTGTTTCTTGTAACGCACGCGCGTGGTTCCGCGCGCCTCTGCGGCCGTCCAAACACGCCTGCAATGCTGCTCGTCTAGCATCCGCGCCATCGTCCTCCAATGAGTCGCGCAGCCCGAGCGAGTAGCCCACGTAGCCGCCGTCGTCTAGATCCGCCACGTCTAAGGACGAGGAAGGCAGGCACGGCGCGCGTCGCGGTAAACATCGCTCTAGCGCGGACGCGCAGCCGAGCCACGCCGCTGGTGACGACCGAGTTAGCTTAAAGACGGCTTTACATAATGCTGTTGGAGACCACGTCTGAGACCAGTACTTCCTCAACAAGAGTACTAAGTGCTCAGCTAATGACTTAGCTTGGAGGTAGAGGGGCGTTTCGACCGGTTTTAATTCATCCTCGTCGTCCATGCCGTCGTCACAAGCTCGCTCGTGTAACAAAGGACCAAAAGTAATACACAGCGACGAGATACACTTGAGCAAGACATCCAAGACGTCCGCCTCGTCGCGCCACTGTTCTGAACATCTTATTGAGGATAATAAAGTATCAGCTAACGCACACGCGGCTAAGCCCGTATCTAAACACCGCCGCAAAGCGGAAAACCCCTCCTCCGTGTGGACCGGTTCCACATCCTCGTCATAGTCTTCTTCGCCGTCGACACCCAACGCTGAGACCCTATTAGCTGCGGTGTTCACTTGATCATTTACGTCTCCGAGCAGAGGCGGAGGCACGTCGCCTCGCAGCAAAACGACTCTCGCTGATGCCGCATCTAACACGCGAAACACACCAGATGGATCTGAAGGTGATAATAACCGTCGCTTGATGGCTGCGCTCAATAACGATCGGAACGACTCCGTGTCGTTCGTGGTTGCCGCGACGATTCTTCGAGCTCTTAAACGAGCGTTCAATGCCGATAAACCGCAGGAAGCCACTCTCAATGAAGCTTCGTGGTCCAGCGCCTCCCTACCATACGACAAGCCTTCATAATCTTCTTCTTTGTCAGCTTCACCGATATCCTTCGCGACGCACGCCGCCGTGTTGCAGCAGGTCGTCACTAACGCATCATCGTCCTCCTCCAACGAGAAGACGGTCTCCGTCGTCCTCGCTAGAATTCGTAATCGACGAGCGACGTCTTGCACCGACGCACACGTGACCTCCCTAGACTCTTCTTTGAGCAACGCCCGCGCCGCGGCAGATGCGGGGGCCGGGTCGCCGTCGCCACATAGTTTGCTTCGTACCTCACTTCGTTTCAGAGTTAATAAGCGACACGCGGATGACGGCGCCGCCTCGCCGAATAATGATAGCAACGCTAAAGCATGTTCGGCGGAGGCCGGGTCCGACGACGCTTGTAAGATGCAATCGAAGGCACCTTCCGTCTCGCAGACGGCTCGAGTCATAGACAAAGCGTCATTCGACTCGGCGACGAATCTAATAGCACTCAACAGTTCCGCGCGCGTCGGCGGGCCCTCGTCCTTATCTTTTGTAGAATCAATACCGGGCAGCGGCGCGCTCATCTCGAAGGCTTCAGGCCTTTTAACGGGAGCGTCGGGGAGACTCCTAGCTAGAGTATAGGTCAGCCGCTGCGTCTGTACAGTATCTACTAAATCTGAAATGGCACAGCACTCCACGAAGGCGTTGGCTGCCTTCGGACAGAGCGCCCAGACGGCACCGCCGCCTTCTACATCTTGTATTAAGTGTACCAGAGCGCTCAATGATGCCTCGCAAGGGGCTATTGAAGCATAAGCGTCGCGCCGCGTCGCCGCATCCTTAAAATCCTTGGCCACACAATCACTTGTCGCGGCGGCTAGCGCGGCGCACGACGCCGCCAACCTGCCTCGCAATAACACGTCCAGCAACCGCGCGTCTACCACAGGCTCGGAGGCGCCCCATTGTTCACTGATAGATCGGGCCGCCGCATCTTTACAAGCGCGCTCCAAGAGAGCGCGCACGGCGTCGCAGGCGCCCGTCGCATCCCTCAATCGGGGCCACGTCGGCGTTGCTAGACATGAAGCCGCCGCGTCTCGTAACGAAGCGAGCGCTCTCACTAAACCGCACCGCCTCAAGAAACGGTTCGCGTCCCGCAGGAACGCGGGGCGCATGATCGGTGAATCTCTCAGTAGTCTACGGACGACGGGCGCCGTGTCCAGTCTTGATGCCGCGTCGGGCGACGCCTCCGCGAGACTTCGTAACGCACCCACGACACTTTCCACTAATCTTGGCGGCGCGTACTCCTCGTCCAGAATGCTAGATGCAGGCTGCATCTTCTCAACTAACGCCATTGACGCCAGGGAGGCGTCTCCATCACTACAAGCTTTGTCGATCAACTGGAAGGCCGCCAATTGCGTGTCGTAGTCGTCTGAAGCGACATTCGACGAGCAACATTGTATGAGAGCCTCCCAATTGGAGGAGGGGAGCTTCTCGAGCGCCTGCTGAGGCGTCATGTCCGAGGGCCATTCATCTTCACTCTCATCCACATCTTCCGATGAAGGTATCGTAGTAGCGTCCTGCTGCTCACCTCGCAATAGTCGATCGACGACCGGGTCCAGGAGCAAGCGCGCGCCGTCTCGGGACGGAGTTTCGTAGAATTCCGGGGGCGGCTTGGGCTTCGCGTTTTTGGCCTTTTCCGCGGCCAGGGCCTCCCGTTCTAAGC
>JACLAA010003320.1_pt1 | contig 22537 bp, 11 predicted proteins | sample 8027891 | NCBI WGS metagenome assembly JACLAA01 (sample SAMN15724900, study PRJNA655200) | protist metagenome | isolation source: fluorescence activated cell sorting (FACS) single amplified genomes of... | place: Spain: Blaines Bay Microbial Observatory, Mediterranean Sea | collected 2016-01-19 | reverse complement strand
CGCCCGTCGCCACGAGCGCCGCAGCGCCGTCGAGGCCTTCAGGTACTGCGGGAGGGGCCGGCGGTGCGGGCCGCGCGGCCAGCGCGGCGGACTGCGGCGTTGCGGCAGCCGAGTCGGTCGGAGCGTCGCCCCGCACGTCGGCGCCTGTCGCCACGGGACCCGCAGGAGTCGGAGTAGAGGCCGGCAGGCCAGGCCGCACGGCCGCGGCGCCCGAGGTCGTGGTCGTGGTGGACGGGCGACTAAGTAGCCATATGTAGGGCGAACACCGTGCACGTAGGCTGCCGCGTCAGAGTAGGCGTCCGGCCAGGCGTAGGCATCGGGAAAGAATAATACGTAAAAAACCACTCTGCAGATTTTTATTCCGGACTTGGAACCCGTCACATTATATGAATATTGATTATGTGGTAGCATTACTTTCTTTTCGTGTTTTCTTCCCGAGTGTCGGCTTCGGCGTAGCTCCGACGCGACCGCTAGTCTCAGAGAGCTTTCAGAGACTGTGAGCTCGAGCTCTGGGCATGCCAGGCATTCGCTCGCCCGTGTGGTTATCGAGCGGTGAGTAGCGTCGGTCCCACCGTGCCATCGACGCGACGCCTCGACGCCTCGAAGGCGTCAAGGCAGCGTCCCGATTGAAGCGCCTCCCCGAGGGCGCCGCGCTTTACTGGCGAGGACGTTCATGTCTGCTCGGCCAGTCCTGCTAGGTGAATAAAAATATGAACTGCGGCGCTCGTACCGTTGTTTTCAGCGTCTCCGCTGTTGTCCGCACTTGCTGCGCGCTTCGTTCACAATGCATCCAGCGGCCGAGCGTCGATGGCGTGCGAGACCAGCGAGCCGTGCTCGTTCGTTATTCGCAGATCCGTCGCTTTGATTTTGCAGCTTTCGCTATCCCACTTCTCGATTTGCAGGCGTGCGGCATCTATCTCGATGTCTTGGCAGTAGTACCTCGCGGCGAGGCGCAGGAGCTGGTCCTGGAGCCACTCCATTATCTGCTGCAGCGGTGGTTATCTGTGCCCAGCGCTCTTCGGCGGCAGGGATATGATGTATCTTTGCACAAGCTCCTCCGATCCGACACAAATGCGCTGTTCTACGCTCTTTTTCGTGCTGCGCGCCGCGGCTGCCGCAGAGCAATTCGGGTTTCCCGTCGACGCCTCGGCGGACGCTGTTGCCGCCCCGCAGGAGTCCTCCCCACACCGACCACTGCACCGGGAAGGCAAAGAGCCGCGTAAGCTACTAGGAAATAACCGCCGGCCCAGCTCGTTGTCTGCCGCTAGGGCAAAGCCAGCCCCGGGAACGGCTGTTTGGCGCGGCGGCAGGCCCGCGCGGCACCGTTGTGGACATCGGCCCCAGCAGCGCCGACGGTTGGGCAGCCATCCGGCAGCCTGCAGGCCCCGCAGCTGCCTCAGACAGGGCAGCTTCGTCCAGCTCACAAACGGCAGCCCCGCGGGTTAGGGGGAGACGCGCCGGTCCGCAGGACTCGCCCGCGCACTCACCCGCAGCCCAAGCCTCCTTGAAGCAGCACAGCCCCGCGTCGACGCGGATCCCGTAACGCAAGATGGAGAACGTCCCCGTCCTCTACATCAACCTCGACCGCTCGAAGGAGCGCAAGGTCCGCATGGAGGAGCAGTTCAAGCAGTTTGGCATAAAGAACTATAAACGAGTCCCTGCTTTTGATGGGAGAAAAATCTTTTCAGACTCCTCACTAAGAGCTAAAACAGTAGAACTGCCCAAGGACATGAAGCAGTCGTCGGGCGAGATCGGCTGTTCCCTCTCCCATCTGCGGGCGGCGGAGATGGCTTTAGATATTGACGCGCCGTACGTTCTTGTCATGGAGGACGACATCCACCTAACTTTTTATGCGCGGTGGAAAACGTCCATCGACGAGATCGTGAGTCAAGCGCCCAAGGACTGGCAAGTTTTACAATTAACCATCAATAATGTCCGAGTGTTGCGGACGCTGATGGGTCTTGGGGTTGCCTTCGTGCCTTGGCGGAAGAATCACTGGTCGACTGGTGCTTACTTGATCAATCGTAGAGGTTGTCGACGCACCGTCGAGGAGTTCTGCGCCCCGAAGGGTTCGAAGGCCCACTACAAACTCCCGGGCGGCGTCCAATTGGTGAGTGACGTCCTGATGTACAACGGGCCCGGCGCTTACACGTATACGAGACCGTTACTCGACCACGAGATCAAGGAAAGCACGATCCACCAGGGCCACGTCGAGAGCTGCCACCGCCAGGCCGCCGAGCTGTCGGCAGCTTTTTATGAAAGAATGGACGTCGTCTGGGCTGGAGGCGACGACGCTCGAGCATCTATTAGCTGTGTTCTGAGTGGTGACTACTCATCACCAGAAGCGTTGGAGCGGTTGGCGTGGTGGCTCGCGTTCCATTTACGTTTAGGATTCCGGTGGTGCTTCTTGTACGTTGCGGATGCGAAGACCAAGACTGCCGTAGAAGAAAAGGTGTCCTGGATCGGCTCCGCCGTTTCCGTATTAGTACAGCCGTCGAAGGATGAAAGTGTCTGCGCTAGAGACGCTACGAACCGCGCGCGGTTGGCCGGCGCGTCGTGGCTATTGAGACTAGCCGAACACGAGTTATTGTACGTGCTACCTGGAAGATCCTTACGATCCGTCTTCGACGAAGCGAAGAGGCGGCCCCACGACCAACGGGGAAGAGGGAACGACCAGTCGACGATTTTTAATGTTAGATTCGATTCGTTAGAAGTGCAAAGAAAAGCTACTAAGTCAGATAAAGACGCCCTAGACTCGCAATACAACTTCTTCGCCAAGGAGACGTTGTTCAAAAGAAGACTGAACCACGTCGATGGGCGGCCGTGTAGCTCGTCGGACGACCGGGCGTTCTACGACGCGAATTCCGAGGCCGCGCGACTCAGGAGACTGCCGTCGTCGTCTGAGGATTCTAGCAATCTAGCTTCATCATCTGGTAGATCTGCGGGTAGATTAGCGGAGCCCGGCCTCGCCCCCCACTCTACGAGTTGTTGGCGGTGCAATCGAGCCGATGGCGGTGGCGACGTCGTGAGCACGAGAGCCTTCGTCCTGACCTTCCCCTACTGCCACTTCGAGGACTGGCGAAGCAAGTTCCAGACCACATCCCCAACGTCGACGACAAACTTGGAATTCAACGAAGTAGACGATGATACTCCGTTCGAAAAGGCGTCTCGGAAAGTCGCACAAGACGCCAAGAAGGCCCAGAAAGTCTATACTGAGAACGTGTTACTACAGTCAAAGTCGACGGAGGACTACGACGCCTCGGACAGCACGCAGCACGCGCCGCAGGTGTTTGTCTCTTTACCACCAGGATGCGTCCGGGCCGATTGTGGTGGTGCTTATGTACGATTGAAGAGAGATAACGGAGTAGGACATGTCCCTAGAGACGGTTCGGCCCTCTACCAGCAGCAGGGCGGGGCCCACCATCTCTACAGGATCGCGAAACCGTTCGTCGCGTGGATGGTGCGTATCTCGGCGTCCCGTCGTGTTGGGGTGTCTTCACTTCCTTGGATGGACTCGTGTCCATCTCACTTCCATGAGAGTGGTTTCTTTTCCGATTTCGAGGCCGTTCGGACCCGCGCAGGTCGGCCGGACGCCTTATTCTTCTACGGCGGCGTTGGTGGCGCACGACCTCGCGCTGAGACCTCAAGATGTTAGGGCTCCTTGGAGTGCCTTCGACGGGAGGCGGTGGGCCACGGTGCCGGCAGCGCATGTCCGCCTCGAATCTCGCGTTGTGGCGAACAAACGATTTGCCTGTATTCGGGCCGCTTCTGTGGTCGAGACCCATGTCGATACTTTACGGGCCTTGATGTTAGCACCACCTAGAAGGCAACATGGCAGTTTCGATAGGAGGAAGAACACGCCCCCATTCACGTCGTGTACTCCCGCGGAGGCGGCCAAGGCCGGCTCGCAAGAAGCCTGGGTCGCTTCCACCAGGGACGGCTCTCCACTCGGACAGTTCATGACGGCCGAACAGGCCGAGCAGGCCGTCGTGAGTGCCAACAAACGTAAACAAAGGGAATCCTATCTGCGGGAGGTGCGAGATAGCGGAGCGGTGGTAGTAGACTTGCCGGCGACGTGCGGCGCCGCCGCCGACGCTTGTGCTGGCGTGTATGTGCCTCATGATACTTCGAAGAAAGGGCTACCTAAGAATAGCAGAGGTGCAAGAACGTACAGACACGAGGAGGGCGCCCACTATCTCTACTTCTACGCGCCCTTCAGCGCGTGGATGATCGGCAGTCGGCCGGGCTCCGGCTCTGCCGCTTTAATTGCCTATGATGGGGCAGAGAGACCTGATTTGATTGCAAGGGACGCGCCGTGGCGCGTCTACGACGGGCGAGCTTGGAGGGAAGTCGCCGACGTGAGAATCAGAGCGCTGGCGGACCAGTCGGGCAAATCGACACCAGAGACGCAGCCGTGCGCCGCCACCCTCGAAGACTTGCCCGTGTATGCCTGGACGCCCAAGGGGAGTACGGCCACGAAATCGTCGGAGGAGGCGTCGGCCCCCAACGATCCCACGGGGCCGCCATCTTCGTCAAAACCGTATCTGGTCTACTCGTGCTGCGGCGATAAAGCGGTATTACCTTTGTGGTTGCGAAATGGTCCGCGGCAATTCGATCTATGGGCGACGTACTACGGGAATAAGGAGGAGGACCCGGCCTGGAAGAACGATGTGGATACCTTTCGACGAAGGAAAGGCGGCAAATTTGAAAACCTCCAGGCTTTATGTCGCGAGCCGGGCGTGCAAGACTTAGTAGCTCGATATGATGGTATTCTCGTATTGGACGACGACGTGATAATAGACGCTCCTCGGATCGAGTTATTATTCAAAATCCGAAAACGGTGCAATCTGACCATCTTGCAACCCGCATTCGATCCTAGAGGGAAAGTAAGTCATGCCGTGACGTGCGTGCAGCCCGGCAACCAATTGCGCTTGACGAACTTCGTCGAGATGACCTGTCCCTTGTTCGCGGCTCCTGCTCTTTGTAGTTTCATTGATCAATTCGATGCCGACCTCAAAGGCTGGGGCGCGGACTGGTGGTTCCTGACCGTGTGTGCTCGGGCGATGCGCGGGGATGCCTCCAAAAAAGACGTCAAGGAGCCGCATCCCCGTCATGCTCTTAGGGGAGGCTGTGCCGTCGTCGACGCGATCACGTGCATCAATCCTACCGACCAAGATAAGCAGGGCGTGCGCGAGATCAACGTGTTGCAGGGGCGGGAGGGTCGTAGGGATACGTGGGCTCGGATCCGACGGCGAGAAGGGTTGGACGAGTGGGACCACCTCCAGTTCGAGGTCATTGCATTGGACAAGGACGGGGCGCCGGCGCTGGTCTCCGCGAAGCCGGCGTCGCGGCCGGTCCGCATCGCCGGGACACGCGCTTATGAGTTATCCGCGGCAAAACCGAGAGCACCGTCGCCCGAGGGGTCGCAGGACAGCGCGACGACGCCGAAGCGGAAGTAGGCACCCTCTCCACGTAATATATACTTACTTATTCTTGGAAGAGGTCTCTTCGATCCCGAACTTCGTAAACAAACCGCTGAGAGCCGCCACGGCCGCGAAGCCGAAATACACGGTAGGGATCGAGTACTTCGTGATCAGCGGCAAGAACGCGGCACCAACCACCGCGTTCCAGCCCCAGTGCGACAGCATCGCCACCGAGCCGCCTTTCCCTCGCAGTTCCGCCGGGAACAGCTCCGGGACTAAGAGAGAGGGCACGGGGCCGCTGCCGCACGAGAACGCGAAGACGTACGCGACCGTGCCTAGTAATGTAATCGCCGTCAATAATGAAGTGCCCGCCAAGGCTGGTGATGCCAAACATCCACCCATGACGGCCATGGACGTCGCCATGCCCGCGTAGGACGCCGAGAGCATGGTCGTGCGCCCGAACCGGTCTATGAGTGGTGCTGCTACAAAGGCCGTCCCGGCCACGTTCACGAGCATCACTAAGAGTGATGAGAGGACGGCGGACGTGACGCCCGCATCCCTAAAAATTTGCGTACTAAAGTAGACGACGGCGTTGATGCCCGACAATTGCTGGCAGACGAAGAGGAGGAATGCGGTCATAGTAGCTCTTCTATATTTCTTCGAGACCATCGTGGACCACCCTGCCGTCTTCACATCAGACTTTTCAGACGAGGCCATCTCTGTCGAAGCGTCGGCGCCCCAGAGTCGCTCCGCGTCCCGCTGGGCTGTTTGACTCAAGGGCCATCTCGGCGACTCGGGGATCTTGAACGTGAGTATCAAGTGTAATAATGTAGGTACCAAAGCCCCGGCGAACATGGGCCGCCATCTTTTCGAGGGTGAGGTCGGCGTGACGCCGAGACCAGCTACTATAGAAGCTACTATGCCCAAACATATGGCCACCTGGTTCAGGGCGCCATTTCTCCCACGCTTAGCTGCGGGCGACACTTCGGAAACGTACAAGGGCGCCACGGCCGACACCAAACCAATACCGACACCGGCCAACGTGCGCGCGTAGATCAGGTGTTGTAATGAAGTCGCCGTCGAGCAGCCGACGGCCGCCAGAATTAGTGTAAGGCAGTTCCAGCGCAACGCACCTCTTCTACCCAATCGGTCGGCCGCGGGTCCCGCGAGCAAAGCGCCGCCCGCGGCGCCCACGAGCGTCGAGGACACGACGGCGCCGCTCCCGGTATCCCCGAACCCCATCGACGCCGCCATCGCTTGCAAGGGGGCGTTGACCACCCCTAAATGATAGCCGAAGAGCGACACGCCGACGCAGGCGCCGGCGACGGCGAGCGGCGCCTCGGCTTTTGTGGTCGTGGCGCCTCCCGCAGATGCGCGCAGCTTCGTCTTTATCGATCTTCTTGTTGGTAGGCTGAGGGCGCTCGTGTGCGAGAGGAGGATCACGGCGAGGGCGAGGCGAGACATCTTCGTTTCAGCGCTTCGCTTTGCAATGGTTGGTCTTGGCTTCAGCAGCTTGGTTGCACAGCTTGGTTGTTGTTGTTTGACGCGCTCCGCTTGCAGTGAATTTGTTGAACAGCTTAATTGCACACAAAATCTATCGTTTTACGCGAGCCGTAGTCGTTTGAGCTTGTACTCTGCCTCAATTCAAGCACGCACGCGATTATCGAGAGCAAAACTAGCGGTGTGTTGACACACTAGCATTTCCCCAACAAAGACGAGTCCGCCCACTAGTCCTAGCACCGTAACAATACTGCCAAGCCCAACGAACGCCATCGGCGCGACGAAAAATAGCGCGCCACAAACTTACTTCGTACACAAAACAGGACGCCCCCTACCACGCCTCCGACTCGCCGAGCGGGTCCTCGGGCACGTCCTTCAACGCGAAGAACTTGTGCTTCACATCTCGACCGTGAACACACACGCACCGCAGGCCCGACCGCGCCTCGTCGCAGCCCCGCCGCGGCCAGTCGAAGCCGTCGAGACCCAGCCGATCCTTCTCCTGAACATCAACCTTCCACGCCAGCGCGCAGCCGACGGCCGACGTGACGACGACCTCGAGCTCCTCGGAAAAACCTCCCGCGTTTCTGTGAAAATGCCCGGTGAACCACTTGGCCCTCCTATCCAGTCGCCGGATCTGCGCGAGCAAATGGCGCCTTATTTCAGGTTCGTGGTTGAAGTAGCCCTTCGGTTCATTATCAGCAAAGAGAAACGGCGGCACGTGACTGAAAATCAGCGAAGGCTCATTTGGAGGTAGCGAGTCCAGCCACGTATCCTGTTGCCGAGCGACGGGCTCGATCTCCTCGCACTGCTCCGGTCGTAAATCCTTCCAGAACTTTTCCTTCGAGTTGACGAGCTGCGAGTTGATCACCACACATCTGTGATCGCCACACCGAAACAATCCATAATCCTCCCCATAGTTGTTGCGGAAGTCCCGTATGGACTTTCTTGTCGGAACATTTCCTACATCGTGGTTGCCGCACAAACACACCAAGCCTATCGAAGAATCTACTCGACTAAGAGCTGTTTGTAGCGACCTCGTCTGGCCGGCCTTCCGTCTGTCATTGCCCTTCTCGCCCACGCCTTCTGGAAATTCGTGGACCAAATCGCCGCAGACGATCGCGAACTTCGGCTTGAGGCGATTTATATGGTCGACGGCCTTTGTGAGCGTCGCCTCCTCCTCGTCCCATTTACCATCATCTTGGTCGGAGTTGAGCATGCCGAGCTGCGGGTCCGCGAGCTGCACGAAGAGCCAGGGGTCGCTCCCATCCGATGGGACGTCGTTCAGGCCCGTCGGGAAGCGCGTCGCCTCGCCGGCGGCGGCGGCCGCGTCGGCGGCGAGGCGGTGGCCGCGCGGCGGCACCTCGGCCGTGGTTTCGAGTTGGGCCGTGTCCGCGGCGGCGTCGAGCTGCGCCGACATCGTTTTGCTCCCGCGCGTTAGCAGCGCTCTGCGGCCAGTCTTGGTTGCAGCGCTGCGAACCGGGGGGTTTCACGGCTCACGCGGCTCTGGGGCAGCTCCAGTGATCGAGGGCCGTCGCCTATGACTTGTTTGACTGCGCGAGTGCGCCAGGCACAGCTCCTGAACACCAGGCACAGGCTGTTTATGCTAGTGTCTTACCGTCCGCTAGCACGAAAAAATAAACTGAGCGCAGCAGCTTTGCAGACGCATGGCAACGATGCTCAAATAAGCAACTAACAGATGGCCACGACGCAAGTCATCGACCTGCTGCTCCAGGACGGCTCGGACTACGAGTCGACCGTAGGCATCGTCGGCATATTGTATGCGACCGTAGCAGCGCACGCCGGCGCCGCTTATAAACGAACGCCGCCTCAAAAAACACGAGCGCGGCGGCTCACGGGGTCGCTCTGCGCTGCGAGCGCGCTCCGTGCTCTCGGCTTCGCGGCGTTTGCAATATTAACACATGCGCCGGGCACGCGCAGCCGCCTCTTCGCCAAGGGTGTTGTGGTTCTACTCTGCGTGCCGGATTTTATTGTTGTCTCGTCCTACGCCTTGTTAATTGTGGTATGGTTCGAGGCGTTTTTGGATGCAAGAAGACATTGGCTGGACCGGGGCAATTATCGCTGGCACTGGCGAGCGGCGTACTTCGGGCTGAACGCGGGGCTCGTGGGCGCGATGGTCGCGCTCTACGCGCTGATTTTCTTCGGTGGGCATCGGCTCGACGGCGTGCGGTACACGTACGTGGCGCTCGCTGGAGTCAGCATAGCAGCACCAGTGGCGCACTGCGCGCTCTACGTCACGCTATCTTTGCAATTCGCGCCGTTCCCGTTGCGCGGCGGCGACGATGAAAATAGAGCGCACCGGAGCCGGGTGGTCGTGGCGTGGGCGTGTGGGCGGGCGCTCTGGGGCGCGACCGTCGTGACGGCCTGCGCGCGCGTGGGCACGGCGAAGGCGCTCCGGCAGGATCCGCAGCTCGGGGGCGTGGCTCTGGCCGCGCTGTTTCTGTTTACCGAGGTGTGCCCCTTCGCCCTCGCGCTCGACAGCGGCTTCCTCCGGCTCGTCGACGCCGACGCTGTTACAACGGCGCCGACGAATATCTACGGCACGGCCCCCGCGGCGCCGCGCGTCGAGAGCTCGGGGCAGTTTGTTTAAGATTTTTACATGTCCTTACTAGAACTTCAGCGAGCAGAAGGCCGCCACGCCGCCCTTGGCCCACTCCAGTTGGTCGACCTTGCCGTCGTTGTTGATCCCATCCTCGCGGTTCGAGGGGATCTCGATCCACATGACGAAGTTTGTACTGTGGCCCGTCGTCGATAATACGCCTCTTCTACTCAGAACCTTGTAGATGGGGCAGCGGTATATTCCTCCGGTTGGTTCTTCCCGATCCTTGCAGGGCGACAGGTGCATGATGGGAGCTGGAGAAAATAATTGCTTCGGTCGACTGTCATTCAGACTTCGGATCTCGGGGTCCCACCTAGCGCCCTCCAGGAACAGCCCCCGGATATAAACGCCGTCCTGCGGCTTTGTTGTTATCGACTCCGCGCTAAAGGTATCAAGCATAATAAAATCAAAGGCGATCGTGTCGATGGGGAACTGTTTTGATCTAGCATAGTTCTGCATGCTTCCCGTCAAGAACGCTTGCGGGAAGTAGAAGCCCGAGATCCAGAACGTGACGGGAATGCCGTCGCGGATCCAATCCCTAATGAAGTCCAAGCGAAGCATCAAATCATCCGTCCAAGGTCCTAACGGCTTGAGAGAAGGATAGGCCTTGGCCTCCCAGGCGCCTGGGACTTGTCCTAGAGCAATAGAATTGCCCATGGCTTCTAACTCACCACTCATGACAACTAAACCTTGAAGGGCCTTGTCGAGCTGCGGCAAGGTCAACTCCATGACGTCCACCAACTTGTTATACCGGATACACTCCTGCGCGAGCACCGTGTTCATCGACTCCTCATACAACACAGGGTACTGCATCTGGATGCCCGGGACATCAAATCTACCCCTTTGCGAGAGTTTCTCCGTTATTGTCGCAACTTCAAACGCTATGAGTTCTTCGGAACCACCGCCGGAACCACCGCCCCCCGACGCCTCCATCGTCAATAGAGTGTCGAACATACCCATGGCCTCGGTAAAGGCACAGGAAATGTTCGCATTATCGTGCATGCCGAAGATGGCGGGACCCGCCGTTAGTGGTAGGGTCTCGATGTAGTCCATGTAGGATTGGTGCGGGTTCTCGGGGTCGGGGTCGATAGATCTATAAGTACCGGACGGTTCAAAAGGATAGTCCGTTTCAAAGATCTGCGGCCGGTAGAAACTCTTCATGATGACGTCGCAGGTCCTTATATCAATATAATCCGTGACTCGTCCTCCATAGTTGATGTAGGACGTTAAAAAGCACAAAACGCGATACGGGATCTCGTCGTACGCATCCAAGAACAACTGCAACTGGTCGCGAGAGATGTCCAGATCCGTTTCATTGAACTCGTAAGGCACGTTCCAGCCCAAGGGGCCGAACTTCCTTCTTTCTTGACAACAAGCGTGGAAGAAGCACAACGCGAAAAGTAACTTTCGGTAGGCTTCCGGCTTATCCGTCGATTGGAGATCAGCGTCGGTCATTTTATAATAAGTAGCTTTGAGATTTGCTTTCAGGCCCTTCGGCGGTTCATTGGTCATCTTGACGCCGTTCTGTAGTATACTTACGGGAAATTGCGCGCAGGGCATACTTGTTAACCACAACCGAAAGTCTCGATGGGTCTTCTCCGGCGTCAATCCGTCACATAATACCTCCAGATTAATCAACCACGAGACGAACAAGTGGCAGTTCTGCAGGTAGACCCAGGCGCCCTTCGCCGTCGCCTCCTCGATCATCGTCGTGGCCTTCGGACCTTGCCCTTGGCCCAAAGATAACGACTGTACTTTGCGATTGAACTTCATCTCCGTGCAGAAGATGTTAAATGCTTTCGTCGGATCTGAGCCTTTGGACAGGATAAAGACCAATGGTGTCAAGTTCGACGAGTCCTTGTAGCAGTTCGCCAAGTTAAACGGGGGCGGCTCGATGAACCTTTGACCCATTTTTTCTATAACATAATCCATGACTCCATCGGTGACTTTATCTACCCTCAAACACCGCAAGACACATAACTTCTGGAAGGAATTCAGGCAGTCATTCCACTTGTCCGGCAAGGGCTGATTGTGCGGCTCGACATGATCAAAATAGTCCCTCCAGGCTTTTAAATGATTTTTGAAATCGGCCGCGAAGCCACTGAAGTTTTCTGCGCCACTAATCGCACAAACTTCCGACCACATCCTTCCATCAATCCAGCCGCCCGCAGCACCTTCCGGCGCCGGGTTCTCGACGTCCACCGCGGAAGTAGTTTTTCCAGAAATTAAAAATCTCCACTCAGTCGCGTCGATCTCATTGGAACCGTCCAAGATCTTCACGGTCAACAAGAAGGAAAATAACAACTTGTCCTTCTCGAAGAGCGATCGGCAGACGTTGACGTACACATAATACGTAAAGAACGTATTTAAGACATCTAGTCTTAATTCTAGAGTTTCGGCCTTTTCCGCCTTCCCGATGGCAGCCACAAACAGCGCCTGGAACCACTGGAGCGAGTACTGGTACATGGGGTCGACGACGCACAAATTCACGACGCTAAAGTACAAAATAGTAGCCCGATACGCGACGGGCCGATACCTCTCCCGATAAGCATCAATTTCCTTCTCCGTGACTTCCGCATCGGCCACTTTCTCCGTGATCTCCGTACTCGTAATCTTGGACGAGGCTAACGTTTCTATGAGCTCATGATCATCTAATATATTACCGGTACTGTTCGACAACATATATAAAATCTTATCTTCGATCTCCTTCAGCTGCTTCTTCATCGACGCGTTCGCCACAACGAGCGAGTTCTTCTTCTCGGCCATGTCTGGTCTTTCCTCCGCCACTACCGCACCGAGCAATTGATCTTCCAAACCAATAGGAGTAATGGCAAAGTTCAAGAGAGAAACCTTCACACAGACCTCCGGCGCGTAGTGGGGATTCGGCAGATTCGACGTCATGAAAAATTTAAAGGTGTCGTTCCACGGGATCGTACTGTCCCCAATTTTTATCATTTTCGTGCCGCCCTGCACGAAGGTCTGTTGTAACAACAGAGGTTCTAGGGACGCGTCCAGCGTCTCGAGGATGTTCTCCATCAACACCCACCTGCCGAAGCGCACGGCGTTTTCTAGGGTCCTCAGGTAGTTCTTTTCGGTTAACTTAGTTACTTCTATCCCATTCTCGGCCAACGAGGGGTCCTTGCCCATGTTTTTTATATATCTGTTCGCTTGCCCCTGCGGATCAATCAACAAAGGAAACCGTCGAGCCTTGGACATGATGATCCCATTTTCCACACTACTGGCGTCCTGCGGCAGCCCGCAGATCGTCCACGTCCGAATAGCCACCGGATCCGCCAAAGTCTTTGTTATATTACAACCCTCCATGTGCGGCACGGACAACTCCTCAAGGCGCGTCTGCCAATGATCGGTCATGCCCTTCCGAAAAGTAGGAGTAAAAGCACCAGTGTAGGCTATGGTAGCCGCCGATATGAGAGCATCTCCCACTAATTTAGCATAAGACAACTCCAGCGTAGCACAGGACTCCGTCCAACGAGTGCGCTCCCCACCTAAGCCACCGATCAACTTCTTCGCCCGCTCGAGCCGAGCCGCACATTCTTCCACATCGCGCTGCAGCTGCATCTTCTTGTCGTTGGCTTCGTTGAACTCCTTCTCCAACCTCTCGAGCTTGTCCATGACGGCCTTGAGCTTCGCCTGGGCTTCCGCGAGTTTTGTCATCGTTTCCTCAAGCTCGGCAGTGGCCTCCGCAAGTAACTTTTTCTTCGGTTCGACCATGACAGAAACTTGGTGGTACTTGTGCATGGCGCGCACCCACATGCACATGGCCGTGCAGGCCTTCGAGGCCTTTTGCACTTGCGCGGGCGTAAACGCCTCCATCTCGATATAAGGGCCGATCTTGTCGATGATCTTGGTGGGGATGTTGTCCTTGTCGTACTCCTTCATCTTGTCGATGAGCTTGCCTCCTAGAGATAGCAATTCTTTTTGCGCTGATTTGAAGTAGTTCGGGATCTTGCCCATGCCTATGCGGACCGACGGTCTCGGAACGTGTCGAGAAGCGAGCGTCGCGCCGCGGCGACGGACGACACTCTCAGACGCCATCGACGCGACGACACCACCGCGGTCGCTCGACTCGGTCCGAATGGCCTCAAAATCGAAAAATAAACCACCCACGATCTCGTCTGATGAAGGCGACGCGCATCGATGGCGTGAAGGCAAACAAAAGACGCGGGAACGAACCGTCGGGGTTCTTCTCCATCTCCGGTTTCACGGAGAACATGATGCAGCACGCCTCCATCGTCAGTTTGACGCCCGCTGGTGGTTTTCCCATGGTCCTGACTTCATCAATGTCCGATTTCTTGAGAGAATTCAGGCACTTGACCGCTTCTTCGAGCGCAGGCAATGCTTCATCGAGATCGCGTTGCGCGTCGTCCGCGATAGCTTTGGTCTCGGCAGCCTTCGTCTGGGCCGCCTCCTCTTCCGCGGCGACGATGGTCTGGGTCTCGGCGGCGTCCTTCTTATCCTTATCGATGTTAATGATCATCACCTCGACTTCGCCCTGCGTCTTTATCAAGACCGGCTCCATGGCGGTTAGTTTTACTTGTAAATCCTCGACCTGTTCCGCCGTGGCTATTAATTTATCTAGACCGACTCTTAAGCGGTTCTTGAGTGTTCCCACTTCATCCCTTTTCAGCGCGAGTACTTGTTTATACGTCGCGAGTAACTCAAGATACGACGTCGGTGTCACATAATTGTGTCTTCCTAATTCAGCGAGAAAGGCTTCGGACCGTCTCGCCACGAACACATGGGCGTCTTTAAAAAACGTGACACACGACTCGAGGTGCACGTTCTTGTCACCGAGCTCTAAATTTTCTTCCGTTAACAAGCGCGTCGCGACGCTATGGAGCGCTTCTCTAGGCCACTCGGCGAACCAGTCTATCGTCGAACAATTGACCAGCGAAGGGAACATGCGCAAGCGATTCCGGAACGCCTCACCGAGAGGCGAGAAACACAATATCAAGTGTAAATTCGCCATGACCCGCGCCAGATAGCAAGCGAAGATATTGAGTTTGGTAGGCTGCAACCGTTTCCGCATGCAGTCCTGCTTGCAGGCCTGCGTTGATACAAACAATCACGAGACGCGTCGAGAACGGAGGCACGCGCGACGACACTCTCAGACGCGAAGAATCAAGTTGAACGAGCTTCACCAGACACTGAGTCAGCACCGTCGTGATCGTCTCGTCGTCCTCGGGCGCGTAGAGGTTGGGCACGTCGCCCGTGTTCAACACGTTGTTGATGTCTTCCAGCATCGCCTCGAAGACGATCTGCGTGTCGCTAAAGAGGAACACTGCCGGCTGCGCTTTAATACCGGCATACAGCAAGATTTCCTTCAACGACTCCCGCCACTCGCTGAGTCCGTAGCCCTTCGTGATTTCAATAGAAAAAATCTTGCACTCGGCCATGAAGGTCGATAGTCTACTGAGACTTTGTCGGCCAGAACCGCCCACGCCAAGAAGCAACATGTTACCCTTCGGCTGCCTGAGAACACGAGTGATCCGCGCGACATGCGAGATGGCGTCCATGAACATCACTAAAGGCATGGGCTGTTTCGATTCGGCGTTGTAGTCATTCAGATATTCTTCTATCGTCGGTTGCAATTGGGACATATCAGAAACCTCCTCATATATTCTTGGATCTGCCCCTGGTACCATGAAATCAGCTATGACGCATTTCGTCACTTCGTGTTCGTCGCCGCAGTACTTTTTGGTGCATGTAAGTAACAATTCATCAAACCACACATGGTCTTCTTGGTTGATCAATCTATCCCCGAAAATTCTCTGATTTTCATGAGTGTATAGTCGTATCATCGATGCGGCGGTCTTGAATTTGGCGGGCAAGACCATGAGGACGCCCTGGAAGACCTTCGAGATGTCCCGCAAATTGAACTGGTAGTGGGACTTGGCCGGCGTCGGCCTTAAATCTCTCAAAATAGTGTTGTAAATTTCAATTGTGCTATCAACAACTCCATTCGCTAACGACTTAACTTCTTCCTCCCAGCCTGGTGCCGCTAGGAAATTACCTAGAATTGTTTGGAAGATCCGCTGCATCGAACTATCTTGCATGGGCGTATATCCTATAGTATTGAAATGCCTCGGGAACCTCGCGGATAGAGATTGCCTACCACCCCCAGGAGGACCACACGCACACACGAACACGACATCAATAATCTGTCGGAACGTCAACGCCTTCCGGTCGTACCAGCCGCCGTTGTCGAACCACTGCCGCAGCAATTCGATGGGCGGTTGGGCGCCGTATTCCTCCTTCAGAGGCATGTTCACGTCGTCGACGAAGAGGATGTACTTCTTGCCCGCCGACGGTCCAAAGATACCTTTCCGTCTTTTTTCACATTTGGCGTCCAGCAAATCTTGGACCTGGTTCGCTGAAGTTTGGGCGGAGAACGTGAGGCAGATGGGCACGTACTTCAGGGGGTTGAAGCCGCCCTGCAAGTGGCGGTTGACGTTGACCGTCTTGCCCGTGCCCGTCGGCCCCGTCATCATGACGTGCTTGTTATGTAAAACTAAGGTCTCGAGCAAATACGTATATCTGACGGAGTCGGGTGTCGGGATGATGAGTTCAGCGAACGATGCAGAAGGGTCGTGTTCATAGGGAGACACGGTGTCCATCCAGGGCACCCACTCTGACTTCGAAGTATCGTACAAGTAGTCATATATAGATCCCTCTGATGGCAATTGAAATTGCGACGAGTTCATGCGCATGTGCTGTCTCATAAAAACGTCCATGTAGTGTCTTCCTTCTTGATCAACGGTACAACACACGCTCCATATGAACGCGAAGAAGAAGATCGCTTCCATGTGCTCCGCGCACTGGTCGATCTCCTCCTGCGTTTTATTTTCTTGCCCCTCTCTAGGGTAGAACAAGTGGAACTCGCAGTCCATCAAGTTAAGTAGTGAATCTAACAAAGCGCCATCGACGGTCGGGAACGGCTCGTTCATCGTCCGTCGTAGGATGCCACACGTCGCGCCGAGGTACGTATCAAATAGCGTAAGTAACTTCATTTTGTGCGCAGGACCGAAGGATTCGGGCAACCGCTCCAACCACGACATGACCAGGGGATCGAAGCCCAACGACTTGGGCTCCATGTAGATCATGCCACATCTGGAAACAGTCGCGGGACTTGCAACGGCCAAATCCTCGGGCTCGAACATCATCGTCATCATGTCCGACAACGACATTATTTCACCAGAAGTCAAACACAACTTCTTGTTGTCATCGAGCACCGTATTCATGTTCTCGATCCAGATCGCGTCGACGGGCCCGTCGAACATGACCCACTGGAGGTCTGGTGACGTATTTTTAATACATAACCTGACAATATTCGCCAAAATCCCGTCCTGCCACTCCAACGTATTGGGATCGAACATGCCATACAATTGACCCATGGTTATCGATTTCGGGTTGAGGTGGTGGATGTCGACTTTTTCGTATTTGATGCCTTCGATACCCTCATTCTTTAACATGGTCAAGGCTCTTTGTAAGGTTCGTACATTGGAAGACTTACCCCCGCCCGTGGGCCCGACGACCATCAACCCATGTCTGACACAGATCATCTCGTAGAGCTCGATGTTCTTCTTGATGAAGATGGGCACGGGCTGGAGGCCCTTTTCGTCGATTGCATTTTTTAGGGACGTTATGAGTGGTCCATAGTCGAACGGGGGTCTCGTGATTCCTGGGAATAAATCAGACAGAATACCATCAAAGAGCGGGAGGTCGTGGGCCAGGAATTTCGGGATGTTCACATCTTGCAAGGCTCTTAGGAGTAGGGCTTCCTCGTTCTCATTTGGTGCCGCTCTCTTGAGGTTACCCGCGGCCGTAATCACGGTTTTGACCGCGCGCATGCCGTAATCATAATGGTCTTGGCTTGAGAGTTGTTCGGAGCATAACCTAAACGTGGCGACCATCTTCTGGGCGCACTTCCGGCCTTCCATGTACCCGAAGGCGAAGAGCATGATCTCGCCAATCAGAGCGTAGTCGGGGACCATCATCGCGACCGGTCGGAACAGCGCTTCGAGATTATCTGGTAGTGTAGATCGACCCGCATAACCGGGGTTCATCGTAATGTACACGGCGAACTCGGGATTCACATTTATATCTGTATCTTCGAAGATACATCTAGGCTCGCCTCGCTGCACGCACCCCTGCAAGGTCATGATCTGCTGGGCGATCACCGACAACACCTCGATGTTGATGCGATTAAATTCGTCGAAGCAGGCCCAGGCTCCTGCACTCGCAAGTCCCTTGAAGAACTTGCCCATCGCGCGGAAATCGAGGCCGTCGCTACAGTTGAAGACGACGCACTGCTTGGCTAGGGCTTTTGCTAGATCTTTTGTGGTTTCCGTTTTACCCGTTCCTGCGGGGCCGGCCGGCGCCCCACCCAAGATCATCTGCAGCGCGCCCATCAACGTCAGATAACATTTATCCGTGAGTGGTGTGATCACTAATCTGAAACTATTACCAAGGTATTCATAGCCATAGGATCGCTTCGATTCGACTTGTTTCACCCACAGGTCCCCATCCTCATCACTACCTTCCCAGTAGAAGCGCATCTGACTCTGCCAGTCGAAATCAGTACTCTCAGCTACACCAGCGTCGGCCATGGCCTTCATCACATCCCTAGCATGCACGTCGATCACGGCTAACGCACCGACGGTCGTTCGCTGGTTGGACGATAAACCAGTTCTGATGAGCACGACCATATCAGCTAATTGACTTTTAATCTGATCGTAGTAATCGTAGACGCCCTGGTTGCCCTTCTCGGTCAGAGCCTTCTCCGTCTCCAGCGTCCAGTGGACCTGGGAACCATTTAAAACAACTTGCCCGGGCCAGTCGAGCATCCACTGTGTGCGCTGCGTGTCGGGGTAGGCCCTTACCGCTCGGATCATATGATCGCGAACAGCGGCGCACATGGCCACGTTCAGCTCGACCATCCAGACCTCGATGTTCTTACCTTTCGGGTCTATATCCTTGACGAACGGGACGACCTCGCCTTCGCTGGACGTCATCTGCGAGATGCATAGGTTATTATCAAATTTCACTGATTTAATACCCTCGAAGCACTTCCTCAGATGCGGTTGGACCATCTTCGGGTCCTTCGTTTCGGACAGTATTTCTAATAAGTCACCATCACTGAGAAAGTAGAAGCGGGAGAAGCCCGCCCGTTTCGTCTCTAAATAATCACTCAACCCCTTCTGGACCATGTCCAGCAAGTTATTACTTTCTTGGAACTTTTGCAGTAATTTCGGGTCGTTGCAGAACAATATAACAGGCATCTGGCCCGACGAGGCCGATCCGAGCGTCTGGCGCCAGTGCTTGTCTACCGTCGCGAAGCGCTTGCCTTCCGCGGGCAGCTGCTTGTTGATGTCCGGCGAGTCGAAGATGGGCTGGAGGTACAACCAGTTCTTCTGGACGGCGATCCACTCATCTAACATCTCACTGACCGTGTTTAACGTCTCGTTCCACGTGTCTATCCTCTCTTCGAAGGGCCCCTTGAAGGCACTAAAACTCATCGCTTGTGTTGTGGTTATATGTTCATCGAGTAAGGCCATGTACTCGTCGATACCTCTAAGTACTGAGGTACCGGTCTCCTTGTACGGTTCGATCTGCAGCACTACCGGCTCCCAGCCCGCCTCCATCGCATCCAACGACGTTTCTATACTAAATTCCTTGCCGGCGACCTCACTTTGTTTCTGAATCAAGTCCACGTCTTCTTCCAATTTCAAGTCAAAAACCGTGGACAGCGTCCAGGAGTCGTCCGGTTGCACCTTCTTGCCCGACTTGTTTGATATCGCTTCCCAGTGGCGTTCTCGGAGTCCTTTCTGCCTCAGGGCGATGATGAGAGGAACATGAGGCACGAACGCCGCGACGTCCTTCAATATGGTGCGAGTCACCTCGAGACAGCCCTCCTGCTGGGCGCCCTCGAACTTCTTCTCGCACTTCTTGAGAGTTCTCAGAATCGTTTGCGCCGATGCTTCTACTTGTTCCGCATCTAACTCACTGAAGGGCCCCTCGAGCCAAGCTTTATGCTGCTTCAGCCACGAGTCGACGCTCTCCCACATGTTCCCGTAGGGCTCGAACTTCTTCACGATGTCCTTCAACAGGGCGTAGTCCGTGACCGGTTTCCCAAATAAGCTTTCCCGAGCATTATATAGACGAGCATCGTCGTCGGCCTTCGCTAAATTACCTTTAATGGTAGACACTTTGAGCGCAATACTATCGACGAGCTTCAGGTCGTGGAACTGGGACAGCGCGTCGACTTCGCTCTGGTAGTACTTGAGCCTGTGGGAACGACAACGTCAGTTCTCTCTCGCGAGCCGCGGAGACTCTCCTGCGGCCACGCCGACGCCATCGACGAGCCGCGTAGACTCTCATGTGATCTTGAAGACGGCGTCGCGGCGCCCACGTCATGTTGAAGTCCATTTTCTACTCAGAAACATACGTTTCCGCGAACTCCGCCTGCGCCTCCTCCATCTCGATCTGCTGCTTGTTCTCCAGTCGAATACATTTCTCCTCCAACTCGACGCACTCGTCCATTATTTTCTTCGGCCAGGAGTACAAGTCCCACCTTAATTTAAAATCTTGCTCCGGGAGCTTGTAGCACAGTTCGTCACACACGGCATAATTCCTCATCGACTCCTCGATGACTTTTTTGAGAGCAATGAGTTTCTCGGGCACTTGCGATTTATAATCTCTGAGTTCCGTCAACTCCTCGATGTTGTCCGGCTCGATCGACAGCCTGCGCGGAGCATTTCCGTCAAATCGGTCCGAACGGCCCCAAAAATGAAAAAGAAACCACCCACTTCCATCATTCCTGGAGACGAGTCGCGTTGAAGGCGCCTCCACACGACGGGACGCCGCGAGCGCACCGGTCCATAATTTTCTGGAACTCGCCCGACGCGTCCGTCGCGTTGTCTCCCGTTTTTCTCGCGACTAAGTCTAGGAGTTTCGTCGCCGTCTCCTGGTGCTTATCCGCTAGTAATCTACGTACTTTCTGCGTAGAAACATGGTAAGCACCAATATCGGTAACCTCCGGGATGGAGTCTTCCACTGATAGTTTTGCTTGTAAATGCTCCTCGGCCATCTTCCGCAGCTCATTGACGTTCAGGTCCGGTTTATTCAATTCATTGCGTTCATCTTCGGATAACCCAGGCGGAGGGCCGCCGTAGTCCTCCTCCGCTTGCTGGACGTAAGCATCGACGTCTAGTCTCAGGAACTCCAAGTACTTCTCATATGTTTCCAGATATTTCTTGAGCGGTTCCACACTTTGTTGTAAAGCAGTACGCACTTCCTCCCTTAAAACAGAAACCCACCCTTCCGACGGGTGCACGGACTTCATGACTGGTTCGAACGACCAGAACAAGTTCCGCATGACCACTCGCTCCACTCTCGTAATCGATTGCGTCTGGGTCATCAGATCATTGAACCTCTCGAGAGGCACGTTCACGAAACTTTCGAGGGGAGACGAGTACGTAAATTCGGTACCTTCCACCGCGAGGTCCACGGCGAAGAGCGGAGGCCTCCTGAAGTTTGAGTCATTTACCACAGTGTTGCAGTCTGTTACTGTTACTTGAGAAGCTGTACACGTCTTTAAGAAGTGAGCGTACTCATTTACGCTATTAGTCAATAAAGTACGCATGCAGGACTCCATCATCAGGTTCAAGCACCGCAAGAACTGTTTTAACTTCGACTTCTTGTAGATATCATCATTCGACTCTTCAAGATTATACCAGCCCTTGGTTACATGGCGTAAATGCTGTCTCAAACAAGTAGTAACAGTACGAGGCCACTCCTTCTTCAGCTTTTGGGCGACGGCGTCCGTGGCGTCTCTCTGGAGCTTGCCGAAGTCGTCCACTCGCGTACTCTTCGCGACGTGGTTGAACGGCTTCAGGAGAAGAATTTTTTCGTTTTCCGTCCGGACGTCTGTTATTATGGTAAACACTTCCGGTCGCGTGAGACAGGACTGGAATCTAAATGAAGCGAAGGCGTCCTTGTAGGATTTTGATCGTTCGATGAGATGCGTGCCTCGCTCCGGGGGCGGTCTCTCTTGTTCTTGTGGAGGCGGTTCTAGTAACTGCATGAGCTCATTACCAGAGTCGGCTTTGTGCACAGCTCGAAACGCAATGCCATTCAGCGTCCGCGCGTAGTCCTGGGTGCAGTCTTGGACTATTTTCTCGGTCGATGGATTAAGCGCTCTGAGAGTTCGGGTACAAGTAGCCAATGCGGCGACTCGTCTCAACGCATCGTCGTCGGGCATGGCGCAACCCTCCGTCGGCATGCAGTCGACGCACAACCCAAACAACATCTGCGCTTCCGCGGCCCGCCTCGCGACGTGTGCGGCTTTCACGCGGTCCGCAAAGTTGAAGGGGTCCTCGGCCTCAAAACATATATGTAAGCGATGTAATGAGACTTCATTTTCGTCGTCTGAAGATGACGACGACGACGACGACGAAGATGATGATGAGGACGACGGCGCGGCGGCGGGCGCTTCGGCTGCCTTAGGGAGGCCGGCGACGGTGTAGAGTTCCTTGTCGAAGTCGTAGCCCGTTACGGTCGCGGGTGCCCAGGCGCCGACCTCGTCGTCATCCAACACGAGCGCTTTACAGGGTAACGCTTCCCCATACGCAAGCCAGTCCCGCGGCTCCCGCACCTCGTACGACGCGTCGTCGAAGGCCTCCAGCGGGAGTTTCGTGGACGGGGCTCCAACTTTCCCGAAGACCTCGGACGAGAACTTGACCGAGTAGTCGATGCCGCGTTCTTTCAGCAACGCCGAAATGTCCTGCGCCGCGTAGAGCTTCGTCCTTCTATGTATTTCCAAGGCCCGGGGCATGCCGCCGGGCTTCGGCTTCGCCGCCATGATTACTTTCGGCTCGATGCCTTCAGTCTTCACTCTAACTATAGCGTTCGCGACGGGTGCAACACTACCGGAAGTATAAGTAGAGGCGGGCACCGGCGGCCGCGTCTTCGGCTC